>JACCDP010440575.1_pt1 | contig 31780 bp, 21 predicted proteins | sample 7445841 | NCBI WGS metagenome assembly JACCDP01 (sample SAMN15323441, study PRJNA562643) | freshwater metagenome | isolation source: river surface water | place: USA:Blue River Watershed | collected 2017-08-17 | reverse complement strand
CATCTGTTCCGCTTGTTCCTGAAGAACCATCAATACCTGAAGTTCCTGAAGAACCATCTGTTCCGCTTGTTCCTGAAGAACCATCAATACCTGAAGTTCCTGAAGAACCATCAATTCCCGAAGTCCCACTTGAACCATCTGTCCCGCTTGTTCCTGAAGAACCATCTGTTCCGCTTGTTCCTGAAGAACCATCAATACCTGAAGTTCCTGAAGAACCATCTGTTCCGCTTGTTCCTGAAGAACCATCAATACCAGAAGTTCCTGATGAACCATCGATACCCGAAGTTCCTGAAGACCCGTCACTTCCAGACGTTCCTGATGAACCATCTGTCCCACTTGTTCCGCTTGAACCGTCAATACCTGAAGTTCCTGAACTACCATCTGTCCCAGAAGTTCCTGAACTACCATCTGCTCCGCTTGTTCCTGAAGAACCATCTGTCCCACTAGTCCCTGAAGAACCGTCAGCACCAGAAGTTCCTGAGCTACCATCTGTCCCAGAAGTTCCTGAACTACCATCTGCTCCGCTTGTTCCTGAAGAACCATCTGTCCCACTAGTCCCTGAAGAACCGTCAACACCAGAAGTTCCTGAGCTACCATCAGTTCCACTGGAACCGCTTGTTCCTGAAGAACCGTCAGCACCAGAAGTTCCTGAGCTACCATCAGTTCCACTAGAACCGCTTGTGCCCGAAGAACCACTTGTTCCCCCCGTAATACTGGCTGTTAAGGCAGAAAAAGTAATTTGACCCGAGGTCCCTGATGTTCCCCCTGAGTAATTTGTTACAATATATAGTATATCTTCGGGGGACGCCGAGGTTACTATAGGTAAGTCTGTAATTCTTGTTGTTGCCATAACTTATAAATATTTTCTGTTGTTAGTTTTTTTTATTTTTTTATATCGGTTAAACCTCTTGTTGTAATATTAAAGGAATACCATCTTGTGTTATTAGTTCTAATCCATCTTGAGTTAATAAAAATATCTCAAAGATGGCTGGAGTTGCTGTAGGTGTAGGAGTTATTGTTGGTGTAGGTGTTTCTGTAGATGTAGGAGTTATTGTTGGTGTTTGAGTAGGAGTTATTGTTGATGTTGGTGTTGGTGACACTGAACAACCGTTCGGGTCAACAGATGTTACCAAACCTGCTCCACCTGATACAAGATACCATGCAACACCATTTGAATAGTATCCGTCAGCTGCAGGTGTAGTTAATGCTTGGTCACTAAATAATGTTTCACCAATGTTCGGTCCAGGACCCTCTGATGGTAATCCATAAACTGTTATTGGTGATATTGTGAAGTTATTACATGCTGTCTGAGGGACAGTTATATCAAAACCTAACAAATACTCCCAATAAAGTCTTGAAGGTGTTGGTGTAATTGTAGGTGTAGGTGTGAGTGTTGGGGTTTCTGTTGGTGTAGGAGTCTCAGTTGAAGTTATAGTTGGAGTAGGTGTTTCAGTTGGGGTTTCTGTAGGCGTTTCAGTTGGCGTAGGTGTAGGGGTCTCAGTTGGAGTTTCTGTCGGAGTTTCTGTCGGAGTTTCTGTCGGAGTAGGCGTAGGTGTTTCTGTTGGGGTTTCGGTAACTGTAGGTGTAGGTGTCTCAGTTGGAGTTTCTGTAACAGTAGGTGTTGGTGTCTCAGTTGGAGTTTCTGTAACAGTAGGCGTAGGTGTCTCAGTCGGAGTTTCTGTTGGTGTAATTGTTGGAGTTTGAGTTGGAGAAGCTCCTGGAGTTGCAGTAACTGATGGCGTAGGTGTATTTGTAGGTGTTTCAGTTGGAGTTTCTGTAACGGTAGGTGTTGGTGTTTCAGTTGGAGTTTCTGTAACGGTAGGTGTTGGTGTTACAGTTGGGGTTTCACTATTTGTTGGAGTTATAGTTGGTGTTACCGTTGGTGTATTAGTAATTGTCGGTGTTGGAGTCGGGGTTTGAGGCGTTAAAGTTGGCGTTGGTGTTGGTGTAGCACAAGGACCGAGTTGAACTTCAACTCCATTAATCATTTGTGTTCTCGTTTGGGCAGAATAAATTGGCGTAGAGCCTGTTGTATCTACATAAACGTTAAAAGGACCGATGGCATTTGAATTCGATGTAAGTCTTACAATGTAAGTTGTGCAGGCAGTTACCGTTAATTGTTGTTCAATCTCTGTTCCGCATCCAGGTGCAGTGTTAGTGACTATTATGGAATATAATGACATCCGCTAATTTTATTTAATAAATACCGCAGATGTATTGTTTCCATTAAGGTTTGTTATAAAAAGTTATAATAAACTATTTGAACGATTTTTTTAAACTGTATAGGTAATATTAAAGTCACAATTAGATGGTGTAATTGAAATATCAACAACACAATTACTTTCTTGAATTATGATTTGGAACGTGCAACCAAAAGTGCAATCTAATAATTGGAATGTTTCACATCCTGTCGCATCTCTAAGGATGAGCATTATTTGTGGTGCTGTATAAAATAAACTTGGAATACTTGTATTAAAGTTAACCTGAGGCGGCACTGGACCAGAAGATATTGTCCCAATTAAACTTTGATTATTCCCATAATAATCGGCAATGAAAACTGAAACAGGATATGTTGCCCCACTTATACCTTCTATTCTTACCTGAACCATTTTAACAATTTATATCGTAGTTTATTATCAATTCTATAATTATCTTTTGAGTTACAATACTTGTATTGTTAGGGTCAGTAGATATTGATAATTCATTGTTTATCGGGTCAACTATCACGTTCGAAATTCCTGGTATTGTTAACAATAATGTTTTGACTGTATCATACCATAAATTATCAGATGGTGCAATGTTTAGAGTTGTTCCTGTAAAGAAAGATTGTTGGTTTGAAAGTCCACCTGGCTCTGTAGATACTTTTGCGGTATATATCGCACTAACCAATTCACAATTTGTATTCCCATTAATTAAATCTTGATAACCATCATTCAACATTTGTAATAACCCACACTTTGATTGAGATTGAACTGTTAAAGCTTCCGACCCCATCATATATGTTTGATAAGAAACAAAATTTGCATTACAAGATATAACTGCTGTTCTTGTAAATGCACATGCGTTGGCATCAACTACAGTTAAACTATAGGTTCCCGCACTCAAACCTGAAACTGAAATCTGTTGTGGATTTCCTGAAACATTATTTGACCAGTTGAATGTGAATGGTGGTGTTCCTGACGATATAAATGCTGTCAATACTCCTTCGTTTCCTGTTCCACATCCTTCTGAGTAAAGTGAGAATGTTAACAGTGGTTGTGATGTAACCAAAACTTGTTGTGTTTGGGTGCATCCTGTGGCGTCTGTTACTGTAACAGTATGTTGTCCAGCAGATACATTTGAGAATGTAATCGCTGAAAGTGATGTGTCTAAAACAATCTGATTGTCATCTAAAGAGAAATCATAAGGACCTGTTCCACCTGTTGTTCTGATAACTTGGACTGTTCCGTTGTTGGCTCCACAAGTTGTTCCTGTTATTGACGTGGATATTGTAAATGTATCTTGAGCGAAGATATAAACTTCTTGACTATATGCGCATCCTGTAGTATCTGAAACAAACACTGTATAAGTTCCTTCTACCAATCCTGTATAAACTTGTAAAGGTTGTGCCGATGCTGTAACTAAAGTATCACCGTTTGGTTTAATTAACGTATAAGTGTAAGGTGTGCTTCCTTGAGAAACCGCAACTGTTATGGAACCATCATTTGATGAACAATTTGAATTTGTTGAACTTATCGAAACTGATGCAATACTTTGTGGACTCTGTAAACTTGTTGTTACGTTTATATTACAAAGACCCGCATCTGTAACTGAAACACTATAAGTTCCTGAAGGTAATGAACTCAATGTAAATTGTTGAGCATAACTAACGTCAACATTACCTGTGGATGCTGAATAATAATAAGGCGCAGTTCCACCTGTGATATATAAAGTCAACGAACCATCACTATTAAAACATGTTGGTGTTGCTGCAGACCAATAACCAAATGCCAACGGATTAACCGTTGTAATTTGTGCTGATTTTGATGCCTGACATCCATAAGCATCTGTAACTGTGCAAGAATAAACTCCTTCAGTTAATCCTGTTAATGTTGACCCTGTTGAAGTTCCAACACTCCAATTGTATGTGTATGGGGCTGTCCCTGTAAGACCTGTAATATAAAGTTTACCATTTGTCTGATTTGAACCACAGTTTGAATTTGGAACAACATAGAACCCAAAATCTAATGCAGTAGAATCCTCTACAATAAAACTTTGTGTTCTTCCACTACATCCTCCCAAATCAAGGGCAATTAAATTATAAGTTCCCGCACTTAGATTTGTGAAAACAACATCCTGAACCGCAGTTGTTGCCGATTGTAATAAGGTATCTGCAGAGTCAACTAAAAGAAACTGAGTTGATGAATATTGTGATGTCGAAGAACCCGTAACAGAACCATTAAATTCATTACACGTTGTATTCTGAACCTGTGTTATACTTGCACAAACTCCATTGGAGACAGGTATATTTACGATAAACTCAAAGTTTTGTGGTAATGAACTATCGTTGATTCTAACAGAATAAGTTCCTCCAACAACACCAAACTTTTCACATAATCCTGTAGAATTTACACAAGGTGAAAAATCTTGCCAATTGAATGAATATGGTGGTGTTCCTCCACTTACAAAAACAGAAATAATACCTGAAGCATTATTACTACAATCTCCTGTAACACTTACCGCGTAAGTTAATGGGGTTATATTTGGTGGGACTGCCATCATGATATCGTCGTGCAATTAATTGTAAATGAAATTCCCGCATTTAAACTGATAACTTCATCAATATAAATAGGTGTTGCGGTCATACTCATAATTTTTATTATATTACCTTGAATGAAGAAAGTATACCCATAATTGTATAAATTAGGGAGATACTGTAATAAAGCGTTTCTCCATTCAGTTGTTGTTGGAACATCTGTATTACCATATCCTGTAAAGAATGGTTCTTGTATGATTGTGTTGTTTCCAATTTTCAGGTCCACATACCAAGTCGAAACAACTGAGTTTAAATCACATTGAGTTTGTAGTAATCCTTGACTTGTAAAGTAGTTTGACAACACGTTGTTTAATATTGCCTCAAAACTTGATACTTGAACATCTCCATTCAACCATGGATAGATTGAGAAGTCAACGAATTCTGAAGCACAATCGGTTGGGAATATCTCAGCATCTAACGAACATGGTAATGCTGGAACTGGAATAAACTGACAACCTCTTTGTCTTCTGTAAACAAATTTTTGTCTATGGAAAATTGAGTTTTCGTATTTAACTCCACTCAACCAAATTGTGGTTGCCGGAATCATTTGTTCAATCAACTTTGTCCAATAAGGTCCGAGGTTTTCAACGTAGTCAATTAACTTTTGATATGTGTATTTGTTGTTTGGAAGACCAACAGTTTGTTGTGATTCCAAGTATTTCCAAAATATAGATTGTAACACAGGATAACCACCGGTCTTTCCATCGGTAATGTATTGTCTGTTTCTTACATTAATCATATTCTCCCAAAATGTTTGAGAAAATTCGAAGAATGTTTTCTTCTTTGGTTCTGGGTTGATGTATGTCCAATCAACTCCACCAGGAACTGGATATCCAACAGTTAATCCTGATTCAGGAATTGGATAATCATACCTTCTAGATTCAACCCACACATCATATACAAGACCTTGGCTCGGATTTAAGAACAAATCAACATTCTTAACATTCAACACAAGTTTCTCATTTGAAACATAATAATAGGCGTTGTAATCTCCTTGAGTTGATACTCTGATTTTCTCATCATCAGATAACCAAGACTTATTATTATCCACAACTTTTTTCAACTTAAATCCTTCTGTCATGTATGGAAAATCTCTATACCTATCAAGATATGTCTGTCCATATGTGAATGGTTGTAGTTGAGTTTGAATATCATAGTTTTGTCCTGTGAACACATTACCTGTCACTTGAACCTCATCAGGGCTTCGGTGAGCTGGTGTTGTTTCATACCAACCCGCTCCAATTTGGAAGAAGTATGTTTCAGTATCTCTTGGAGCTTGTGGATATCCCTCAAAATCAATAGGATAATCACCCCTTAAAATTCTTGCAGTTTCATATGTTGTTGTTGACGTATATGCACTAAATGTCTGACCTTTGATTTTGAATGTTACATTTGGTAAATAAGAAGGTGTTTGTTCTATGTATGTTCCTCCTGAGATTTGAGCCCATTGTGTGTCAAATCTTTCCAAATCAATTCTTTGGTCTGCTAAATAAATGTGTTCGTTGTATTCAATCAAAGAATCAGGAGCTCCGATAAGTCTAAGTAAAAACTCAACAGACCTTCTTGTTCCTTTTGATTTGAATAGGTATGCGGCATTGAGAATTAAATTTCTATAATAAGCATAGTTTAATTCCGTTGGTGTAAGAGCTCTGGCATAACCCGGGTAATTGGTATTGCTTTGGTTTCCGAATACAGATGTTAAAAAGTCTTCTTCTGTGATTGGAGAAAAGTTTGATTGCCAACCTAATGTTTGAGATAGATTAACTAATAGTTGAGATGGAATATCATTTCCAACATTATAGTTGACTGAATTCATATAACCCAACGTATCAATGAATTGTTTAACTTGGTCAAAACTCCTTCCATAAATTTGGAATATTTTTTCAACCTTCTGACCTAAAGTGTCGAACTCCTTTAACGAATCGGTAACTAAGAATCTTGAAATTAAATTTGTTTTAAAGGAATCCAAATTGACAGCTATATCTTGAAGTTGTGTAAGATAATTGTCAAAGGAAATTCCGCGAATATTTAAGTTCCAAGGACCTTCTTTTGGCCAAGTTACTTGAGTATACTGTGTAAAATATTGACCCGCTTCGTTTTGTTGTGGGACTTGAAAAAAGGCAGTATATTCAGGAACAATCAATCTGTTCAATAAAAATTTTTCAACTTCATCAAAGTTTTCCGAGAAAGTTTTATCTACAATGTAATCACTTGGTCTAATTACAAAATTGTCTTCAAAAGATGTTGTTGTAGTTCCAAATGGTGCCCCTGAAACATATAATTCAATATACCCACTTGTTAATGAGTCTGATGGATTTAATGACACAACCGGATATGACCTACCACTTAAATTAACAACGTAATCAAGATATGTTTCAGTCAAGTTTCTCAAACGAGAAACTGTAATTTCTCTCAACGATAGGTTAGTTGACGCACTTATAGTATAATCAATACCAAACGGGTTATATAATCTGTCAACATTAACCCTAAAGAAGGTTTCATCTTCCAATGCATTATATGAAATATTAACAGCAGTCTCTCCTGTTAAGAAATTGTCTGTCTCGTATTGAACATCTAGTGATGCTGGAAAGAAATTGATTATTTTTGTGATGGAAACACTGAATCTTTTTGATAGTGAACCATACATAGTAAAGTTAAGAACCTGAGAGACATCATAGTTTGGATAAACTCTGAATTGTGATGCCTGTATCCTTCTACTCTCAGTTAAATCATCAATACCTAAACCTTCTAAACTAATTAATTCTGAGAATGCACCAACATTAAATGTTCTATTAACTTTTTCAGTAACAATTGAATTGAAATCAAAAGTTCCAAGCGTAAGACCACCACCATTGACGGTTTGTAATCCTACAATGTTATCAGAGAATGTCCCCGCACCATTACCTGGTCTTGGAGGATAAAAATATTTGCTTCTTGATGTCGCCATTAACTAGTGATTGTTGTAAAGTTTTTACTGAAATCGATATTATTTCCACGGTTTTGTCTAACCTCATAAAGTAGAGCGTTATATTGGTCTCTAATTTCATAAAGGTTGTATTGTCTGTAGATATTGTTCTCAGAATCGTAGATTGTGTAGATACCATCATCAATAGACTTAGTCTGATTACCGTAAAGAGCAATCGCAAGAGATGATATATCGTATTCAACCATTTCTATTTCTATTGATACTGGATTAAAATATGTGTTTGAAATAATAATGCTTTGGTCAGGCTGTCCAATGAATGGAGTAGCGTTTGGATTGTTAGTTGGTGATGATGAAGGTGACAATGTTAAGAATAAAAGGTTTGCTGAACCATCAACATATCTATAACGGATTGCCTTTTGTGTTGTATTAACTTCGTTTGTTACAACAGGTTCGCAGAAGAAACAAGATGTAACAACTCTGAAGAAGTTTGGTATCTTTGTTCCATCGGTATTCAAGTATTCAACTCTATATCCAACAAGACCTTGAGGGACAAAGTTATTTTGGAACTCTGTTGGGACGTTGGTAACATCAATGATGATTCCTTTTACATTTGGTAATGCATTGAGAACACCACAATCAGTAATTACTGTTCTGATTTGTGCCGGTCTTAAATATAAAGTATAAATTCCAAGGGCGTTAAATTGTTCTGCAGGTAATGTAAGATTATACAAACCTCCGAGAACTTCCACACCAGCATTTCCACCAGTCACAGAATTGTTGAAGTATGGTCTTAAAATTGTTGGTGCGTCGAGTGTTGTTAATGTGAAATCTTCTGTCACATCTCTTGATGGAGTATAAACCATAGTTATTTCAACATCTTCTGGTGAAACATCACTTGGTCTAATCGTTCCGTATGAGCCTATTGCCATGTTTTTGTTTTTTTATAAATAGTTTAGTCCTTATTTTCAACGTTAAAAAATCCGTATCCGTAATTAATCATATCTCCCAAATTATCCACCTCTCCCAATCTCTGAACTCTCTCATATGCACTGTTCTTTCCTCTCTCAACAAACACATCAGTTTGAATTTGTGGTTGGTCCATGACCTTCAACAATGCCTCGTTCTTGGTTATAGGAACTGCGGTAAGATTATCTGCTGTAAATCCGTATGACTGTTCAAAGAATATTGTTGTTCCTCCACTAAAGTCATAATAGTCAACACTGTTGATAGTGTAAGCAGTAAATAACGGGTCAATGTTTGTTATTGTTCCCCAAATCTGACCGTTCTGAATAATTGGTAAACCAATTCTTTGTTGTGGTGTTAAATTACCATAAGGTGTAAGTTCATTTATTCTTGAAACTGTAATTCCTGATATAGTATATGGAACAGTCACATAGTTATAAGATTCTTGTGGTTGAACCTCGTTAACAGCATCTCCTGAGAAAATGTAATTATAACTCACAGGAGTTCCACTCCAACTTCCATTGTTCGAAACAAAATAAGCAGTTCCTTGTGGGTTTGGAGCAACAACATTTGTATATGGTGTTGTTACTGTTTTTTCTACCACAGTTACTCCCCAAGGATTAATCTGTCTAACTGTTATCGTATATTCGTTTGGTGTATTGGTAGGGTATTGATGTGATATGTAGTTTGGTATAGTTTGTGGGAAAGCTTGAATCTGTGAACCATCTCCCCAATCTATAGAATACTGAGATAACTCCAAGAATTTTTGGAAATCACTCGATGTGTTATAAACATAATAAGTGTATGGACTACCAGTCGTTGCAGAAAATATAAAATTAGCAACAACATCTTTCTGAAGGATTGCTCCATCGAATGGTGAATAATATCCCGCATCAACGGCTGTTTGAGTTATCAGAATATTGACACTCAATCCTGTTAAAGTAGATGTCCCACCTGAACCTGCAGTCAAAATCTGACTCATTCCTGAATAAACACCCACAGGTTGATTTTTATAATCAACAGTTACAATGTCTCCTAAAATATTTTCAGGTGATATAATAAAATTATAATCCATTATTGTGGTGGGTTAACATATTCATACCATTTTATCGGGTTGGTTGCCAATCCAACTCTCTGGTCGTTACTATTGAATACTTGATAGGTCTGAGTATCATAATCCAACTTAACAGGATAATAGAAATTTGTAAGAGTATCAAAATTGTAGGGGTTTGCAACTATGTTAAATTGTCCCTGATTCATCATCTTAACAAAATACCCTTTTTCGGCATTAAAGAATTTAGCCGTCATGAAGAATGTGTCAATGTTCAAAAACGTTCTCTTCTTTAACCAGTAAATAAAATATCCTTCTTTGTCCCCAACATAGTCCAAAGTGAACTTCGGCATTTTGATTTCAACAGGGGTTCTCTGCATCATCGCAGGCATCTTATATCCTTGTTGAGTTGGGATGATGATTGTCAAATAATTAATCTGACTCTTCTCATCTCTACTATCGTAGAAATCCAATTTGAAAAATGAGTTTGTAAAATTATTGTTATAATAATAAATGTCCTGAACACTGAATCCTTCAGCAGTATAATCCATTTTCCAATTTGCAGATGAACTTAAAGTTCCTCCTGAATAGAAATAAAACTCATAGTTTATTTCAGTAATTACTTGTGTTAATCCTGTATAAAAATGATTAGCAAATCTTGATACTTCAAAGTCTCTGCCAACACCAATTACCTCAGTGATAACCTCTTCCTCATACACTTCAATACTTTGGTCGTTACCCAAATAATCCCAAGATAATTGCACAGGGATATTAATCAGTCTATCTGACCCTTGATTTTGTGTCATCAAATACTTATTCACATCCATCGATAAGTGGTTTTTCTGGGTAAGCAATGCCAAGAAGATTCCCATTGAAATTTGAACCTTCAGGTATTAATCTAAATATTATCCCTTGATACGGGTAGTGGGCACTATTAAGGAATGGATAATCAACCCCTCTTCCTAAATTATCTACAAATCCATAGGTATATATATCTCTCCATCTGAATTGTTGGTCTGCAGTTGAGAAGAATGAATACGATGGAACGTTCTCAACTTTACCGACATCTCCTGTTTCAATGTAGTCAGAAAATGTTTTAAGTGTCATACTATTATGTGGTTCATAATAATATCCTGGAGCATTTGTGTCAGGCGTCGGTGTAGTAGAAAATATATTTTGATTGTATTTTATCTTGTGAAAATATGGTGATATTACTCTTTCAAATTGTTCGTAATTATTCCATTCACAAAAGTCTCCGTCCATAACGTCATCTTTTTTCAAATCACCATTATAAAAGAAAGTCTTGGTCACACCGTTTGTTTTGGTGTAGGATGATAAAGGAACTGATGTATTCGAATTAACAAATGTTTGGTCCCAATAGAAATTTGGTGATGTTGTTATGTTGAACTTCCAACCCTGTTTCAATCCAACACCATTAGATGGTTCGTTAAACCAACCTGTATACCCTTTGAAAACAATTGTTAAGAATATTTCAGATAATGGTCTCATCTGATTGTCCGTATATCCACTGAAATTGAAATCTATTGCTGAGGAAACATTATAGGCATTACTACTTGTCTTTTGACTTATTCGTGTGACATTATTTGGTGTAAGAGAACTTAGTTCTAGTTTTTTTTCTTCATTGAAGACGTTTTTTTCAAACCCAGACTTTGTTATGATTAAATCGTCTAAATTTGTAATTATCTTATGTTTTCTAACATAATATTTAGACCTTGTCTCAGTCAAGTTTTCAGGATTCAAAACTCTTTTGAATGTCCCAACCCTACCATTCAAGAAGGTGCTACCCGTATATCCGTAGTTGAAAATATTGAACACGTATGGCTGACTATCGAACGTATCATTGCCTAGTGAATAAACCTCAAAAATATTATTTTGTTTGTAATCAAATGATAATTCAACAAATTCACCAGGAGTTAACCCATGAGGTGCTACACATTCAAATCTTATAACTCGACTACCGTTTGATTGTGCATTACTGATTGTAAATGGTATACCGTCTTTTGCAACCCAACTGTTTTGTGTAGATAAAGTTGTGTAAAGTAATTTGTTTTCATTGTTTTCAAATGCATATGAAACATAATAGGTCCAATTGTAGGTATAGGCACTCTTAGCTTTGTAATCTAAATGTTGGTCCGATATGTTTGGTCTGAAAAAATCAAACTCATAATACTGTGGAAACCCTTTCCATACGTTATTTTGTATTGAGGCATCTGCACCTACATAAAACAAGTTATTCTTGAATGGAAGATATTCTGTGGTTCCAGTGATAACATTACCATATAAATAACTAATTTTGAATGTTGGTCTAAATATTGTGCACCCTTGTCTTTCACTATCATAAACATCCGCCAAGCTGACTGTTGAACTTCTATCGTATTCGGTTAGTTCCTGTTGTTTTTCTTCCAAAGAAATAGATATTTCTTGGTCATTAGCGGGTGCTGACTTATACTGTTGAACACTTGGTATGAGTGTAAACTTATTCATTTGCTCCATACTTAGTTTTGAATTTATCCAATGCGGTTTCTCCTTTGATTAATCCAAAGTAAAAATGATAAGGTGCTCCAACTAAAAATTTACTACTTTGTGATAAATTGAATGTGTCATAAGTCATATTTTGTGGTGTGCTTGTATTGGTCGCGTTGAAAATATACCCTCTTTGGAAAATATCATACGAAGTGTTGATTCCATAATTATAGTTTGGTGATGCAACCCTTCTTCTACTTAAAGCCTGATAAGGGTATTCTGTGATATCACTTATTGTTGTTGCCCAATTGTTCTTTTCACTTCCAAATATATTTGAAACCCCACTTTGTCTTAAACTCCACTGGTAAAATGGAACTTGTTGTGATTTGATTCCAAATTCATATGTCACCGCGGTTTGATTCGGGTCAGGTCTGAAGTCTATTATTCCTGGTGATATATAATCTTTGTCTTGCAGGTTTGATGTTGTTGATGAGAAAAATATTCCCATTGTCGGATTACCAGGAGTTCCAATAACTTTAATTGGGTCACTCGGATTTCCATTTGAAGGATAAAATTCAGGTGAAAATGGTATAACACCAAACTCAGAATTAATTGACATCATCTGAGCTAAATCAGCATCGATTCTTTGTCTAGGTAAGGTTCTTAAACCTGTTCCGTATCTGTTGAATAATTGATTCAATGAGTTATCACCTAAGGGTATCAACTGTTGTAAAAACTTTTCATCAGTAATTCTACTTATCACAAAAAGGTTTACAATGTCTGAGGTATCTGAATAACTTGTTGGATTTAGATTACTCATTACATAAGATGCCGTTGATGGTTCGAAAGTTATTTCATCATAAAATGAATCTTTCATACCCAAATTAACTATTGTTGTTGGAAATAATAAATTTCTATTATTAATTGGGTTTGAGTCGTCAGTTGTAGGTCTTCCAATAAATGGATTTGCCGTAGATGTTATTGCGTATGGTGAACTTCTGAAATAAAAATTGTTTGTATCAGAGTCGAAGTATATTAATTTTTTTGGAAATACTGGAGGTTCTGGTTTGTTTTGACTATCAAAATATCTATCAACTTGAATTGGAAACATAAATAGCGAACCGTTAACCCAGTTATTTGTAAAAGACTGTGCTAACACACCTCTACACAAAGCATAAAAGAATCTATATCTGAATCCCCATTCTGCAAATGTTTTAAAGTCTTTACCATTAAATAAATCTGTTAAAGGTTTTCTTACCATCACATAACATCCATTATCAATTGCATCTGTTCCCTCACACCCCAATTCAATACCAAAATTCGTTCCATCACCCGAATAACAAGTTAAACCAACCATTCTATCACAGTCGTTCAAAGACGCCAATACGTTACCCGCAGCATATTGACCTTCAATATCTGCCGTTATAGTTTCAGCACCTTGACTAAAAACAACACCAGCAACAGACTGTCCTGTAGTAAGATTATAAACTTGGAAACCTAAATTTTGTTGTAATAAAGAAACACTACCATTCCAATTTAATCCATTGTCTGCATAATCAGATGATGGAAGTCTATCAGTTCTCATAACTGTAAGGTCGGTTGTGATACTTAAAGGGTTTGCCGAAAATATTGGTAACAACGATGGACTATAGTATAATTGTTCCGTAAAGGTGTCATACCTTGTATAAGACGTCGCATCACAAGGTCTAAAAAAAATAAAATCATCATTTGTAAATCTATAATTACCGTCTAAAATTGCTCCACCAGATAAATCATCTGAATTGTTATATCTTGTTTCAGTAGAACCATGTCCAAAACCTGGTGGATAATTTGGAAACTCTGGCAGTTGAGTAAAAACATTGTTGGTTTTACTAATTACACCCCCGTTAGATGTTACATCAATATAGTTGTTAGAATAATATGAGTTCCCCAAGGCTGTTATTGAACTGTTGTTACTATCGAGAGCTCCGTAGAATCCAACAAGTGGTGTTGTGAAGGCACTGAATGTTAATCCCGGTGTGCTAACTGGTGGATTGATTGGTTGGAAAAAGTTTGATTGGTAAAATATATTACTTTGAACATTATGTTGTTGAACTGTAGTTGTTGAACCCACAGGAAGTTTTTGTATTGGCACATTGACTCTTGTCGAAGCGGTGATAACAACGTCGTCCTCATTCGGGTGTCCCAATATTCTTCCTATACCATATTTGTTTACATATTGTGGTGAATAAGGGTCAACTCCTCTTTGTAATATCAAAACTTTTTGTGTTTCGAATTCATTAAGATAAGTTGCATTGAGTTTTTCATACCATATATTAGTTCTACTATTTGTTGGATTTGTTCCAAAATATCCGTTTCTACATTCATCAAATGTTATAATTGTTGATGGTTGAATTAATTGATTCCAAAAACTTGGGTTTGAGGTTAATCCATTTGAGTTAGTCGTCGCTAATCCCGGCAAAGAATATACCGGTGAGTTGTTAATCATGGTTTTGGTAACTGTAATTGCAGTCAAGACTTGATAATATTCAATATCCATCGGATAGTCATATCCTCTACATTCATCACCATATCCTGTCACCGTATAAACTGCCAACCCACCCAAAGAACTTAAATCAATACAATCAACATCGGTAATTGTGTGAACACCAATAGATTTAGTGCTAGCACTTTTATCTCCATAACAAGTTAAATATGAAACAGTACCAGCCTCAGTCACATTAATAGTAACACTTGTTACACATGTTGGAGTAAAACCAGTTGGTAAAGTATAATTGGTTGATGTGTCGCTAGTCTGTGAAGTGGCGTAATTTACAGTAATTGGTATAATACCTGTTGGGACTTTTCCTGTCAATCCAGATATTAATTTACCTCCTTTAGTTGTTCCCGTCCATCTATAGTTGGGGTCTTGTGAAAGTCCAGGATTAACAAAAGTTATCAAATCTCCTGTTGTATAATCACCGGACGTTAAAACTGTCAAGGTATTATCATAATGAAAACCTTGATTGTTGTTAGTTGCAAATGTTACCTTAATTTTGTTTGTGTTATCAAAAAATTTGCACCTTAAATTAAAAATGTTAATTCTTTCACCGATAGGTAAATCAAGTGTTAATCCAAACATATTTCTAACATTTTCACCAATAGGTCTTCCAAATTTTTGTGAACGAGTCGTATGGTAAATTTTAGGATTTTTTGCACTACCAGGCACTCCAGATAATGGTTGTGCGAAAGTTGATGCAATAATGTTTAAAACAGCATCATAATTTTCATCATTGGTACTTACTGTGTTTGTGACTATTGGTTGTGTCGCTAAGTATGTCTCCAAGGTCGGAACATATGATTCACTTCCAGCAACTTGTGTAAGTTGAGACGGTATTGGCGAAACATCTTCCGTATTTGTTGTAACTGGTGTAATGTTACCATTACTACACTCACATGCTTGACAGTCAGGATATTGTATCATCGCTAACTTGATAGGGTCAAAATTATATGACGTAAGTTTATCAAAATTTTTAATTAAAGTCCTCAAAAGAAGTCCATAGAATCCTAATCTCAATAGAATTGTTCCAGCAGCTAAGACCATATTCCAGGTTAATGGGTTTCCAACTGAGGCTGATATAAATGCATATGCCTCAATACCAGTTTGAATTATTGCTTTAGTTACAAACCCAATTAAAGCACCAATAACAACAACCGCAAAATTATTATATAACCAAGCAACAAAATGATACAAAATCAATAAAGGGAGCCCAATTATCTGAATAACTTGGAATATTATTGCAAATAAAAAGTAAATAAAATCGAAGTTTCTAAAACCTTCATTAACAGGAAACTTATTTACAGAATCCGCACACTCGTTACTATCAATTTCTTTAATCCCTATAAATTTACCTCTACCTCCACTTTTATATTGGTCAATTAAACCTGATACAGTATAAACTCTGTTAAAATCAAACTGATAGAATGTATCTTGACAATCAATTATCTCATTTAATTTTTTAATTTTTTGAGCAGAAGAAAACCCTTTGGTATACCCCGACCAATCTAATCCAAAATAATATGAACTTTTTAGCTGGTCGTTTCCTCCTGTTAGGTTAGGGTCAGAACTTTGATTAAACCAACCATATTCTCTTACGTTAGGAACCAAATAGTATGGTCTTCTTGTTTGTTCAGATAACTCATTAGATTGTTGCCATTTTATCTTAAATCTATATTTTGCCTTTGTTGGAATACCAATTGTTGGGTCGTTTGATAAAACTCTTTCACCAAATTCATTTGTAACAATATAATCCAAATTCATTGGTAGTTCTGCCAACCATGAACCGTTACCATCAATTACATTTCCGTTTTGTTCTAACTTATATTCCTCCAAGATTGGATTACCATCGGAGTCTATTTGTATGGTTTGTCTGATGGCTAAGATTTGACCAGGGCCTGCCTGTAATTGACAAAGGTTACCAAAATTATCTCGAACCTTTCCACCTAATCCATCTCTACCACCTTTTATTCTTAAAGTATCAGGTGTTGAATATATTGAACCCATGAAAACTGAGGTTGGCTGAATGTCAACATTTGCATCATCCCTTAAATCAAAATCTAATCTGTTGATTGCTATTTGACAAATTGCTGGTTCTCCCCATAGAGGTGATATTTCAATTTGTTTATTAATTGAAATAATCTGTGGTAAAGAATTCAAATCTGTTGAAGTCTTAAATGTATCTCCCGCGACTTGAGCTTCCGTGGCTAAACCGATTCTAATTAAATCTTGTGGTGTCAAAGAAAACTCTCCAATATCTGATAGGTCTACATCCATTAAGATATTTTGAATACCTAATGGAACTCCCATAATCATGTAGTCGCCACTCTCATTTGTCTTCGCAGTAAATTTGTAATATTTGTCATAGATGTCAACAACAGTTGTTGCTGTCAAAGCATCTATTCTTGACGGTAATGTTCCTGTTGCTGCGTGTTTGGAATATGATTTCTCATATGGAAGAAGATTGTATCTATAACCATCTTCATTTCTATCGTTAACAGACTTATAAGGATAAATTGAAGTAATGATTGGGTTGGATTGGTCTACAACCTCAATTGGAATAAAGACCGCTACCCTTGCATTAGGAACACCTAACCCATTATTTGCGGTAACTCTTCCAACAAGAACACCATAATCAGAGCAAGCTCTAACATAAATGTCCTCCTGTTGTAACTTGAGAGACAAAATCTCGAGAAATTCGAACTCTTGGTCTATTTGAACGTTTATCGTCTTGTTAACACCGAGTTCGGTCCTAATCCTATACGATTGACCCATTGAGATGTTTAGTTATAAATAGTTAATGTGAATTTTTTTGGGAACACACATTTAAATTATAACTCAATAATGAAATAAATAAACTTGTTAAGAGAATGTAACTGTTTGGAAATTCTTAACCGATACTCTGATATCTTTATTTGGGTATCTGATTTGATAAACCTGATTTGGTTGAGCAAAAATAGTGTCGTCAACTGGTCCAATAGCCTTGGTTTCAGGATTTGAATATTCCATAGATGTTTCGGCTGATGAGTATTGTCCTCCAACCTCATTGAAGACATCAACACTTGTAACTGTTAATACTCCATTAGAATCTTGTATGATACTCTTAAGTTCTGAAAGATACACATTCTGACCAAGTTGTCTTGTTTGAGGATTGAAATAAGATGAAACTTTATCAATTACATCAGATATAACCTGACCTGAATTCTGAGCAGAATCTAAAACAATAGAGACATCGACACTCAAATCTATGACTTCAGCACTTAATATTGAAATATAATCGTTCATCATTCTATAGTTAGAAAGATAATTTGCAATATTTTGTCTCAACGTGTTAGAAACAATACTTGTAAGTTTTCCTGATGTATCATAAGATAATATTTGAATCAAAATTTTATTATCATTTTCTGTGATTGATACTTTTGCAGGTGCTCCGTATTGTGAAGGCATATTTCTCAAGATTGATTCATAATCTTGAACTGTGACAGCTCTTTTTTGTGCTGCGAAGTTGAATGATACATAATTTCTTATCTCTTCAAGTGAAGGAACACCAGCCCCTCCGATTGCAGCAGTAACGTTGTTACATCTTAATGAGTTAACAACAGCTGAGTTGGTTGACTCCGAAGGACCATTAACAAAGAAGTTTACAGTTCCTACCTGATTGATAATATTAGTTCCCAAGTTAGTTGCCAAACCACCACCAACTCTGTATTGAACAAACAATGTTGAGTTTGGTGTTAATGCTGAACCTAAAGATAAATTGTTTGAATATTTTTGAAGGTCTAATGTTGCACCAACTGTAGTGAATTGGTCTAAGGCATCTTGAGCGGTATTTGTTCCACCACCAAAAGTCATTTTTTTGAATCCTTCAGGTGTAAATTCTGTGATGAATCTGTTTTGTGTTTGAATATATCTACCAACTTTAATACCAGGTTGGTCAGAAACTTTAGTTGGGTCTTCGATGAATACTCTGTCTTCAGCCAAAGCATCAACTTCATACCATCTGTTTTCTAATCCAATAAATTCAGCTGTAGTTGGAATGTTAGTATATTGTGTTCCGTTCTTTAGAAGAACACTTGTTATACCCAAAACGTTTTTTTCAGGTAAAAACAATTCGAAGAATGGCTTAACATCGTTAGGTGTGATAACTCTCTTAAATACTTTGGTAATACCGTTAACAACAACTTCTCTTTTAGTTATTGTATAATTTACAAGAACACCGTTAGCATTGAAGTTAGGTATTTTTAATCTGTTAGGAAAACCTTCTGAGTTATATGGTGATGTAAAATCAATGTCATTTACGTTTTCAAAAACAATACCCGCACCAACAACTTGTGAACCTCTTAATAAAGTTCCCAAATATCTTTCATCTTCTTTATCACCAAATGCTGGAACTGTTATTGAAAAATCTACTAAAGCAACTGATGGTCTTTGACCTGGTATCTTTAAACCATATGTTCTGGCAATGTTATAAATTGAAGACTTTTGTTGTGCATATTGAAGAACAGTTTCCTGTATACTTCTATCAATTTGATAATTTAGGTTATCTGAAATTGCGGCGTTTAAGTCTAAGAATACTGAGAATACAGATGCATCATTAAAATCTTGAATTAATTCAGGATAATACGTTCTAACATAATTGATAAGTTCAGCTCTTACACCTTGATAATCTCTTGTAGTATATGATATTTTACGATTTGCCATCTATCTTAAATATTGATAATTATAAAATCACTCTCACTAAATGTTTGTGAGTTTGTTGCGTAATCTATTTTAATTTTTGCAGTGTAGTCTGCAGTCCCTTTACCAGGTAATCTATAAATGTCATACATTTTAGCATCACCAACACTTGTTGTATTTGATTGAGTGTCTGTTTCATTTGCAACATCTGCAGGTTCGATAGTTATTTTATTAACTAACAAGTTTGGCATATATCTTTGAATTGAATCTCTAATGTCCGCCTCAATCGCACTGAATGTTAATCCATCGAAAGGTTCAAAGACATATTCGTAAAGTCTTGTCCCAAAATCAGGAAGATAATATCTTGAACCTTTTCTTGTCAATAATAGATGAATTAAATCCGCTCTAACCTCTTGTCTTTGAAACTCGGTTAGTTGTAAATAATCACCTCGTGTTGAATCCTGAAATGGGAAATTTATACCATATGTAGTTCCATCTGCCATATGAGATAAATATACTTGGATTATTTTTTTCTTAAATAGATATTCCCTTTTTGAGCCTTAGGTTCAAACGGACAGTGTCTACAGCCATTACCACAACAATATCCTCTTTGAATGTGATACTCTTCTGTAAAAACTTTTCTTCCCTCCTCTTCATAAAAATGAAAAGGGAGAAGTTTTTTCTTCTCCCTTTCATCATTAGTTTCTTTCGATTGAAACATAATATTGTTTTGGTATTTTATACTAATGTAATTTCACAAGCCCCACCAGCACATGCCGCTTCTCCTCTTAAATCAGTATCATCATCCATTTCAATGATTTCTGATAGGTCAACATCTTTAAGAGTTTCCATGAGTTCTTCATATTTCTCTTTAGTGCAATCCTCAAACGGTGCTTGAATATATGTTCCACCATCATAGGGAAGGACTGAAAGTCCGTTATATGCTTCCTTATTTTCCCACATCCACTCACCAACTGCTGGCCACTCGTGCTCTCTAATTGAGATTGTTGCTGATACATTATGTGCATTGTTTCCAGTTCTATGTCCAGGTTTAATCCATTCTTGTTGAACTTTTTTCACTCTCTCCAATAATTGGATTGGTGATTCGTTTCTTAAGATTGACCCTTCAGGTGCTTTTTGTGGAATACCAATAACAGCCGTATCATGTGGTCTGAAATATTCATCTTCAACTAATTCAGGATGATTGTTTTTCAAATGTGAATAAATTGCTTCATTCTTACCAACTCTAACTCTTCTGATATAATATTCATTATGCCAAGCGTGAATACCACTTGAAGTTCCTAATGTTAATGATGTTGTTCCAGCAGGTTTAACAGTTGTTGTTCTTGCTGCTGGGTTAATATTTAATAATTCAGCAACTCTTTTATTTTCTTCTTTAACTACTTTAGCAGCAGATTTCATATTCAAACCTAACACCGCACCTGAACCGATACCCGTCATTGAAATTCCAATTAACGCATCTTTTTCAGTTGTTCTTTGCCAAATTGGTCTTAAGTAGTGGAAGTTTGTATATCCTGCTTGTAATGTTCCGATGAAAGATGCAGCTCTAACTCTATCTTCATAATCTTCTTGAGATACTACGTTTGATACGTTAACTTCTGTTAGATTACAGAATTGGAATGGTCTTAAAGCAATTTCACAACAAGGGTTAGTTCCCCAATCTTTATCGTTACTTAAGTAGATACCAGGTTCACCTGCTCCACTTGCTTCAATTCTTTTCCAAAGGTCCATAAAGTAGTCCTTAGTGATTTTGTGTCTCATCAAAACAGCAGAGTTATTAGCTCTACCTCTTTGTGGATTTGTTTCCCACCAAGCACCACTCTTACAACCAATCATTTCTTCATCAGTTGCTGAGAATAACGAAATAAGAGCAGCTCTTCTGATACCACCAGCCAATACCGCATCTGCAATGTGACAAACGATATCATGAACTTCAATTGGTTTTAGTTTTTGACCATCCTCTTTTGAATCGAGTATACCTTCTAACTTAATAAGACATTCTTTAAGTGGTTGTGCTCCAGGTGCTTTACCTCCTGATGTAACAAGTCTCGCACCCTTTGGTCTGATGTCTGAAAAATCAAACTCAATTTTTGAACCTCCGAAGAAATATGACTTAACTAACACTTTAACAGCGTCAGCCCATCCTTCGATTGAGTCAGCAACCAACCATCTTCTTCCTCTTTCTTTATTTGGTTTTCTGATTTCAGGTAAAACATCAACGTGATGTTTTTGAACTGAATAACCCACACCTGTTCCACCTAAAAGTAAGAACATGATTTCAGAGAATACTCTCCAATCATCAATCGGTGCGAAGGCACAATTATAAATTCTGTTAGGTGAAATTTCTATTGGTTTACCCGCGAATTGCATTGACCTCATTGAGGGTAATACTTGCTTTTTGTAAACATACACATAGGTCTCACGAATTTCTTTTTCCATGTGTGGAAACTGCTTAATGTGCATCTCCATGTTTCTTGTGACAAGCTCCTGCCACGTTTCTCTTCTCTTTAGTTCCGGGATATACTTAGCGTATTTCATATACACTGTAATCTCCGATAAAATCCTGTTTGAAATGTCCATTGTTTAAATTTTAGATGTAGTTTTTTTATCAAAAAAACGTTGATTTTAATGATAAATATGTGGTCGGCACATAACCGACCATTAATTTTAATAAAAAAAAATAAGTTTTTTTCAGAAAAAGTAGATATTTAATTAAATTGTTTTTTGCTGTGCTTCTCTTTCTTTTCTCTTTTCGAGAAGCTCCTTAACTCTATCTCTTTTTCTTTCTTCTTGTTGTTCTTCAAAACCTAAGAATGTAACTGATGATTCAGTATCAATCTCTAACAATTCATTATTAAATTTACAGTTTTCAAAAACAACACCGTCCTTACCAAGACGAGATTTTGTGATAGCAATTGTTGCCAAATTCATTTCCTTTTGCTGAAGAGTTTTTGCAACAGTGATGATTACGTGACCAACCTGAGCCTTTTTAATTGACCCACCCATTTGGTCAGTCGTTACAACTTCAGAGGAAATTGAAGACCTATTACCTTGTGTAGCAGTCCATCCAACAAGATTCAATTCGTGACACATGGCCTCAAACCCTCTCATTACAGAACCTTCGGCTTTCCATTCGTCCTTCGCACTTGATTCAGGTAAAACACAATCAATGTAATCCAACAAAATCAAATCAATCTTATTTCCATCAGCAATCATCTTTCTAACTTGATTCTTGATTTGATTCATAGTCATAGTATCTGATGCAAGTTTCTTTAAAACCAATTTGTTTTTCATTGTTTCTTGAATCTCGGTAATCTTAGACATAACCTCTTCTTTGTGGTTTGCAAGATTATCGGGTTCAATACCAGTCCAAATCGTAAAGTGTTTTCTTTGAACAATCTTTGGGTTGTCTTCAAAAAATATTTGAAGAACATTATAACCCATGTTGAAGGCGGTGTTTGCAATCTTTGTTAGGATAGTCGTCTTACCAACACCTGTCGGTGCTAAGATAACACCAATCTCTCCCTTAGCTAAACCACCCTTAAGAAGTTTGTCAATGCCAGCAATGCCCATTGGAATTGGATGACGATAGTCTTCCTCCAAAACGGTATCTAAACCTGTAAAAATATCTGAGGTTCCTTTATCTGTTTGACCAACCTGTAGAGCCTCTCTCACTAATCCTTCAACCTTGTCATAAGATTCAAAGTCCCCTTCGGTAATAATTTTTTGTGCTCTATCCATAGCCTTCTGAAGCTCTTGTTGCTTACAGAATTTCAAAGCCTTCTCCTGAACAAATACTGTTCCTTCGAACGGTGCTTCTTTAACTTGTTTTAGAGTATCCAAAACAATTTTAGCCACAAGTTCTTGTGATACTTCAGATTTAACAATCTGTTCTAAAGTGTCAAAATTAGGGGTAGATTCATACTTTGAGAAATATTCTTTTATCATCTGAATGATGATTTTGAAATACTTGTTATCAAAATATGAAGACTCAATTACATCCATTATAGATGATGAAAAATCCTTATCTTCTATAATTTGGTTTAATAATTGTATTTGAAACTGATTGCCTAAATAATCGAAATTTTTATTCATAAATTGAAACTTACCCCTCTATATTATTAAATACTTACTTACTCAAATCAAATTCCAAATATTTGAAACTTAATTCTTGGTTTGAAAAAATGTCAGTTAATTCACGAAGGACATCTTTTAAAAATGGTCTTACGTCAACTGTATAACGAACTTTTGGTGGAAATTTTTTTCCGTCAAAATATCTATGACAAATTGTCTGTTCCCCAACCTTCACATAAAGATTAAAAATCTCTGGTCCTTCAGTGAAAGAAGTGTCCATGATTTTTGGGTCATGAATAATAGATTCTTTGTTATCCATCATATAGATAACTGTTTTCATTTTAAGATAATAGTCGAGTTCTTCTTTGAGACCCTTAATGTATTGATACAACTCAAACGAGTTTTTTGCTTTGGGGTTATACCCTCTTACATTAAAGAATCTTTGAACGACAATGTTGTCGTTTAAGGTTAGCAAAAATTCCATCTTCGTGCTGTCTTGCTCTTTCATAGTTTTAATTTTTGTTTGTGTTTCGTTTTTCTTTTCGAGTTAATTTCATGAATGGTTTTAGGAAGTTTACCCAAGCTTCATCGTTCTTGGGAAGGTAATTAAAAAGACCGTCTTCCATCATCAGTCTCATTAAGTTTTTGTATCCTCTATCGGTGGGGTCAATTGTATCGGTGTGGATTTGTTCTACAAGTTGTTTTCCTTCATCTGTGATTAGAGGTTCGTGAAGGTTAACAATTTTGGAGTTTATTCTGTAGAACTCTTCTCCAAGTATACCACTTTTTGTCTTACCAGTCAAAATATTTGATAAACTTTTGATAGGTTTCTTTTGCGGGATATTTCGCGCAATATCTAACAATTCCTCTACAGTGCATGATTTTTCCTGCATTTGTGGGAATAATTTCACAAGAGTTTTTTCACCCAAACCCTCAATACCATCGATGTTATCTGATTTGTCTCCTGTAAAGATTTTACACACGGTTACATTCTGATGAGGAATGTCTACCTTGTTAATTAAAATCTTGTCACCGTTTTTGAAATATTGTTTGTAAATTGGAGAATAGATTGTAACCCTTTCTGATATCAATTGGGTTAAGTCTTTGTCAGCAGAGAATATAATAATCTTTTCTTCTGTGGCTATTTTACAATAGTGAGCAATAAGGTCATCAGCTTCATTGTTAATCATCTCAACCTGTCGAACGAATACCTCCTCCAAATACGTCTTTACTCTCGCCTTTTGTTGCAAGTAAGACTCGTATTTGTATTCATTCATATCCTGTCTTCGGTTTCCCTTATACTGTGGATATATTCCCTTTCTAATTGAGGAATTGGAATCTCCGTCCCAAAAGACTACGACTTTGTCGTGGTTGTGTTCATCCAAGAATCTGCGAAGAGTATTAATAAAATGATAAACACCCCCAACGTGAGCCCCATCATTATAAAGTTCTTTAACGCCGTGAAAGCCAATCTTAAAAAGGTTATCACCATCTACCAATAAAGTTTTAGACACATAATTTATTTAAGGGTTACTAATCTTCTCTTTCTTCTTTCAAGTCAAAGTCACCGTCTGTTCCGATAATATCTTTCCAGTATTCAGCATACTCCTTCTTGTATTTTTCGATTGAAGCTTTCTCTTCAGACGCTTCTTTTCCTGCCAAGAACCCGTGTGGTGTAACGATGATTCTACCATCATCAAATCCTAATCCATTGATGTGATTCTTCAACACAGATACTTTACTTCTTACCGCAAACTTAACACTTCTTTTGTCTTTAGTTGCAGTAATTTTAGTTGTTCCAGCACCTTTTTGATTACCAAATAAGAATACCAATGATGAGTTTAACCATACAGCGTTTCCACCTTTAGCCATAATCTTTGGTTGACCAAATGGATTATCAGGTAATTCAACCCAAGGTTGATTGATGATAATCAAAGTATTTTCCCATTTAGAATCTGACTTTCTTGAACCAGAAATTCTTTGGTTGATACCCATACCAATTTTGTCTGATAACACAGAGGCGTTATGTTGCTTACCACCCTTACCGTCATATGTCATTTTACAAGGCACAGACCCCACAGAATCCCATATAAAACATAAGCTTGGTGATTGTAACCCATCTTCATCTTCGTAGTCTAATTCACCCTTCTGTTGAGCATCTAACAAAGAGTTGATGTAGTCGGTAATTTGTTCGATATAACTGAAGTTATTATTGAAGATGAAAAATCCACCCCAATCCATTTCTCCTGTTTCTTCATCAACGATTTCTTCACATTCAAAACCCATAAGTTTTGCGTGGTCGAATGACCATTTCTGTTCTGTGATGATAAACACAGGGAGAATCTTTTTCTTTTGACAATCAACTGCCGCTTTGATTGCTGCAGTTGTCTTACCTGTATCTGAGTGACCCAAGAACATATTCAAATGTCCAACGGCTGGACCTGGAAGTCCAACGGCATCTAAAAAATCTTCACCAAGGTCAAGGAACCTTTGAGGTTTATATTTTGCTGAAGTTGAGAACTTCTCTTTTACTTGATTAAAATTAGTCTTCTTGATTGCCATTTAATATTCTTTTGATACTTGGTAATTTATTTGTTTTGTTTCGGTTGTAGAACATTGTGTCTTCTTCATATAATTCTCCAATCTCGTCCTCATGAAATGTAATCAACTTTATTGGCATGTCATCCTTATCATCCATTTCTTCTCTTAACATACCAAACAAAACAGTATCACCCACTTGTTTGTTTCTACCCGAAAAATAATTTTTGTCTTTTAACTGACTGAAAAACTCGAAGGACAATGTTTTATTGTCTCTGATTTGTAATTCAATTTCTTCTTTGAAAGTCATATTAGTATTAATAAAATGGGTGGGGAAGAACCCCACCCGTTATAAATTAGAATGGTAAGTCTGTGTCAACTTCTGAATCCGCCTGTGGGTCAGCAATCTTTTCTTTAGATTTGCTTCCACCACCAACTGTGGTAGTTTCAACAGATGAGTCACCATAAACGTAACCCCCTTTTTCACTATCCCACTTTGGAGTTTCTCCACGAGCAATTGCCTCAAGATACTCTACAGGTTTTTTAGAATAAACATCAGTCCAAGATAATTCATCTTTAACCCAAGCATCTGCTTGTTCTTTTTCTTCGTGAACCGCTGTTGGGTCATCATACATAATTGTTGATACGCTTGTGTATTCTTTACCTGCAGGTGTTTTTGATTTGGTTAACTCGATGATAAGGTCACGTCCTTTTTCAGGGTCAGTGATATCTCCTTTGTTTCTCCAAATTGGAATGATTTTATCTAAGATGCCATCATTCTTATAGTTGTGTTTGAATCTCCAAAACTTTGGACCGTCTTCTTCGTGGTCTCTATCGATTACTTTTACGATATAGAACTTACGAGACTTGTATTGTTTCGCCAATTCTTTATCTGATTCTTTACCTGTTGACATCAATTCTTCATAAACCTCGTTTAAAGGTGAACGTTCGTTGTCATTTTTTCCTGGGTCATAGAACTTCTGCCATTGACCACCAACTTGGATTTCATGATACCAAGCTTCTTTGAACGGTGAAGAACCGTCTTGAGTAGGAAGAATTCTTACTCTTCTTTGTCCTGATTTCTCTTTATCTCCAAGGATTAAAGCGAAATACTTTTTCATTCTTTCGTCTTGCGACATTTTACTTTGGGCCCCGCCCCCTGATTGTTGTGATTTTTCATACTGTGCCAATACGGCGTCTAATACATTACTCATTTTTTAAATAATTAAAGTGTTTAAATTGAATTATAAATATAGTTGAAGATGACCCTTATGTCAAATAAAAAAGGTCATCTTTCGATGACCTTATAATTTTTTTAAGAGGGTTGTTGTCCCGGTTGGAACGAAGTCCTAATATCTGTTGGATTGATGTCCTCAACTTCATCTGAAGTTAAAACATAATCTTTTTTACCTGTCTTTTCCATTTCAATTTTTTTGTCATCAAAGAAGTCAGATAACTTTTGATTGAACGGATATGAATCATAAGTTCTTAATTCTAATTTTTCTTGTGGAGTTTTCTCTCTATACTTCTCAATCTTATTTTCGATAGTATTAAGTCTATTCATTAGAGCATCCATCTCAGATAATTTCGCTTCTAACTTTGAAATTTGTCCGAAAAGGTTATTAAAATATTCATCTTGTTTTTGCTCGATATTCTTTTGAGAAGTTACAAGGTCAGTAATTTCTAACTCTTCAGTTCCGTCTCCTTCTTCTCCTTCAGCAGATTCACCATCAGCATCTAATTTCTCAACGTCGGGGTCGTTCTCGATATCGATTTTTTCAGGAGCCGCAGGAGCTGCTGGTGCTTCAGGAGCTGCAGGAGCACCTTCACCCGCACCTGTTGGAGGGATTGCTGCAGTTACTTCGTCTGCAACCGCATCTTCCGCACCAGGTATTGGTGGTAATGGAGCTTCTTGCTCACTTATGTATTTATTGATACTTTGGTATCTTTTGATTTCACTTAGAATCTTTTTATCTAAACTCATTTTATTATCCGTTTAATAATTGTTTTATACCGTGTGCGGTTTCAACTTTAACTTTTCTGTTGGTGTATACTTGATGTCCCGCTCTTTCTATCAATCCATCTTTTTCTCTAACAACATAACATTCGCCTGTGTCTAAATCACAAACTTCTTTTGTTCCGTTACCGTTGTCTTGCTCAGAAAATCTTACCGACTTTCCAAGGTAGTTGTCTAAGGCTGTTTTAATGTTCATAAAAATTATGTTTATTATAAATATAATGAAATAGTTAAATTACATTTTATGCATATGTAAGTGGTGGTGTTAGGATTATTGGTCCTGTATTATTACTACTATTCAAGGTTATATTATATTGAAGACCCGGGACTCCACTAGATAAAGTTGGAACCGAGAATTTAAGTTTAGTTGTTCCTATTAACTGAATTGACCTAATATCAACAGGTTGTCCGTCAACTTTAATTTCTCTTACAAACTCTAAATTAGTTCCATTTATTGTTATAATTGTTCCTGGTGCCGCTGTTGTCGGTGAATAAGAAGATACGGTTGTTGGTGGACATGTTGGTGTCGGAGCTGGTGTGTTTCCTTGACTTTGGGTTGTTTGTGGTGTTTGTGGTTCTTCCACAATAATTCCACCTTTTAATCCATTTTGTGCTGCATTCAAAGCCGCAGCCCTAAACAACGCTGTAAAGTTTTCTTCATATCTCTTTTTATCCTTTTCATAGTCTTCAGTTTTCATAGTGTCAACTGGGAAAGATGTTACATAATATTTTAATAATCCCCCTTGGTCTTGTATTTCATTGATTCTAGGACTAATAACGTTTTTCATAAAAGTCAAATATGCATTTAAGTCTTTGAATCTAGCCGCAGGTAACTGTTTGATACCTCCTAAAGTTTTGGCATTAACACAGAAGAAACTGTTTTGAACAAAGTTTTCTGTTTGTGAATAATTGTCTTTATCCAAAGTGATGATACCAAAGTTGTTATCCCAACTTGAAAATTGTCCAGCATCTGAAAGACTCTTAGCATATCCTCTAACATAAGTTATTATGTATATTATGGTTTGTAACGCAACATTATTTGGTGCTGACGCCTTAATAGCATTTGCAAATTCTAATTGACTTAATTTTGTTTCAGTAGCTCCTGTTGTAACCCATGAAATATAAGATGAATTCAAGTTAGCACTACATGAGTTTTGAGCCGCCAAGGTATTCTCATCAGCATCTTGAACAACATTATTAGCAATTGATTGTGTTGTGGTTCCTTGTGTAGTTGGTTGGTCTGTCTTGTTTACTACTAAAGCCTCTATTTGGGTTAGTAGATTTTGATTGATTGCTTGAATAAAATTGTCAATAGGCGGTAAATCATAAACACCTTGTCTAACACCTTCAAATTCTGTAATGAAGTTACCAGCACTTATCGAGTGTGATACACTTGTAATCATGTAAGGACCATTAAACATTGGAACGTGTCTCAAATTGAAATACATCGTTGGTTGAATTAAAGCATTACCCAACGCAGTAACACTACATGTATAACTTCTACCTTTATAGTAATTGTATAAACTTGCGTTCTGATTACCTACAGTTCTTGTGTTTGTTTGATTAGCCATTTCAAGAACTGACTGAATAGATTCAGAGGTTGCCTTTCCGTTGTCTTGTCCAACACTAAAAGATGAGAATATGTTTTGGTTTCTAATTCCTATGTCAACATTGAATCCAACACATTTGTTAGAAATTGCATAATCTTTTTTTCCTGATTGGTTTTCAAGTAGTGGAACTTCACTACTTCTTCTGAATTCAAAAGAATCATCACCATATCCAGAAACAATGTTCGGTAAATTCAAATGACCCGATGGTTTACCAACATAGAAACAAACCATTTTTGGTCCTGACTTTCTATAGTCAACATTTCTGAATGTCCCCCAAAGGTTATCAGCAAATTCTAAAGACCCTTCAGGGTTTGGAACTGTTACCCCATCAACATCCTGAACGTTATAGAAATTTACATAGGCAGGTAAAGGCATCACGGTGAAGTTGTTCTTCATTAACATTCCACTTATTAATGTATAGACAGACATCCCCTCATTAAGATAATTCTTATTCAACATGTTTTTAATGTCAAAGATGTCTAAGATGATTGTATCTCCGATGTTTCTTGATGCTCTATCAAGGAAAAGGATATCTTCAAAAAGTGTTTTTGTTTTGTAATCGGAACCAGCAACCCACTTATCATTCAATGTTTTGAATACTTCATAAGTCTCAACTTTACCTTGCATACTCTGAACTTGTGAGTTGATTTGTGCTTCAGTTGGTTGATTCACATTCGGTAGTGCGGCTTTGAATCCTGCAATCAATTGGTTCAATAATAAATCTTGATACGTATTGAGACCATTTAAGTAGGTGTTTAACTGACCTTTGAATGTGGATGCGTTTAGACTCGGGTTCAAAAGTTTCTGTGTTGCATACATCTTTATTAGTTTTGAACACAGAGCGATGTTTTCAACCGTAAATCCAATATTATTATCAACAAAGAAATCCGTAATATAAGAACCACTATCTTTATACCTTAATCGGTCTATGGTTGAAAATCCAACTTCTTTCTCTAACGCTTTCCATTCATTTGGATATCTTTGTCTTGACTGGGCTAATGTAACAGTTCCACCTAATGTTGGAACACTATTCAACGTGTATGGTGTGAAATTTATTGGACTGATTACTCTTTGAACAGTATTCTGATAACTTACATAAGAATCAAATATTCTTCTACTGTAGTTTGACGGATTACCATTCCTAAGGATTACATCATACTGCATGAACCCTTTAATCTGAGAATTGAAGTTGTCAAATTGTTTTGTTATAGTATCTTGGAAAAGTGTTTCCACTCCATTACTTGGTGCTGTTGGAAACACTGTCATCGTGCTTCTCATGAAGCTTTGGAAATTTCTGAAATTTGAATCCATCTGAATAACACTAGCATCTATCGTAGATTGATTCACTCTATACGATACGTTTGTGATAGGTTTACAATAATTCAAAAACTCTCGTTCCATTAAGTTAAGTGTCTTTGCATCAAACACACCAAATATCTCTTCAATTTTACTATAACTTTCAACAGGGTTTAAAAACATTGGGGACACAGATGAACCTGATGGAATAAAAGTCATATATTCATCATAAGATGGTTTTTTTATTTCGTCTGAGTTAAAGTATCCATAGTTCGGTGCAGACCATAAACTTCTTATTGACCCGTTATACATCGATGGGTTAAATGTTAAATTAACCACAGTATTGGTTTGAGTATCTTTGTTTAAACATTCGAATTTACTTTGGTTTATGTTTACCCCAAACGATGGGATTACATAATAATCATCACCTAAGTTCGCACTCGGTGCTGGTGCACAAACATTTGGTGTTGTAAAAGCGTCATTTATATTTTTTGGTATTAATACAGACCATGTAGCTAAAGAAAGACTTACACCGTTTTGAGTTGTGTTGAAACTTGAATTTGGAAATTGGTATAACAACATACCATCATAGATAGACGTTTGAATTTCAGAACTGGTATAGTTCTTATATAGATTCACCCCATTATAAAAATAATTAAAATCATTAACCAACTTAGGATAAAATCCTGGTTGTATTTTGATTTGTTGTGAGTTTTGTGTCTGTAATTGAATTATTTTTGTGTCAGTTTCCCCCTTGAGTTTTACATCATACTGTTTACCTACGTTATTTGT
>JACCDP010467611.1_pt1 | contig 31784 bp, 50 predicted proteins | sample 7445841 | NCBI WGS metagenome assembly JACCDP01 (sample SAMN15323441, study PRJNA562643) | freshwater metagenome | isolation source: river surface water | place: USA:Blue River Watershed | collected 2017-08-17 | reverse complement strand
CGACGCGATTATCAACACCGCAGTTGATTGGTTTGCACCTTACGCTCATCTCATCAAGTTTATCGGTTACGGCAATCACGAAACCGCGATTTTAAAGCGTCAAGAGACAGACATCATCGAACGATTTGTGACTCTTTTGAACTACAAATGTCAATCGAACGTACAAGTAGGTGGCTATGGTGGTTGGGTTCGCGTTCACTTCGCAGATGGTGTGAATAGTAAGTCATTCAACATCAAGTATATGCACGGCTTTGGTGGTGGTGGCGCTGTGACTCGTGGTACAATTCAACACAATCGTATGAGTGTCAACGTCGAGGGCGCGGACGCGATTTGGATGGGTCACGTACACGAAGACTACGAGATGACTTACACCGTCGAGTTTTTATCGAATCAAGATACGGTACTACAACGCGATATCTTGATGATTCGTACAAGTGCTTACAAAGAAGAGTATGGTGACGGCTCAAAAGGTTGGCATATCGAGCGAGGTGCATCTCCTAAACCTATCGGAGGTCGTTGGTTGATATTAAAACCCTATCGAGGTAAAAACGAAACACGACAAATTCACGCTTACACACACAAAACGCTATGATAGTTGATGTCTTAATAGTTCACGAAGAAAGAAACGACAACGCGTTTCTAGAGATGGGCGTTGACCCAGAAATCATAGAGTATCTCGAAGAAGGTCTCGTCGACTTGCGTCAAGTTGTCGCAATAAGCGCGTATCACGAACACACTCAACTCTTCTTAACTGGCGGTCACTCGTTGATTATTGACGAAGACTTTTATACTTTTGCGTCACGATGGAAAAAGATGCGATAAACCCGAACCACTACAAGACAGGAGATGTCGAAGCAATAGAAGCAATCAAAGCGTCTATGACTCAAGAAGCGTTTTACGGATATCTCAAAGGCAATGTCTTGAAATATGTGTGGAGATTTGAGAAGAAGAATCGTCTCGAAGATTTAAAAAAAGCAAATTGGTACTTAACACGACTCACAAATGAATATCAAGCAAATAGCGTTCAAGGGCTTTAACGCACAAGAGACAACGAAGAAACAAATCTACTTGCATCACACGGCAGGTGGTGCAGATGCTACGTCGACTTTTAAGTTTTGGGAAGCAGACGCAGTCAATGTCGCTACTTGTGTCGCTATCTCTCGTGATGGTCAAATCATTCAAGGCTTTGACTCTAAGTTTTGGGCGTATCACTTAGGTCTCAAGTCGTCTCATTTCTTAGGCTTGCCTTATACGAATCTAGACAAGTCGTCTATTGGTATCGAAATTTGTAATTGGGGGTACTTGACTCAAAAGGGAACTAAGTTCTATAACTATGTCGGTAAAGAGGTCAAAGACGTGTGCAAACTAGAGACACCTTACAAAGGCTATCAATACTTTGAGAACTACACAACGAAGCAAATCGAAAGCGTGAGAGAGTTGCTCTTGTTATGGCGTGACAAATACGCAATCGACTTGACGTACAATGAAGATATCTGGCAAGTGACGAAGAGAGCGTTGAGTGGCAAGAATGGAGTCTTCACGCACAACTCAGTACGCAAAGACAAGATAGATGTATACCCACACCCACAACTTATAGAGATGCTCAATGACCTTTGATGAGTTTTTAAACGGCTTAGGAGAACGCGCAGATTCTTTCGTCACGAAAGGTGATAGCGAGTTGAATCAAATCATTGCTACTTTTTGGAACAAAGTAACGATTCAACTTCAAGAAGAACTTGACAAGCCAAAGCGAAGAGGGAAGTTCACATACGACTCGAACGCTAGTGGTAAGTTGAGACAATCTATCAAACCTCTTGAGACTACGCGAACTCCTACTTCGTTGACAATGCGTCTAGGAATGGAAGACTACGCAGAGTATGTCGACGGAGGTCGTCGTCGTGGCAAACGCCCACCTGTGCAAGCCATCGAACAATGGCTCATCGACAAGGGTATACAAGTACGAACGTCAAAGAACGAAGATTTATCAACCGCGAGACGCAACAAAGCGCAAGCAATCGCAAACGCGATAGGTCGTCGAGGCATCAAGCCTACAAAATTCATACGCAACGTATGGAATCAACAACTCTTAGACGGCATTTCTACGGAACTTGCTACCAAACTAGGAGACAGAATCTTCTCGATAGATATAAAATAATTTTCTATTTGCTTTGCATAGTGAAAGATTTGTTGTACTTTTGTGACGTATGACAAACATAGAGCAAATCCAAGAAGAGTTAAAACACAAACACTATCACGGTCTTCAAAAGACTATTCACGAGAGAACAGGTCTTTCTCTCCCTACTATTCGTAAGTATTTGAAAGGTGACGTGTATCACCCTACGGCGGTCAAGGTATTCAAGACAGCAAAAGAAATCATTGAACAAATCGAAAACTAATATGAACAAAAGTGAATCTATCAAGAACATTGGGCTTGCTTTGTGCAAGTTTCAAGCAACAATCGGCAAGGTGTCGAAAGAAGCGAACAACCCATTTTTCAAATCTAAGTACGCATCACTCGCGAACATCTTAGATACTATTCAAAAGCCTTTGAGTGATTGCGGTCTTGCGTTTGCTCAATTGCCAGACGATGACGCATTGACTACTCTCTTAATACATAGCGAGAGCGGTGAGTGGATTGAAGCGTCTTACAAGATGCCAGTCGCAAAACAAAACGACCCTCAAGCAATGGGAAGCGCAATCACGTACGCACGTCGCTACGCTCTAGGTGCAATCTTAGGTCTCAACATCGACGACGATGACGATGGAGAGAAAGCAATGGGTCGCGCACCTCAAAAAGAAACTCTAACACCTAAGCATCCTAATTGGGCGAAAGCGTTAGAACACATTCAACGTGGCGGGAAAATTAGCGACATCACTCAAAAGTACACATTGAGCGAAGTTGACTACAAATTGTTGTCTAGTGTCAAATGAATGATTGAGCATGGTTACGACTACACAAAGTGAAGAGCAATGGCTTGAGTTGAGACGAACGCGTTTCACGGCTTCACAGATACACAAATTGATGGGTACTCCGAGAAACAAATCGGAGTACTTAAGCGAGACTGCAAAGACTTTCATCTACGAGAAAGGCGCAGAGATTCTCACAAACCAACGAAACGAAATCTATGGTCGCGCTCTCGATTGGGGCAAAGAACACGAGAAGCAAGCGTATGAAGCGTTTGACCCTTTCAACTCTCTCGCTACTTACTACGGAGGTGAGACGTTCGTCTTCATCGAATATGGTGACTTTGGAGGTTATTCTCCCGACGCTTTAGGTGATGACTTTATCGTTGAGATTAAATGCCCATTTAATAGCGGTATTCATCTACGCAACTTCTCAATCAAAACAAACGAAGACTTGAAGTCTCAACATAGCGAGTACTATTGGCAAGTACAAATGGGTATGATTGCTAGTGCTTGTGAGAATGCGTTCTTTGTTTCGTATGACCCTAGAATGCCAGACTCACACAAGAAGCACGTAGTGAATATCACGCTTGACGACGTAAAAGACTTGATTGATGAGAAGTTATACTACGCAGGTCATATGCTTAGAAATGTCATAGAATTGTCATAAAACAAAACAAATAGAAAAAAAAGTTTTTGAGTGTATTGCATATATGAAAAAAAGGTTGTTAGTTTGAATCACTATGAAAGACAAAGCAATTATCAATCGCAACGAAACCTTCGGAACATTAAACGGAGTAATCACCAAAAATTCAGAAATCTTGTCACTTGTTAACAAGCACATTAAACAAGGAACTGCGAAGAAATTGGTTGACAATGATGAAACATTGATGTATGAATTGGGAGAGCAATCTCCCATTCATCCAACAATCATAGAAGCGTTGAAACCTTTTGGCATTAAATAAAACTATGGCACTAGACATCATTTATCTAATCATTCTCGCACCTACTATGTTTGTAGTAATGTACGCGAGCCACGTATTGACAAAGAAGTCGAAGAAAGAAATCAAAGAAGCGACTCCTTATCAATTCGAGAAAGACACTTTTATCGAAGGTTTCAACGAAGCAATTCAACACCAACGTCAACAACTCCACAAAATGTATAAAGGCAAAGTAAGATGAATACAAGAATAATAGAAGCAAGTGTGAATGGCGTGAGCGAATATCGCGTCTACTACAATCAATCAATCATAGGTCGTTTTGAGAAGAACGTCTACGCTCAACAATTTGCAAACAGGTTGAATGGCATAGGCTATGTTCTCGTCAACGAAGACAAAGATATCTTGTGTGTCTTTGATAGCGAACCAACAATTGAAGAAATTCAACATCAACTAGAAGAGAGTTACTCGATGGACTTGACAATTAACGAACTACTTCCTATCTCTTTGAGTCATCACTACGAAGTACACGGAGACAACTTCTCAGAAATCGTCGAAATCTTTAAAACTAGAATACTATGACAAACTTTCAACTAATCGTGTGGCTAGGATTTATCGCATTCTCTTTCATACTAGGTTTCTATTGTGGAAAATATGACGAGCAGGAGTGACCAATTCGACGTGATGTATATGGACATTGCGCACGTAGTATCTAAACTATCTAGGTGCAATCGCGCAAAAGTAGGCGCAGTCATCGTGAAAGATAGAAATATAGTCGCTTATGGGTACAATGGTACACCCAGTGGATTTTGTAACGAATGCGAAGAGAACGACGTGACAAAAGACGAAGTAATTCACGCGGAAATGAATGCAATCTTAAAAGCGGGTTTAAACACTCAAGGTGCAACGATGTATGTCACGATGTCACCTTGTATGCAATGCTCTAAGATAATCAAACAGAGTGGCTTAAAATGCGTCATATTCGACAAACTATATCGAGATACGCAAGGACTTGACAAACTAAAAATAAATTATAGACAACTATGAAAAAGGAATCGCAATTGAAAAAAGTGAAGACTCATTTGATGAATGGTAAGTCAATCACACCTATCGACGCTTTGAATTTGTATGGGTCGTTTCGACTCGCCGCGCTTATTCACACGCTTCGACACAAAGAAGGTCTTGACATCGTGTGTGATGAGACAGAAGGATTTGGTAGATATTCAATTCAAACAAAAGAATAATTTGCTATTTAGTTACAAAACACTATTTTTGTAAAGTATTAAAGTTGTGTGCGAGACAACTACAAAAGACATTTGCCCTCGGCAAGTATCGAACTCGCACTTCGGTATTTGTACGAGGGTTTTTTAATTACAACGAAAATGAGCAAAGACCCAGCAGTATTGTTTTATACTAGCGACTTTTTAACAGGCACGACCTTGATGTCAAATGAACAAGTAGGCAAATACATTCGTCTACTTTGTATACAACATCAAAAAGGTGTACTCAGCGAGAAAGATATGTTGAAGATATGTGATTCATATGATGAAGACATCTTTGACAAATTCGAGAAATGCGACGAAGGATTCTACAATTTGCGTATGAGAGAAGAGTTTGAGAAGAGAAAGAAATACAGCGAATCAAGAGCAAACAATCGTAAGAAGAAAGAAGATATGAATAACATATGTAAATCATATGAAGAACATATGGAAAATGAAAATGAAAATGAAGATGTAAATAATAAAAAGAGTAATCGTTTTGTAAAACCTACACTCGATGAATTAAAAGAATACATGGATTCAATAAATATGAATGACGTATCAAACAAGTTCTTTGACTTTTACGAGGCAAAAGGTTGGATGATAGGGAAAAACAAAATGAAAGATTGGAAGAGCGCAGTTCGCACGTGGAAACCAAACAATTTGAAACTATCAATAAATACTCCTAAACTTGCAACACTATGAATCTTGAACAAATGATACTATCGAACTTGCTATTCTATGACGACGCAAGACACTTCTTACCACAAATAAACAAGAATTGGTTCACACAAGACTTGTATCGTCGTGTCGTAGGTGCGATGACAGACTTGTACTACAACAACGAGCCAGTTGATATGATGACTCTATCAAAGCATTTTAAAGGCAAAGAGTTGCTACAAATTATTCAAATACAACAAGAGGCGAGTGGTCTTACAAATATCACGGTACACTTGAAGACTCTTGAACACGAGTACATCAAGACAACTCTCGTCGATAAAGTGACTCGTTTGAACTTGACAAAAGACTTGGGTGATATCGTCAAAGACATTCAATCGATTCTAGAAGAGAGTACATTCTCGACACACAAAGCACCTGACTCGATAGTTAAAGTGACGAACAAGGTAGTCGACCAAATCGTCGAGAATAGTATGAATGGTGGTGCGCTCACAGGCAAACAAACCGGATGGCGATATCTTGACAAGTACATCGGTGGTTACAACGCAGGAGATTTGATTGTCGTAGCAGGTCGTCCCGGAATGGGAAAGACAGCAATCGCTCTCACTCTCACAAAAGACTTTGCGAAGTACAATCATAAAGCACTCTTCTTGTCTCTTGAAATGAGTAATGAACAACTAGCAAAACGATACTTGTCTTTGATAGGAAACATAGAGAATTGGAAGATTCGCAATGGTCGTCTAGAACAAAACGAGATAGACAAAGTGATACACGTAGCAAATCATCAATCTATAGAGTTCTTCATCGACGATGACGTTGACACTTCGATTGCGCAAATCAAAGCAAAAGCAAAACTACACAAGTCTCGCAAAGGTCTTGACTTGCTAGTGATTGACTACATACAATTGATTAAAGGTACGAAAGCAAATCGAGAGCAAGAGATAGCAGAAATCTCACGAGGTTTGAAACTACTTGCAAAAGAGTTGAAAATCACGGTCATCGTTCTTGCTCAATTGTCTCGTAAAAGCGAAGAGAGACAAGACAAGAGACCTATGTTGAGTGACTTGAGAGAGAGTGGTGCGATAGAACAAGACGCAGATATTGTCATGTTTCCTTTTAGACCTGCGTACTACGACACCGAGAAGCCAGACGTCGAAGAAGCGGAGTTGATAATCGCAAAGAATCGCAATGGTGAATGTTGCACAATACCTACAACTTTTGAAGGCAAACTAACTGAATACAAAGAACGAGTATGAAAACAATAAAACTAGAGAACAACATTCTTGAAGACGAATACACACGATATGTGTGTGAATCGTTTGACATTCAAGATTCAACAAAGACTAGCGTAGAAATACCGGTCAATTTTCACGAGTGCAAAAACTTTGATTGGAACATTGGAGTCATCTACGGAGGTAGTGGAACAGGTAAGTCAACGCTATTGAAGCATTTTGGCGCGATTAGAGAGATTCAATTCGATGAATCGAAGTCTCTTATCTCAAACTTTGATTGGTTGCAACCTAGCGACGCCTGTTTACTTTTGTCATCTATGGGCTTGTCAAGTGTTCCAACTTGGTTGAGACCATATCGTACGCTATCGAATGGTGAACAATATCGCGCTCAACTTGCTTATCTTGTTGGAAGCGCAAAAGAAGATGAAGTCGTACTTGTAGACGAGTACACAAGCGTAGTAGATAGAGACGTAGCAAAAGCGATGTCTTATGCTCTTCAAAAATTCATTCGTAAGAACAACAAGAAAATCATTCTAGCAAGTTGTCACTTTGATATTATGGAGTGGTTGCTTCCCGATTGGACTTATTCACCATTAAAGGGGCGTGTCGAGAGACACGACTATCTTCGGCAATCAAGACCATCAATTGAGTTTTCGGTATTTCGATGTCGATATGAAACTTGGCGTATATTCAAACACCATCACTATTTGACACAAGAATTAAGCAAATCGGCTAAGTGCTTTTGTTTGACGTGGAATGACAAACCAACGGCATTCATTGCGATTCTACCTCTACCTAGTGGAACTTTACAAAATGCGTTTCGTGTGAGTAGATTGGTAGTGTTACCTGATTATCAAGGTCTAGGATTTGGAATCAAACTACTTAACTACTTTGGTGCGTTATACAAAACCATAGGTAAAAAGTTATATATCAAAACCAGTAACCCATCACTATTTATGGGTATGAGTAGGAACAAAGAGAATTGGGTGATATGTGACGAGAGAAATGATTTAGAAAAAATAAAACTTGAAAATGAAAAACTAGGTCAACAAAGAAAATTGGCTATCACAAAATCTTACAAATACATTGGAGAACAAACAACCATCGACACAAGTATTGTCAAGTTTAGTGCTGACGCTTACAAAGATTATTCACAAAGACAAATATCATTATTCTAATATGAACCACTATCAAGACTTACACAACGCAAAGCAAGAGAATCGTCGTCTACGACTAGTAATCAACGAACAAAAGAATCATTACGAACGATTGATTCAAGATTTGAAGAGAGAGATTTTGAGACCAAAGATTGACGTACGAACTAACAAAGCAAAATGGACAGATGCTATGCGCGTCGTTTGTCAAGTGTATCAAATCACTCCCGACGACATATACTCTCGCATTCGCAAACAACACATCTTGTATGCTAGGCACACTTTTAACTATGTTTGTAGAAAGACTCTAGGTATGTCACTTGATTCGATAGGTCGTATCATAAATCGCGACCATTCAACAATCATTCATAGCGTGAGACAAACTCAAGACTTAATAGACTATGACAGAAACTTCGCCAAAACCTATCAACAAACTCTCGAACTATTGGATTCTTATCGCGACGAAGAATCTATCGTCATCAATTCACATCTTGAAAGAAGAGAGCGATGTGTTGCGTACGAAGAAGAGATATGAAAAAGAAGGTTATTTTGTAAGCATTGAGAAAAAATAGTTTGTAAATACAAAATCTTTTTCTATATTTGCATCGTTGAAGAAGTCGCAAATCATCGAAAATCTAACAACTCAAAAGTGGGTATTCGATACGTGTCTTCGCATCTCAAAGAACAAAGAACTAGCAAGAGAACTATATCAATACTTTTTTCTACTACTACTCGAAAAAGATGACGCATATGTTGAGAAGTTACACAACGACGGATACTTACAATGGTGGGCTATCAAGGTACTTCACACCGCCATCAATGGTAATCGTCACCCATTTCAACAAAATCGTATCTACGACAGCGTTGATGTGTACGAGTGTAACTTACAAAGTGATGACAAAGACCATCTAGTACAAATAGAAGACTATGAGCAAGAGAGAAGCAAAATACGAGCGTACGACTTTATCATTGAGTCTTCTCATTGGTACGAGCGTGAACTCTTCAAGATGTGGCTCGAAGGCAATAGCGCACGTTCTTTGCATCGCAAAACAGGAATAAGCGTACGAGAAATCTTACGCGTAGTAAAACTAATGAAACAACTAGTACAAGAACAATATGAGAAAACAAACCCCAATGAAATTCGTCGATAGATTTTTGACGAATCTTGCAAGCATCCACGAAGAATGTGGCGACACTTTGAAAGCAGAAGAAGTAAGAAGACTTCACAAGCAATTTGACGGACTCGTCGAAGAAGAAGAAGCACTATTGAAGAAAGCATTCGTCGATGGCTACGAAACAGACTTAAACGCGCATTCAAACAAAGCGCAAGTTCTCGCACAACTATACTATAAAAATCACTATTGATGACACATCTAGAAATCTTGGGTATTGCTTCCTTTAGCATCATACTCGTAAACTTTGGCAAACCTGCAGACTACATCAAGTCTTACATCTACGGAAGTAACCCTTTCAACTGGCAACGAATGAAGCCTTTTGATTGCGCATTTTGTATGTCCTTTTGGATTGGTCTTGCCTACTTCACTTATCAATACGGTCTCGTAGGTATTCTCTACGCGTCTATCTCTACTATCATTGTTGCACTATTAGAAACTAAAATATGAATTTTGAAGACATCGAGTTCGTTGTAAGTCTAGAACCGAAATATAACGAGTACAAAAAGACACAAGTGTTGTCATTGAACCCAGAAGAAGCGCATCGTTTGAGAAGCGTTTATCAATCACTCTACGGACGTTCTATGCCCTCCTGCTCTACTTGCTTCGTAGAGAGTTATTTTTCTCTATTGATATTCTGTCAACAGAAACTAAACTCAATCAAAGAACAAGCAGAATGGAGAGAGCAACAACAAGCAATCGAAAGAGCGACTATCGCAGACGATGAGCAACCAAAGCGAAGAAGAAAAAAGCAATGAGAACCGCAATGCAACAAATGTACGACGAGTTAATTGCTCACGAGTACACGATACCAATGTCCTTGATACTCAAGTGTAAAGAGTTAATACGTATCGAGAAGTTGCAACTTGAACACGCTCAATGCGAAGGTGCAATAAGTGGCGCACTAGATTTGAGAATAACACCCGAAGAATACTACAAGAAACAATATGAACAATAAACAACAAACGGCAGTGGAGTGGTTGGTTGAACAAATGGAAATTTTACATTATGATTATTGGGCTGAACATATATCAAAAGATGAAAAAAATCAAAGGTTAAAGCAATTAAAAGAACAAGCCAAAGAAATGGAGAAGGAAAAAGCCATCAAGTTGCATTATGAATACGAACTATATGTAATGATGAATGAATCAGTTGTAATGACATTTGGGCAGTTTTACGAACAAACCTACGGAGGAGGTGAGCGATGAAAACACCAATGGAAAGACTAATCGAACACGTTCGTCAACAAGTGCCAGACTTTGAGATGTCAGAGAGTCTCATTTTCAACTTCACAATGTTGGAAAAACTAGAGCAACAAATGGCATACAACGCAGGTTTCTCTAAAGCAAAAGAAATCTATGAGACTAATGAGTATAATACTAAAGAGTAAAAGATGAAAGCAATACTTGAGTTTGACTTAACAGAAGAGAGAGAACAATTTGAACTCGCCGTCAATGGTCATAAGTTCGCTATGGTTGCTTTTCATCTAGACCAACACTTGAGAGGTTTGACGAAGTACGCACCCGACAATCAAAGCGAAGACACTCACAAAGCACTACAAGAGACAAGAGACAAACTTCATCAACTACTCAACGAGTACAACCTTGAAATATGAAGAAGCACACGATGACATACTTCAATCACTTTGGCTACGACATAAGCGACTTCATACCTTGTGAAGTGTGTGAGAGAACTGCCGTTGACATTCATCACATCGAAGCACGTGGCATGGGTGGCTCAAACACAAGAGATGTCATCACAAATCTTCAAGCGTTATGCAGAGAATGTCACACGAAATTCGGAGACCAAAAGCAATACAAAGACTTTCTCAAAGAGAAGCATCGAATCGCTTTGAGTAAGTGTCAAAAATAAAGAACAAATAGAGAATACTATGGCACACGAGAACTCAATCAAAAACTTGAAGCCCTTTCAAAAAGGAGTAGTCACAAACCCAAATGGGAGACCAAAGAAACTAGTCACTCAACTCAAAGGGCTAGGCTATACAAAAGACGACATCAATCAAACATTGATGAATCTAGTCGCAATGTCACGAGAAGAACTCACAGAGATTGACAAGGGCAACGACTACACTATCTTAGAACGCATCGTCGCAGGTGCGCTACTCAAATCACACGACAAGAACTCTCTCTTCTCGCTTGAGACTTTACTCACGAGAGTACACGGCAAACCAAAAGAAGAAGTAGAGACAACAATAAGAACAGAAGAACCAATCAAAATAACCTTAAAACTAGACTAATGACAACCTACATCGGAAACGGATGGGAGAACGAGTACGGACTCAACCTATCAATCAACATCAAGAAACTCAACGACGCTATCGAAAGCGGTGAACTCATCGTCAACCAATACGGAGACGTACGTGTCAATTGCAATCGAATGAAAGAAGTAAACGAGAAATCAAAAGCGACACATTCACTATCTTTGCCTAAACCTAAATTCTAATGAAGAAGACGTGGAGAGGTAGCGACGTACTACCACCAATTGATGACGAACTCAAACTCGTTAAGACTTATCAAGGAGACATCGCACTTGCGAGATACCTCGACGAGATGTGGGTCGACGAACACACGAATCGTTTGATTCAAGTTGAGTTTTGGATGCCAATCCCAATCGCCCCAAACGAATGACATCACAAGACAAAGCACAAGAAATCAAGGAGTCATATAACAACTCTTTGACGGTAAAAGATTGCTCACTTGTAGCAGTCAATCAAATCATTGAAGCGTTGTCTCATAACTCGTGGGAGAATCGAAATGAGTTGATGTTCTATATGGAAGTCAAACAAATACTACTAGAACTATGACACCAAAAGAGAAAGCGAAAGAACTAGTCGACAAGTTTAGTATCGTAGGTTTGCAACAAAGAAATGAGGGCGTCGCTTGTGCGTTGATTGCAGTTGATGAGATTTTATATGCTTATCCACACACATACGAAATGGAAAAAGTATCTACAAAGGCGGGCGAAGACATTTATATGATAATGAATGTAAGGTCAAACATTGCTTATTGGCAAGAAGTAAAACAAGAAATTGAGAAACTATGAGAATACTTGCACTAGCAGACGGAATGAATGGCGTCGTGTATCACAGGATATACACGCCATTGATGCGTCTACAACTCGACGAATACGCGACAATAGACATCGCTCAAGATAGCGATACAATGATGAATCTAGTTGACTTCAAGAACTACGACCTTGTAGTCTTTAATCGTTGGCTAGGAAAGCATCACTACGATATCTTGAAGAAGATTGCTCAAGCAAAGACTCCGTACATTGTAGACGTTGACGACTATTGGGTGTTGCCTAAATTCAACCCAGCATATTGGGCGTATCGCAACGGAATCAAGAACGCAATCAAAGACGCTCTTCACTACGCAGATGGTGTCACTTGCACAACGCCTCAACTACTCGAACAAGTCAAGCAATACAACAAGAACGCAATCGTTCTACCTAATTGTTTAGACTACGAACACGAGCAATGGAAGCACTCACGAGTAGCAAACGACAAAGACAAAGTCGGTTGGGTTGGAGGTATCACACATCACGAAGATTTGAAACTAATCGTCGACGATATCACTCGTCTAGGTGAAGAAGGTCTCATCGACTTCTATTTGTGTGGGTATACTCCAAGCGATATCTGGGATTCGATTTGCTCAATGTTCAAAGGTGATTGGTTTCACGTCGTACGTGGCACTAGCGCAAACGCCTACGGTGAAGTCTACAAGCATTTTGACGTTGCAATCGCACCTCTTCAAGCAACAAAGTTCAATTCGTGCAAGAGTGAGTTGAAGATTCTCGAAGCGAGTGCATATGACTTGCCTATCGTCGTGAGTGCTTGTGAGCCATACTTGAACCACATAGACAACGGTGGTGTCATCTTCTCAAAGAATGACGAGTGGTACGACTCAATCAAACAAGCGTTACTAAATACTTCTCACTTAGGTTCATCAAACGCTAAGTATTGCAAGAAGTTTCACGACATCAAGTTGTGGAATATCGAACGAATCAAGTTCTACGAAAGCATATGCAAATAGAGTACATTCGCCCTAGATTGACTTCTTATCAAAAGAACATTCTCGACTCAAAAGCGAGATACACAATCACCGCGGCGAGTACTAAAACAGGTAAGACCGCATCACACATCATCTGGCTATTCGAGCAAGCACTAAAGTTGCGCGATGGTCAAAGTGTGTGGTGGGTTGCACCTGTATACCAACAAGCAGAAATCGCTTATCGTCGTATGAAGACGCAAGTCACACAAAAAGACTTCTTCACGACAAACGAATCGAAGTTGTTGTTGACGCTTCCCACAGGTGCGAGAATCGAGTTCAAGAGCGCCGAGAAGCCCGACAACTTGTATGGTGACGACGTATACGCTTGTGTCTTTGACGAAGCATCACGAGCGCGAGAAGAGTCGTGGTTCGCTCTTCGTTCTACTCTCACCGCTACGCAAGGAAAATGCAAGTTGATAGGTAACGTAAAGGGCAAAAAGAATTGGTTCTACAAACTAGGTGAACGAGCAAAGCAAGGCGAGCAAGACTACGAGTACTTCAAGATTACAGCATACGACGCTGTCAACGAAGGCATACTTCAACGCGACGAAGTAGAGCAAGCAAAGAGAGACCTACCAAAGCACGTGTTCGATGAGTTGTACTTGGCAGAACCTGCTGACGATAAATCAAACCCATTTGGTATTGATTCGATTCGCGCTTGCTATCAACCTACAACAAACTCTCAAGTCGTAGCGTATGGTATTGACTTAGCAAAGTACACCGACTATACGGTGATAATTGGTATTGATGCGAATAATTGCGTATCATATTGCGAACGCTTTCAAAGCGATTGGGGGCAAACTCAACAACGAATCATACAACTAGTACAGAACACACCTGCTTACATCGACTCTACTGGCGTAGGCGACCCTGTCGTAGAACAGATTCAAAGAGTGTGTTCTCGTGCGCAAGGTTTCAAGTTTACATCTCAATCGAAGCAACAACTCATCGAAGGTCTAGTTCTTGCAGTACAACGCAATGAGATACGCTTTCCAGAAGACCCTATCGGCTACGAGATGGAGTCTTTCGAGTATGAGTACACTCGCACAGGTGTAAGATATAGCGCACCTAGTGGCTTGCACGACGATTGCGTTTGCTCTCTTGCTCTCGCTTTAGATTGCAAGTCAAAGAATAGACCGGGATTATTTTACTTTGCATAAATGAATTGGAAAAACATAACAATCGAACAACTACAAGAACTCTCTTCAATCAATCACTTTGAAGGAGTAGAACGACGAGTACATCAAATCGCTATCGTCAATCGCTTAGACATCGACGAAGTCGAAGAGATGTCTCTTGAGAAGATATTGAAAGAAGTAGAGAAGTTGAATTTCTTGAACGAGTTACCACAAGAGAAACCAATGTTCGCTTTCAAGCACTTGAAGAAACGCTATCGTCTAATTACGAACGCTCAAGAGATGCACGCTCAACACTTCATCGCGTTGCAACAAATCAAAGCAGACGACATCATTGAGAACCTACACAAGATTCTAGCGATGCTCTCATACGAAGTAGACATCTTTGGCTATCGCGTGAAAATCTCGAAAGGTCAAGTCGCACAAAACTTTGAAGAGCGATGCGAAGACTTCAAGACTTTGAGTTGCTCGTTTGCTTATTCTTACGCGTCTTTTTTCTTGGCACTCTATCCGCAGTTGTTGACCGCTACCCTCGATTATTTGAAGCAGGAGATGAGCAACTTGACAAAGTAGAGGTAAGTCCTTTCGCGTGGCTAGAACTCGTTGATAAGATGGCGAATCGTGATAGAACAAAATGGGAGTTCTTTCTCGATATGCCTTTGATAGAGTTCTTCAACGCAATCGCATACCACAAAGCGCAAACGCAAGAACGCAACAAACGACTAGAGCAAAGCGCGAACAAGGGTTTTCAACCTTACGTCATCGCAGTTCTCAATGAGATGTTGTAACAAATACTACTAGAAATTTGTTACTACAAATTGACACTTTTTGCGAATAGTGTCGATTTATAGTTTTTGTATTGCATGAATTTTGCCAATTCTTAAGTATGATTTTTACGACAATAGTGTACGTTTTTACATATAACGTGTCATAAATCGCACAATTTATATGCTTTTAGATACATATAAGTCACATTTATACGAATAAGAGTGACAAAGACTATTTTGAGACGAGAGTGTTGCGATGCTATTTTAATACGTGGCACTCTCAATCACACAACAACCCAACGCGAACGCACCTGCTTACAATGATACGAACTTCGTTATCACAGAGTCAAGCGGTGCAATCTACACGAAAGACAATTTTAAGTTTATTTGTGAAGTCAAGCAAAACACAACGACTCTTGCAAAACTCAAAGCACCTATCTACTATGGCTCGACAAACAAAGGAGTCTTTAATATCTCTCGCATTCTAGAGAACTATGTCACTTACGACTTCAACATCAACGACACTCTCGCTAGTGGTTGCGCAAATAGCGCGATGTCTTACAAAGTAGAGTTCGGGTATGAGTATAGCGCAAGTGCAACAGGTAGCGTCGTAGAGTATACAAACTTGACGAGTGCAACTGGCAACGTGTGGAACGCATCACTCAACGCGATTGACTTAGTGAACTACAATGGTCAATACACGATGGATGGTGACGGCAAATTCTTGACACCTATTCGCTCGAAGATTATTCAACGCACACAAAAAGACTTCTTGTACGCTATTAGAAACACCGCTACAAGCGCTCTCATCACGTATAGCAACGCAAGTACACAAACGCTTACTCTACCTACTTCAACAATAGTTCGTCTACCTAGTGGCTCTCAATTGACAATTCCTAGCGGTGCGACATACTATGACATCGTACTAAAGAATGGCGCGACTACATTGAGTGAGACATATCGCGTGACGTTAGTAGATGAGTGTTCAAAGTACGAGACGACGGACTTGTTCTTCTTAAACTCTCTAGGTGGCTTTGACTCATTTCGCTTCAACAAAGTAAGACGAGACACATACGACACTCAACGCAAGACATATCTCGCAAACCCTTACACACTAGGTGCAACTTACGCCTACGAGACTTCATCTTTTAAGTCAAGAAATTACGACACAATTTCAACTCATAGGGTTAAATTGTTCTCGAATTGGATTACAGAAGCACAAAGCGAATGGTTGAAAGACTTGATTGATTCGCCTGTCGTGTATATGTACGATGGCACTACACTCGTAGCAGTCAACATCGAGACTTCAAACTACGAAGTCAAGAAGCACGTACAAGACAAAGTCTTCAATCTAGAGATTGACGTTGTATATTCGTTCGATAGTAAGAGACAAAGACAATGATAGAAATTTATGTGTCGATTCCTGCTTCATTGCTTGAGACAATAGAAGCAAATTACGAGAGTCGCATCTTGAGTGGTGTTGAAGAAGGTGAGTCTTGTCGTATCTCAAAAGAAATCGCTCTAGGTGGTTCGTGGGTACAACGCAAACTCGATACATATAACAACATAAGTACGCTCATCACGCGCTCAATTGCAGATATTAGAGAGCCTCAAGCGCGTTCTAGTGAGTGGACAAAGACGTTTGAAATCCCCGGCTCGAAGACGAACAACATTATTTTCTCTCACTTGTTTGAAGTAGAGCAAACGATAGAATCAAACGTACAATTTGTGTACGATTACAACCCTAATCTCAAAGCAGATATCATCTTGTATAGTGACGGCATTGAGCAGTTAAGAGGTTTCTTGCGTCTATTGTCTATTCGTGTTGACGACTCTACACACATCGTGTACGAGGTAACTCTTCACGGGCAAACTGCAGACTTGTTCACTACTTTAAGTGAGCGCAAACTAAACGCTCTAGACTTTAGCGAGTACAATCACACTCTCTCTAGTGGCAACGTCATCGATTCGTGGGCAACTCAAATCTACAAGAATGGGTCGACTCAAGCGTTCTCATATGGTGAGGGCTATATGTACGCAATGATTGACAAAGGTCACCCTCGCAACATCTCTCTATGGGAGACTAACGAGTTCACGCCTTGTCTCTACGCAAAGACTATCGTAGACAAGATGTTTGCGAATGCGTCGTACACTTACACAAACGACTCTTTCTTCAATAGCGATAGATTCAAGAGGTTAGTGATACCACCTCCATCGTCGTTGACTATTGACGCGAACGCGCTAGAATCAAGAAGATTCAAAGCATCGAGAATCACGACACCTCAATCACTAGACTTGTCGTCTACACTTATATTTCAAAACGACTCTACTAGTGGCAACTACGACAACGGAGGTAACTACAACCCTACGACGGGTCAATTCACCGCGCCTGTAGGAGGGAACTATGTCTTTGACGTTTCGCTAGGTATCAACTACAACTCTACGGGGTATATGCCAGTGTATCAAGAAGACATCTGGCTTGTCTTTGGCTTGTACGTTAACGGCGTAAAGCGCACGACATCGACCATCACAATAGACTTTGGGTCACCTGCTTTTAACATCGACTTGTACTTTGCACCTAGCACAATCTTAAATGGTGACGTAGTTGAGTTCAAACTCGTTCAAGTCTACGACAACGCAAACGCATACAATCTCACGAATAGCGAATTTCAACTTGACATCTCGACAAATTCTTACATCGAGAATAACTTGACAGCGTTCACTTATGGCTATGGAGAGACCGTCGATTTTGCAGTCTTTATGAATAGCGAAGTCAAGCAAAGCGAACTCTTGCTTTCGTTTGTGAAGATGTTCAATTTGTACATAGAGCCAAATCAAGACAATCCTAAAGAGTTGAGAATCGTACCTCGCGACGAGTTCTACAATGGCGCTCAAGTAGATTGGACGAAAAAACTCGACTACTCTCAAAGCGTCGAGATTGTACCTATGGGCGAACTAGAAGCAAACCCATACAAGTTTCAATACAAAGAGGGCAAAGACGACGCGAACGTATTGTATCAAGAGTCATATCAAACTACATACGGCTCTCGCACATATCAAGTCGAGAATCAGTTCGTAAAAGAAGAGAAGAAGATTGAAGTAGTTTTCTCACCTACTCAAATACGCTCTTACAACAATCAAAAGAACTTTGTCTTGTCGTTTGTACCAAACCCTCAAGATGGTGACTTACGTGTGATGTATTATAGCGGTCTAGTGAGTGGTGTCAATTGGATGCTCTACGCACAATACGCAGGCGTAGGCGTAAATCGCTCAAATCGTTTTTCAATACCTGTCACTACGCATCTTGACGACATCTCAAACCCTACTTTCGACATCAATTTTGGGATGCCTCGTGAGATAGGTCTAGGTGCAGGCTACAAATACACGAACTCGAATCTTGTAAATAATTACTACTATCGTTTCTTGACTGAAATCACGTCAAAGAACTCGAAGATTTTGAGAGCGTATTTTCGTATCACGACAAAAGACTACTTGAATCTATCGTTTAGTGACGCGTTTTTCTTTGAAGGTCAGTACTGGCGTTTGAACAAAATAGAAGACTACGACCCTAACGGAGATAGTGTATACTTGTGTGAGTTCTTATTGACGCAATTTGTGCAACCTGCTACAATTGCACAAAAGACGATAGGTGCAGGCACAGGTCAAGGGCAACAAGGCGAGACGTATGGTGACATCTACCCCGGTGGAAGTATACCATTCAAGCCCGGCATCAAAGGCGTCTCAGTAGGTACGTCAAATGGAGGTAGTGGTGTCTTCGTAGGTGATGGCATCGTACAATCGTCAAACAACGACAACTCAAGTGCGTTCGCAAGTGTGAATACTTCTTTCTTAGAGGGCGCTGACAACTCAATCGCTGTCGTTTGTGATGACTTTGAAGTCGAGAAACCAAACACAATGTACGTGGGCAACTACGAGATGTACCCTAGTTTTTTGAGTGGTGGTGCAGTTCGCACAGAGAGCGCAAACTACAACGTCACAAAAGACGATTGGTTGATTTTGTGTGATTCTACTGCAGGTGGTTTTACGATTTCTCTACCCGACCCAAGTGGTTTGAGTGGCAAACATTGGGTATTCTTAAAACTCTCATCGAGTCACTCAATCACAATCGACACTACCACAAGTGCGCTCATCAACGGAAGTACAGACGAATCAATAAACAATCACTACGAGAAGAAGTGGATAGTTTGCGATGGTTCAAATTTTTATGTAATCGGTAACGGATAAAAAATGGCTATAAAATCAACGGTAGAACTCGAAGTCAAATCGAACCTCAAAGGGTTCAAAGGCGAAATTCGTCAAGCAACAATCGAAGCACAAGAAGCAGTTCGCGCTTTTGGTGAGTTTTCGCCAGAAGCAGTAGAAGCCGAGAAGCGACTTGCTCAACTTCGTGATAGAATGGAAGACTTCAATGACCGTGTGTCCGCAGTCAATCCAGACAAGTTCGCTCAAGTACAAACAATCGTTCAAGGTGTTGCTCGTGGCTTTCAAGCGGCGCAAGGTGCAATGGCTCTCTTTGGTAGCGAGAGCGAAGACCTACAAAAGACGATGGTCAAACTTCAAGGCGCGATGGCTCTTGCTGACGGGCTAGAAGGACTTGGCAAAATACAACAACAATTCACCGCGATTGCAAAGAACATCAAAGGCACGGTGATTCAAGCGTTCAAGAATCTAGGTCAAATGACTTCTCTTGCGTTTGGTGGCTTGCTGATTATTCTACCTATCATCATTGCAAACTTTGACAAGATTAAGAATGCGGTGATGTCTTTGATTCCCGGCTTGAAGACATTTGCAAACTTCATCGGTGGTCTAGTACAACAATTCACAGACTTCGTAGGTATCACTAGCGCAAGTGAGAGAGCGTTGGAGAAGTACAACAAAGCAACGGAGAAGAACAACGAGCAACTAGACAGGGAGATTGCGCTTCTCAAAGCACGAGGCAACGAAGTAGGTGCATTCATCAAGCAACGTGAGAAACTTGAGAACGAACTCGCTCAAGCACGTAAGAACTATGGCAAGAACAAGGAGAAAGAATGGGGCAAAATCATTCTAGATTCAAAGAACGCTCTTGCTATTCTTGCAGAAGACGAGAAGAAGTACAACGCAGATAGAGCAAAAGAAGCAAGCGATAGAGCAAAAGAGAGAAGAAACGAAGTACGCTCGTTGACTCAAGAGTTGAGAATGCTTCAAGCAGACGAAGCAAACAAAGAGATACTAGCAATTCAACAATGGTACGCTAACGCTCGCAAGCAATACGTCGAAAATCAAGAAGCACTTTTGATTCTTGAGAACATCTACAACTACAAGCGTCAAGAGTTGCGCGAGAAAGAGTTGAAAGACGTTCGCAAAGGAATTGCGACAAAAGAAAAAGAAGAGAAGAATCTAGGTGAAAATCTTGTCAAGATAGACGAAGGTACTTATCGCGCGAAATACACGAATCAAGAGAAATTCGCTATCGCAGTACAAGCGTACAATAGTGAATTGATTCAACTCGCAAAAGACTTCTTTGATGTAAGCGCAGAACTGGCAAACGCATTCGCACGTCAAGACGAAGAGTCACAAAAGAGAGCGTTCAATTTCTCGAAAGCGATGAAGATTGCGTCGACTATAATGTCAACTATTGAAGGTGTACAAAACGCGTACAAGACGGCGCAAGATTCACCTATCACGGCTTTCATTCCTGCATACCCTTTGATTCAAGCAGGTCTCGCAGGTGCTTTCGGTCTCGCTCAAGTAGCAAAACTGAAAGCGACAAAGTTCAATTCTCAACAAGCATCTCAACAAAGTGGTGGTGGGATACCTCAAATGAGCGCACCTCAAACAACTTCGTCTCTATTGCAACAAGGAGGGAACGAGCAACTCACTCAACAACAACGCGTATACGTTCTAGAAGGTGACATCACTCGTACACAACAACGAGTATCTAACAACAAAAAAGTATCTATTGTCAAATAAACGCTATTTATGAGTATGAATCTACCAATCTATCGACTAGACATCAACGAGTTTGACGAAGAAACTGGCATCGACTTTGTGTCTCTTGTTGAAGCACCTGCAGTCGAGAGAGATTTTCAAGCATTCAATCAAGCGTTTGTAGAACCTCAAGCAAACGAGAGCGAAGAAGAGTTTGTTGCGCGTTGCATACCTGTTCTCATCAACGAGGGCAAAGACAGCGAGCAAGCAGTCGCAATCTGCTACTCTATGTATCAAGAGAAGTTTGAGTCTTATACTGACTACCCAGAAGGTGCAAAAGAAAACGCTCAAAGAGGTATACGCTTGAACGAAGAGAACAACAACAAATGCGCAACTCAAGTAGGCAAAGTAAGAGGTCAACAACTAGCGCAAGGCGAACCTATTAGCGATGACACAATTCAACGTATATACTCATATCTCTCTAGAGCAAAAGAATACTACGACGAGAATGATGAGAACGCGTGTGGTACTATATCATATCTCTTGTGGGGTGGTGAAGAAATGCTTCGTTGGAGTGAGCGCAAAATAAACGCGAGCAAGTTCTCTATTCAAGATGAAGAAAAAAGAATTGTTTCGGGAGTTGCTATGGTTGCTGATATGCCTATCTATCGACGCGATGCTGTTCGTGGTGAATACTACGTTGTCTTTGATAAGGATTCTATTTTCAAGATAGCGAAGAAGTGGGCGCGTTCAAACAAGTACGATAGTGTCAACGCTCATCACAAGACACCAATCGAAGAAGGTGTGTCTTTGTTTGAGTCTTACATCGTAGATAGAGAGAGAGGTGTGATGCCTCCTAAAGGGTACGAAGACGTAGCAGATGGTTCGTGGTTCGTGTCTTATTTAATAGACAACGACGATGTATGGGCAAAAGTAAAAGCAGGCGAGTTCAAGGGTTTCTCAGTCGAAGGAGTCTTTGACTTTGTAAGCGAAGTAGACGAAGAGATGAAAGTCATCGAAGAATTGAAGCGCGTTCTTGCTCAATGGAATGGTCAATAAAATTGCAACACAAAAACAAAAAATATATTTTACTATGATGAACGCAAAAGAAACTCTAAAACAAGTCCGCACTTTGTTGGGATTTGAAGAAGAAAAAAGTATCTCTTTCGAGACAGCAATGTTGAAAGATGGTACTATCGTAAAATGGGAAGGTGAGTTGTCAGTAGGTACTATCGTAATGGTAGAGACTGCTGAGGGCGATATTCTTGCACCCGACGCAACACACGAAATCGAAGATGGTACTCTTGTAACTACTCTTGATGGCGTTGTGACTGAAATCGTTAAGCCAGAGATGGAAACTCCCGAAGTAGAAATCTCTGTTGAAGCAGAAGAGTTCGCTACCGTATCTCACTTCAACGAAGTAGTAGAAAGTCTTGAGTCTAAGATTGCTCAATTGACTGCTTCTATCGAGTCTCTTGTAAGCGAGAGAGTATCTCACAAAGAGGCTATGTCTAAAGTAGTAGAGTTGGTTGAGAAAATGATTGACTTACCTAGCGACGAGCCTACTTTGAAGCCTCACACCCCTAGCAAAGTTGAGTCTCAATTCGAGAACTTGAAGAAATTTGCAAACGCATTAAAGAAATAAACCAAATAAAAAACAAAAAAATACTATGTCATTCGTTGTATCTTCCTTGAACAATTACACCAATGAGCAGTCAACTGACTTGTTGGTAAAAGCGTTGTTCGGTTCTAAAACCGCATCAACCTTGCAAAGCGCCGGTCAAGTACAAGTAGGTGTTAAGTCATCTGCTTCTTTGAACTTGTTGGCTTCTACCGTTTTCTTCCAAGCCGATGGCTGTGGTTACAATCCAAGTGGTGCTACTACTTTCACTCAAAGAAACATCACCGTTGGTGCTGTTAAAGTTGAAGAGACTTTGTGTCCTAAGACTCTTGAAGCAAAGTGGATGCAAACTCAAATCATGGCAGGTTCTCCTACAATGATTCCTTTTGAAGAGCAAATCGGAGGTGAGAAATCTGCAGTTATTGCTGAGAACATCGAGATTGCTATGTGGCAAGGTGACACTACTAGTGGAAACCCTAACTTGAATCGCTTCGATGGTTTCAACAAAATCATCTCTGGCGCTTCTCCAACATTGGCAAACGCCGCGCCAACTACTTTCACTTCAATCACTAGTGCAAACATCGACGATATCTTAGACCAAGTTTATGCGAACATTCCTGCTCGTGTTGCTACTAAGAGTGACTTGGTTTGCTTCATCGGTGTTGATGCTTTCAAATTGATGTTGGTAAACTTGAAGAACGCTAACTTGTTCCACTACGCAGTAGACGCAAGCGAAGCGATGGAAATGATTTACCCCGGCACAAATATGAAGTTGATTGCTGTAGGTGGTTTGAGTGGTACAAACAAAATCGTTGCAGGTTCTTTGAGCAACTTCTTTGTAGGTACTGATTTGGCTAACGAAGAAGAGTCATACAAATTGTGGTACTCTGAGGACAACGACGAGGTTCGTTTCCGTACTACTTTCAAGTATGGTGTTCAAGTTGCTTACCCTGCAGAAGTTGTATATTTCACCCTCTAATCTAACATAAACAATGGCTTGTCTTCTCACTCAAGGTTTCGCTCTAGATTGCAAGGATGCAATCGGAGGCATTAAGAGCATCCACTTAATCTCGTGGACTGCTTCAAAATTCACTATTGCGAGTGGCGAAGTTACTGCAACCACCGTCGTAAGTGGTGATGTTTATGACTATGAATTGCCAAAAGGTACAGGTTCTTTGACTAACACTACAAACGTGAGCGTCGAGAATGGTACTACTTTCAATCAATGTGACGTAGCATTCAAATTGCGTCGCTTGTCTACTAGCAAACGCAACGAGATGAAACTTCTCGCTCAAGGTCGCACTTACACTATTGTACGTGACAACAACGATGCGTATTGGTTAGTAGGTAACGAATACGGATGCGATGTGACTGCAATGGTTGCGAATAGCGGAACTGCTATGGGTGATTCAAATGGTTACGAAGTGACTTTGTCAGCAATTGAAGCAGAAGCACCTTACAAATTACAATCTAGCGTAGTGACTGCGTTAGGAATTTAACGTATATTTGTAATTGTTCTTGATTTCATATTAGTTTAAAAAATGGGGAGGGCTTCGGCTCTCCCTTTTTTGTTACATATCAAACTCGTCGCTATTTACTTACGTGCTAGTAATTGAAAAAAATCAAACGAAGTATTGGTATTTGACGTTGAGTGAAAAAACAACGATATCAAATGCGAAGTACTTATTCTCGGTTCATCATAGATTAACGGACACTATCACAAATTTCATTCTCAACGACGTAAGTATTCACAAAGAGAGATACAATCAATTTCAAATAGACGAGAGCGATTACGATTTCTACACAGGAGAATACGAATACAAAGTATACGCTCAAACAAGCGCAGTGAATACGAACCCCAATCTTGCGGACGAACTCGTCGAGAGTGGCATTTTAAAAGTCAACGAAGTGCAACTATTGGAAGTCTTCTATGAGCCAACATAACGTCGTCACAATCTCAAAGACGTATGTACCTACTCTTGTATCAAAAGAGAATGAAGTAGTAGTAAACAACGAAACGTATGTACCTAGTCTTGACTCAAAACAATACGACGTACCTCAAGAAGGGTACTACGATTATCTACCAATCTACTACGCATATTTAAAAAGAGTCACTTATTTAGAAAGTGCTATTTGTATAAAGAACAAACTCTACAATCTAAGCAAAAATATATGAGCAATTCAACAAGCATTATGGCAGGTGGCGATGGTTTCAAATACCATAGCACATCAACCGTGACAAGTGTAGCATATAGCACACTAGTAGTACAAGAAGACACAATTTTCACTTCATTCTCTGTCGATGGTACAAACGTACTTTCTGCTCGTGGTTTGAGTGGCGTTACTCTTCAACAAGGTGCGTATCTACCTGCAGGTGGCGCGTCAAAAATCACAGGTTTTGTGATATCTTCTGGCTCTGTAATCGGTTACTAATCGTATGATAGGCGTAGGAATTGGCACTCGAAGCCGTCTATACAAGGGTCAAGGTTGGGATATCGTAAAAGCGTACAAGTCTCGCATCACTAGTGATGGTGGCTACTACGAAGGTATCTCTTGTCTATTGCGTAAACTTAACAACTTATGAGCAATCTATTGAGTCAAGCATCGCTAGTGATGATTCCTAGCGGATACAAAGAAGATGTAGTCTATTCTCCTGTACCCACCGACGGGTCAGGCGATTTAAGTTTCACCCGTGCATCCAACGGAACGCGAGTAAATTCGGCGGGATTGGTTGAGGTTTGCCCGTGGAATTTGTTGCAGTATAGCGAACAATTTACCAACGCAATATGGACACCTAAAAACGGAACATTTACGGATAATTTTGCAGTTGCACCAAACGGCACAACAACCGCAGCAAAATGGCAGGCAACAGATTCCGACCCGTATATTTATCAAGGATTTACGGGTGTAAATCAAGATTACACGGCAACTTGTTGGATAAAGGCAACGGGAACGGCAATTGGGAAAAATTGTTCAATTCGTATTGGTGGAGATGCAGTATTCACGGCAATGACTGGAGAATGGCAACTTTTAACAATTACTGCAAATATTAATGGCTCGGAGAATGTCGGAGTTGAAGCCCCCGAAAGTGCAACGAGTGGCGAAATTGTCTATATATGGGGATTTCAATTAAACATTGGCTCAACCGCAAAACCCTATTTTCCCACTACCGACCGATTAAATGTTCCACGCCTAACATACCAAAATGGCGGGGGCGGATGTCCGTCGTTACTCCTTGAAAAGCAGAGTACGAATTTGTTTACTTACTCCGAACAGTTTGATAATGCGGTTTGGGACCAAACAAATTGCACCATTACTGCAAATGATACAACAAGCCCCGACGGAACGCAGAATGCAGATAAATTAACCACAACAAGTACAAGCGGGGAAAATGAAGTAAGATTTTCATCTTTTTCAATTCTTGGAAATGTTGGAAGTTCATATACGACAACCGTTTACGCCAAAAAAGGAACGGCAAATTTTTTGAGAATTCGTAATTTGTTTGTGACTAATGGTGGAACCGTGGGAAACGCTTGGTTCAATTTGAATACGGGCGCAGTTGCAACGGTTCAAAGTTCACAAACCGCATCAATACAAAATATGGGCAATGGGTGGTATCGTTGCACATTGACGGGAGTTGTTGGTTTAGTAGGGGCTTTAAATTTAATAGACATTGGATTTACTGACACAGACGCAACCAATTTCCCAAGTACAAATGTAAACGGGTATTTGTGGGGCGCACAACTCGAAGCCTCATCATACGCCACCTCCTACATCCCAACAACCTCATCAAGTGCCACAAGGGTGGCGGATGCTTGTTTTAAGACGGGCATTAGTTCGTTGATTGGGCAGACGCAAGGGGTGATGTTTGTGTACACTCAATTTGCAGAACATAGATTAACGGGCAATGATGTTTGGTTTATGGAATGCGTAAATGATGACACAAGTAATGGAATATTGGTTTACGCATCAAATAACAATACAGTTGATGTTTATATAAACAATTCGGGTTCAACCATAACAATGACAACAAGTGTGAACATTAAAGAACCAATGAAAATAGCAGTTGCATATAAAAGCGGCGAATTTGCGTTATATATAAATGGAGTATTAAAGGATTCAAAAACGACATCTTTTACATTCCCATCAAACATAAATCAATTTGCTTTGAGCAAGTGGGTTGGTTCACCAACTGAACAAAAAATAGCGTACAATGAAGCAATCCTATTCCCTACCCGCCTAACGAACGCCGAACTTGCATCATTAACCACAATTTAACACAATGAAAAGTTTCAGAAAATACGAGTTCACCCCTACCGAATGGGCAACACTCCAAAAAGACATACAACAAACCACAACCACGCCCGAAGGCGAAGTTACAACTTGGAAAGATTGCGCAGTTGTTGAAATTGGGTTTATTGTGATTACGCCCGCCGTAATGGATGGAATGGAAGTTGTAACCCCCGCAGTTTTGAGCGACAAATGGGCGGTCGACATTCTATTCTATTCAGAACCACCCGCAAGTTTCGCCCCGTTTGAGGTGTTTCCAAATCCGTGTGGGGTGCATACTTTTTCGGGGGATGATTCACTTTACCTTAAAACTTTCTGCGAGAAGTACCCAGAGAGTGAGTACTGCAAACTTCCCGAACCTAAAATTGAAAGCGTTAAATAATGAAACACTTTGAGAACGATACTATCGCTAACATCGCTACGGGTATTTCTTGCTCGTCTGCGGTGCTACATTTTGCGAACACTTGGCAACCTCTTTTTTCTCTTATTCTGGCTCTTGTTGGTATTGTATCGGGATTGTTCGCGATTCGTTACTACGCTAAAAAAATCGAGAAACTAGATGGCAAAGACTAGCAATACTAGTGTATTTAGAGCGAAGCCAAAGAACAAACTTCGTCGTCATACTAAACACGCTAACAAGCACAAAAGCGCAAAGCCATACAAAGGTCAAGGCAAATGATAGATAGAATCTTCAAGAATTGGAAAACTACTGCTCTAGGAATTGGAGTGATTATCGCTTCATTCGTACTCGTATTCTTTGAGAAAACGACATTGAGCGAGGTTTCTGTATTCTTAGGCGGTGGATTTATGATGCTATTTATCAAAGACAAAAAAGAATAAACGCTATTTACTAGTAATGAACTTCGAGAGACTTCAATTTCACGAGAATAAACTTCCCACATTCAAAGAGAATAAGGCGAAAGACATATACAATTTTGGTGACGACAACTTGTACCCAGATTTGTTAGTCGATTTGTTTTCTAAATCGCCTAAGCACAACGCAATCGTATCGTCAAAAGCATCGTATGTCGCAGGCGTAGGCACTGCAATTGTAGCGCAAAACACACAAGACATCGCGAAAGCAGAAGCGAAACTCAAATCGATTAACACTTACGAGTCGTTTGAAGAAGTAAAACAAAAAATCGCTTACGACTTAGAGTTGTTCAATGGCTTTGCAGTCGAAGTCATTTGGAATCGCACAAAGACTCAAATCGCAGAACTCTATCACATACCTTTTAAGAACGTACGAGTAGGTCTTGACGATTGCTACTATTATAGCGAAGATTGGTCGAATCGTCGTGAAGAGATTGTTCACTACAACCCTTTCAATGAGAACACTCGCGAGTCAAAGCAATTGTTCTACTACAAGATGTATCGTCCCGGTGGTGGTATTTACCCATTGCCCGACTATGTAGGTGCGTTGAAGTACATCGAGATTGATACAGAAGTTTCTAATTGGCATTTGAACTCTATCAAGAATGGCTTTTCGGCTCAAACTTTGATACAAATGTTCAAAGGCGTACCAACGCCGGAAGAAGCACGCAAAGCAAAGCGTCGCTTCAAAGAGTCTTATCAAGGTACAGACAACGCAGGTGGTTTGATACTTATGTACAACGACCCTAACGAAAGAGAGTCGATTGTATCTAACATTCAACCTAGCGACTTTGACAAGCAATTTGACATCTTAAATAAAACGGTACAACAAGAGATTTTTGTAGGTCACAAAATCAATTCACCTATGTTGTTTGGCGTTCGTGTAGAAGGTCAACTAGGTGGTCGTAGTGAACTCATCGAAGCGTACGAGATGTTTCAACAATCGTACGTAGAACCTCGTCAAGGTAAAATGGACGAGCAATTGACTTACTTGTTCTCTTTCATCGCGCCTGTCAAACTTGAGACAATCAACAAACCACCTCTAGGACTTGACTACTTAGACTTGTATACTCGTAACTTGATATCGAACGAAGAAGCGCGCAAGGAGTTAGGATTGCCAGAACTTTCTACCGTGAAGATTCAATCAAACTTGAACGACGCTATCAACTCTTTGAGTCCTCTTGTTGCGAACAACGTCTTGTCAAATATGACAATCAACGAGAAGCGTCAACTTGCAGGGTTGCCACCTATTGCCAACGGAGACAATCTCGCAGGTGCAGAAGCAGTCGCATTCGCAAAAGAAAACCCTTTCGGTTGGGATGACGAGCGTGACTTGAAAGTCTTCTCTCAATTTGGTGAAGACGCTACTCTCTTTGAAGAAGTGAAAATGACTTTTGCTAGTGACATCGAGAAAGCAATCTTGAACACTATCAAAGAAAACACAGGTATCACGATAGGCGAAGTTGTCAACATCATAGACGCTGACTTGTTGAAAGTGTCTAAAGCGATAGACAACTTGAACAAAACGGGATTGATTCAACCTGCAGAAGGTGGCTTGACAATCACCGACAATGGATTGAGAGAAATTGCTGATATGCCTACCGAATTACTAGTACGCTATCAATACGAGAAAGCACCGAACACGAAAGGTGATATCATCATCGATACATCTCGTGAGTTTTGTCGTAGCGTGGTACGCGTTAATCGTGTGTACTCTCGTGAAGACATCAACGCTATGAGTGCGCTTCTAGGTTATGACGTATGGAAGCGTCGTGGTGGTTGGTATACAATCCCAAATTCATCACCCGCTGTGCATCGCCCATCGTGCAGACACATTTGGGCTTCTAAAGTAGTAAGAAGAAGAAAATGACAAACTTTGTATACTTCGTTTCGACAACGTATTTGAAAGACAATACGCCTATCAACGAGAATGTTGACGACAAACTCTTAAAAAACGCAATCAAAGAGAGTCAAGAGATATACATTCGTGACATCATTGGAAGTGGTATCTACAACGAACTACAATCTCAAGCGTTTGCAGGTACTTTAACCGCACTCAATACAACGCTTCTAGACTCATATATTGCACCTTGCTTGAAGTACTATACTTTATGCGAAGCGATGCTTCCAATGACGTTTAAATTGATGAATAAGAGCGTAGCAAGTAGAGAGAGTGACAACGCTCGTGCAATAAGTGTAGACGAGTTGACTCTTTTAGAGAATAGATATCGCGATAAAGCAGAGTACTACGCGAATCGTTTGAGAGATTACTTGAGAGAGTATACGAACGACTACCCTTTGTTCTTAAATCCCGGCTCGACGTTCGATACTATTCGCCCATCTAGCACTACATTTGTAGGAGGCATTTATTTACCGACAAACTATGACGATTGTTTCTGGAACTATGACTTCCCAAGCGACGAGAAATAATAAGTGGCAAAAAAACAACGAAGCCAAACTCATCAAATTCTTAAAGAATGACCCTAAATCAAATAATAGCAAAAATAAGGACTCAAGTAGAAAGTCATAAAATGGTAGGCAAGTTCTCTGTAGGTGCAGAGTACAACCTAGCAGTTGACGAGGTGAAGTTCTACCCTCTCGTTTGGTTAGTTCCCGACGGGTTTGATTTAGCAACCGGAGAGAACAATCAATACGTCAATTATCGCTTCGCTCTTCTAGTATTTGATAGAGTATTCGAGAGCGAGTCAAACACAATCGAAGTATTGAGTGACACGGCTCAAATCATTATTGATATCATGGCTCTAATCGACTATAACTACAACAACAATAGTGATTTTCAACTCGTCGTAAGTAGCACGGCAGAGCCTTTCTATGACGCAAAAACAGACATAGTCGCAGGTTATGGCATCCAATTCCAAATTTCTACTCCTTACTTGGCTGACGCTTGCGTTGTACCTGTTTAGTGTCGTGTACGCGTTCTTCACTTTCGAGCCTATTGAAAGAGAACCTTTGTACATTGAGACTATTTCGTACTATGAAGACACTATCGAAAAAGTGCGATTTAAGAAACAACTTCTTCACGATTCTATTTATATGTATGATACGATGTATGTTGATACTTTTTCTCGTACTAGCGACGGACTCAAACGCGCAATCAATTTGCATCGACACATCGACTCTATCACAAGCGAACTACTATCTCGTTGAGGGCGCAAAAGCGAGACGCAAAGTTCTCGACTACAAAAAGTTGATTATACTAGATTCTATAGAAATCGCACAAATCGACTCTATTCGCACAATTCAATCACGAACTATACAAACTAAGCAAAGCGAAATTAACTCTCTTAAATCGCACGAGAAGACGCTTAAATCGCAAATCGTACTCTTCTCTCTTGTTGCTTTCGTGATTGGTCTAATCTTATGAAGAAAAATAACGTCGTACGTATTGAAAAAAACTGGGAAGAAACGAAAGTACTTCTCATCTCTGACTTGCATTGGGACAATCCTAAATGTGACAGAGCGTTACTCAAGAAACATCTTGACGAAGCATTGAAAGGAAATCACGACGTACTCATTAACGGAGACCTGTTCTGTTTGATGCAGGGCGCTTTTGACCCCAGAAAGAGCAAGTCAGATATACGACCCGAACACAACGTCGCAAACTACTTCGACGCGATTATCAACACCGCAGTTGATTGGTTTGCACCTTACGCTCATCTCATCAAGTTTATCGGTTACGGCAATCACGAAACCGCGATTTTAAAGCGTCAAGAGACAGACATCATCGAACGATTT
>JACCDP010017410.1_pt1 | contig 31790 bp, 24 predicted proteins | sample 7445841 | NCBI WGS metagenome assembly JACCDP01 (sample SAMN15323441, study PRJNA562643) | freshwater metagenome | isolation source: river surface water | place: USA:Blue River Watershed | collected 2017-08-17 | reverse complement strand
GACCAAGCCTGCCACTGTCGATCTCGAAGGTCTGCGTTTGAAGATTGCTGATGCCCAGGCTGATGGCATCGAGGCGCCTAAGGGTCCGTGAGGATCGGAGAATCTGCATGACTCGTTTCAAGCTCAGCTCGCGTTATTTCTTGGCGGCCTTGGCGCTCGGAGTTTTTGGTCTGCTTGCCGGTTGCGACAAGGACAAAGATATCGAACCGCCGGCTGAGCTCGTCGACTTCAAGTCGAGTCTCGATGTTGATCGAGTCTGGAGCGTTTCGATTGGCGGCGGCGATCCCGTCATGCGAGCGGGCCTCGCGCCTGCCGTCGATGGCGAGGTGGTCTATGCGGCAGGTCGCGATGGCGAGGTGCTGGCGATTTCTCAAGCCAACGGCAAAACGCTGTGGCGTGCGCGTACTCGTTCGGAGTTGACCGGCGGCCCGGGCGCCGGATTTGGCATCGTCGCGGTGGGTTCTGCCAATGGCGAGTTGATTGCACTCGATCAGGTAACCGGTTCGATACTGTGGACCGTGTCGGTGGGCGGTGAGGTGCTATCGGCTCCTGCGATCGCCTCTGATGCAGTGATCGTCCGCACCGTCGCTGGCGTGCTGCTCGGATTGTCTCGCGAAGATGGCAAGACTCTGTGGCGTGAAGAGCAGCAGATTCCGCGTCTCACTTTGCGCGGTGCTGCTGCGCCCGTCGTCGCGGGTAATGCCGCGATTTGCGGTTTTGATAATGGACGTGTGATTGCTGCCGAGACTCGCAACGGCGAAGTGCTCTGGGAGCAGCTCGTCTCGGCGCCGAGTGGTCGTACGGAGCTTGAGCGAATGGTCGATATCGACGCAGCGGTCAAAGTATCCGGGGTCGATGTCTTCGTCGCGGGCTTTCAGGGACGAGTGGCCATGCTGGCGCTCGACTCGGGCCAGTCGTGGTGGTCGCGCGAGTTGTCGAGCTATCGTGGGCTCGATGTCGATGATGAATCGGTCTACGTCAGTACGGCGACCGGTGAGGTGGTCTCTCTGCGCCGTCGCTCGGGTGTCGAAGTATGGCGACAGGCTGGACTGCGCCTGCGCGGTTTGTCAGCCCCGGTGGTGATCGGTTCGTATGTGGCCGTCGCAGATTTCGAAGGCTATGTGCATTGGTTGAATGCCGGTACGGGCGCTTTCGTGGCACGCACCAAGGCTGGCGCTCGCGTCAGCAACCCGCCGGTTCGCGCCGGCGATCTCATCGTGCTGCAGGATGACGAGGGTCGCGTGACGGCCTTCCGTCCGCGCGGCTGATTTTTTAGGAGCTGCGAGCATGTTGCCTGTAGTCGTGCTCGTGGGGCGACCCAACGTCGGCAAGTCCACGCTGTTCAATCGTCTGACTGGCACGCGCGATGCGCTCGTGGCCGACATGCCAGGCGTAACGCGTGATCGGCAGTACGGGTACGGAAAACTGGGTCCCGTTCCCTATGTCGTCGTTGATACCGGCGGACTGGTCGAACACCCCTCGGGCATCGAAACCCCGATGCGCTTGCAGACCGAGCGCGCCGTGGCCGAAGCAGACGTATTGGTGTTCTTGGCCGATGCACGCACGGGCCTTACGCCCCAAGATTATTGGGTTACGAGCGAGCTACGTCGTTCGGGCAAGAAGGTCGTGCTGGCGGTCAACAAGGCCGAGGGGCTAGACCCCGCCACGGCCGCTGCCGATTTCCATTCACTCGGACTAGGCGATCCGATTGCCATCGCCTCGGCGCACGGCGATGGTTGTCGTGAGCTCATGGATCATGTGCTCGCCGATTTCGATCCGGAAGCCATCGAGCGCAGCTCGAATCCGAATGATGGTCGAATCCGTATCGCCATCATCGGCAGGCCAAACGTGGGTAAATCCACACTCGTCAACCGTCTCATCGGTGAAGAGCGTGTCATCGCGAGCGACATGCCGGGAACGACGCGTGACAGCATCTTCGTGCCGTTCGCGCGCGATGGTCGCGAGTTCACGTTGATCGATACCGCGGGCGTTCGTCGCCGCGGCAAGGTCGAGGATTTCATCGAAAAGGCGAGCGTCGCACGCACCTTGCAGGCGATCGATACGGCGCACGTCGTGATCTTCGTCGTGGATGCGCATGACACCATCGGTGAGCAGGATGCGAACGTGCTCGGACTCGCCTTGAATCGGGGGCGTGCGCTCATCATCGCCGTGAACAAGTGGGATGGTATTCCGGTGGAGCAGCGCGACGAGATCCGTCGACAGCTGGAATTCAAGCTCGACTTCGTCCCCTACGCGCCGGTGCATTTCATTTCGGCACGACACGGAACGGGCGTCGGCGAACTCGTCGTCGCGACCATCAAGGCCTACGACGCAGCGATGACCGAAATTCCGACGCCGAAGCTCTCCAAAACGCTCGAGAGGGCGATGGTGCAGCATCAACCGCCGATGGTTCGGGGGCGCCGAATCAAATTACGCTACGCGCACCAAGGTGGTCGCAACCCGCCGCGCATCATCATTCACGGCAATCAGACCAATCAGGTCCCCGAGTCGTACACGCGCTATCTGGCGAACGTGTTCCGCAAAGAATTCGATCTGTTTGCTTCGCCGGTCGCGATCGAATATCGCACCGACAAAAATCCCTATGCGCGTCCCGGTCAGCGTCCGATCAGGGCGACGCGTTCACAGATTCGAGAAAAAGCGCGGGGTCGACGAACGCGCGATTGAGCGCAACGCCCCAGTGCAGGTGAGGGCCGGTCACACGTCCCGTGGCACCGACTTCACCGAGCTTGTCGCCTGCTGAGACTTTTTGACCGACCTTTGCATCGATGCGGCTCAAGTGACAGTACATCGTCACGAGCCCACGGCCGTGATCGACGATCACCGTGCCGCCGTTGAAAAAATAATCACCCGTGTCGATGACCGTGCCCGGCGCCGGTGCGACCACGTGTGTGCCGACGGGAGCGGCGATATCCATCCCGGAGTGCGGATTGCGGGGTTGGTTGTTGAACACTCGTCGCAGACCGAAAGAGCTCGAGCGCGGACCTTTGACAGGCGGAATGAAACGCAGACTCTCGGGTATCTGGGTGGTGAAAGTGCCGTACATCGCGCGCAGATGGGGTTGCTCGCGCTCCACGCGAGCGGCATCCTCGGGCGACAGATCCACATGCTTGGGTGCCACTTTCAGCGCTTGCGTCCGATACTGCTTGCCTTCAATCGTGAAGCCGCGAGTCAGCGTGCTCGCACCGCGACGAATTTGGATGGCAGCGGGCCCCGGTGAGCGCGAGAGAGGAATACCAACGAGTGCGATCCAGCCGCGTTCACGCGGTAACACCATCACGGCATCGCCCTCGAAACTCACGAATGGGGCCTCGCTGGAGTCACCTTCTATATCGACCATCACGACACCGCCCGGAACTGCGCTTGCGCGCGGCAGGACAATTTCTGCCGTCGCGATCGGTATACACACGGCGAGGCAAGCCATTGCGAGCCATCGAATCATCGAACGAATCATTCAGTCTGGGTCCTTTTCGGAGCGTGCGTTGGGCGATATGACTTGCGCGCGCAGTTTACCGTTTGCGACGCGCGCTTCGATGATGGAGCCGATCGGCGCCTCACTCGGGTTTTGAACGAGTCGACCGCTCTCGGCGAGGGTCACCAGGGCATAGCCGCGATCCAGTACCGCCAAGGGGCTCACGGCGTTGAGCGTGCGTGAGGCGAGGGCGAGGCGCTGTTGTCGTTGCTGCCACTCCTGCAACCACGCTTGTTGCAAGCGATGGTCGAGGTGCGTCAGTCGTTCGCGCAAGGCTTCTAGATGATGGCGCGGAGACACACCAGCAAGACGAGCCTCGAGGCGGTGCAGACGAGTAGCGCGTTGCGAGCGCTGCAGTGCCCAAGCCGCGCCGAGTCGTTGCGTGAGTTCATCGAGTTTCTGTGCAGCTTGGTTGACGCGATGACCCGGATGCGTGAGCTCGAGGCGCCGACGCAGTTGCTGCAATAGGCTTCGATCATCCGTTAACCGCCGCGACAGTGTTTGCTGTAGTCGATGTGACAGTTTGCTGAGCGTCGTGCGCCACGTGCTGGAGTCTGGCACCACGAGTTCTGCCGCGCCCGATGGCGTGGGTGCACGCACGTCGGCGACGAAATCGGCGATCGTGAAATCGATCTCGTGCCCGATCCCGGTGACCACTGGCATCGGCGCAGCACGGATCGCACGTGCAACGGCCTCGTCGTTGAAGGCCCATAGGTCTTCCATCGAGCCACCACCGCGCGAGACTATGAGTACATCGCACTCCGCTCGAGTACTCGCTTGCGAGAGGGCACTGAGTATTTGCGGTACGGCATCTTTGCCTTGTACGGCGGTCGGATAGATCACGACCGGCACCGCCGCGAAGCGCCGCGCTAGGATGTGCAAGATGTCGCGGATCGCGGCGCCGGTGGGTGAGGTCACGACACCGATTCGGGTGGGCAGGGTCGGCAGCGGCCGCTTCAGCGTGCTCGCGAAGAGGCCCTCCGCCTGTAGCTTGTCTTTCAACCGGTCGAACTCGCGACGGAGCGCGCCGACGCCCGAGTCTTCTAGATGTTCGACCTGGAGTTGATACTCACCACGAGGTTCGTAAAGCCCGACACGAACTCGGGCCATGACGAGCTGGCCGTCCTTCGGGACGAATCGGAGCGCGGAGTTGCGCTGTCGGAACATGGCGCAGCGGACCTGCGCATCTCGATCCTTCAGGGTGAAGTACCAGTGGCCCGAGGCGGGCCTCGAGAAGTTGGTCAATTCCCCTTCGACCCAGAGCGTCGGCATGCCGTGCTCAATGAGCAGCCGAACCTCACGGTTCAGGCGTCCGACGGTGTACACATCTCTCTCGGGTGCCGACATCCCGGCGAGTTTACCGGGTCTGGTCGGGTGCGGTAGAATGAGCCGTCCAAACACTACTTGGACGGTTCCCCTCATGCGAATCCTCGAAGAAGCACTCACGTTCGACGACGTGCTTTTGGTCCCGGCGTACTCGGAAGTTCTGCCGCGCGAAGTCGACCTCTCCACCCAGCTGACCCGCAAGATTCGTCTGAATCTGCCGATCGTGTCGGCGGCGATGGATACCGTCACCGAGGCTCGACTCGCCATCGCCATCGCTCAAGAGGGCGGCATCGGCATCATTCACAAGAGCATGACGATCGAAGCGCAGGCGCTCGAAGTGGCTCGCGTGAAAAAGTTCGAGAGTGGTGTTGTCGTCGATCCGATTACGGTGACGCCCGAGACGACGATTCGCGAGGTGCTCGACATCACCCGATCTAAGGGCATATCCGGTATGCCCGTGGTACGAGGTAAGCAGGTCGTTGGCATCGTGACGAGCCGTGATTTGCGTTTCGAAACGCATCTCGACGCACCGGTGTCGTCGGTGATGACGCCGCAGGATCGTTTGGTCACCGTTCGCGAGAACGCGCCGCGCGAAGATGTGCTGCAGCTCTTTCACAAGCATCGCATCGAGAAGGTGCTGGTCGTCGGTGATCATCACGAGCTACGTGGCCTGATCACGGTCAAAGATATTCAGAAGGCCACCGAACGTCCGCGTGCCTGCAAGGACGAGAGTGGTCGTCTGCGCGCCGGCGCTGCGGTCGGCACTTCACCCGATACGCTCGATCGCGTTGCTGCGTTGCGTGAAGCCGGCGTGGACGCCGTCATCGTCGATACCTCGCATGGCCACTCGCGCGGTGTGATTCAGATGGTCGAGAAGATCAAGTCGCGCTGGGGTGATCTGCAAGTGATCGGCGGTAACATCGTGACGGCCGAGGCAGCCAAGGCTTTGGTGGCCGCCGGTGCCGATGGCGTGAAGGTGGGTATCGGTCCAGGGTCGATCTGCACGACGCGTATCGTCGCTGGTGTCGGCGTGCCGCAGATCTCGGCTGTCGCCAACGTGGCTGCGGGTCTCGAGGGCACCGGCGTGCCTTTGATCGCCGACGGTGGCATTCGTTATTCGGGCGATATCGCCAAAGCGCTGGCAGCCGGCGCGCACGCGGTGATGATCGGTGGCTTATTCGCCGGTACCGAAGAGTCGCCGGGTGATGTCGAGCTCTTCCAAGGCGCGAGCTACAAGAGCTATCGCGGTATGGGTTCGCTTGGCGCCATGGCTGAACGTCACGGCTCGAGCGATCGATACTTCCAAGACACCACCACCGAGCTCGAGAAGCTCGTCCCGGAGGGTATCGAGGGTCGCGTGCCCTACAAGGGGAGCCTCCTAAATATTTTGCATCAGCTGGCCGGTGGCCTTCGTGCTGCCATGGGTTACACCGGGAGTCACTCCATCGAGCAGATGCGGACACAGCCTTCCTTCGTCCGCATCACCACCGCGGGCGTGCGTGAGTCGCACGTTCACGATGTCAGCATTACCAAAGAAGCGCCGAACTACCGCATTTCATGACCGACATACACGCTGACCGAATCCTCATTCTCGATTTCGGTTCGCAGTACACGCAGCTGATTGCGCGTCGTGTGCGCGAGCTCGGCGTCTACTGTGAAATTCATCCGTGGGATGCGGGTGATGCGGCGGTCCGCGAGTTCGGCCCGAAAGGCATCATCCTCTCGGGTGGCCCCGAGTCGGTGACGGTGGCTGGTGCGCCCGCTGCACCGGCTGCCGTGTTCGAGCTCGGCGTGCCGGTGCTTGGCATTTGCTACGGCATGCAGACGATGGCCGCGCAGCTCGGCGGGCGCGTCGAGCCCGGTGCCGTGCACGAGTTCGGCTATGCGGAGATTCGCGCGCGCGGACATTCAACGTTGTTGCGCGACATCGAGGATCGGGTGAATGCTGAAGGGCACGGTTTGCTCGATGTCTGGATGAGTCACGGCGATCAGGTCGTGGCTCTGCCCGCCGGTTTCAAGACGATTGCTTCGACGGGTGATGTGCCCATCGCCGGCATGGCCGATGAAACTCGTCGTTATTACGCGCTGCAGTTCCATCCGGAGGTCACACATACCAAGCAGGGCACACGCATCTATCAGCGTTTCCTGCGCGAGATCTGTGGCTGCGAGGCTAGCTGGAACGCAGGCAATATCATCGAAGATGCCATCGCTCGCGTGCGGGCGCAGGTCGGCAAGGGTCGCGTGCTGCTCGGTCTTTCGGGTGGCGTCGATTCGTCTGTCGTTGCAGCGCTACTCCACAAGGCGATTGGCGATCAGCTTGTGTGCGTATTCGTTGATCACGGTTTGCTCAGATATCGCGAAGGCGATGCCGTGATGGATATTTTTGCGCGCAACCTCGGTGTGCGCGTGATCCGGGTTAATGCCGCTGAGCGTTTCTTTAGCGAGCTCAAAGGCGTTTCGGACCCGGAGGCCAAGCGCAAGATCATCGGACGTCTCTTCGTCGAGGTCTTCGATGAAGAGGCGAAGAAGTTGGCCGGTGAGGGCGCTGACGGTGCAAATGCCGGTGATCGCGTCGAGTTCCTGGCGCAAGGCACGATCTACCCGGATGTCATCGAGTCGGCCGGCAGCAAGACCGGCAAGGCGCATGTCATCAAAAGCCACCACAACGTGGGTGGTCTGCCCGCTCACATGAATTTGAAGTTGGTTGAGCCTCTGCGCGAGCTTTTCAAAGATGAAGTCCGGCGCATCGGTGTCGAACTCGGCTTGCCGGCCGAGATGGTGTACCGACACCCCTTTCCGGGTCCGGGTCTTGGGGTACGTATTCTGGGTGAAGTCACTCGCGAGGCGGCTCACACGCTACAACTTGCGGATCACATCTTCATCGAGGAGCTGCGCAAGTCGGGTTGGTACGACAAAACCAGTCAGGCATTCGCGGTGTTTTTGCCGGTCAAGAGTGTAGGCGTGACCGGCGATGGGCGCAGACATGATCCGGTGATCGCCTTGCGTGCCGTCGAAACCATCGATTTCATGACGGCTCATTGGGCGCATTTGCCCTACGAGCTGCTCGACGTCTGTTCTCGTCGCATCGTGAACGAAGTCAAAGGCATCAGCCGAGTCGTGTACGACATCAGTGGTAAGCCGCCCGCGACGATCGAGTGGGAATAAGGTCTCTATTCCAGTAACGACATCGAACGATCTGAAATAAAGATTCTGTTTGACAGAATTCGTCTCGCAGATCACTATTGGGCATGATCCGATCGTTCGCGTGTGCCGATACTGAAGCGCTATTCAACAGTCGGGCTGTTGCTCGATTTCGGAATATCGAGCGAGTCGCTCGTCGCAAGTTGCTGCAGATCCATGCGGCCACCGAGCTCGCAAGCTTGCGCATTCCCCCAGGGAACAGGCTCGAGTCACTGAAGGGTAATCGCAAAGGTCAGCACAGTATCCGTGTGAACGATCAATGGCGGATTTGTTTCAAATGGAAGTCGGACGGCGCTCACGAGATTGAGATTGTCGACTACCACTAGGAGTGATTGATATGGCAAAACTACTGGACGAAATTCACCCCGGCGAAATCTTGCTGGAAGATTTCATGAAGCCGATGGGGATTACGGCGCGTCAGCTTGCAGCCGATATCGACGTTCCACCGAGTCGAATCAGTGAGTTGGTTAATGGTCAGCGTCCCATCACCGCGGATACCGCTCTTCGATTGGGGCTTTTCTTTGGCATGGAGGCGCGGTTCTGGTTGAACTTGCAGGCGGAGTACGATATTCGAGTGGCAACTCGGGAGTTGACCGCAAAGCTGACGCCGAGAATCAGGGTCTATAGCGAATCCGCAGCCTGATCTACGACATCAGCGGTGAGCTGCCTGCAACGATCGAGTGGGCGTAGCCGCAATCACCTTAACTCTAAAATGAAGACCTCATCGAACACGCTGAGTCCGAAAAAACTCTTGCATACCAAGTGGACTGCTGCGGAGCCTCGCAACAAAGAAAAGCACTTTCTCGTTACTCGCGTCATCGAGCCCGAGCCGCCCGGGTCGCCCGTGGTGTCCGTTGAGATCGAGGCGGTGCATTCGCACCGGCTTCAGTTGATCGCCTGGCGTGAACTCACCGATGCAACGCGTTGGCGACGAGGATGGGTCTGACGCCAAGCGGCGAAAATGCCTGCCGTCACCAACATGATGAGGCTATTAAATGGCGTACTAACAAGTAACGTTTGGACGACTGTTGCTGGATAATAGCGTCGTTGGTCCCGCGCACTGCGCGCGGGTGGTCTCAAGGAGGAACTCATGAGCTTTGCGTTGCACAAGATCAAGTATTTCCAGCTCGCCTCGGCGACTCTAATCGTAGCCGCGATGGCAACTGGCAGCTTCGCAACTGAAGCGCCGATAAAAACCGAGCGATACACGCTGAATGTCGAGACATTCGCCAGCGGGCTCACCTCGCCCTGGAGTGTGGCCTTGTTACCTGATGGCTTGGTTCTCATTACCGAGAAGCCGGGCAATCTGCGCGTGATGCGTGATGGCAAGTTGTTCGAAAAGCCGGTCGCGGGGTTGCCTGTGGTCACGCCGCGTGGCCAAGGTGGCCTGCTCGATGTCGTTGCGCATCCGGCATACCGTCAAAATCAGCTGATCTATTGGTCGTATGCGGCGGGCGATGCGAACGCGGTAGGCACGGATGTCGCGCGCGGTCGTCTGTCCTGTCAGGCCGATCAATGCAGCGTGAGTGACGTGCAGGTGATCTTCAGTCAGAACCCGAAGCTGGGTACCGGGCACCACTTCGGCTCGCGGCTCGTTTGGGGTCGCGATGGCAACTTGTTCGTCACCCTCGGTGATCGCGGTCGCCAAGATGAGGCACAGAATCTCGGTAACCATCTCGGTGGCGTGATGCGCATTACCGATGAGGGCGCCATTCCCGCTGATAACCCCTTCGTGAAGCGCGAAGGCGTCAGGCCTGAAATTTTCACCTATGGCAATCGTAACGTGCAGGGTGCGGCGATCCACCCGCAGACTGGGGACCTCTGGGCGCATGAGCATGGGCCTCAAGGCGGTGACGAACTCAATATTTTGAAGTCGGGCCAAAACTACGGATGGCCGGTGATCACCCACGGGAAGACCTATGGGCTCGGACGCACGATCGGTGAAGGAACGGAGCGCGAGGACGTTCCAGCGGCGCTGAAAATCTGGTTGCCGCAGTCGATCGCGCCATCGGGGCTTAGCTTCTACACGGGCAATCTGTTTCCGGAGTGGCGCAGTAGTCTTTTCTTAGGCTCGCTTCGCGAGCAGATGCTCATTCGCTTAACGTTGAAGGGGAATTCGGTGATCGGTGAGGAGCGGATCTCTGGCTTCGGACGTGTGCGCGATGTCCGTGAGGGCGCTGATGGCGCTATCTACGTCGTCTCCGAATCGATGGGCAAGGTGTTTCGATTAACACCAGCAAAGTAGGCTCGAGTGGGTCATGAGCGCTCTCTCTGAGACGGTATTCATCGACAACACTCGTCTTTGGGTAGAGCGCGTCGTGATCGGTCTGAAGCTATGTCCATTCGCTCCGGCACCCGCGCTTAAAAATTTGATTCGTTATATCGTCAGTGAGGCTGCAACGCCTGAAGCCTTGCTCGAGGATCTGATCACTGAACTGCAGCGACTCATCGAGGCATCGCCTGGGGAGATCGAGACGACGCTGCTCATCCATCCGAATGCGCTGCGTGACTTTCACGATTACAACGACTTTCTAGAGATCGCGGACGAGGCGCTTGCGGTGCTGGGTCTTGAAGGACACGTCCAGATCGCGAGCTTTCATCCGGATTATCAGTTTGCGGATACTGAGGCGGACGATGTCGGTAATGCGACGAATCGTTCGCCCTATCCCATGCTGCATCTTTTACGGGAGGAGAGCATTGCGCGAGCGGTGGAGTCCTTTGGCGATACCGATGTGATTTCAGCTACGAATATCGCAACGCTCAAGAAATTAGGCCATGACGGCTTGGCGGCCTTAACGCGACACAATCCAGGGTGAGCGCGGGTCGATTTCGCGCCACTCGCCCGGTGCGAGACCCTCTAGTCCAACATGGCCGATGGCGGCACGCACGAGTCGCAGGGTAGGAAAGCCCACCTTGGCGGTCATCCGTCGAACTTGGCGATTTTTACCTTCGCGTAGAACCAGTTCGAGCCACGATGTCGGTACTCGCAAGCGATGTCGGATGGGAGGGTTGCGCGCCCAAAGATTGGGCGGCTCTTCGATGAGCTTGGCCCCTGCCGGTTGCGTGACGAAGTCGCCAAGATCAACGCCCTGACGGAGCCGCATCAACGCCTCATCCGTGGGTAGGCCTTCGACTTGTGCCCAATAGATTTTGGCGAGCTTATGACGTGGATTGGCGATACGCGCTTGTAGCGCACCGTCGTCCGTGAGTAGCAGCAAACCCTCACTATCGGCATCAAGACGACCGGCCGGATAGACCCCGGGGACGCGAATGTAGTCGCCGAGAGTGGGGCGATCCTTTTCCGGCATGAATTTGCATAGCACACCGAAAGGCTTGTTAAGTGAAATAAGCATCAGCGGCGGAGCGTTACTGCGCTCGACAATTCACTCCCGCAAGCGCATGCAGCTCTCGCGCGCCACGCTCGCGTAGAAAACAGAGTTTTCCGTCCGTGACGAGTTCGAAGTATCGCGGCATGGCGGGGCTATTGCCCTCGTAGGGGCCGGGCGGTGGCGGTAGCACGGTGATGACGGAGTCTCGCGTGAGATCGCTGGGGCCGAGGCTGACTCGCCCTTGTTTGAGCACCGCTTCGAGAGTCGATTGGATCGCTTTGATAGCTCGCTGGTTATCGTCTAGTAGCAGAGCTGCACGTACTGAGACCTGTGCCGTCGTTTGACAAGCAGCAGATCCCAAGACGACTGCGGTCATCAGCGCACAGCGATGCGATTTTGAGTGCATCTCAGCGCGTGCCTGATCGATCGACGGGCATCGTCATATCGAAATTGGTTTCCATCAAACTGCGCGCAGGCAGCTCGAGCGGGAGCCCCGAGACACTCTGTCGAACCATCTTGGCTGCGGCTTCTCCTGCGGGCTGTACCGGGCAGGTTCCGTTGACGCGGAACTGCAGCGCTGCGGCGAGTAACGCCTCGTTCGGATCGCCAAGTTCGCGGGTGAGATCGTCTGCGACTTCGCAGCCTGGCATGCGAACGCCAAACTGCGTCGACGAGTTATTGGGTAAGAAGCCATCGGCGTAATCGCCGAAGGACTTGTCGTTAGTCGTCTGGAACTGGATCGTGTAGTACGTCTCGCCACAGTTGTCCTGCGGATAGAAACCATAGGGTTTGCCGCAGGTTTTCGAGCCAATGAGGTTGACCTCCAGATCGATACCGCGCAGACCGTTGATCACCGCTTCGCTCGCACTGCAGGTTTCGGCCGTGGAGAGAATGAACACCCGCGAGAGATTGAGTGCGGGCAGATCGGTGCCGCTTGTGAGCGTGAAGCCGAGCGTCTGTGAGTAGAACGGTGTCGGATTATTCGCTCCGCCGGTCACCGGATTCAGGGATCCTGCGCCCTGATTAAAGCGCAGTTTGGAGAACGACTTGCCGGCCGTGCGATTGGTCCCCGCAATCATATAAGCAAGCTGTGACGAGACCGCCAAAAGCCCGCCGCCGTTGTAGCGTAGATCGAGAACAAGATCAGTAACGCTGTTGATGCGAAGCTCGGTGATGGCCTGAACGATGGCACGTTCACTTTCGAAAGGACTGAACGTGTTGAAGAGGATGTAGCCGACCTTGCCGGTCGGCGTGTTGATGATGCGAGTGCGATTAACGGGGCTCGGTGACAGCGAGATCGAAGTCATCGTGATCGTCCGATCGCTGCTTGCGCCCGGATCTCGCACGACGAAAGTCGTGTTGATGCCGGCGGCCGCGGGGAACAGCCCCGCATTGAGCTGATCAATTTCCGATTGAGAGTTGGCATTGACGAGATCAATGCCATTCACTCGCAGCAGACGCGTTCCGCGCACGAGGTTGGCCTGCCCGCCAGTGATGGCAGCGGCTGGCGACTGTGGTTCGGTATAACCGACGCGGTAGTCACGCGGTGGCCTGGTCGAGAGTGCGATGAGATCGGCGCCGAAGGTGGCCCGAGGCGCCGAGTTCTGCCGCTGCTGATAAGCGACGGTCGACTCACTGAAATGAAAGTCGTCTTTTTCTTTACCAGAAGGGGTGACAGCGTTGGTTTTGAGCACGGCGAAGTAAGCCGTGCGGCTCGTGAAGTTGGCGGGGTTTTGATCCGCTACCTCCGTGTTCCAAAGATAGGTTTCACGGGTCCAGGAGCGAAGCCAGAAGCGCTCCTCGACGGCGGTTCCAGCCCGGTCCGGGAACAGGCGATTGTTGAGATCCACTCCAGTGCGAGGAATCTCGCAGCGATCTTTGAAGGTGCTCGCTGCGGCGAACACACCGGACGACCAGCTCGGGCCACTCGGCGGTGGCGGTGCAGGTGGCGGTGGTGGGGGTGGAGGCGCTGGCGGTGGCCCGACGACGGTGGGCGGAGCCGGTGTCGAACCGCCGCCGCCCCCACCACCGCAAGCGCTGAGGCTCAGCGCGCTGACACAAACCGCTGCGGCGAGCAGTCTCGCTCGAGCGCGGGAAGTCGAATCAAAATCGGTTGTTGTCGACACAGAGTCCCCCAACGAATGGCTCGCTCTCGAGCCGTCGGGAGATTATGCAGAACGATGGGGCGCTGCAACGCCCAACGCTGCCGTATCGGCAGTCGCGCCCGCTGCTGCCGATCAGGCTGCGGCAGCTTCGACCGGCGGCGCGGAGCTTCGAATCAGATAATCGAAGGCGCCGAGCGCCGCTTTTGCGCCATCGCCTGCGGCGATGACGATCTGCTTATAGGGCACCGTGGTCGCATCGCCGGCGGCAAAGACACCATGAAGGTTGGTGGCGCCGTGATGATCGACCACGATCTCACCGAAGCGCGACAGTTCGATCGACCCTTTGAGGAACTCCGTATTCGGTACCAGACCGATCTGGACGAACACACCCTCGAGGTCGATTCGACGCGCTTGCCCGTTTGCGCGGTCCTTGTACGAGAGGGCATTGACCGTCTTGCCATCACCGTGGATCTCGGTGGTCTGCGCGTTCACGACGATCGAGACGTTGGGCAAGCTCTTGAGCTTGGATACGAGCACCGCATCCGCCTTCAGTTGATCCATGAACTCGACCACGGTCACATGTCCCACGACACCCGCGAGGTCAATGGCCGCTTCGACACCCGAGTTACCGCCGCCGATCACGGCGACACGCTTGCCCTTGAAGAGCGGGCCGTCGCAATGGGGGCAGTAAGCGACACCGCGATTTCGATATTCGGACTCGCCCGGCACATTGACATTGCGCCAGCGCGCACCGGTTGCGAGGATCACCGAGCGCGAACGCAGCGTACCGCCGTGATTCATCACGACTTCGACAAGATCGCCAGGCTTGGCAGCGGGAACGAGTTTCTCGACGCGCTGCAGGTTCATGATGTCGACATCGTAGTGGCGCACGTGCGCCTCGAGGTCAGCCGCAAATTTGGGTCCGTTGGTTTCGAGCACGGAGATGTAGTTCTCGATGCCGAGCGTATCGTTCGTCTGTCCGCCAAAGCGCTCCGCGGCAATGCCTGTTCGCAGTCCCTTGCGCGCCGCATATACGGCCGCGGCAGCACCCGCAGGACCGCCACCGACGATGAGCACGTCATAGGGCGCCTTGGCGTCGATCTTGGCGCGTTCTTTTTCGGCGTTGCCGTTGTCCAGTTTGGCGAGAATTTCTTCGAGGGCCATACGACCCGAACCAAAGAGTTCGCCGTTCAGGAACACCATGGGCACCGCCATGATCTGGCGCGCCGTGACTTCATCTTGATAGAGGCCACCGTCGATGACGACGGTGTCGACATTCGGATTGAGGACCGACATCAATGTCAGTGCCTGCACGACATCCGGGCAGTTGTGGCACGACAAAGACATGAACACTTCGAATCGCAGCGGGCCTGACAGGCTGCGGATCGTATCGATGCTCGCCGCATCCACTTTGGGCGGGTGACCACCGCTCCACAGCAGCGCGAGCACCAACGAGGTGAACTCGTGACCGAGCGGCACGGCGGCAAAGTGCAGCGACGTGTTGGTGCCTGCTCGTCGAATCTGGAACGACGGGCGACGCGTTTGTTGACCGTCCAGTCTGACCGACACTTTGTCGGTCAGACTGGCGATCGTCTCCAGCAGAGCTCGCATTTCCTGCGCGCCCTGCGACTCATCGAGAGAAGCGATGAGCTCGACGGGTTGGACGATCTTCGTGAGATAAGCCCGTAACTGGGACTGGAGAGTTTCGTCGAGCATCATGTTCTTCCGATGAGCGGCGGGGGTGACTTAGATCTTGCCCACGAGGTCGAGCGACGGCTTCAGCGTCTCCGCACCCGGAGTCCACTTGGCCGGGCAAACCTGACCCGGGTTCTTGGCAACGTACTGAGCGGCCTGAACCTTGCGCAGCAGTTCCTTGGCGTCACGGCCGATGCCGTTGTCATGGATTTCGCACAGCTTGATCACACCGTCCGGGTTGATCACGAAGGTGCCGCGCAGGGCGAGGCCTTCTTCTTCGATCATCACGCCGAAGCTGCGGGTGATCGCACCGGTCGGATCGCCGATCAGCGGATAGTTGACCTTGCGGATGGTGTCCGACGTGTCGTGCCACGCCTTGTGCGTGAAGTGCGTGTCGGTCGACACGCCATAGATCTCAACGCCGAGCGACTTGAAGGTGTCGTAGTTGTCGGCGAGGTCACCGAGTTCCGTCGGGCAGACGAAGGTGAAGTCGGCCGGGTAGAAGAAGATCACGGACCACTTGCCCTTGAGCGACTGGTCGGTGACTTCGACGAACTTGCCGTTGTGGTAGGCCTGGGCCTTGAACGGCTTAACGGTGGTATTGATGAGGGACATGTGACTTCCTATCGATAGTGAAAAAAGGTTGCAACGCACCGCAACCTAGCGGCGCGGGGCGAATGATGGGACCGAAATTAGAATTAGTCCAATCGACAGAACGGATGTTGTCGATAGATTTCGTCAATCGCCCGTCGCCCGGTCCCAGCCGACCGCCAGCCCGGTCGAGTATGATTTTGAGCATGAATATCCAGCAGCTGAAGGCGAGTTTGGGGGCGGGGCTTGCCACGCTCGCGTTGACCATGACGGCAAGCGCAGAGCCTGCGCAGGGCCGCGTCATCGAGTCGGCCGACGACTTTGCGGTGTTATCGACTCGCGAGCGGGTCGAGCCTGAGAATCGCATGGTGCGCGAGCGTCTCGAAACGCTGCTACCGCGCTTGATGGCCGAGACCGATCTCGACATGTGGCTCGTGATCAATCGCGAGTACGCCGAAGATCCGGTGTATTTCACGCTCGTACCGCAGCCGAGTTTCGCCGCTCGTCGCACCACCATGCTCGTGTTCCATCGCAAAGCCGATGGCACGGTCGATCGCCTGTCCGTCAATCGATATCCGCTCGGCGAGCCGTATCAATCGGCTTGGGCGGGCGGTGATCTGGATGCGCAGTGGAAGGCGCTCGGTGAGCTCATCGTCAGCCGCAATCCGAAGCGCATCGGCGTCAATGTGTCGCGTGAGTGGCCGGTGGCCGATGGTCTGACGGCGGCTCTGCACGATCGATTGCGCGATGTGCTGCCGACGGAGTTTGCCGCACGACTCGTTCCCGCAGAATCTTTGGTGATCCGTTGGCTCGAGACCCGCATCGATTCGGAACTCGAGGTGTATCCCCACATCGTCGGGATCGCACGCGGCGTGATTGCCGAGGCGTTCAGTTCACGCGTCATTACACCGGGCGTGACGAGTACGCAGGATGTCGCTTGGTACATCCGTCAGCGCTTCGAGAGCTTAGGGCTGCCGATCTGGTTTTTCCCGGATGTGAATCGTCAGCGTCAGGGTGTGGGCTGTGAAGCGGATGCGCCTTTCTGCGGTGGCAGCGGTGTCATTGAGCCCGGCGATGTGCTGCATACCGATGTGGGTATTTGTTACCTCAAGCTCTGTACCGATACACAGGAGATGGGTTACGTGCCGCGCCTCGGTGAAGTCGAGGTTCCAGCGGGCCTGCAAGCGGCGATGCAGACGGGTAATCGCTGGCAAGATTTTTTGACCGGTAACTTTGCGACGGGTCGTTCGGGTAACGACGTGCTCTCGCGTACGAGAGCAGCCGCGCAAAAGGCCGGCATCAACGCGAGCGTATACACGCATGCGCTTGGCATGTTCGGTCACGCGCCGGGCCCGACGATTGGCATGTGGGACAACCAAGGCCCCACGGCCGTACAGGGTGACTGGCCGCTGTATCCGAACACGGTCTATGCCATCGAGGGCAACATCAAACAGGCGATCCCCGAGTGGGGTGGTCAGCTCGTGCAGATGAAACTCGAGCAGAGTGCGCTGTTTGATGGCGAGCGCGTGATTTATTTGGCCGGACGACAGACCCGCTGGCACGTGGTCCGTTGATCAGCGATACCGAATTCATGCGCGAGGCGCTGGAGCTCGCACGATCGGCAGCGCTGGCGGGCGAGGTGCCCGTGGGTGCGCTGGTTGTGCAGGGCGAGCGCGTGATCGGTCGCGGGGCGAATCGCCCCATCGGCAGTTGCGATCCGACGGCACATGCCGAGATCGTTGCGCTGCGTGATGCCGCCGGTCATCTTGGCGACTATCGAGTCGGTGGTACCACGCTCTATGTGACGCTCGAGCCTTGCATCATGTGCGCTGCCGCGCTGGTGCACGCCCGCGTCGATCGCGTCGTGTTTGGTGCCTGGGATCCGAAGGCGGGCGGTGCGGGTAGCATCGCGAATGTCTTCAATATTCGTGAGTTGAATCACCGTGTGGACGTGTTCGGCGGTGTGCTGGCTGCGGAGTGCGGCGCACTACTCTCCGACTTTTTCCGTGCTCGCCGTCAGTGACGGCTCGCGCTCCTGGAGTAACTCGCGATATTGCTGCACTCGATCGACAAGAAGTCGCGTCTCCCAGCCACGCGCATAGCCGTTCTTCACCTGCAGATACCAAAACTCATCCGAGAGCAACGTGAGACGCTCACGCACGTCGATCCAGCGATCGGCATTGCCACCTTGGCGCGCCGTTAAAACACGCGCATCTTCGAGATGACCATAGCCCATGTTGTAGGCGGCGACCGCCATCCAGGTGCGATCCGGCTCACGAATGCGATCGGGGATCGTCTCGCGTAGCTGCGCCAGATATCGGGCGCCCGAGAGGATGCTTTGCTCTGCGTTGTAGGGATCCGTCACCCCCAATGAGCGAGCAGTTCGAGGCATCAACATCATCAGGCCCTGGGCGCCAAACGGGCTGCGGGCCTTTGGGTCCCACTGTGATTCCTGATAGCCGAGCGCTGCGATGAGTTGCCAATCGAGATTCGTCTCGGCGCTCGCACTCTCGAACAGCTCGCGATACAGCGGCAACTTCACTTCGAGATCCACGGCAAATTGTTCTGCGTGCGTATCCGGCAAGGTGCTTGGATCGATCTCTGAGGCGGGGTCGGGGATGCTTTTCTTTTCACGCTGTTCGAGTAGGAAGCGATTCACCTCTTTCAGCAGATCTCGTCCGTCTTTGCGCACCATCCAGTAAAGCGGTCGACGCGCCTCGACACCGAAGGCCACATCGAGCGAGGGATATCGGGTGCGAAGGTTCGCGTACTCGAAACCATCGATCAGCGTGACCTCGGCGCGTCCGGAGGCCACGATATCGAGGGGATCGCGACCGAGGTTCTTCGGCAATTCCGTCAATTCATACGCCGCGCGTTCGAGCGCCGACAGGGATTGCAGATAATTCCAGGCCGCGCTGTCCTCGAGCACGACCGCTTTGAGATTTTTCAGATCGTCGGTGGTCTTCGGTCGCGGTCGGCCGCGTTGGTAGACCCAGAACAGCGGCGACTCGGCATACACCTCCGAGGGCAGTGCGACACCGCGCCATTGCTTACTCCAACTCAATCTTGAGGCCGCGATATCGGCTCGGCGAGTCGCGATCGCTTCGCGCAGTTCGGCTCGGTCGGCAACCACCACCACTTCAAGCTTCACGCCGAGTTGTTCGGCGAATCGAGCGGCGAGTTCGTATTCGGCGCCCTCCGGACCCTCGCGGCCCAGGTAGTAGGTGGTCGGCGAGTTGAACATCGCCACGCGCAGTTCGCCCCGGCTGCGAATGTCCGTCAGCGCTCCGGAGCGCCACGTGTCACATCCGGCCAGGAGGAGGAAAAGCGCTCCCAGAACGACTAGGAGGGGGGTGGTTACTGTCCCGCGGGGCTTCATGTCGGTTAGAATAGCCGGCTCCGGAGAGGTACCGAAGTGGTCATAACGGCGCCGACTCGAAATCGGATGGTCGGTTAATCCCGGCACGTGAGTTCGAATCTCACCCTCTCCGCCACTTTTTGATCGTTCAGCATGCCCGCCAGTCACATCTACAAAGTCATGTTCGTCAACCAGGGCAAGGTCTACGAGGTCTTCGCTCGCAAGGTGTCGCACGGAAGCATGTTCGGTTTCGTGGAAATCGAAGAGCTCGTCTTCGGTGAGCGCTCCAGCGTGGTGGTCGACCCCGGTGAGGAGCGTATTAAATCCGAATTCGAGGGCGTCAAGCGCAGCTACATCCCGATGCATTCCGTGTTGCGCATCGACGAGGTGAAAACGCAGGGCGTCAGCAAGATCAGCGCCTACGAAGGCTCGAACGTCGCGCAATTCCCGATGCCGGTCTACTCGCCTCCTGCGGGTGACGGCTCAACGAAATAGGCCCTCACTCGGCATGGTTTTTCGCGGTTCTCCCGCGCTCTCTGCCTTCCGTACCCACAAACTGCTGGCCGGCTTGCGGCTGCCGGTATTGCTCGGTGTCGAAACTCGCTGGATTCACCTCGTTGATGTCTGTGCCGAATTAACGGCTGAGGATGCGCGTCGCCTCGAAGCGCTGCTGACCTACGGGCCGCGTGCCGAGCGTGGTGCTTCGGCAGATCACTCCGGGCACATCGAGTCGCTGTGGGTGTTCCCACGCCCCGGCACGATCTCGCCTTGGGCGAGTAAGGCGACTGATATTGCGCACGTCTGCGGTCTCGCGGCCGTGCGTCGGATCGAGCGCGGCATCGAGTTTCGTTTCGCCTGCGAGCGTGCCCTGAGCGATGCCGAACGCGAGGTCGTGATCGCCGCGATCCACGACCGTATGACCGAGGCGGTATTTACTGATCTCGCGCAGACGGACGTGTTGTTCGTGACCGAAGCGCCGCGCCCACTTGTCAGCGTGCCGTTGCGCGGTGATCGCCATGCTTTGGTGACGGCGAATCGACAGCTCGGGCTCGCGCTCTCGGACGACGAAATCGATTATCTGCTCGAGGCGTTCGCCAAGCTCGGACGCGAACCCACCGACGTGGAGCTCATGATGTTCGCGCAGGCGAACTCTGAGCATTGTCGCCACAAGATCTTCAACGCGGATTGGATCATCGATGGCGAGCCGCGACGTAAGTCGCTGTTCTCGATGATTCGCAACACGCACGCGAAAGCGCCGCAGGGTGTTTTGAGCGCGTATCGCGATAACGCCGCCGTCATCGAGGGCACACCCGCTGGCCGTCGTTGGTTCGTCGATCCCTCGACCGGCGTTTATCGTGCGTATGTCGAACCCATCGACATTTTGATGAAGGTCGAGACGCACAATCACCCGACCGCGATTTCGCCGTTTCCGGGTGCATCGACGGGCTCCGGCGGTGAGATTCGCGATGAGGGTGCGACCGGCATCGGAGCCAAGCCCAAGGCGGGCCTCGTCGGCTTTTCGGTTTCGCATTTGCGCATACCCGGTTTCGAGCAACCCTGGGAGCAACTCCCGGGTCAGCCGGCGATCGGCAAGCCGGAGCGCATCGCCTCGGCACTCGACATCATGATCGAGGGGCCGCTCGGCGCAGCCGCATTCAACAATGAATTCGGACGCCCAGGAATTTGCGGCTATTTCCGCAATTTCGAATTACACGCGGCTGGTGATCCAGCGACGCGTCATCGCGGGTATCACAAGCCCATCATGATCGCCGGTGGCCTCGGTAACGCGCGCCGTGATCATGTCGAGAAGAGCGACTGCCCGGTGGGAGCGAAGGTCGTCGTCTTAGGCGGCCCCTCGATGCTGATTGGCCTCGGCGGTGGTGCGGCCTCATCGGTCGGTGCGGGGACCTCGTCCGCGGATCTCGATTTCGCCTCGGTGCAGCGTGGCAACCCCGAGATGCAGCGCCGCGCGCAAGAAGTCATTGATCGTTGTTGGGCGGAAGGCGCCGCCAATCCGATTTTGTTGATTCACGATGTCGGAGCGGGTGGGCTTTCGAATGCCGTGCCGGAGGCGGTCTCTCATAGCAATCGAGGCGCTCTCATTGAGCTGCGTGCGATTCTCTCGGACGAACCTGGCATGTCGCCGATGGAGCTGTGGTGCAACGAGTCGCAGGAGCGCTACGTGCTCATCGTCTCGGCAGATCGCATCGCTGATTTCGAAAAACTCTGTGCGCGCGAGCGTTGTCCATTTGCCGTGATTGGCACGTTGACCAACGATGGGCAGCTGCGGGTCGTCGACTCGTTGCTCAATGAAATACCGGTCGACATGCCACTCGAGGTGTTGCTCGGCAAGACACCGAAGATGCTGCGCGATGTCACGAGCGTGCCGTCCGCGGCCGTGCCGTTCGGGCTCGCCACACTCGATGTGCGCGAGGCGCTGCGCCGCGTGCTGCGTTTCCCGGCGGTGGCAGACAAGACCTTTCTCATCACGATTGGTGATCGCACGGTCGGCGGCATGATTTCGCGCGACCAGATGGTGGGTCCGTGGCAGGTACCCGTCGCCGATTGCGGCGTCACGACGGCCGATTATTTTGGCGTCGAAGGCGAGGCGATGGCGATGGGCGAGAGAACGCCGGTCGCGATCCTCGATTCCGGTGCTGCGGCGCGCCTTGCCGTGGGCGAGGCGATCACGAATATTTTGGCGGCCGATGTGCGTCGATTGAGCGACATTCGCTTGTCAGCCAACTGGATGGCGGCCTGCGGGGAGCCCGGTGAAGATGCCAAGCTTTACGAAGCGGTCAAAGCTATCGGCGAAGAGCTTTGTCCCGCGCTCGGCATCGCGATACCGGTCGGTAAAGATTCGCTCTCGATGCGCACGGCGTGGAAAGACGAGTCGGGCGAAGCAAAGTCGGTGGTCGCGCCGGTTTCTTTGATCATTTCCGCGTTTTCACCCGTGGCCGATGTACGTCGCTCTTGGACACCCGAGCTGCGTCGCGACTGCGGCCCCACGGCGCTGATCTATGTGGATCTCGGCGAGGCTCGCAATCGGTTAGGCGGCTCGGTACTGACTCAGGTCTATGGCGCGCTCGGCACGGAACCGCCCGATGTCGATGACCCATCGATGCTGAAAGGCGTGGCCGCCGCGCTTGCGATGCTGCGTGAGCGCGACAAAGTGCTTGCCTATCACGATCGATCCGACGGCGGTCTCGCCGTCACGTTGATCGAGATGGCCTTTGCCGGTCACTGCGGCATCGAGGTCAACATCGGCCTCAAGAGCAAGCATGCGCGGCAGAACAAGGAAGACGCGCTCGCAGCCCTGTTCTCCGAAGAGCTCGGTATCGTGCTGCAGGTGCGCATCCTCGATGCCGCCGAGGTGCTCGGTGTGCTCTTTGCGCACGGCGTCGGTCATTGCAGCGCGGTCATCGGCCGGGTCGAACCCGAATCCGATCGCATCCGCATCAGCGCCGGCTCCTTACTGATAGACGAATCGTGGTCAACGCTCAAGCGCGAGTGGTCCGAGACCTCGTTCCGCATGCGTGAGCGGCGTGATGATCCGACGTGCGCACAAGAAGAATTCAACGCAGCCACCGATATCACCACACCACCGCTGCTCGTCGATCTGAGTTTCGATGCTGGCGACGATGTCGCCGCGCCCTACATCTCGACAGGCGTTCGTCCGCGTCTTGCCGTGCTGCGTGAGCAGGGCGTGAATAGTCAGTCAGAAATGGCCGCCGTGTTCGATCGCGCGGGTTTCGAAACCCACGACGTGCATATGACCGATCTCTTTGCCGGTCGTCATGTGCTGTCCGATTTTCAGGGCCTCGTTGCTTGCGGCGGATTCTCTTACGGCGACGTGCTCGGCGCCGGCGAGGGCTGGGCGAAGTCGATTCTTTTCAATGCCCAGATGCGCGAGCAGTTCGCCGCTTTCTTTGAGCGTGGCGACACCTTTGCGCTCGGTGTCTGCAATGGGTGCCAGATGATGGCGCAACTGGCGCCGATCATTCCGGGTGCGACGCACTGGCCGCGCTTCGTTCGCAACCGAGTCGAGCAGTTCGAGGCGCGTGCGAGCTTGGTCGAAGTGCTCTCGACGCCGTCGATCTTGTTCGCAGGCATGTCGGGCTCCGTATTACCGATCGCCGTCTCGCACGGCGAGGGCCGCGCGGAATTCGCCGACACCGTGCAGGCGGCGGCCTGCGAGAACTCGGGCACGATCGGCTTGCGATATGTCGAAGCGCGCGGCGTCATCGCCTCGCGTTATCCCGCCAACCCGAACGGCTCACCGAATGGCTTGGCCGCGCTGTGCAGCCAAGATGGCCGTGTGACGGTCATGATGCCGCATCCGGAGCGGGTGTTCCGCAACGTACAGATGTCTTGGCGCCCCGCGGGCGTTGGCGAGTATTCCGGCTGGATGCGCCTGTTCCGCAATGCGAGGGCGTGGCTCGGCTAGGTGGTTGCTTAAGCGCAACACTGTGTCCGATTTGCTTGACGCCGATTTCCCTGAAGGACTAGTCTCCGCGACTAGGTCTATCAACAGGTCTCGGGAAGGCCGTCTTTACCCTGTGGGAGGGTTGCTAGTGAGTACATCGAATCCGCTCGTTCGTCGAACTGTCGCACAAGTTCTTTACGGTTCCATGGCGTTTGCCGTGCCCGGTATGGTCCTCGCTCAAGAAGCGAGCCTGGATGAAGTCGTCGTCACCGGTACGCGTATCGCGAAGCCGGACCTCGTTTCCAACAGCCCCATTTCCACGGTGTCGGCGGAGCAGCTCGAAGAGCTCAACGTCATCAACCTCGAAACCCAACTCCGTCAGCTGCCGCAGTTCCTGCCGGGCGCGACTGAGTACATCAACAACGGCAACCCGGGTGCCGCCACGATCAACCTGCGTGGTCTTGGCTCGAACCGCACCTTGGTGCTGATGGATGGCAAGCGCCTGCCGCCGTTCGGCACGAGCGGTGCCGTCGACATCAACCTGATCCCGAGCGCGATCGTCGAGCGCGTCGACATCGTCACGGGCGGTGCTTCGGCCGTGTACGGTTCCGATGCCGTGTCGGGCGTCGTGAACTTCATCACGAAGAAGGATTTCGAAGGCCTGCAGGCCGACTACAACGCCTCGCAATACGGCGAAGGTGATGGTCGCGTGATGAGCGCTGCGCTCACCGCCGGCGCCAAGTTCGCGGACGATCGCGGTTCGGCGATCCTCTCGTTCGGTTACACCAAGCGCGATGAAGTGTTGCAGGGTGACCGCGCCTACTCGAACTACAACCTGTTCGCCGCCGACGGTTACCGTTATGCCGGCAACTGGTACGCCTACTCATCGGATATCTTTGGCGCCGATCGTCAGCTCGGTTCGAGCAACGCGGGTGCCACGCGCGCCGCGATCCGCACTGCCACCGGCGGCTTTGCGACTCGCTACTTCACCCCGGATGGCAAGCTGACCACCCGTGGTGGCCTCGGTCAGTACGCGCCGAACGCGACCTTCAACTACAACCCGTACAACTACTTCCAGGTTCCGCAGGAGCGCTGGTCGGCGTACGGCTCGATCGATTTCGACATCAACGATTCGACCGAGATCTATGGCCGCGTGTTCGCCGTCAACTCCGACGTGCCGACCCAGCTCGCGTCGTCTGCCTTCTTCGGCGGATCGACCGCGACCTTCAAGGTCAACCTCGATAACCCGTTCCTGACCGCCGATCAGCGCACCGCGCTGATCGCGGCGTACAACAACGAAGCGGCGTTCCCGATCGCGGGTGAAGTGCCGCACGGTGTCTATAACCCGAATGCGACCCCGGGCACGCAGCTCGTGACGGTCAACGGCCTGCGCCGTCGTCTCACGGAGCTCGGTCCTCGCGTTGGTATCGCCGAATCGAAGACGATTCAATTGACCGCGGGCGTCCGTGGCGACATCGGCGCTTCGGATTGGACCTACGACGTCTCGTCGCAATTCGGTCGCGTCTCGCGTCTCGATGGTCTGCAGAACGACGTCAGCATCGATCGTGCTCGCAAGGCCATCGTCGCGATCCAGACTCCAGATGGCATCAAGTGCGTCTCGGGTGGCACCTGTGCTCCGGTGAATCTCTTCTCGGGCAATGGCGACATCTACCGCGACAGCGGCATCCCGATGACGGGTGCGATTTCGCAGGCAGGTCTCGACTACATCCGTGCAAGCTACTACTCGACGCAGGTCACCGAAGCCAAGACGGCCTCGGCGATCGTCTCGGGTCCGGTTGCGGGCATTCAGTTGCCGGCAGCCGATTCGCCGGTCGGTCTCGCCTTCGGTGCCGAGTGGACCGAATTCAACTCGAACTTCCGCCCGGACGATCTCACCCAGTTCGGTGGTGCGATGGGTCAGGGTGGTACGGCACCGCCGCTCGCCGGTCGCGTCGATACGCTCGAATTCTTTGGCGAAGCCTACGTTCCGTTGATCACGGGCAAGGCGGGCGTCGAGAACCTGGCTCTCGACCTTGGTTTGCGCGCCTCGGAGACGAACCTCGCCGGTTCCTTCGAGACCTGGAAGGCGGGCCTCGAGTACACGCCGGTTGCGGGTTATCGCTTCCGTGCGATGTTGCAGAAGGCCGTTCGCGCACCGAACATCGGTGAGCAGTTCGCGCCGCTCGCCTTCGGTCTGACCGAAGTGCGTAGCGATCCTTGCGCGGGTTCCGGCCCGGTCACCAACGCGACGCTGCGTGCGAAGTGTATCGCCCAGGGCGCTCCGGCTTCGCAGATCGGTTCGATCGCCCCGCCGGCCGCTCAGCAGGCTGCCAGCATCGGTGGTGGTGCCGTGGCTCTCGGTATCTCGCTCGAGGCCGAAGAGGCGGACACCTTCACGATCGGCTTCCAGATGACGCCGGAAGCGCTGCCGGGCTTCACCGCCTCGGTCGACTACTACAAGATCGAAATCAACGGTGGTATCGGCTCGTACGGCGCCCAAGAGGTGCTCGACAACTGCTTCAACAACAACATCACGAGCTTCTGCAGCCTCGTGAAGCGTAACTCGTTGGGTGAGCTCGAAGGTGATGGCTTCGGTATCGTTCAAGAGACTCGTAACCTTTCGACCTTGACGGCCGAGGGTGTCGACTACGCCTTCTCGTACGCGTTCGAGCTGGGTGAAGTGGGTCTCACGGCCGGTGTCTCCGGTTCGCACACGCTCGATAGCTCGTTTAAGTCGAGCCCGGCCTCGCCGTTGATCGAGTGCCAAGGCGTGTATGGCGATACCTGCGGCAACCCGACCCCGAAGGACCGTGCAAACCTCTCGCTGTCAGCTGACTGGCGTGCGTTCTCGGCCTCGGTCTTCGTGCGTCACCTGTCGTCGGTCGACGTTCAGGCTCGCAAGGACGATCCGGATCAGGCTGGTCGCAGCATCTACCTCGTGGAGAACATCCCCTCCTTCCAGTACGTCGACCTCTCGGTCACCTGGAAGTGGAACGATGCGCTGCGCGTGACCTTCGCCGCTCAGAACGTGACGGACGAAGATCCGACCGTCGTGGGTAACATCCCGGGTGGCAACACCTCGGCGAACGCCTACGTCGATATGTACGATCCGCTCGGACCTCGTTACAGCGTCGGTGTCTCGTACAAGTTCTGATCTCGACGTTAACGTTGATAACGAAGGGGTGTCGCTTAGGCGACACCCCTTTTTTTTAGAGAGCGATTCATGAGCAACGTGCAGCAATCGTGGCGTGAGGCCAAAGAAGCCGAGGCAGCGGGCGACAAAGCCGCCGCGCGTCGAGTCTACGAAGCCATTTTGGCGGCCCAGCCCTCGGCCGCGCGGGCGGTGATCGCAATCTGCCGGCTCGATTTGGAAGCCGGGCGTGCAACCGCGGCGCTCGAGTTGCTCGAGCGCGTGAAGCCACAGGAGATCGAGCCGGAAGTGCTGGTCGACTTTGGTCTGACTCGCGCCGCGACGCTGCGTTTGCTCGGGCGCTATGAAGACGAGTTCGAGGCGTTGCAGACGACGCTCGCCATCGATCCTTATTGCTGGCCTGCGCTGCTGCAAAAAGCGGATTTGCTCGAACGGCAGGGCAAGCCCAAGGCCGCAGCGCTCGTGTATCGCGACGTGCTGAAAATTTCGCCCCCGGCAGAGTATCGTCCTGAGTCTTTCCGTAAGCCGCTCGCCCACGCCGAACAAGTGGTTGCGATGTACAGCGAGGCGCTCGAGGCGAGCTTGCTGCAAGCCGTCGATGGCTTGCCGGGTTTGAGCGCGCGTTGGCGCGAGGCCATTTCGATTTTAGCGGGGCGATCCAAACCATTTCTTTCGCAGAGCAACCAGCTCGGTGTGCCGCGTTTGCCCGCGCAACCGTTCTTCCGGCGCGAGATGTTCGATTGGGTTCCCGAACTCGAGAAGCGCACCGCGGATATTCGCGATGAAATGATTGCGGCTTTGAGTGAGGCCTCCGCCGAGTTCATGCCGTATGTGCAGTACGGCGCCGGCGATCCGGTGAATCAATGGGCGGAGCTGAATCACTCGCGCGCATGGACGAGTTTCCATTTGTATAAAGGCGGTGAGCCGGTCGAGGCAAATCTCGCGCGCTGCCCGAAGACGGCCGAGGCGCTGAAGCTGATCGACTCGGTGCATCTGGCCGGTACCTGTCCGAATGCCATGTTCTCGGTACTGGCGCCGAAGACCAAAATTCCGCCGCATCATGGTGAGTCGAATGCTCGCTTAGTCGCGCATCTGCCCTTGGTCGTACCCGAGCAGTGTCTGTTCCGAGTGGGTTACGACAATCGCCGCTGGATCGAGGGCGAGGTCATCGTGTTCGATGACACCATCGAGCACGAAGCATGGAACGACAGCGATGAGATTCGTGTCGTCATGATCTTCGATGTCTGGAATCCGTTGCTGTCGCTCGAAGAGCGGCAGATCGTGCAGCGCATGGCGGCAGCAGAGCGCCAGTTTCGGTTGAGCTAACGTCCGCTCTTTCGCGGCACGATGTCGAAGGCGATCGTGATGCGCTCGCTTTTGCCCGCAAACGGCTCCACGCCGTGCCATTGATACGACGGGAACAGCGCCAGCGTGCCGCTTTTGGGTTGAACCCAGCCGCTTGGCGCTAAATCTTTGATCGGATAGGGCGGATCGCCGAATCTTAACCAACCGCCTCGGTTCGGATCCGGTGCGATCGTCTCTGGTACCTCCACGTAGTACGCCGAGCTGAGCCAACCGCGCGGATGGATATGGCTCACGTGTTTTCCCGAGCCACCGCGTAGGCGCACGGTCCAGCAACCCGAGAATTGAAAATCCTCCGCCTTTCTCGAATGAAGCGGATGAGTGGAATCCTCGGGCATCGAGGCGATCACGCTCGCGATGGGTGCACGAATCATCTCGAAGAACTCGCGAATGATTGGATCCGTCTCGGCCTCCGGGAGAATTTCGACCTGCGTCCCCTGACGCACGGAATTCACGAGCGGATGTGCGGCGAGGTTGTGTCGCGCGCGCAGTCGATCGGCGAGCTTGGCGTTAAACGTCTCGATTGATGCATGGCCAGCCGGTGGTGTGAGGATGCGGGTGTGGCAGACCGCGTCGGGGTCGGCGACGCGTCGCCACTCGTCGCGCGCGGCGGTGCGCAGCGCGGTCGTGTGCAAAGCCCACGCAAATTGACCGAGGGGTCGTCGACTCGTCAGCCACTCCGTATGCGTCAAGGCGACATCGGGTTGTTGTTGGCACAGTGCCACGATGGCCGCATGCTCGCGTACCAACTCGAATTCGGGTGCGATCGAGAAAGCCGTTTCGATCCACTGTGCTGCCTCATCGAGACGATCCGTTTCTGCACATCGCAGACTGAGCAGCGAAAGAAAATGCGGATCGTTGGGGCGCAGCAATTGCCCAGCGCGAAGAATCTGCTCGGCTTCGTCATGAAAGCCTGCATTGCCGAGAGCGGTTACCAAAGCGAGTCGCAGTCCGCTGTTGGTGGGCCGCTCGGCCAGTGCTTTTCGCATGGGGTCGGCGAAGTGACGATGATCGCCCATCATCCAGGCAAGACCTGCGTAGCGACTGTGCAGCTCGATGCTGTGCGGAAACTGCTGGATTCCCTTTCTCAAGATCTCGAGCGCATTGACCCAATCGCGAGACATGACGCGCAGCTCGCCAAGCGCGAGCATCGCGGCAGCGGCATCTGGGGTCGACAGCAGCGGCATGAGTGCCGTTTCTGCCTCCTCGAATCGTCCAAGAGCGGCAAGACGTGACCCGAGTGCAACCCAGAAACTGCTGCGAGTTTTTTCGACTTCACTCACCGCGCCGAGCGCATGGAGTGCCGCTTGTCGTTCGCCGAGTTGCGCGAGCGCCTCGGAACGGATGAGCACTGCGAGCAAGGGTGTTGATGCGCCCGTGTGAGTCGCGATGATCTGCAAGGCTTCTTCGGGTCGTTCGAGTTCGAGCAGTGCGCGCGCAAGACCGATCGCGGCCTGCGGCAAGGCGGCAAGTTCGATGGCAAGTTCATAGGCTGCCGCCGCAGAGGCGGGGTAGCCGGCGCCGCGCAGCAGATTGCCGAGGTTGTTCGCGTATTCCGCGCGTGCGCGTGGGGCCGTGCCTGGCAACTCCAGCGAGCGACGCATCAGATCTTCGGCTCGCGAGAGATCACCCACGGCTTTAGCGATGAGACCTGCCAGATGCACGGCAGGCGCCCATGTCGGAAGCCGCTGCAAGAGCGTCTCGACCAAGGTCAGCGCCGTATCGAGCTTGCCTTGCGTCAGCGCAGCGTGCGCCGCCGCGAGTTGCTGTTGATCGTTCGTACTGGGTGCAGATGAGCTCGTCACGGAGCGTATTGTTCTCCCTCTGGCGCACGATGGCCATAGGCCGACGAGCCGGTTAGCATCGACGTATGCGTTGCGATGAACGAATGCGCCACCTCGGTGAGGTGGATATCACGGGCTTCAAGGCTTGCCTCCTGCAGCAGCCAGAGGAATTGTGGAACGCGGATCAGGAGTTCCAGAAGCGTCTGGCTCCGTATCGCAAGAGCCGAACGATCTATTTGCTGATGACGGTGGGTGGCCCCAGCATGCCGACTCGTCGCCTCACCGGTTGGGATCCGCTGCACGCGGTATTCGAACCGGTGGCTCGGCAGATCGCGTCGTTCTATCCCCGGCGGGGTCGCGTCTTGAATGCGCAGGTTGCCTGTCTAGGGCCCGGTGACGATATCCCCGAGCACGAAGACTATGGTCCAACGCTCGAGGCGGCACATCGTGTTCATGTGCCGCTCGAGACGCATCCCGAGGTGCATTTTTGGGTAGAAGGCGAGGACATCAAACTCGCGGTGGGGCAGGCCTACGAGCTCGACAACCTGCGTCGGCACAGCGTTCTCAATGCATCGCCGGTGCGACGCATCCACTTGATCGTCGATTATTTCGAAGAGCCAGTCTGAGTCCGGTCATCCCGCGTGACGATCATTTCGCATCAACATCGGTTCGTGTTCGTGGCGGTGCCCAAAGTGGCGAGCCACAGCATCCGCTTTGCTTTGCGCCCGTTTCTGGATGACGACGACGAAGAGCAGGTGTCGTTATTCGTCCGCAAGCGCATCGATCGACCTGAGTTTTCGAGTGTGGAACATGGCCATCAGCTCGCTCGTGAGATCCGTGACGCCGTGGGCGCGGATGTCTGGTCACGTTACGTGTCTTTCGCAGTCGTTCGCAATCCGTGGGCGCGCTTCGTCTCGTATGTCGCTTTTATGATGCGCCACAACGGACTGTTTACGAGCGACCCGCAAGCGGCCATGCGACGTGTTCTGGCTAATCCGCAGAATCAGAGTCCCGTGCATTTTCGCGCGCAGGCGGACTTCGTCACGGACGAGCGCGGTGAAGTGATGGTGTCGCATCTATTGCGAGCCGAGTCACTGCAATCGGATTTCGATGCGCTGTGTGAGGCGCTTTCCTTGCCGAGAGTCGCTCTCGAGATGCGAAATGCATCCGAACATCGCGATTATCGTGAGTACTATGACCAAGACTTGGTGCAGCGCGTCGCCGAGCGCTATCGTGCCGACATCGACCTGTTCGGTTATCGATTCGATGGCGAGTCGAATACCGGTACGGCCGGATAGCTCGTCAAGACGGCACCGAGCGCGTCTTTGAGTGGTGCAAGCCAAGGCTCGTAGTGGCGCCAGTGATCAACTCCTTCGCGATAGATGGGTTTTCGTACCTGCTCGGAGCTCGCGGTGCGCACGATGCGTTCGGTTTCGTGAAAGCGCAGGCACTGCTCCTCGAACGGTACGCCGCAATAATCGAGTAAGCGCCTGATCTCGTTTTCGGTGTCGGAGACCATGTTCTCGTAATACACGCGGTGGACCCGACCTGGCAGCACCGCGTCGAAGTGCGCCATCAACTCGACGTAATCACGATAAAAGCGACCGATGTTCTCGAGCCCGTAGGAGAACAACTGCCCGAGCGCAAAATGTTGCTTGAAGTTCGAGAAGCAGGACGCCATCGGATGACGTCGGGCATCGATGATCCTCGCGTTCGGCAAGATCAGATGGATGAGACCGAGATGGGTGAAGTTGTTCGGCATCTTGTCGATGAAGAAGGGTCGCGAGCTCTTGCGATAAATCCGCGTGCCGCTGATGTAGCGATCGCCGAGCGCGCGCCATTCGTCTGGCTCAAGTGAGGGGACGAGCGGAAGGTAGTCGTAATCGGAATCGTTGCGCTGCCGATCAGCGATGCTGCGGGCGATGTCCGTGATGTTCGGCAGCTCCATCGTGCCTTCGATCAACGAGTGGCT
>JACCDP010731755.1_pt1 | contig 31795 bp, 5 predicted proteins | sample 7445841 | NCBI WGS metagenome assembly JACCDP01 (sample SAMN15323441, study PRJNA562643) | freshwater metagenome | isolation source: river surface water | place: USA:Blue River Watershed | collected 2017-08-17 | reverse complement strand
GTTACCAGCAGCACCATCCCAGATAGGTACAGTATTGTCACTCAAGTTAGCTGCATTTTTCAATGCTACACTTGGAGTTGAACCTTCACCACCTGAAGAAGACACTGTAATACCAGTACCAGATGCAACACCTGCTACATAATCACCTGTGGTGTCAGTACCTAAAGCAACACTATTTGCTGCAATTGTAACTGCTACAGTTAAAGCTCCAGAAACATAAGAAGCAGAACCAACAACATCACCTGTAAGGTTAATGCTGTTTAAGCTTTTTTGTAGTTTGTTAAAAGCTGTAATTACTGTATCACTTGCTGAAATAGCTGAAGCTGTTGCTGCAATTGAATAAGTTGTCAGAGTTCTATCAAGAACAAAGTCTTTAACAGATCCGTCTGTTTCTTTTTTGGTTAACCAACCATTTGAGATGTAAGCCTTTACAAAGCCTGCACCTGGGTTGGAAATGCTAGCAGCACTCAATTCAGGAAGCTGTAAAGGCACTAAGAATTTTGATGCCATAATATCTTTATTTAATGTTTAATGTTACAAATTTGCAGGAAAACAGGCATTCCAAAAGAAATGGTGTCCTCTATTATAATATAAGAAATAATCCAGAAATATCTATAAAATACTTCCAGAATTTAAGAATAACTGGTCACACTTGGCAACCAGTTATATTCTTATTGTTTTGCTTTCATCTGATCTATCCTGTAGTTAGGATTAACTAGATCTCTAAAATTCTTAATACCTGTCAAATCCATCAGGTCTTTACCAATTTTAGCATCACCTTTTTGATATGCACCATATTTACGTCCATAGAATGCTTCTTTCCAAATGTCTTGATAAAACTGACTGTCATTATCAGGATCAGGTTCTTCTCCACCATTCATTGTCATAGCCATTCCATAGCTAATTGCATGAGAACCAAACTTTTTAAGAGCATTTAATTCTCTTGTATAGGAAGACACTGTGGTAAAGTTTCTAATGTATTCCTCAGAACCTCCGCCAACTGGGAACATTGATACTGTTTCCCCTTTAACACCCCACAATACTCTAATAGCATTACCTTCAAGGAAACTTAATTCCTCATCATCATCATCTTTCTTTCTAACATAGTTTCTAGCCATCATTGATAGAATAGTTAGTATTAACATAGCAATAGCATCTCTTCTTGCTTGGTTTACCTTTCTTGTCAGAAAACTACCCATCTGATTCTTGTTGCTTTTTGACATTCTCTTGCTTCCTAGCAACAAATGTTTACCAACTTCTTGAGGGCCATATGCTTTCCAAGCTGTTGCCACTGCACTCCAGTAACCCATAGCTGCTTCAGAACCTTCCCAGTTTGGACGTAAGTATCCAAATCTGTTAAGTAACTGAGGCACAAGATACTTTCTGAAGAAGAACACCATTTTACCAACCATGTTTTCTTCAAACTTAGTTTGGTCAGCTTTTGCATAGTTACCTTGAGCACGTCTCATTTCAGAGTAAATAATGTTTCTTACTCTGTTCTCATCATCTTGTGTGTACTCAACATCATTTCTTCTAATCATGCGTCCTTCTGAATCTTTCATGTAGATTTCATGAACAGGTACAGTTACGTCCTCACCATTAGCATCCTTCTTATAAACAGGTTTACCTTGACTATCATAACTATCAATAACTTTAAATCTGTGGTGATTCATTACAGCATACATTACAGTAACTGCAATTTCAGTATCACCTTTGTCTTGTAGCATATAGCCTAACTCTTGGACATTCAACGCTTTACCTTTAAGTCTGCGTCCTTTTGTTCCAGTAATTTCAGATACATACTTTAAAAAATCCTTTTGTGCAGGGTTAAAGAAACGATACAACATTGTAGAATCACTAACATCACTTACCTTGCCCCAATCAGCAAAGTAGTTGTGCAAGAATCCATTGTATCCATATACTTTAGATTTAGCCCACATATAGTCAGCCTGTGTATACTTATCACTTGCCAATCCACCTGCTGCAATAAATGCTTGTACGTTTCCTGAAATATAGTTCTTTGCCTGGTTGGCAACGTCAAAACCAATTCTAATAAAACTTGTGTATGCAAATACTGCGTTCATTCTTTTGGTTAGCTTTCTATTCAAGTCGCTACCACTTTCTGTTTGACCATATAAAAACTTTCTACGTTCAAACTGAAGAATGCTAATTACGTTTTTAAGTTCTGACAAGCGTTTTGACATATCTATTTTTACGTCTTTGCCTGTTGCTTCATCCTTGATAAACATTGGTTTATCTTGCTGAATGTTTTTCTGCAACTGCTCCGCCATAAATTCTAAATGTTCAATGTACATATCTGCTTGAGGAGCAACGTTTTGCATTGCAATATTATAATGAGCCTCTGTTGAATATTTTATAATTGAACCAATTGCATCTCTTGATTGTAAGTTTTCAGGTAATTGATCTGTAAATCTATGTCTAATTTTAGAACCTAGATCACCAAATACATTCTCAACAGCATCTTGTGAACCATATACCTTAACACTTTTGTCAATAAATTTCTGCCACTCAGCTTCAATAGAGTTTACCATTCCCTTACTAGAAATATTTTCCACTGTTGAAGCAGCAAAACCTGGAACCTGATATCCAATCTTACGTCCTTCTGTCTTCATTTGTAAGTCAAAGAACATTTTCATGGTATCATTATAGAAGCTGAATAACTCTTGATCTTTCATTAACTCCTTATATTTAGGATTAATATTAGGTGAGTTCTCATATCCAGGTGTTACAATGTAATGACCATCTTTGTTTTTACTAATAGCCTTTGGCATTGGTACACCATCTGGTGACTTCAAGAAATTAGGATTTTTTGAAGACTCTTTTAAACGTTTGATTTTGTATTTAGGATGAGGTACAGTTTCCATATACTTATCCTTTACAGTAGCAGCTGGTAACTTCTCAAAGTTATAGTTCTTTGGTACTCTATTATTTCTAATATCATACCCACTAAGAATGCTTTGATATTTATTATCATGGTGCATGTTATACCATTTTTCAAATTCTGCCTCTTGTAATCCAAATTGAGTTTCCTCAAAGATTAATTCTTCTTCCGCATCCTCAATAGCTTTTTTGTCACCAGATGTTCTAGCAACAGCAAGTTTATTTTCAGCTTCAATGATAGATCTTTGATGTGCATATAATGATTTTACTTTTGATTCAAAAGCATCATTGTATGATTCACTCAATTGTAGTGATGATATTCTTTTGATTGCATCAGTTATTTCTCTTGATGCCTTCTTTTCTTCAGCAGTAAGTTTACCACCAGATTTAGAATTTTGCTCAATAATACTTTCAATTTCTGCATCTATTTCACTTAGTGTATCAATTTCAGATTGACTTAAATATTGTGGTTTAATTCTTCCACCAATCTTATATGGTGAAAGTATGTCTCTACGCTTTTGCATCAAATCTGCAATCTCAGGATCAGATCCAAATATTGCAGCTCTTGCTTCATACAGAGCACTTAGTTCTTCATACCACTCAGAAGTAGGTTTAGTAACAGTGTTATCCTTTTTCCATTTTTCCCAAAGTTCAGGATGCTCTGACTCATATCTAGACTTAGCATTAAACTGCATTCTTTCAAAGAAAGCCTGGTTAGTATCAAATTCAAATAGTGAGTTAAACTCATCTATCATATCTGCATACTTTGGATTAAGTTCTTTTGCTTCAGCTCTTAACTTTTTAATTTCAATTTCCAGTTCTTGTAAACGTTCAAAGTCATGATCCTCAAGTAATACTTCATTACCTTTACCTACTTGGAAAGTAATGGTTTCAATTTCAAGATACTTTTCTTGTAGCTTATCTTTGATATCATGAGGCATTCCAAGTTGTAGTTCATAGAACTTTTCATTAAATGGTAAGTGTGCATTATCCAACATCCATTTAATGTAATTAGTATTCTCTGCTTCTCTTTCAGATTGTTTTGCTAAAAGAGCATCTTTATATTGTTGAGCATCTGCAGATTTAATGTTTTCATTAAACTTAATCTTAGCTTCATAAATCTCTTTATTCAACTGTCTGATTCTTGCACTAAATGCTCTGTAGGTATTCTCATATTCTTCACCAAAAGGTTTTGTCATATAAAGAATATTCTTTTCTACAGGGTTGCCATCTTTATCAATACTAGTTGTTTTTCTCCATTCAGATACTCTTTCATTTAGTTGTTCAACAGACATTCTTTTTAAAAGTGAATCTCTTTTCTGATCAAACTTCAATACTGCAAGATTATTTTGAATTTCCATTCTAGCTAATCCTTCAGCATTTTTCAACATCATTGTAAATGCAGCAATCTCAACACTACTATTTGAAGCAGATGCAATAGCTTTGTCCAACATTAAGTTTTGTAACCAACTATTACTATTGAAAGCTGTATTAGAACCCAAGTAAAGATTTGAGGTTGAAGTGGTTACGCCAGAAATATATCTTTCCAATGCAGCATCATCAAAGTCCAATCCACCATCAATGATAGCTTCTACTGTAAGTATTTGTCTTTCAAGTTTTTCAATCTCCAACATTAAACCTGGAGTATTGTCATTACCATCTTTTTCTAATTTCTCAGCAAGTTTTTGTTTATATTCCTTGCTCATAAATGAAAGCATAGATGACTTGACTGATTGAAAAATACCATTAGCTTTACCAGCTTTTAAATTTTCAAGTTGCTTTTTCAATGTAATTAACTTTGCTTGCAATGCTTCTTTTACATCTGCATTTACTTCAGCAAACACTTTACTTCCAGGAGTCTTTAGAACTTGGATTGAATTGTGCATTGCTACTTTTGCAAAGTTTGACTGGATTCTAGCTAATGATGATTCCATCTCAGAAAGACGTTTCATCACTTCACTATCTACTGTTATATTGTTTTCAGGATTACTTCTAGCATCATCTACAATTTCTTTAATAATGTCTACTACAACATCCAAAGACTTAGATTTTTTATATGCTTCTAGAATCTGTACGCCTTCTTTTGACGTATAAGATTCCTTGTTAATTTTAAAGTTTGCAATTGCTTCATCAGATAATCTTGATAGAGTTTCCAAATCAATACCCACAGACTCAATGGCCAAAGCTAAGTTCACTGAAAATTTTACATCCTCTGCTGATTGTGGTCTAGACAGAATAGCATTAAAGTCATTTAATGTTTTACGTCTTGTAGCAAGTATCTCTCTTAACGCTGGATTACTCTGATTAACATCAAGTTCTTTAATTTGCTTGTTAATTTGATCTAACTCAGCATCTGCAATTTGCTTTAGTCTACTTCTTAAAGTTTCATCATTTTTAGATGTTGGTTCAAACTCTAATAGTTTTGCTTCTTTTTTAGCTTTTTCTTCTTCTTCAGTATCTGAGGTGGGTATTTCTTTATCAACTACATCTCTCAGACTTTTAATTAGATCAGCTCCTCTAGTTGGATCAGCTACCCAATGCCCATTGTTATTTGGAATGTCTGCTGAACCTGCATAGTTGTAATAATTATCTTCATCAAATACATGTACTGTAGCTCCAACAAATTTTTTGTTATCATCTGTCTGATACATAAGAGCAACAATAGACTGAGCATTTACTTCTAGTCCACTTTGCTGTAAAATGTTCTCATATACTTTTAGCTGTAATGTCCATGTATCATATGCAGTTCTACCCTGACCTCTAAAAGCAGGTGAAGTTCCTTCTTTGTTAGACACAGGAAAAGATTTTTCTGCAAGATCTACAAATGCTAAGTCTTCATTTATAACTGGTTGACCAATTGGATCATACTCAACAAGACGCTTTACTTTTTTAGTTTTAAAGTCAAATACACTTACACGTCCTTGAGTATCTACAAGCATCAAATCCAAACGTCCAATAACAGTAGTTCCAGTTCTGGTAGTACCTGTTACAGTAATCTCTGGAAGAATCATGTAACCTCTGTCATTATGTATTGATACGTGCATTGCTAAACGCTTTGCCATATCAAACATTGTTGATTCATCCAAGTTTTCAATAAAGAAAGGATTTTTCTTTGTATAATTATTGTAGGCTTCTTTAAAGAAGTCTTCATCCACAATTTCAAATATAGACTTTCCTGTATCCAAAGACTTGAGTTGACCTAACTCAAGAACCTCATGCATAAATGTTCCAAATAATTTAAATGCTTCATACTCTTTAGGATCTACATTAAAGTCAGAAGACCCAATAAAGTTAGATACACTTACTGTTTTTACAGTTGGTTGTCCATTTTTTGCTAACTGAATATTTCTTCTTAAGAATTCTTGATAGTTATCATTCATTGAGATAAGCTGATCAATAGTATCTTTCTGTTTAGGATTAGCTTGGAACTTAAGTTTTTCTAAAGAAGTTCTTTGTTGGATTGCACGTTGTAGTTTAAACTCATCAGAAGATCTAGATACTTGTTCATCCTTTTCTTCAACTTTAAGTTTGCTTAATAGTGCTTCAGCCTCTTCAACAGAAGGAGTATTGTTTCCATTTAAAGTATAAGCAGTCATAGCCTGACCTTCACCTAGTTTTTCTACTAGTTCTTTCCACTCAGGACTATTTGGATTTGGACATGTGTTCATATTATAAGCACTTAATTTTATCTATAATTTGTTCATTTGACATTGTTGCTCTTAGGTTAGCAATCATACCTTGCGCTGCAGCTTTGAATACTTCTGGAGACATTCTCTTGCTACTTTCTGAATATAAAGAATTAACAACCTCATCAGTTAAATTTAAGTTCTCCATATCAATTTGCAACTGAGATTTAGTTGCAGGTTCCTGAGTTTGTTTTTCTGTAGATTCTGGTAGTTTTCCTACTGTTTCTTCAGACTTTTTAATCTCTGGTGCAATATACTCTAATTTTTCCTTACCTGAAACATAATCCATGTACTTCTTAGTGTTCTCTTTTGTGAAACCAATTGGGCTTAATGTTCCAGCTGTAAGTTGTGATGGAATTAATGCGTATCTAGCAGATAAACCTTTACTGATATATTCACCTCTACCAACAATAGAATTGATAACTGTTTTACCAAAACTGTTATTACTTATTTCATCATCTACACCCTGTAATAAATACTTACTTCTATCTATAGAAATGATCAGTGGAAAATTGTACAATTCATTAATTGGATCATATTTAATACCCAATTTCTTACCAATTGCTTCAACAGTCTTTTTAGTTACTTGTACAATATCTTTTGGTACATCCATATTAAATTCCAATACTTCTACTGGTTTTTTATTTATAGTATCTACCAGTTTTACACTTGTCACATCTCCTTCAGTAAATTGTCCAGTGATTCTTGAAATTACTTCTCTGGCAACAGCTCTTCGTTCTCTTTCTTTAGTACCTTCTTCAAACTGAAGTGATGTCATTATATTTGACATGTTGTTTAATGATAGTCGTTCTGCAATTTTAATCTTGGTATTACCAACTTCTTTACTTGCAGCTTGAGCCATTTGAATAAACAACTCATCAAATAAATCATAAACTTCTTTCTCAGTAATTTCTTTACCTAAAAACTCTTGAATAGCACTGATCAATTTGTAGCGATCACCTTTTGTTTCTTCAAGTTTAGAAATAAATGTTTCAATATAACCAGATAAATCTAATTGCATTTCAGGATTCATGTACTGTAAGAAAGAGCCTGATTTATATTGCATACCAGTTTTTGCAAGTTCATGATAGAATAACTTCTTCATAAACATATTTTCTGTTCTCAATAAGAAGTCTGCATCATCAGATACTTCATCAGCAAGCTTACCTGAAATCTTAGACTTGTTAATCATCTTAAGACTTCTTTCATTTAAGTAACCACCAGATTTTAAGAATACTTTGTTATCAGATACATCAGGTCTCAGTAACTGTAAGAATTTATTTTGAGGATACTTCTTTTGCATGTCCTCTAATTCTTTAGCTAACTCATTTGTAAACCAATATTCAGGAGTAAATGTATTAAGTAGATTCTGATCATCTTCCTTAATCAATGTATCCATTGTTGTACCAGTAATTCTACTTCCAGGCATTGACATTTGATACTTTCTCAAAGCCACAAAACTTGTAATAATTTTTGCAATGTTTGCTTGATCTGTAAATACAGTTTCAAATGACTTTTTAATTGGAGCAAAGAACTCTGTTCTTTCTAAGAATATTTTAGACGCTTGAGTATTTAAATCTTCTATTGCCTCAAGTAATTGTGGCCATACTTGATTGTTTTCAAAAATCTTATCACTTGACTCTTTTGTAAAAATACTTTCACCAGCTTCTAAGTTTCTTACATTAGTCAATAGCTTATCAAAATTAACAAAAGAAGGATTAAGCTTTTTAAATAAATCAATAATTGAACCTGCACGTTTGATATCAAATGTTTGTTGTGCTTGCTCTTTGTAAAGTTGTAACAAAATCATTTTTTGCTCAACTTCAGAAAGTTCTGTTCTGTTCAATACTTTTTCTGCAGCATTTTCCTCTGACTTAGATTCTACAATAGCAGATACCTTATAACCAATATCAGTAGAAGATAATGTATTGTTAAGAATTGCTTTTGGATCTAGAGCTTTAGCATTAAAATCAATTAAGAGTTTATCCTTATTGATAATAATGTTATAAGGATTTGATCGTGGAGATATTAAACCTGCACTAATTAAGTTTGGAATAGCATCTTTATTTTCAGCAGCTAATAACTTTATCTGTTCTGCTACTTCATTATTTAAGAATTTGTATGCAGTAGCCATTGACTCACTGATAGCATATTTTGTAGACTGAACACTTTGCACTGCTTTTTTAATTTCAGGTATAAAGTTAAATCCAATAGCGAACTCAGGTGACATACCTACACCTATCATGGCAAGTGTAACACCAGCGTTTACTTCATTCATTTGTAATGCTGCAGGAATAGGTTTCTTAGCACCATCCGCAAACATACCAAGAATGTTACCAATCAATGCTATAACACGTTGATCTTCAATGTTTAATGTACCAAACTTATTAAAGTTTACTTGTTCTAAATTTGCATTTTTAAATGCCCAAACAACATTCTCAGGTTTTAATTCCAATCCATATTGAGATGCAAGAGCTAAGAACTTATTAATGTTTGCTGTAATACCAATACCATCTTTGTTCATAGCATTTCCTACTTTAGTAGAAACCACACCATCAGTTGTATACATATTGTACTTGGTAGAAAAATCTTTAATGTCAATACCAAATGCTTCTAAAATATCCTCAAAACGTTGAGTAGAAGATCTTTCATGAATGTACAAGAATTTATGTACAGCTTCGTTAGATACAATGTTTAACTTAGCTTGTAAGTTTTTGTTTTGGAATACAGGACGTACTGATAAAGCATAATTAGGATTTGCTTCAAATGCTTGAGCACTTGTTGGTAATCCTAGTTTACTAAATGCTTGCAAAGTTGCAGCAACCTTAAGTCCTGCAAATGTAAAGCGTTTTGCTCTACTTACTTCTCTACCATATTTATTTCTTTGATCACGTTTCTGTCCTAGTTCCTCATTATATTCACCTACCTCTTTACCTAAATCAATTCTATCTTGCAATGCTCTTCTGTCTGAAGGATTAACTTCATTTCTTCTAATAGCATCAACAAATTCTTCTTTAGCTTCATCTCTTATCTCCATTAATTCCTCAATATCAATAACAAGATTGTCATAAGATTCTTTAAGTTCTGCAAAATTCATTGCACCATTGTAGTCAGACTCATCAAATCCTGAATGGTATAGAATACTTAAAGCTTCTTCAGTTATGTTGTAAGAATTATTTTCAAGTAATGCTTTTGTTTCTTTTTTAATTAAAGCTTTCAAGTCTGCATCCTTACTCATATACTGAACAAACTCAGCATACTTATTTAAGTTTGTGTTCTTTCCATCTTGATACTCACCATATAACTTAGGATTACCTGATAAGTCAAAGTAATGTGCAAATGTTTGACCATACAAAGCATCAACGTCAAAGTCAGAACCTGCAAGTAAGTGTACAAAATGTGGTACAATTACACCATTAAGATTAGAACTATCAATAAAATCAACAACTTTGATTGCAATCATAGAACGCTTGTCCTCTGTAGGAATACGTACACCAAACATCTTAGTTAAGTTCTGCATGTAGAATCTCTCATGTGCAGCACTTTTAAACAAAGGTTTAGGCATAATTGCTTCTACATAGTAAGTCTTAACTCCATTTACTTCTTCAACTGTTACACCAAGAGGTCTTGATTTTACATTAGGATAAGCTGAAGGATTCTTACGATATTGTTCTGTAGTAATAACATTTCCATTTTCATCTTCAAGTACATTATAACCAAAAGAAGAGATATGTATATTTTTGAAACCAGAACCTTTTTCATCTGTAACATGTTTTGAATATTGTGAAAAGAAATAATACTCCAGCATGTTACGCACGCCAGGAAGATTTGCACTATGAACTGGCTTACCAGAAGCATCTACATCAAATAATTTTAATGTTGCTGTAGGTGCACCTTGTTCTTCTAAACTTGTACGTATTAATGTAAATATTTTACCAACCTCAAAGTCACCATCTTTTCTCAAGATAGTTTTTAAGTTAGCTAAGTTAGATACACCAATTTCTTTTAATGTACTTTGATATTCTTCAAGAACACTTGCAATATTATCAATTGCTTTTTGCTCTGAAGCTGTAATACTTAAACCGCTTGCTTTAGCAATTTCTGCAAGATTAATTAAATCAGCAGCAATAAGGGCCTTGCTTTGTACAGAAAACTTAGCTTTATCCTTAACACCAGAAGTCTCTACTTGTAAAAACTTAAATTTATTATCTACTTGTAAAGAAGACATTGCAAGATTGATATAACTATCTGTGCCTGCAATTCTTTCTGCCTCTGTCGCATAGTCAACAGGAAGCATTGTAGCATTTTTAGATGCAGTAGTATCCATAAGTTGATCAACTTGATGATACTCCATAGCATTTAAAATGTTATGTAATGTTTGACGATGAGGTAATGCTTTAAAGTATGTATGAATTTCTTCTACGTTCTTTGTAATTGCATTGTCAATATCTGTAAGCGCACCTAATTCACCAGCAAGAACTAAATCTTGACGTTGTCCACGCAAAGAATAAATATCCATGTACAAACCATGAAGTGCATTATGAGCATCTTCTAAAGTTTGCCCAGCTTTTGGTGTAAGAATGCTTACATCATTTCTGTCAATATAGTTTTCAGATTGTTTATGATAACTATTTCTTGCAGCTGTAACAGTTTTCTTAGGGTTATTCACAACCTTGCCTGCTTCCATTACGCGTATTTCTGTTTCAGAAAGCTCACGGTAATGCTTAGCAATAAGAGAATGCAATATTTCAGGACTCAATCTACCCATAGATTCATGCATATCAATTTGATGCATCAGCGATGAGATACTTTGTCCATCAAATATATCATACATTGATGTACCATAATCCTTAAGAATTTCTTCTCTTACAGATTCTGACTCAATGCTTTTATCATTTATAACCTCCTGCTCAGAATAGTAGGGACCATATTGAGGATAACTTTCATTTATGTAACCCTGTATGGTATTTAAGAACGCAACTTTGTGGTAACCTTCTTTCATTGTACTACCACCAGCTAATAACTTCTTATTACGCTTAAAGTAGTCAGTTGCATCCTTAACATTCATTGCAATATCACCATCAATTATTTCATTGAAATGTAAAGCATTCATCCAGTTGTTAAAGAAAGCATCAGCAACTAATCCTCTCAAATCTGTTGCTGCTTCTAGTTTACCACCAGCCTCATTATAATTCTCCTTTGTTTTCTGATAAAGGCCATCAATTGAAACTGCAGGCGCACTGTCAACTCTCAATACAGAAGGTATAAGAGTTGATGTATAATAAGTAATAGGTTCTACTTCTGGACCACCAACACCTCTTGTGATTAATTCACCTTTGGCATTTCTTTGTTTTTGAGTAGTTTTTTGTAATATACCTAAATCAATAAGTTTGGTAGCATGCTTGTTTAATTGTTCTTTAGCATAATTTTCTAAAGTATCCAGTAATGCATCTTTTATTTCTTGATCAAGATCTTCAAATGCAATACCCGCTTTTGCAAAATCTGCCAAACCAGTTTTAGTTTCATTAGATTCTAATTCTGGATTAGCACTGAAAAAATCTGCTATCTTATTAAACTTATATGCTCTTAACGATGAATCATCTGTAATAGCTTTAGATTTATCTTGACTATCTAACTTACCATTGTATTTATCAATTATTTTATTAGACTCTTTGTTGTCAAAGTTTTCTTTGTTCTCAGCACTTCTAGCCCACTCTTTAGCAATACGGTTGTATTCTTGTTTAACAACAGCTTCAAGAGTATCAACAATTTTAAGACGTTTGTCAGCATTTAAAACTAATCCTTTAGAATTAGCAAATTGATTATACAATGCTGTTACTAAGAAGTTTGTTTGAGATGCTTCTAACTGAGAGAATGAACGTACATAGGTTTGAATTTTTGTAGCTACATCTTTTACTTTTCCATTTTCATCTAACTCTTGTCTAAAACTAGACTCAGTTGTTCTCTGTAAGAACGTAAGAATGTTTGTAATGTATAAAGACTTCTCATCAATATTTTTAAAACTCTTTCCTTCTTTTTGTTTTTCACCAATAGTTTGAGACACACCTCCAAACAATGATACTTTGAAGTTGTCCATAAACAATTTCATTTCTTTTGCCTTTTGGGTATCTAATCCTTTAAGTAAATCACCTAACATTGCATTATCTGCATAGAATGATTCTAAGAAATCTGCATAAAAAGGATCTTCTTTTAAAGTTTCAAGTAAACCTTTTGTACGTATTGACTGAGCAATAATAGTTGCAGGTGTGTAACTTACATATCTATAGATAGGTTTACCCTCTGCATTACGTACAGTACTTGGTAATTCATTAGGATCATATTTAACAATGTACTCTGCTGCTTTTTTAATAATAGAGTTAAAGCGATTAACTGTATCACTCTTGCTGTTCTTTTCATCTAGTAATACTGCAAAGTCATTTGAAGAGATTTTGTTTACACTTATCTTTTCAAAAATATTAATTACATCAGTAAAGAAATCCTTTTCCAAATACTTCTTCTCAGAAATAAATTTAGAGTGATTATTGTAATGTGTAAGTGGAGTACCTGTAATATTTAAAGTTGCTTTATTATCAACTTGATCAATTGCCATAATTGACATTCTAATCAAAGATTTAGGAAACTTCATGCCTACATCTTCAAAAGCTTTTTGTAACTCAATAGTAATACTTTCTAGTTTTGCATTTTGAGATGTAACATCACTTAAAATAAAACTACTAGTTTTAATTGTACGTGATAACTGTAACAGTTTATCTACAGCAGCTAAGTACTCTGGATTGTTTTTATTTTCTTTGTACTTCTGAATAACAGAAGTAACTAAATTTCTTTTCTTATTATTAACATCCTGAGAATGTACTTTATCAACAAGAGTAAAGTTTCTTGTATCAGTAAGAACTTCATCACCTTCCAAGAATGTTTGAGTTGTTTTAACATCAATCATAACATAATCAATCTCAGTCTTGTGTAAGACATCAACTATCATGTTGTATAATTGCTTATTAGATTGAGGCACTCCTGACTCATCCATTTTTGTGTAGCGATTCAACTTATCATAGACAGCCATTAAATCACTACCAGCACTTGTATAGCCATCCTCAATTTGTTGTTGAGCAATAACTTTGATGTGCTCAATAATATTCTTAGGATCTATTTCAGCAGATATTTTAATAAGAGAACCAAATACTTGTTCACCAGCAATCATTCTAGGAACTTTAATTCCTAATGTTGGATGAACTTGGTCATATCTTACTACCGCTAAGAACTTTCTAATCTGTCTTGGTAAAGACTCTAAAGCGTTGATCTCATTAAATGAAGCATCAAAATCAGAAGATTCTGGAACTTCTTGTTGGTCTTCAGCATCGTCATTTGCAATAGTATTTTCATTTGCACCTGACAATTCTTTTTCAATAACATCTTTATCAGAAGATTTTTCACTACCGTCAAGAATTGAATTGACTTTATCAACTTGTTCTTTAACCTGCTTTTTGAGCATTTCATAAGATACTTGACCCAGGTGATTGTCTTGTAATTCTTCTTCACCATATACTTTAACAGAATTGTTTTTGTTAAATCTGTTATCATAAGATGGATTATCAGTTGTATTTAAATCATACAATGCTTCACCTTTTGCTCTAGCTCCCAACATAAATCTGTAGTTAGCATACAAAGGGCCCATTGTTTTAATTACCTTTTCTTTTAATTCAGGATTAGACTTAAACAATTCTGCATTTGTCCTTAACAAAACATCCATGTTATACTCATAGTCCAATACAAGTTGAGCAATCCTATCAAACTTAGTAGAGAATGATTCTTTTTGCCCATCTTCTATTACATAACCCGCTAACATGTTTACAAGTTGATCTTGGTCTGCTTTAGACAAGACACTTGTTTTTTGACCAACACCAGCTGGTGTGGATACAATTTGTTTAAGACCTGGAATCAACTCATAAGCAACCTGTCCATCATATATACCAGAAGAGATTACTTCATTTCTGTATTGACCATTTTTAATTTTGCCATAAACATTGTCAATGTAGTCTCCTTTAGATGTAAACATTGCCAATAGCTTTTTAAGCATAGCCATAAACTGACCAAGAATACCTTTTGGTTTAGTATTCTTTAACATATAGTTTTGGAATCCATCAGCTAGAATCTCTTCTGCTTGCAGGCGCGTCATTTCTTCTTTGTTATAAACATAGTTACGTTGACGTGCAAACTCTTTTAGAGCACCTTCAGTAAACTTATTAGCATGCTTTTTATTACTTGTAACTGCATTAATAAGATTTTGTCTTTCCTCAGAATTCATTAAGAATCTGAATACACCATGAAAAGCTTCATGATAAATTACACCTTGTCCTTTTAGTGCATTATTCAAATAAATAACTTTATCTTTAAATGCACCTAGTACAGTTCCGTCTAATTTAGTAAGATCAATTACATCAGCTAAAGATTCATTATCAATTAAGAATTGTGGTAATGCTTGTGCTAACCATTCAGAAGCAGCAAGTCTTTGTTCAGCTGTTTCAACAATAACATTTGTGTCATCTGTTAAAGAGAACACCTCAATGTCAGGAATATCTGTAGTGTCTTCTTCAATTGTATTTAAAGGTTCTTGTTTGTGAATTTTTTCACTCTCTACAATTGGAGCAATTACTTCTTGTGTTTTAGTAACTTGTGCAACAGCAGCTTTTGGAACTACTGTAAATTTCTTACTACTAGCTTGTAATATTTTAAAGTTTGCAAGATCTTCACGATACTCTTTACGCTGAGCAGGTTGAGCATATTCTATTCTAGGATATAATACACCAGACTCATCAGTATCAGCTACTAATAGCTCAGGTCTATAAACCCCATTAAATGTAAAATCTCTTTTTAATTGTTGTACAAACTCTGGGAACATTGTTGTTCTTTCAGCAAGTTTGTTTATAATATTATCAACTAAGTATTCTGCAAACTCTTTTTGAGCTTTTTCAATACTATCACTTAATTGTTTTAAAATAGGAAGAGCTGTTTCTGAATTACTCAACTTATTTACTTGCTCATAAAATGCAACTAAATCTGTGGTGTTTGTTAAATCTAAAGTTTTTAAAGCAGGATATGCTTCTCTTACTTGATTTACAAGAGGACCTTTTCCAATTAATGCTTTAGCTAAATTTGTTATAACAGCTTCATTAACAGGAAAATTAAACTGATTTTTATTTTCAGGTTCAGCAATAAAACCATAAGGACCTTGTTTGTCCATTGGTCTAATTTCTATTTGTAACTGTCCTGCTTTTGATGTTGCAAAATTTACACGCAATGGTGCTTTGTTATCATCATTTGGTCCTTGTTTTGCTTTGTTGTAAAACTTGAATCCATATGCATTTCTATCAAAATTTCTGATATCACCAGCTCTGTTTGCTGATGTTTGAAGAATATTTGCTAGAGATACAATAAACTTTGCAAACTCTACTTGCTGAGACATCTGTAATACAGGAGCAATACTTCTATATCCAATTGTTCCATCAGCATTAAAACGCAACAGGATATTTAACTGATTACCATGTTCTGGTTTAACTATTTTACCTTGTATCTCAGAAGTATTGATACCTAATACATCACTTGCATACACCTCTTGAGAAACTGTAGCACCATTCTCTAATTGAATTAGTTGTCCTTTTGCTAAAAATGGTTTAAGTATGTAAGGATCATTTTTAACTTTTGTATAAATAAAAGGAACACTGATTACTTCTGAGTTTACTATTGCACCATTAACCATTGTTACAACTGTCAATGGTTTTGACAAAGTTGTATCTAATTCTATCTCATCTTTTAGTAATTGCTTTTTGCTGATATCTGTTCTTTTTGAATTAGCTTCATAAGAATTAAAAAATTCAGTAGTAACATCAATTGAGTTATCAGATGTACCAGCAACCTTATCAGAAATACTTGATTTAAAAACTTGAAATAATTTGTTAGACTCAGACATTGACATAACATCTGTATCAGTTAAGGATTTATTTCCTTCTTTTGTATTCTTTACGGCAAGAGTTTTAACCAATGCCAAATGTTCTGGGTTTGAAAAGTCAACTCTCTCTGTTGTATTATCGCTACTAACAAATACAAAGTTGTCAGAAGAATACATGTAAAATTTTTCACCACTGCCAATAATCTCACCAACAAGAACAAATTGTTGTTCACTTGCTTTAGGTCTAGAAACAGTCATAATCTTCTTAGTGGAAGATGCTTGCAACGCTTTTATTTGTGTAGCGTTTTCAAATGTTTCATGTTCTCTGTTTTCAAGGGAAGAATACTTTGGATTTTGTTTTGCTGCTTCCTGTATACGTTCAACCCTTCTATCTGCAACATCACTTAATTTAACTGCATGAATTTTAATACCAGCTTGTGGATTTTTCATGTTAGCTAATTTCTTTTCTAATTCAAATTGATCAGCTGAATCAACTGCTTTAATTGAAAAACTAGAAAGAAGTGTGTGTTCTTGGAACACTTGTTCCCCAGCATTACTTTTTGAGTTATCTGCAACGCGTGCGTCTTTTGCTGCAAGAATTTGTGAAGAATCAATTGTTTGCAAAGATCCATCACTTGTAATAACTTTAAATTGTTCATCTTGTCTTACTCCTTCAACCATTTGACCATTTGTCAAAGTGATTAATACATTATTCAAATCTGCTAGATTAGCAATATCTGACAATGGAATAAAACTAGATGATTTCCTTAAAGAGTTTATTGCTTCATCAACCTGCTTGATTAAAAAATCTTTATGAGCTTGAGGAGAATCATGTTCTATAATTGCGTTCTTAATTGCTGTAGAAAATTCATTTAGCAATTGTTCTCTTTCCTCATTTGTTGGAAAAGCTGTAATACTAAAATAGTTTTTAACAGATGTAAGAATACCTTCAGAAGAAATTAAGTCCTGACGTGTTATGTTCTTTTTAGTAGATAATTTGTCAATTGCTTTAGAAATGCTTTCAACTTTTAAAGGTGAAGGCTTTTTAACGCCTAACATTTCACTGACTGTTGATACATAATTTGATGCATCATCCATAAGTACTACAGCACTGATAACGCCTTCAGCATTTCCAGGATTGTAAAACTCACTATCAATACCTGCTAAACCCTTATAAATATAAGCCATGTTATGCAATGACATCATCTTTTGTTCAGGAGTCAGCGCACTAGCAAGTATAAACTTTGAAGCATTATCAAAGTTATTATATACTGAAGGGTCTAGTTTAATTAAGTTAAGTACAACTGAAGTGTACTTGTCAGTTTGTATTTGACATGCCATACTTTTATATTCTTTGATTTTACGAAGATCAAGAGAAACAATCTGTTATCTTCCTCAATTCATCTAAAATTGATTCTTCAGTAACAATACCTCCCTCTACAAATTTACTACTTTTTTCTGATACTTGCTGCATTTCAGCGGTACTAATTACACCTTGAATTTGCTTATGTAATGTTTGTAAACTTTCAAGAGTTAAACTTGCAGAAGTTGCAGGTGATACAGTTGTGTCAAACAAAGTTGGTTGTGATTCATCAGACTTTGTTACAATAACAGCTTTTGGTTTACCATACTTTATAGGTTGACCTGTAATAACAGATTCTCTAATTGCAGTTAATAACTCTTTACCTTTTGGTGTTTTATAATACTCCTCAAGAGTTTCAAAACTTGTTTTGTTCATGCTGTTAAATCTTTTCATTGATTTCATAGCACGATCATGCATTTCAACAATCTTAGAGTTTTCTGAAAGATCTTCTAACATTGGAGAAATAAATTGTTTAGCAAACTCAAGATTTAATCTTGTAGCATTTAAACTGTCAGAAAGCTGTTGAGCTTCTTGTTCATTTTCAAACTTTTCAGATGTTACAGGAGTATTGCTTTTATCTACAACATCAAAACCAGACTCAGTTGTACCATCTACTACAAAGGGTTCTTCATTTTCAACAGGTTGAACACCCATTAATCCAGCAAGCATGCTTGATACATCTTGAGCACCTACACCATCTGCACCCTCTTCTGTCACAGGTTGAACTGCAACAGGTTGTTCTACAGGAGTCAATGTTTCAACTTCTGTTTCAATAGGAGTTGGTTCTTCAACAATCTCACCGTTCTCATCTACAAAAGGAACAGGTGCTTCTTCTTCTACTTGATCACCACCGTTTATAGGAACTCTTGAAATCAACTCACCATCAGGTCCAACCTCTGGTAAATCTTCTTGATTTGCAGTAATGATTGGTTCTTCTGTTACAGGTTCCTTAGATTTTTGCTCTTTAACTTCATTATCAAAATCATCTTTAAACATGTTATAAACCTTTTCTTCATTAGGAAGTAAAGGTTGATTCTTAACTAGTTTGTCAAGAATAACAAATTTTCTAACACTTGCATCATCTAATGCTCCGGCAGCAATGATTTCATCTAATTCTTCTACTGACAAATCAGATAAGCCATCAGATTTATATTTTGCAATACCTTCTTTAACTGCAGTTTTAATAGTTTCATTTATCTGCTCTGATAACTTTTGAGCATACTCAGCATTTTCAATACCAACATTTGGATCTACAGCTAACGTGAGGATATTGTTGTAAGCCTCACTAGAAGTTACAGCTGTTCCAATATCAGCCAGAAGGTTTACATACTCTTGTTGATTTAAACCTAATTCAATAGCAGCTGTCATTGCTGCAGTAGAGTAGCGTGCTGATACAGTATCTACATAAGTAATCAACTTATGCTTGAACTTACCATCAGCCATTCTTGCCAATGCTCTTTGAAAGTTTTCTGGATTCATCAATACATCTACTGACCTCATATAGTCTTTAGTATCTTGATCCAATCTCATGTAATCATAGACTTTCTCAAAAGAATCTCTAACAGTTTGTTCTGTCAATTCAGTGTTGTTACCAGCTTGTTTGTTTTTAATAGCCATTAACTTTCTGAATGTATCTAAAACTTCAGGATGATCTATGCTATATACTTCCTCATTTCTTTTTGTTTTAACGCCATTTTCATCCTCCTGTTCAGTTGTATCTAAATACTTCTGACCAACAAATAAGTTAGATTCATCTTCAGTAATATCTTCACCTTCAGCATTTTTACCTATAACATTTTTTCTAGTATCCCAAAATGTTTTCCATTTGTTAACTAATGCAAGTTCCTCCTGTTTATTTTTAATTTGTTCAGCAAGTGCTTTTTTAGCTTCAGGTTCAATACCTTCAGCCTGCATGTTTGTATTTAAAATTTTAAGTTCAGCTATAATATTTCCCACTTCAGCATCTACTGATCCAGCATTTGTCAATGTTCTTAATGCAAAATCAGCTGAAACACCCATGTTAGGCATTGCCAATATTTCACTGGCTACTTGCTTTGCACGATTTGAAGTCATCTCACCTTTTACAGAATTTAGAGCAATTACTTGTATAGCATCCTCTTGGGCTTGTCTTGTAAGACTTGTAACAAATTTGCCTCTTGTTCCTTCTGAAAAAGCCATAGGGTTGGCTAATTTATTTTTAACATGACTTGTCACGTTATCAATAGTGTCAGAATACTTTTTAATATCTTTAGCTACTGCTTCAGAAAACTCTTGAGCTGTAGCATATTTTGTGTTTTCTAATTTATAACCAAATGATTTTTCAAAATCTTCTGCTGTCATGTCTACACCCATATCTTTAACAGCTTTGTAAAGCATGTCAATTGAATGTGTACGTTTAGCACTTGCTACTGCAGATAATAATGAATTGTCTTTACCATTCTCAAAATCATATCTTGAACCTTGTGCTGCTGCTTGTGCGACTTCTTGAGCAGCACTCATTTGAGCATTAAAGTTAAATACTTTTTGTTCAAACTTACCTTCGTGAGCTTGTTTGAACAATGAGTTCATTTGTGATAAATCATCATCTAATTGTTTTTCAGCCTTTAAAATAGGATTTGAAGTAGGATCATTTTTGTATTGATTACTTATTACAGCCCTATTTGCAGCATCCAAAGATCTTGATGCTACAGCTGTTGGGAGTCTAATAACAGAACCTGTTAACGCACCCATTAAGAATGTTTTTAAACCTTGTTTTGTAAACTGCTCTTCAGCTCCTTTTTCAAATGCTTCTGACAATGCGTACTTTGTACCATTCATTTGCCCAGCATAATAATCACGCCACCCAGCAGCAGTTGTTTCTTGTAAGTTTTCTTGAAGACCTTCTACAATTTCAAACTTAAGAGCATCTTTAAAGAACGCTTTACCAAATTGGTATGCTGCTTCTTTTTTGCCAAAATCTTTTGCTACTTGACCCAAGACACCATAAGCACCAGTAAATCCTTTTTTGTATAATTTGCTAGCAGCTGCTTTACCTTCAACTCTAAGAATTTGTTCAGCAACATCACTAGCTATCATGTTTGCTGGTAAGAACTTGTTAAATAAAGTACCAAACTCAAGTTTGTTTGTAGCTAGTAGCACTGCCATGTTTGTGTTAAAGTTAGAAGAACTTGCATTCATAGCTAGTCCTCTCATTCTTTCAAACTCTTCAGCTGTAGGCGGAACACCATTGTTGTCAATCTTATGCTGCTGTACCATTTTATCAAGTGTATCACCATAAGATGTTACAGCTTCAAAACTTGCTTCAGTAGCAGCCATGTTCATTTCTTGACCAACACGTCTTAATCCTTGTAATCCTAATCCCACCAATTGTCCAGCAGATGCACCACCTTTTGCAGCAGCAGCAACTCTTTCACCATATCTGATACCAGTACCAACTAGAGGAGTACCTTTAATAAAATTTTCTCCAAACTCTGCAAAGGATTTAGACTTTAAAGTCTTTAGCCAACTATAATTAAATGCTTCAAAGGTTTGAGCAACAGTAGATCTTAGTGGTGAAGCTGACGCATTTGCAATTTTAGCAGCCTCATCCATTTTATTTAAAACAGAAAGTTCTTCTACACTCTTAGCTCCAAGTCTACCAAAACCTTGTAATACATCTTTACCAAAGACTCTTGCACTACCCATAAAGCCTTCTTTTACTCCAACTCTTGTAGCAGTTGCTCCAAAAGATACAGCTCCAGCGCCCCCTGTTAATGCTGTTATAGCTATGTCAGCAGCAATCTCAATGCCAAGACCAGCAAATGTGCCCAATGCAAAACCAGCATTACCTACAAATTCTGATACTGTTCTTTTGCTAAAAATACTATCTTCATTTTGAGGTTGTTCAAACACAAAGTTTTTCTTCATGTCCAACTGATCTTTGTAATAAGTCTCCATCATTGTAGTCTCATCTGGTTTCATTTTATCCCAGTCAAGAGTAAACAATGCTTCAGCCATACGTCCATAACCTTTCCAGTAATCTGAAAAAGTATTACCAAATTTATATCCAAATGAATCAAAACCTTTGCCTAATGCAGTACCCCAAGTTTCTTTGTCAGCAAACTTCTGATAGTTTGTAGTATCAAATGGATTGAAGTGTTTTGCATCAAATCCTTCCTGATACATGTATTGATCTGTTAAAGACTCAGGTGCATATGCTATGCCACTAGGTCCAACAGGTCTATTTACTTTTTGTAATAAAGTTTGTGGTTGATCATCAAAGTATACATCTCTTGTGCTTTGAGCATTAAGAGAATCAAAGTTGCTGCTAAAGTTATTCTTACCTTTCTTAGGAGGATCAAATGCAGTTCCTAGTGCTGTTGAAATAGGATCAACAGCTACACTTTGATCTTGCATGCCTTGATTAAAATCAAATGTTATATTCTCTGCCATCTGGATGGTTTATTTTCTTTATTGTCCTAATTCGTATTGTTTTCTCATATTGATGTAGTTATCAAAAGTTGAGTTAATTATCTCATTAGCTTTTAATAAACTGTTTACATCACCTGGTCTAAAAGGAATATATGATATTTTTTGCTCACGCTGTTTAGTTTGTGGATTGTAAATATCCATATTAAAAAGCAAAACAGGATTACCAGATGCATCTTGAGAACCTTGGAGATTATAATCAAAGTCATACCCTTTAAATGACTGTTCACCTTTCACACTAGCACCAGGATTAGTTAAGAACTCATCTAATAAACCTAATGACTGTGAAGATACAGAATTAATAGTTGCATATCTATTGATTCTACCCAATGCACTATTTGCACTTGCAGATTCATAAGGTAATACAAAGGTTAATGTACCTGGATTTTTGATTCCAATCTTTTTACCAATTGGTGACTTCTGAGAAATGTTAACTTGAATATTTGCATTTTGACCATCATAACTAACAATAGCTTGATCCCCAAATAGGTCTGCTAAATCTGAAGTATTAAGATTTCTCAAAACACTCATATCAATTGTTGAACCATCAGATGATGTAATTGATTTAACAGCATATGGATTTCTAACCAATGTTTCAATTTCAGCAGCATTTAATTTGCTAAACTTGTAATTATTAGTTACAGGTCTTGTTCTACCTGCATATTCTGAAGTAACCAAAGTACCTAATCTTTCTTTTGCAGCAGGAGTTAAGTTTGTTAAATCTAAATCATAAGCTCCGTTAGCAAGTCTTCCTCTAATGACTGCACCTGCGTATTGTGATTTAATTTTTCCATCAGCATCAACAACTTCTTGAGATAATCTCAACATGTTTTTGTTAAGATTAATTCTTTCTGATTCTAATGTTTTAAAAGCATTTGATGCACCTCTGAAACTTTCTACATATTTAGCAGAATCACCTGTTTTGTGTAACCTTGAATAAATTGGAAGTTTTTCAGTTGCTGCTTTGTAAGTATAACCAGCTAATCCATCAACCAATCCAATAGCTTGTGCAGCTGTTGTTGGAGGTTGAATATTAATGCCTAGTTTATCACCAAACATTTTTAGAGTAGCTTTATCTTCTGCTGTCAAAGTAATTTTTTGACCAGCACCCATTTGTTTAATTCTATTTATGGTATTATAAACATCAGAGTATGCTTTAGCATCTTCATTCAATACAAGTTTAACCAAACCATTTTCTGCATTAAACGCTGTTGCAAAAGCTTTCTCTCTATTTACATTCATGCCTTTAGAAACAAGTTCAGCTCCACTTTGTGGTGTACCTAAACCTTGTCCAATAAACTCTTCTGATGGTAGGTATCCTTTACCTTTTAATTCCATCATTTTAAGTTCAGTGGTAATACCAAACTTTTCTTTATCCCAAGCAAGTTTTTGTCCTTGCATTGCTAAGTTTGCTGCAGCAATTCTTTCACTAGATGCAATATGTGCTTTTGTAGCCCAAGTTGTATCTCCTCTATATTCAATAGATTGTTTTGCAGTTGCAAATGTATTACCAAATACTTGTGCTGTATTTTCTCTTGCTTCTCTTGTAAACAAAGAATAAAGATTTGATGCTACATATTGTGGTCCTTCCTGTTGCATTTTTGCAATATCTGATTTAGAACCATCAAGTGTATTTTTATAATCATCTCTCTTTTTAAGCAATTCTTGGTAATCATCTTTAATGTGAGGCAATGATGGAGGAAATCCATTAGGATATTTCTTCTCATACAAAGCTATTTCATCATCAAGTTTTTTAAGTTCTTTATCTGCAGTTATTCCTTGTGTTGCAACCTTTTCATTTATAACTGGAAGTAGTTTCTCAGAAACTCTTTTAACAGCTTCTTCTCGTGAAATACCACTTGCAGACATTTCATTTCTTATTGTTGTTTCAGCTGCAACACGTCCCATTACTTGAAACTGTCTATCAAATCTAGTTCCCATTGTAGCTTTAGCCCACTCACTAAAAATAGGAGCAACGCCTGCACCATTTACACGCTTAATTATATAACCTTTTCCATCAGGAGTAGCTTGTGTAATTTCTAAACCTTGTTCTTTTGCAGCTTTTCTAAGATACTCCATTGTATCTTCAAATGGAACAAACTCACGTGGTTGTACACTTTGCAATGAACCATCTCCTCTTTTAGCATTTCTCAAATCTTCTTCAGCAAAAGCAATATCCATTTTGCTATAGTCACTATACATAGCACGTATCTTTGGATCAGTACTATTTTTATACTGGTCCATCTTTTGTTTTTGTGCTTGATGGAATTTAGTTACTGCCATATCATATGCTAAATCTTGATCCTGAGAAATAGGATCAATTAAACTTTGAGCACGCATGATATTGGTAGGATTAGAAAGGTCAACATTAGAAACACTTTTTAATGCTCCCTGTAATTTCTTGAAAGCTTCTTGTCTAAACGATTCATTGTCTGAATTTGTCAATGAGCTATTCAAAACAGAATTGTAAAGATTTTTGACCATGCTAAAACCACGATCATATTCAGCCTGTCTTGTGCCATATACCTGAGTCAGAAACTGATAATCAGGTTTGTACAACTGCATTGGACCAAATTGATCAGTAAGTCCTTTTATAAATGTTGCCATGTGATATTTCTACTTTACTTTTAATTAAATTATTGTTCTTCCCAAGGAGTAGCGTTAAAAGATGCTGGTAAGGTTGAACCACTCATGTATGCTTGTTGAAAATTATTTCTCCATGTAGGTGTTTGTTTTGCAGTTTGCAAATACATATTAGACACCTGATCTGCATATTTTCTTGCACTTTCTTCTCCTCTTGTTCCAACAGCTTCATCATATGCTTGCTTCCATGCTGCATTTGCAGTTTGTGTCATTGCAGCTGGGTTATATCCAGTTCCAACACCACCTCTTCCTGCACCATATGGATTTTGATATACATCAGGAGCCATACCAGTTCCTTCATCACCAAACATTTGTCTACCTTGCCCAGAAAAATCTACGTCACCTAAAATAGGATCAATATAAACTTGCGGGAATAATACATTCTCCATTTGTTTTTTTCTGAACCAGTTAGTTGTTCCATTATTAAATGCTGCAATTTCTCTCCATTTCTTTTGTTGTAAAGCATTGTCATATTGTTGATTCATGGTTGCCATGTCTTCAACATATTTTTGACGTGCTGTTTCATTACCAACAATTTCTTGGTTTTGAACTTGTGCACTATTATTGTAAGCTTGATTTACAATTCCAATATTTGCAGCCTCTGTTGTATCTAAAACATTTGCAGCATTAGCAAATCCTTCTCCAGATGCACCAAGCATTGTTGCTAGTCCCACATTACCATCAGCAGTATTCTCTACTTGATTTTGGTATCTTGCCATCTGTTCTTGATTAGCAGCAAGTTTTCTTGTAGGATCTAATAAGTCATATCCAGGTGTAACTAAATCAATTTTACCTTGTGTAGGTTCATAACGATTTACTTGATCTGTTACTGTACCAACATAGTTTACAATGTCTTGTAGCCACCAAGGTCCTTCTTTTTTAGGTTGCTTTTCAAAAGTTTTAGTAGGAGTACTAATACATTGACCATCAACAACACCTTTATCTTTTGAAGCAGCACCTACAGCTTTAATATTTGAACCAGAAGGTGCAACAGGTTGTTCACCTGTTTTATGAGAAACAGAAACAACATTCTTAGTACCATCTGTATACTCAACACAGAAATAAGCAACTTCTTGTCCAGGTTGTTCTGGTGGTTTTGGAGCATCAAAAAATCTAGGTACAGAATAAGTTACTTGTCCAAACTTAGAATCTCTATAATAAGGATTGTCTTCTTTTTTGCCTTGACCTAGTGGTGTAAAGTATGGAACACCAAATTGCTTCATTGATTTTTCATTGATAGCATCTTGGAACCAACCTGAAGCTTTATCTCCAGTAGCTTTACCTGCTTTTAAGTCTTTTTGAAATTGAGCAAAACCTCCAGCATATTGAGCATCAATCCAGTCACCATGTCTTCTTTGAAAATCAGACCATTCTTGTGGAGATAAATCTCCCGACTGTCTTGCTGCTGCGTTACCAGATGATAAATAAATACCAGTACCTTTTACATTAGGTTGATTAGCAAATGAACCAAAGTTTGTTTCTGTATATAATACATTAGGGGAACCAGCTAAAATCTTATTAATGTTGGTAGAACCATATTGTTCAAATTGAGTATCAGTTCTAGGACCAGACATAATGATTGTACCATTGGCATCTTTCATTATTTTAGTTGCTCCTTTGTAGAAAAGATATCTTACTTCACCTTTATCATTTGTAACAGTACCAACAGCAATTTCTTTATTTGGATCAATACGTTGATTGCCAGCAGCTTGTGCTTGTTGTTGTGTTGCAACAGTAGTATTTAACGTACCAGGTTGTGTTTGTTGAGGAGTACCTTGAACTGTTCCAGCATCTTGATACTGATTCAAAGTAGAACCACCATATCTAAATGATTTAAAAATTTCAGCATCACTTTTACCATTTACATTTTGTACTGGTGCTTTTTTAACAGGTTGTTGTGTTTGTGTTTGAGTACTTGTTTTTGGTGTTGTTGCCGCAGGTTTTTTTCCTGATACTTGATTGTTCAAATTAGTAACACTTTCAGAATTTGTTACATCACCTGTATTGCCACTTGTATCTACATATGTCCAGCCAGTTGATGAGTTTGCATCTTTATAATATGTGTATTTATCTCTACCAGCAATTTTATATTCTGTTCCAGATGGTTTTGCTTTTTCAGTAATACCATTACCATAAGGACCATATGCATCTGTTGTATTACTTGCAGGTTGCTGTGTTGCTGCAGGTGTACTGGCTTTAGAATATTTTGCTACATCTTCAGGAGACATTAACGTCATTCCAAATTTAGTATCAAAATAAGATCCAACATTCTGATCAGGATCTGATACTTGTACAACAGCAACTGCATTTCTTTTTCCATTAAATGTACCATAAGAACTGTACACATTTGGATCAACTACTTTATATGTTTTGTTACCAATTTTAAATGAACTATTTGGTTGTAAATGAGCAGGCAAAGCTGATTTATTTACACCATAAGCATCATATTTTGCACTTGTTGGTGCAATTGAATAATTTAAAGTAGAATATTTTACACCTCTACCAACATCTGTTACTGATCTATCTTGATTCCATCCTGTTAAACTATTAATGTCTGTATATCTATTTGACGTAACAGCATTGTCAGCATATCCTAAACCTAGTGATCCATTCTTAGTTAGTTTGTTCCAGTCTTCTAGCATCAACTCACTAACTGTATCCCAGTTACCATCTTCGTCTACTACCTTAATAGGTTTTTCAAATTTAACCCACTCATCACCCCAAAAACCATTATATCTTTCTGTGATTTTATTTTTATTATTGTTAATATAAAAAGCATGACCAACTTGACCAGCTGCTGGATTTGCAGTACCACCATTTTGATAATTTCTAACAAAGCCACCACGTTTCATTTCCTCTTGTCCTTCAAGAACTTCATGAGCAACACCTTCACCTTTTTCCATGCCTGGTATTTGTGCACCTTGTAAACCAGCCATTACAGATTCTGCAATAGCAGGAATACCATCAGGAAAGCCTTTCATTGATTCTTGTACTAATGCAAGCATACCCAATTTTTGAGTATTCTTTTTTAGCATTTCAGCAGCAGAACGTTTTTGAATAGCATCAGTGTCATCACTTTTTAAGTCTTGAACATACTGATTAATTTGATATTTCTTTGCAATTTCCGCAGGAGTATATCCACCTTTCTTTTCCTTCAATCCAAAAATAGTCTCAAGAACTTCTTTGTCTTTGATTCTTAATTTTTTAGTATCAGAAAATATAAAGGAACCTTCAGGAATATTTACAGGCATACCACCTTTAGAGTGACGTTTTCCAACAAATGTAAATTGTTCTAGGAAACCATCTTTATTGATATCACCAACTACTGTTTCACCACCCTCTACTTCAATGTTTGCTTCTTCTTTAGGAACAGCACCCATAGTGTTTTTAACATTACTTGTGCTTTCACCAGAATTTGTGAAACTAACATTTCTACCAACTAAACTATAATCTTGTTGGTCTCCAGGTTTTGGTGCTTTTTTGATTCTAATCTTTTGCATAATAAACTTGTGAAGTTTAAACTTTATTATATGGTAAACCTCCTACATTTAGAATTTACAAATTTAATTTGATTTTTCCAATTTTAGAAGGGTTTTTCTATGTTTTTTAGTCAAGATATTCTATCTCTCCCCCCATTGCAAGAATGCGCTTAATCTCTTCTTCATCAGCATAAAACTCACCACCTTCAGCATAGTGTCTAGTTGCTGGAATAAAAGGAATTAAACCGCCATATCTAGCAGATGACATCTTAGTTCCAAAGTCTTGAATAGGGGTATTGGCAACTAAACCAAAATTAGAAGCAGGTCCTGCGTTTAATGTGTAATTGCCAAAAGGATTAATAGCATTTTGAGGATTGTATCTGTTCATTGTATTGCCAATTTCCTTCAATCGTTGCTCATATTCTTTTTGATAATCTTTAGCACCAAGTACTTGATTAACCATTCCTAATCCAGCAAGTGCATTATTAGCAGCAACAATACCTGCAGTATCACCACGTTTTGTTTGAGTAAATCCATTTGCTGTTGGTGAAGTAGTTCCAGGTTGTGCATTACCACCAGGTGTTTGAGCTGTTTCTACACCTCCCACACTTGTAGCTGTTGCAGGTGTGTTTGCAGCTTTAAAGCCAGCAAGATACTGCTGATAATCATTCATATCTCTACCTTCTTCACCCATAAGACCTCTACCATTTTGAGCCATCCATTCATCATATGTTAATGGTGTATCACCACCATCTTGATATCTACGCATAGTACCACCATATCTAGCTAAATTCTCATAAGAAGGACCAGATGGATATCCGCCATCAAAATCACCAGGACCCATAGGACCTGAAGGAATCATGTTATCTTTTCTTCTTTTCTCATCAAGAGGAGAATCCTGATACATTTCAGGAGATGACCAATCTTTCATAATAGCATCTTGTTTTTCTTTTCTTGCTTGTATTACATCTTGAAGTTTACCTGATTCTTGTGTTTCAGGGTTTACAACATATTCTGTAGTTTTTGGTTTTGCAAACAACTTCTCATAACCAAGAACTGCACCAGATAATCCAGCAGCAGCTCCAGCAATGCCTTTTACTGTACCAAGTAAACCTTTGTTAGGTAAAGCCCAAACCATTGATCTTGGATCTCCAAGTGAATTTGCTGCAGCCAAGCCTCTGTTCCAAGAATTATTCTTTAATGAATTAAGAGTATGTGATTCAGTTACATCAGTTCTTTGATCTCCTGCTGTATATGTATCATAATCATATGCTCCACCATCTTGCATTTTAGTTTTAGCCATTTCTAAAAACTTTTGCAAATCATACTTAACACCTTCACGTTCAAAATCAGCCATCATGTTTTTAGCAATTTTTTGTCTATTCTGAGGATCATTAACTTGTGTCAAGATATTTGCAATTCCTTCTACCATTTCAACATCGTTTTCACCACCTTCTGCCCATGTACCAAAACGTTTATGCCAGTATAATGGACTGAATGGATCTTTTGCTTTTGCAGAATCTCTTCCACCCATTCTATCCCAGAATCTGTCTTTGCGTTTCTCAGAACCATGTTGTTTAAAATCTTGCATTCCTTTCCATCCGCCATGCACCACTTTATACTGATCACCTTTCTTTGCAAGAACCATCCATTTTTTACCAGGACGTGTTGACTGTTTTTTAACACCAACTTTTGTAAAGCCCATGTTCTTATAGCGTGAAGGAATAGTTCCTCCTTCTGCCATTTCATAAAGTTGACCACCAAGTTCTTTTGCAAAGTTTCTAGCAAAGTTTGCTTTCTTAACCATTTCAGGTGAGTACTCTTCTTTATTATTTAAAATATGTTCAGCAGCTTCTTGCACAGACATTCCCATTTTAGTTGCTTGTGCTTTAAATGTACCTTTTTTTCTAGGATCTATTTTAATACCACCATATTTCATTTCATCATCTGACTCTAATAATTCAGAAGAAGTATCTTCAATGTCTTCTGTATCTAAAGGAACATCTTCTTCTTCCATATCAGATTCTGCAATATCATTCATTGCTGATTGAATTATTCCTTGTCCTTGTTCTTCTGACAAACCTTGTTCCATTAACATCTTAAGAATATCATCAGGATTAGTTCCACCTTCTAACATCATGGAGATTTCTCCTAATGCATCATCAATATTTCCTGTCTTTTGTGATTCTTCAGATTCTTGTTGTTGAGGTTGCATTTCTCCACCATATTGTTTTACATAGAAACCACCATCTGGTGCAGGCGCCCATGATTCACCACTTGCTAAAAATTCTTGATAGTTTGCAGGATTATTAGGATTACCAGAAGTAGCTACAGGTTTTCTTACTTGTGCAGCAATCTCTTGTTTCTTTCTAGCTAACATTGCCTCATCAAAAGCTTGTTGTTGTTGTGCTGTTGCGTTATCATAGTTTACAAACTTTTTAAGATTTTCTGCTTGAGGTCCTGCAAAGTTTCTATTTGCAGATGCAAAATCAGAACCATAATCAGTTCTTACACCATTAATCTCAGTACTAACTTTTGGTACCATTTGATTAAGAGTTTTTAATCCTAAGAATCCATCTACTCTAGAGATACCGTTCTTAAAACTATTTGCTGTTTTAACACCCATTTGACCAGATGCAGTATTACCTGCAGCCATATTTAAAAAGTAAGATTGATAGTCTTTTACTTTGTTACTATCAATTGCAGCATCAGGATTTTCCTGATTGTATTTTTTAATCAATTCATATCCTAGTTTTTTATCATGGTTATATCTATCGTCAGAAGCAGCACCACTTTTCTTTGCATACTTTATAAACTGATTCCAATTATTAAGATCTTGTGGAGATAATGAATTTGTTTCAGGTTCGCCACCATATTCCATTTGACCACCACATTCCATACAACCACCATTCATCATTTCTGGAATATAACCACCAAATGCATAATCACTTACTTCCATACCAAATTCTGCTTTTCTCCAGCTTCCACCTTTTTCTTTATACCATTTTGCAGCATAACCATTTGCGTATGCAGAAGGATAGACATCATATTTAGATTTGGCAGCAGCCTTAGCTCTTGACCATAGTTCAGGATTAGTAGGAACATTTCCTCCTTTTGCCATCATGTCTAGTTCATTATAATCTTTCATTGTAAAGTTGTTTTCTATTAAATTTTCTCCACCAAACTCATTTCTTTTATGATTATAGTCAATGCGTTTACTTGAAGTTTTTGATCTTTTAAATTTATCTTTTTCAGATTGACTTAATTCTGAAGCTGTTTTTGGTGTGTCACT
>JACCDP010129984.1_pt1 | contig 31807 bp, 29 predicted proteins | sample 7445841 | NCBI WGS metagenome assembly JACCDP01 (sample SAMN15323441, study PRJNA562643) | freshwater metagenome | isolation source: river surface water | place: USA:Blue River Watershed | collected 2017-08-17 | reverse complement strand
TACGACTCCAATGCTTTGATAATGAAATAATGTTATCATACTCATTTTCGCATTTAGGACATTTAAATGACATATGCCATACTCCTTTATAGGAAGTATGGCATACTTAAGTCACATTGTATATTGAATATTGCGTATTGAATACACAATTGTCAAAACTAACCTTTAGAATTGTAACACACAATTATCATATCTTACAGTTACTTGAATTTCTGATGTAGCAGCATCATCTTCATATGTAACATCACCGAAGGTAGCATTTGTTACGAAAGCACCTTTAATGTCCCATAGTTGCACAACTGTACCGACTGGATCTAACATTTTAAGTTGGATATCACGTTTATAGAAGTCTGAATAGCCTCCACGCCCTGATACGCTTTCGAAGCAGGAGCGAATCCATTCCATGACTTGTTGAGCGCCTGATGGAGCAATAGGGTCATGTAATGTGAATTGCATTGTTTCAAATTTTGTTTTACCAGCAACATATCGAGTGCTATTGATCCAGTTGATTGCAACTTCGGTTGTGGCCATTGTTGGTCTGTTGCCTGTTTTGACTAAGAAGGAATCAATGCCTTCAATTGCAAGAATGAACCTACGTTTTGCAAGAGGTTCAAACTTTGTTGGTAGCATATCTGTTACGGATAGTGTTTCAGCCATTTTATTTACCTTTTAATATTGCTTGTTAAATTACGCAAATTTGATTGCTGGAAATAAATATGTATTCAATTAAATTTTTTAATAAATTTTTATAAATTACGATATAAATTTATTTATTTATTTATTGAACGTTTCAGCTATAATTTTAGCGATTTCTTTTCTTAAAAAAGATTCGTCTAATTTTTTAGCTGATTTTTTCTTTTTTGCGGCTTGTTTTTTGGCAGTTATAGCAAATTGAATTCTTTGTAGAAGTTTTCTTTCATTTGCAGATAACTTTTTATCACCTTCTGCTTTTTTACTAAGTTCAGCTTTTTTTGTTTGAAGAAGATGCATTGGAATGTTTTCTTGTTCTGGAACACCTAAAGCTTTTGATAATGCGCCTGGTTTTTTAACGGCAGATTGCATCCATTTTTTCTTTTTTTTCTTTTCTTGTAATGGAAGCAAAAGAGTTACGTTGTTAGTTTCTACAGGCTGTTCCGATTTTGGCATAAGAGCAGCTTCATCTGCCAATGAACTTAGTTGCGAATATGGGTCAGATTTTGGACGGTTTAATTTAGAATTTGTATTATTCACTGTAGTCATCATTGGTTCTGTTTCTGGCTCTAGCCACATGTCACCACATTCTTTGATTGCTTCAGCTATTAAACTTCTCAATTCACTTATTGTAATTTTCATATAATTTTCTTTTTCTTGCAATTTTAATTTGTATTAACATTTCATGATGTGAACTACCCACCCACAGCAGAGGCAATGGGTTGAGCTTCAAGGATCATGGATTTACCTAATGGTAACGCCACACTTTTTTATTTAATGTCCCAGTTAGGAGCTAACTCAGACAAATTATAAATAGTATAATATGAAAAATAATCAATTCTTATTAAAGCAATATTCATAATTTTATTACATCCACCGAAAACCCAACCATCTTTAGTGGTTGGGATGAAAGGTGCTGATTTTTTACAAATACATGATTATTGATTATTCAAAATTTTATAATATTTATAATTTGTCTGGGTTAGGAACTAGCTCGGACATTAAACAAAAACAAGGTGAGGCGTTACCGTTAAGTGAGTCTGTGACCCTTGAAGCTCAACCCATCAACTTTGATGTGGGTGGATAGTTCACCAAAGGAGCATAAAACCCACCCATTAGAATGTGGGTGAACCTGTGGAAGTAAATCAAATATTATCCATGCTAAAAAGATGAATGGGTTTTATGTTACGTTTTATAAATATATATTTTATTATCTAAAACAAAACCCGACAAATTAACTTGTCGGGCTATGTTTGATTTTATTGTCGAATAAATCAGATAGTGCCTGGGTTACTCAATACGAAGTCAATAGACAAGAATTCAAGAGTGCGTGTTGGCTGGATATAAATTTTGCCACGAATGGTTTTGTTTTCAAAATCTGCTTGAGTAGTTGTAGTTGTGTCAATTTTAACTAGATATCGATCTACACCATTTTGGTCTTGGACACGTTTAAGGATTGGTGTTACAAGTTGTGAGAAACGAGCTAATGTTTCTGGAAGTCCTTGTTCGAATACTATACGATTTGCGATTCTTTTAACCTGACGACGAAGATCGATAAGTAGTCTACGAACATTTACTCTTTCAAGTGCTGATTCTTTTGCGAGAGTAGTTTTTTGACCCCATACTACTACTCCGCCGCTTCCTGGGAAAGAAGTAAGAGGATTAATTCTTGATGAATATAAATCGTCTAGATTTAGTCTAGAAAGTTGCACGGAGGCTTCTAATGTAGTTTCTAATGCACCTCTTGTGAAACCTGCTGGTGCAAACCAAGGGTAAGATACGGAATCATTTTTACCGAATGCTCCGAGTACAGCAACGGATGGAGGTACTTGACGCACTGAATTATTTATAGTATCTTGTATTAGTACATCTGGGAAATAGACAGCTCCAAACGAAGAATCTACTCCACGGTTTGTAAAGTCAAAAACTGTATTTGGAACCGAAACTATTTGATTACTTGAAGATACAAGATTGTTATTTATATCTTTTTGTTGAATATCCATTATATAAAGGGCATCAAATCGTGATTCTACTACTTGTAATGCACGATCAGTTATAATAGGATGACGAATTCCTGGAATAGTTAATAATTGCACATCAACTTCTGTAGCGTCTGAAATCAAATCTAATGCTTTATTATATGAAGTTACTGTTGGACCATTTATTGTGCCACGATTTGAGTGTTGCATTTCTTGATAGATTGCAAGGTCTGTCATATTTCTTGTATCTTTATTGAAGATTCTCACACCATCAAATCCGCCTTGTAAACAAAAATTAAATTTCGATAATCTTCTTACCGTTGGATCTGCTAAATCTGCTACCGTTAATGCACGAGTAAAATTAGTTGTATTTGTTGTGACGTTACCTTGTCTTACATAGGACCAACTAACAACATTAACTGTATCAACTGTTGTAGAACCTGATATATATGGAACTCTTAAATTTTCTAAAGAGAAACCATTGTTATTGAATCTATCACAATCTAAAACACCATTTGCTCCATCAGGAGTACCTGTGTTGTCAAAAACAGATAGATTTATATATCCTGTTTGAAAATTTGGAAAATATTTTGTAAAACTATGTAGAGAAACTTCTGGTACAGTTGAAGAATTCAATTCTGTTGCAGATATTTTTTGTTCAAATTGAATACCCCAATATAAACCAGGATCTGCACTCGTTGCCGCATTTGTACCACGATTTAAATTTTGTCTAAATGGTATTGGCATTTGAGTTACTGTATTAAAAAGATTTGTTATTGAAGGGTAATAAACAGAATCTGCGAATGAAGCCAAGGAAGAACCAGAGGTAACGAGATGAGGCATCCCACGTACACCAAATGGTAATGCTGACGGATCTACTTCAGCACTGGCTACTTTACTGTCAATCTCTACACGAATATATTTGGAATTATTTGGATAATCTCCAACTGTGATAAGTTTTTGCGCTGCTACTGATTGGTCTAGATCTAGATATGTATAATAATCTCCAATCACTTTAGCGATATATTTTTCAGATCCTGGATTTAAACTCAAACCTCTATATGATTCAAGAACAATTTTTGCTTTATCATTATCATTAAAATCTCTGACAATTAAGTCAAATGTTCCATAAGGATCAGAAGTGTTACTTGGTGTAATATTTTCTATTGAAAATTTAACTTGAGAATTTGGATATGCACCATCATCTAAAGAATGAATTCTAAATAAATTCTGTGCAGAACCTCCAAATTTTTGAGAAGTTACCCAAGGAGATTTAGCTGTTTTAAATCTATCTTCAAAATTTTCAAAATTTGGCTGTGTTGTGCTGCCTAAATTTCTAGAAGCAGAACCTGTTATTAAAAATGCTATATTTTCAACGGCACCGCCCGCAGAACCTAAAACAAGACCAGAACCAGTTGGTACAGCTAAACTAGGATGAATTCTGTATTCAGAATATAAAACATGTCCAGCTTCTTCTAACTTATATGGATCTGTATTGAAAATATTCCCAAAATAATTTGGTGCTTCAATATCAAAAGAAGCTGTAATCGCAAATGGATAAAGAGTATTTGTTCCTTTGTGTCCATTTAGAAGCATTACAAATTCTTGTCTTGAATTTGCTAAATTTAAAGATCCTGTTACAGAACCTCTTGCTGCTGCATTTGTTCCTAATGTAGTAGAAGTAATTGAATTATTTGTATTTAATGCAGAAGAAAGAGTCAATAAAACCCCAGAAGGAGCCATTAAAACAGCTCTTACAATAAGATTACCTTGCGTTGGTAAGGCAGCATCTGAGAAAATTGAAGAATTAAGACTTTGACTCATTACACAGCCAAGAATATAAGTTCTTCCCTCGTCACCGCCAGCATTTGCATATGGATTATTTCCCAATCTTCCATTTTCTAGTGGTTGTTGATCTCCAACTACGAATCCTGCATTAGTAACCTTTCCTGCGTTTGCTCCACCAGTTGTTCTAGCTAAACCATTTCCAACACCAAGAACTCTGATATAAGTTGATGATCTTTGATTTCTTAACCATTCTCCAACTGCTAAAGGTCCATAATTTGAATCGCTAGTAGGATTACCAAATGTGACATTGAAGTCTTGCGATGTAGCAATTGTTATTGGAACATACGCTGGACCCTTTAAAGATGTTCCTATTACTCCAGCGGGAATTCCTGTTGGTTGAATTGCAGTTGGACCAGTTAGATTAATTGTTCTCGCTGAGACCCCAGCCGATTTAAACGATATTTCTGCCATTTATATACTCCAATATTCTTATAATTAACTATTATTATCAGACGAACTCAACACCCGCTCTTGTAATAATAAAATCAATTGCTATAAATTCTACTGCTTTTACAGGCACTAGGAAGATTTTCGCATTCATTCTATTGTTCTCAACATCAAGATTTGTATTGTTAGTATTATCGCAAATAATTTTAAATTGTTGTAATCCGCCTCTGCTTTGAACATTTGTAAGAATTGGTGTAACATTTTTAACAAATTGTTGCCTAAGTGCCGGTGTTATTTGTTCAAATATTAATCTATTTCCAACATCAATTACTTGTTTTTTGACATCAAGAACCATTCTTTGAACGTTAATGCTATCAAGTGAAGTTTGATTATTATCAAGTGTTTTTTGAGCAAAAATCACATAATTTTCTCTTGGAAATTTCACTATTGGATTTATTCTTACTTGATAGAGACGTTCTCTATCTGATTGATTTAGTCTTGTTTTTGTTAAAGATACAAATTCTAACGCAGCTCTATTAAATCCGGCAGGAGCAAACCATGGATATGCAACTTTATCGTTATATCCTAGAGCTGCAATAGCAGCAACAGTAGCAGGCACTGTTACTCTTCTATTATTTCTTGAATCGTTTATAACAACATCTGGGAAATATGCTGCTACTAGTGAATCGTCAATATTTCTAGATTCAAATATTGCCGCAGTATTTTCTACGCTGATAATTGTACCTGAATTTACTGTTTCTCCATCCCAAATTCTTTGTTGTAAATCATTATAATTTCCAATGTCCATAATATACATGGAAAGTCCATAAGATTGATTTACGCTTCTTGCATAATCTGTTACCAATATGTCTCTTTGTCCTGGAACTGTTAACAGGTTAATGTTAGATACAAGTTGATTTGTTATAATATCTAATGCTGTTCTATAAGAAGCAACAGTATTGTTTTGTATCCCAAGACCATTTACATTTGTTGAAAGACCAGGAGATATGAATGATGAATTGCAATTTCCCAAAACAGAACCACGACTTTCTGTAGAAGTAGCTCTATCATTAAATGTTGCTGCATTTTTATCAAGAATATTTACACCATCAAATCCGCCCGCCATTATTGTCGTAAATTTGGCATATTGAGAAAATATATTAAATGTTGAAGCTGGTGCTTTTTGTAATAAACTTGCAAGTGTAATTCTTGCAGCAGATGAAACAGGATCTATAATAGTATAATTCGTTATATCAGGTATTCCATCTCTTATATAAGATGCTTCTCTCATATGAACATTTGAAGATGCTGTTACATCAGGAATGGAAGTGTTATAAAGAGCAACTTTCGCCAAAGTAAATTTATTGCTATTAAATTGATCTGTGTAAGAACCAGTAACAGTTGCATCCAATTTTGAAATACCAGCAAATTTAGTCATTGAAGAAATTAAATTATTTTGTAATACTTCAATATTTGAATTTAACACGTCTGTTGTTCTTTCAAATTTAATCCCCCAATAATATCTTGAATCTGCAATTTCAAGATTTCCAGGTTGACCAACATATGCGCCAGAAGAATCAACTTCGCCTCTTGTTATTTTAAATCTAAATGGCATTGGCGGAACAACTGCACCAAGTAGTCTTGGTTGTACAGAAGACCCACTTCCTGCTAATCTCAATACTGAGCCTGTAATATCTGTTAATGTAGAATTTGTATTAAGTGTATTAAGACCACGGAAACCAAATGGTAATGCAGTAACTGGAATGTTTCCATTTTCAAGCTCTGGATTTACTACAACTCTGATATAATTTGATTTATTAAGATATGTTCCTTGCGTTACAATTCTTCTATCTGTTGGATCAAGAGCATCGAAATTGTAGTATGCACTTCTATCGCCTATTACTTTTGCAATAAAATTATCAGATTTTGGATCTAGATTTACATTTATAAATTGCTCAACTACTTTTGGTAAAATATCGCTATCATCAAATTCTCTAACAATTACTGTAAAAGTTCCATAAAGATTATTTGGATTACTAGAAGCTACTAAATTTGCGATTGAAATCTTATATTTGCTGTTGGCATATGCGCCATCATCACGAGATTCAATTCTAAATAAATCATATTCTACTCCGCCAAATGGTTGAGAAATGAACCATGGTGTGGATGGAGTTGTATATCTTGTATCAAATCTTCCAAAAGTTTCTAAAAAGGTTTTTCCTCTGGAAGAGGTAGCCGAGGAGCCAGATACAATTCCAACGGAAGCAGTACTTCCTGAAAGATAAGCTACTTCTGCATCAACTGCATAATCAGCATATAAATAATGTTGTTCTTCTTGGAATTTATTTGGATCTGTATTTAACAATTTTCCAACATAACTATCATCACTTGGGTCTAAACTGGCAGTATAAATTCTCAATCCAGCAAAACCATCACTATTTCCAAAACTTGTTCCTAGAGAAGAAGAGATAACTAATTTAAATTTTGCTGCTGAATAGTTTGGATTTAAAGAACCTGATGGTGTAGCAAAATCATCAACTCCAGCAGACCATGATTCATTATGATCTAATAGCATTATTCTTGCAGTGGAAGCGCAAAATATTTCACTGCGGATCAAATAAACAGTATCATCTGCTGCTCCAGTTGACATCTCAGGATAACTTTGATTGTCTGTAAAAACAGGATAACCAATTGCTTCTGATGCAGAAACAACATGTTTCGCTACAATAAATTGTACAGATCCTTTAGTTCTTGTTTCGCCGCCACCTACTGTAGTTCCTAACACTTTAAAACCAGCATTCTTTACTACACCATCAGTACGTGTTGCTTCAAAATCTGCGGTAGTTGTATTTGCGCCAGCACCAAGAACTCTTACGAAAGTCAAAGCATTTTTGTTTTGTAAAAATTTTTCTACTGCATATGGAGCGGCTAAATCTGGATTTAAATCGCCAAATTTTGTGATAAAATCACTAAATGAACCAACAGTGTATGGAATAAACGCTTGACCTTTTTCGGAAGCACCTACAACACCAGCCGGAATTCCAACGGGAGATGAAGTTTGTGCGGTTAAATCTATTTCTCTATCAAAAAATCCTGGAAATTTAAAAATTTGTTCTGCCATTTTATCCTCTTATTTGAGCATTTGGCTGCTGCCTCTAACACTTCAGAAAGTAAATAGGTTTTATAATTTCTGAAATCTTAATATATTTCATTTTATTTTAGGGAGTTTTCTGCGTTGCCAAAAATTCTTCTAAAGTTTTTAAATCAGAAGCAGAAAAAACAGTTTCCCCCTTTTTACTATTGGAATCTATTATTCTTGCATATTTGATTTGTTTTTTTCCCGTCTTTGGATTAATAACTTCTTTTTTATATAATAATTTTTGATTATAAGTAGGCGTCTGTGCCGTTTGAGCATCTCTTTCAACATCAGTTAATACGAATTTTTCATTGGGTATATTTTCTATTTTTTCTATAGTTTTTTTCGGACTGAGTTCAGAAGAAAAGTCAATCGATTCAAATGCTATATTTGGAGCTGAAATCCATTTTCTGACAGGAACTAAATTTGAAGCTCCTTGCGGAGCTAATAAATATCCTTTAACTTTAATAGAAAAATTATATCTTATTAATCTTTCCGTTTCCGTAAAGTCATCTATATTTTCACCATTTTGATATTGATCTTGAAAGTATCCCATAAACCAATATCCTTTTTCAGTTTCTAATTTCCACATTTTTCCTTGTGGCAAATATGAACTCATTAAAGTTTCAATTAAATAATTCATATGTTGTGTATAACTTGTCCAAAATACAACTTCATAGGTAGCAGTAAAAAACTGTGGTTGCGGGATACTGATTATTTCAAAAATGTTTTCATTATTGTAAGGTTTTAGTAAACCACCCTGTATAATCTCTGGTTCATTTCTGTATTCACCAGTAGGTCTTCTTGTTTCTGGAAAATTAATTCCTAAATTCTTAAATCCTAATTTATTTATTAAATTCTGATAATCAACATCTTGTGAGTCCAATCGTCTTTTGATTATCATATTTCCAGTAAATTGATTCATTCCTCTTCTGGTTATATCATCTGCGTTTTGTTCTATGCTTGTTCTTCTTATAGAGATAGCTGGCAACACAAGATTTTTTGTTCTTTTATCTCTTGGTGGTTTTAGTCTTTTTGCTAATGCAAATCTTTCACCAGTTGCTAATATAACAAATGGTTTGTTTAATTCAACAGGACCAGTAGAAGCTTTTATTACTTTTTTCGTAAATGAAATTGTTTTATCAAATAACTCAAATACAGAAAAATCACAGTCTTCTATTCCGCAAGAAGGAATTCCAAATTCTGAAGGAGAATCTTCATAACCAGAATTTAAATGATCCTTCGGATTTTTAGGGTCTTGCGGTATATTTTGTCTTATAACGTTTTTAGACATACTGATAAATAGTCAATCAATCGTCCTCATAGAACTTATTACTCTTATTAGATTCATCAATTACTATTTTTCTTGGACCTTCATCCAAAGCTATTGGTGCCATATCATCTTTCAAACGTTCTCTAAGTTGTCTTATATCTCCTGTAAGACCTTCGCTTTGATTTTCTTCAAGACCTCTTTGTTGCTCAAATGTTTTCTGTACTTCTGTTTCTGCAAAATCAGGATTACTATCAACAATCTTCTTCTTGAAGAAATTAGCATCAAACTCATTTTTACGAGCAAGACGAGCAGAAATTTTATAACCTATCTCGTAATCAACTTGACCATATATGTTGTTTATTTGCAAGGCAGTCATTATTTCATAAGGCATATCTCCATAAACAAAATAATCTCCCTCAGATACTGTAAATCCTTTATCTAATAAATCTCTTACTTGAACATATATTTCAATTTTTCTTGTTTGTTCAAAACCAAATTGGTTAGATTTAGCTTCCCATTCTGGTTGACCAGCTAAAACTTCAAGTTTAATTGGATTTTCAAATATCTTTTCAACGGCTTCGTCATATATCGGATGAACCTGTGTTTTTAATGTTGATATTGGATAATAATAGATATATTGCCCGATAATATCTTTTACAACCTCTTTAGTTATATCGTTTATAAATTGAACTTCACGATTTGTTATGAATAATCTAGCCATATATTTAAATATATTCTTTGAATGGATAAAATCAATCTTATGGAAAACAATATTGAAAAGCAAAAAGCTCAAGAAAAACTTAATGCACATGGAAGAGAAGATGTTGTTATATTAGAATATTATGGTTGGAATAAACTATGCAGAGTGTTAAACGTAAGACTAAACAAAGAAAGCTGGTCAAAACCATGTAATTTTATTCGATATAAAAAAAATAAATCTGATTCGCAAATTGATTCTTTAGAAGAAGCGAAAAGTAAATTACATGGACCAGATGGAAAAAAAAGACAAGATTTAGATTTGTTAGAATATAATGGTACAGCTAAAAAGGCTTTATTTTTTGATAAAGTTGTTAATAAATCTTTCGAAGCTATTTTCAGCAATGTCTTGAAAAGAAATACGGTGCATCCGGAAAGACGTAAAAAACAATTAGGACCAAAGACAAAAGAAGAAGCTCAAGAACTTTTTAATAAAGCTAATCTTGAATTTATAGAAATATTAGAATTTCATGGTTGGTCAAAAAAATGTTTGTTTAAAAATAAACAAACAGGAAACGTATGGACGGCACAAGCAAATTTTGTTTACAATAATAAAAGTGTTGGAACAAAAGACAGTTTAAAAAAAATTATCGCCGCCAGACAACATAGTGGAAATATTATTTCATATGAAGAAGCATTGAAAAAATGTATTTTAGATCCAAATAGAACCGATCTATCGTTAGATAAAGAAAATTATATTGGTTGGACTAAACCAGCAAAATTTTTTGATAAAGTGATTGGAGATTTTTTTATTCAAACCCCAGAAAGGTTATCTCGAAATAATTCAAAACATCCAAAAAGGGTTTTCGATAACCATTTCGTCAAATATGCAATAGCAGATAAAAAACTTTCTATTAAATCATATTTGGCAGAAAATGAATATAATCCCTCATATACTACTGTTGTTACTTGGCTTCGGGATATAAATAAACAAGAAATTACCGTTGATAATCTAGAATTCTTTATTGAAGAGTTTAAAAAAAATAAAACCAGTCTTGAAATTAAAATTCAAGAAATGTTTGGAATTTCGCATTGGAACAAAACAATACCTCAAACTCAACTTTCTTATAAACCAGATTTTATGTTAACCGATAATATTGCATTAAACATAGATGGTTTGTATTGGCACTCAGAAGAGTTTCGAAAAAAAGAAACACATTTTGAACTCCGGAAAAATTTCGAAGAAAAAAACATAAGATTATTTCAATTTTATTCCAGCGAATTAGAAGAATCGCCAGCTATTATTAAATCCATAGTTCAAAATGCACTTGGAAAAAGTGAAAAAAAAATATATGCAAGAAAATGTATAATAAAAAATATAGCTCAAACCGAAGCTAATAGTTTCTTGAAAAAAAATCATATGATGGGTCCAGGAAATGCCAAACATATTGGTCTTTATTTTTTTGATACCAACTTAAAAGAAAGACTAGTTTGTATCCTTTCTTATAAAATATATCCTCATAAACAAATATGTAAGATAGAAAGATTTTGTAGTGAAATCAATACTAATGTTATTGGTGGTTTTGGAAAATTATTGTCTCATCTCGAAAATCTTATCAAAACTCATAATATTAAAATAAATGAAATTCACAATTGGGTTGATCTACGATATGGTACCGGCAAACATCTTAAAAATTATAATTTCTTTATATCAAAAGAAGTTCTGAGTTGGAAATGGACCAATTATAAAAAAACATTCAATCGACTTTCGTGCAGAGCTAATATGGATTCAAGAAAATTAACAGAAAAACAATACGCTCAAGAAAAACGTTTGGTAAAAATTTATGATGCAGGACAAAGATTATGGATAAAAACAATCATATAATGTTTATGTTGTTGATTTTTTAATAGCTGATTTATATCGTCGTAACAATATGTTGTAGTGATTAAATAATTTTATCATTATGTTTTTAACTTCTGGAGTATCATACCTATGTTTTATTTCATCAGCTAAACCAGTAGAAGACCTATAAAGAGAAAGTATTTCTTCTGTAATTGCTTCTGGATCTTCAATTTCTTTTGAAGATTCAACGTATCTGCTAATTTTATCGCTCATTTTATTTCCGAGTTCTTCTTCATCTTCTTTTTGTTCGCTATATTCAAATGTAGGTTTTGATTCTAGTCCTAACGATAAAGTCTTATTCGTATTCATAAATGGATATTTAGAAAAATCGTATAATGCAGAAGTACCTTTTTTAATATAATATTTTTTATTAATTAAACCCGATTCAAAATCTCCTGATTTTATTTCAAAATACAAATCTCTCGCAATTTGCCTAGCCGCAACTGCATTTTCAATTTTGTTTTCTCCAAAAAATTCTCGTTCAAACCATTGTAAATATTCTGGAAATTCCATTTCAAAAGGTTTCTCAAATACATTGTCCGATAATTTAAATCCGTATTCTTTTTCAAAAGCAGTATTAATTTTTTGTTTCTCTATATTTGGAATTTTAATCTTATTGAATTTAGATGGAGTTATACTAAACTTTCCACTTTTTTCTATGCTTTTTCTTCTTCTACCAAATGCTTTTGCTAAATTAGCCGTAAAAGCATGAAATAAATCATGGGTTTCATTAGAACCCTGTATATAAAGAGAATTTGATGTCGGATCAAGATATAACTTAAAACTATTGCCAGAATATTGAAACGACATTCCAACATTACGCTCATGTTTTGTTGTTGTAGGTGCAGATTTTAAATACTTTCCAGCATCTATTATGTCTATCGGAACACCGCCTGGTAGTGCAGCTCCTTCATATATTAATTTATTAATGGCTTGAGCAAATGCATAAACGCCAACAACGTCAACAGATAAACGTGACATATCAATGTCCTCAGATAAAATCTCTGTAACAACTAACTCAATATATTCTTTTAATAAAGTTTTAATAAACATACAATGAAGTATATGACTTTCTATCTCCTATATTGGTAGGGTTCCACGATTGTATATAATAAATATCATAAATCAGAAAATTCCAATTACATAGCGTGGAGGCATTGGAAGCATTTGTAATTGTTTCATTTGCTGTTCAGTTCTTGTTGCATTCATTTCGTCAAGTTTATCATAAGATAAACTTTCTAGTTTTGTTATCAATCCGCCTTCACCTAAAAGTAGATCTTTTTTATCTTCTCTTCCTTCGCTAACAAGAGTATCACCATCTAATTGAAGTTCAGCCCCAGGAATAGGAATAGTCTTCATTTTGCCTCTAACATGTCCTAATAATTCTTTGCATAAAGCTAATGTATATTGAAAAATCCAATTTCTTGCCCAAGGATTCAATGAAGAATATTGGATGAAACCCATTGGAATATTAGCTGGATTTGATGCACCAAATATGGTTGTATTTGTAGCAGCATAATTTTGTCCACCAGTTCCAGCAGATCCTCCTGCCATGGTGCCGTCTGGCTGAGATCCAGAAAAATATGTACCGATTAATCCAGGTGTAACAGATTGTGGAAAAGAAACTCGAATCCAAATACGATCATTAAAACTCGGAATTAAATTATTTGGAGTTGGATATAAACGTAATTTGCGACCAGATACTCTATACGAATATTGAGAACGCCTCACTCTTGAAGCAGATTTTAACATTCCTGCTCTTAATACATCTTCAAATAAAGGAAGAACATAAAAGCGTGTATCTGGGATATAAGATTCAACCGGTAAACCAGAAGCTATGAAATTAGAAGCAAGATTACTATTGAAAACATATTGAATGGGTGCAAAATGATATATTTCTAACACCTTCATTCTTCCGGTATATCCAGTACTGCCAGAAGTCATATATTGAATAAGAGGAATACCAGCATCATCTTTTAATTCTGTATAAAGATCATAATCCTGACGACCAACATCTAATTGAATAGAACCAGAATACGAATCAACACTTTGTCCAAAGCCAACTTCTGAAGCATATGGTTCTGCTTGTCTAACTAAATAATCTAAATTTGGCTGTAAATAATTATTGACAAGATTCAAATTGTTTTGATATTTGCCTGTGTTTGCATCAATGCTGCCAGTTGGATTTCCCAATAAACTTGATAAGTTAGACTTGGCTTGATACATTATTATTTGCGAATTAAATGCCAATACAGATTCTTCAAAACATGCCCAAATCATTTTCTTTGTTAATTCAACACTCAATACATCCTCCCCAAGTTTTCTTAAAATAAAAGTAACAATTTTATCAGCATCCGTTTGAAATGCAGGATCGCTACTGAAAAATCCAAATGGGCACGGCTGTAATACAGTATTGAATGTAGACATACTGAAAATAAATATGACAACAAAAAAAATAAACTACGAAGAAGCCGCTAAACGATTCGAAGAATTTCATAATGAAATTGAAATAGTAAAAAACAGTTTTATTTCTTGGACGAAGAAAGCAAAATTTTTTGATAAAATAGTTCAAGACTACTTTGAATCAATTCCAAAAGATGTTTTTAAAAATAAATCGGTCCATCCTCATAGAAGAAAAGAAAAAAAAATAAATACTTTCTTCTCAAAAAGAACAAAAAAAAACAAGAAACAAAAAATAACTACAGAAGAAATAATTCAAAAAAGAAAACAAACTTGCTTGGAAAAATATGGAACAGATAATCCTTCCAAAGTAGATTGGATTAAAAAAAAGAAGGAAAAAACTAGCATAGAAAATTGGGGCGAAAAACAACCTCTAGCTGCATCTCAAATAAGACAGAAAATAAAAGAAACTAATCTAGAAAAATATGGCACTACCGCACCAGCAGGCAACAGTTTAATTCAGGAAAAAATGAAAGATACAAACTTGAAAAAATATGGCGTTTCATTTTTTTCTCAAACTGAAAAATTTAAACAAGAACAATCAAAATTGATAACTCTTGAAAATGGAAAAGAAATTCCATTGAAAGATTGGTTGATACAGACAAAATATAAAAATACTTTGCCTAGTCAAATTACTATTAATCAATGGTTTTTTTCTATTGATAAAATTAGCGAAAAACAATTGATAGAAAAAATTGATCAATTTAATTCTCATAAAACTTATCTGGAACATTTTTTCGAAAAAGAACTTAATATAAAACATTTCAATAAAAAGCCTTTAGAGCTTAATAAGCTTTATCGACCAGATTTTAAAATTAATGATTCTGTTTATGTAAACATTGACGGATTATACTGGCATAAAGAAAATTATAGAGATAAAAATTATCATTACATCCTTAGAAAAGAATTCGAAAATCATAATCTTAGATTATTACAATTTAGAGAAGATGAAATTCAATCTAAATTAGATGTCATTAAATCAATTATTAATAATGCCTCTGGTCTTATATCGAATAAAATATATGCCAGAAATACTACCATATCTGAGGTTTCTAACAAACAAGCAATGATTTTTTTAAATGAAAATCATTTAAAAGGAATGAAAAATGCAAAACATATTGGTTTGTATGATCAATCAGGAAATTTAGTTTCAATACTTTCCTGGAAAGTATACAAAAATATTTGCAAAATAGAAAGATTTTGTTCGCTTAAAAATACTCTTGTAATAGGAGGACTAAGCAAATTATTATCCGAACTTGAAAAAAGATTATTCAACAAAGTAAACGAATACCATTATTGGGTTGATCTTCGTTATGGAACTGGTAATCAATTAAAAAATTTTGGTTATCATTTAAGCCATGAAATAATTGGCTTTGATTGGACAGATGGTAAAAATTGTTTCAACAGATTATATTGCACTGCATCAGAAACAAATAGCGAAAAAGAAATAGCCACTAAAAAAAATCTATATAAAATATATGATGCAGGTCAAAGACTCTGGATTAAGAAAAAATATTATTAATAATCCATATTTATATTCATGTCAAAAAAAATTCTAAAAATTCTCATAGAAGAATTATTAAATGAAGTATTACAATCAGGAAAAAAACTTATCGTAATGGATTTCGATGATACTCTTGCTAAAACTGATGGAATGATACATGTTGTCGATAAAACAACAAAAGAAAAATTATTCGATCTCACACCAGCAAAATATGCCGTCTACGATAAAGAAATGGCCAAAATATTAAATCAAGAATTTGATTATTCCGATTTTCATAAAGTAATAAATCCAAAAGCAATACAATGGACACAAGATATATTAAAAAAAGCAATCAATGAATATGGAATAGATTATGTATTAATTTTAACTGCTAGAGGACCAGAAGCAATACCAGAAATAAAAAATTATCTCATTAGTCAAGGTATAGATAAAAAAATTCAAATCATCGCTTTAGGTGATAGTGATCCACAACAAAAAGCTAATCATCTCATATATTTCGCAATACAAAATGGATTCGATGAAATTGAATTTTATGATGATAGCGAAAAAAATATAAAAGCCGCTAATAAAGCAAATGAATGGCTTAAAAAAAGAGGCTCGAAAACAAAATTAATCAATTTTCATGTCAAAGGTCACTGAAGCTCTAATTTACATCCTATCTCCAATTCATTCCTCTCAGACCAACCACTACGTAATTCTATCACGTACATACATGGATGATTTATATATACAGTTTCTTCATCGTTAGCTAATAAATTATGTATCTCCATTACTCGCATATCTGTATCCAATGCTATCAATTCTAAATCATATGGTACGTTATGCATCCAAAAACCCAATTTCATAGGTCCAGGATAAATAAATAATTTTCCATAATCCTCTTCAGGTTCTGGCTCGTTCATAAATCCCTTCTCATGTTCCGAAGTCCTTGTCAATATATGCAATCGCAACTTCTTTCCATTTAATCTCGCAGGATTTACATTAATATATCGTCGCCAACTCTCAAATATTTCTTCCGTTGTTCGCATGTATAATAATTATTTCTCTGCCCTATTTCATTTCTTCAGTACGTGTCCATGACATGTCTTGCTCCAATTTATATGAACCAATAAAAGTATGCGGATTTTTATATTCCCATTCAGCAGGCGATATCAATGAAAAATAATTGCTACCATCATCTCTGCTATATAAATGATATGTCTGACCAGCTCTACGAATAAAATTACACTTCGCACGATGTAATTCTATGTCCTCTTGAGCTTTATAAATTATTTTATACGCCTCTTCTTGTAGATGCGCTATCTGCCTTGCTATTACCTCTAATTTCGCACTCGTAACCATTGTTAATGTATTGCGGGCTAATTCTATCTCCTCTTTCACATTCACCAAATCAAATTTCGGCGCTAACCTACTCAATGGATATGGAGAACTATGTTCAGGTCCATTATGTTTGTCTTTTATTATTTTACTCATCTCTCTTCTTCTAGTAAATATTCTAAAATGTTACACTTCTTCTCTTAGTGCTCACAACCTATTTGCATATCGCATTTAAATGCTTATCCAATAACATAACTTCAACCAGAAAATAATTCAATTTAAAATAAATTCTTATACTCTTTCCAATATCTCGGCGGCTAACATAGTATTGCTTCATTCCTTCTCTACTACCTACTCTGCATTATTTAAATCTTTTTTCTTACCCGACTTCCTTCTACTCTTATCTCTTTTACATAAGACACGTACCCTTTTTATTACATATACTCTATCGCTTCACTTCCATATATGACTGTCTAATACCTTTACTCATTACTCTCTCAGTATATTAATACTCTCCTATTTAACTCAGTATCACTCATACTATAGTATCTTTTTTTCTCTACCCATCCACTATACTATATTACATATCCATTTCTATTACTTTACTCTATACATAGTCCTTTACTCACTATAGTAATACTTACTTCTCAACTATAGTATTTAATACCTTCTCATAACAATTACTTTATACTTCTCATACCCTCTAACACTTTCCTACCCCCGTTCATTTCTCTTTTCTTTGACCACTTTTATAAGCCTTTTTACACTTTTTTTCTTTTCGACCCACTCAATACTTCACTCGGTTATCCTTTGACAATATTCTTTATATACATAACCTCCATAATCATTTTGTTTGTCTCTCATCTCATATATTGTTTATTTCTCATTCATACTATAGTATAGATTATTTTAATTAACATTCGGAGTAATATGTACACTCTTGCGTATATAAAATTTATCCCTCTCTAACATAACTCTTTGCATTGTTTTTTTAACATTTTAGATACCCAATTTTAAGGGTATCTTTAAATATTTTTAGGCAAATTTTTGAGAGTAGGGGTTTGACCCATTGAAACACACATTTTTATGTTTTTATACAGATATGTCTATTGTTTTTAGTGGGTAATATAGCTTAACAGCTATATGGAGAATTATTATGAAAAGATTTTTATTAATATTGATAATGATGTTTATAGCTATTAAACTTGGTTCATCACATGATGCATATGCGTCACTTGGTCATTATAACAGTAACGAATATTGTAAATTGGAGAATGTTCCTGTTACGGATTATACCTTGGAGAATTCTTGCATAGAGTCTGATGAGGGATCGGGAGTGATAGTAGGAGATAGAGATTCTCGTCGTGACAGAATGCAATTAGCTTTAGCACGGATATGTGTAAGTGAATCAGGATTTCAGGTACGTACAAATGATTGTTTATTAATATATCATGTATTGCGTAACCGTAGTGTTAGTGGTGAATTAACGATGGGAATAATGCGTGCATATGCTCCTAAAAGTTTTAATTTAGAGAGAACGGACAATCATCGTTGGATATCGCATTTACGAGCCGACATGAGGGAGCCTAAATATTGGAATGAGACAGTAAACATATCATGGTCTAATCGACGAGATGGTTGGCGAGAGGTATATGAGTATGCGGGTAGAATAATACGTAATGAGCCATTGAATCCGTGTGGTGTACGAGTAGATCATTGGGGAGCGAGATATTTTCGTAGGAGGAGATTAATAAGGAGTGGTTGGATACCTGTGGAATGTGGGGAGACGAGAAATCAGTTTTGGAGATTGCCTAATGAGTAATAAAAGATAAGGGTTTAAAAGTTGGAAGAAGATTGATATGATGTTTGTATAGGGACAAAAAAAAATAACAATAAAACAAGGGAAAAGAAATAAATGAGTGATAATCATTTGGAGTTGATTGGTACGGTATTTGAGCACGCGCATGACAATTTCAAGATTATGATTGAGAAGACGAATCAGGTAGTTCGTGCTCGAATAAGTGGTAAGATGCGTCAGAATAAGATAAATGTGGAAAAGGGAGATCGAGTACGAGTGAAGGTAAGTGTATATGATACTAGTAATGGATTTATAGTATCGCGACTAAATACTGGTAGGGAGCATCTAGTTATACGTGAAGAGAAAGAGAGTAATGAATGAATGGTAGATGGTAGAAAAGTGTATCAGATAATATTTTCTGACTGTATAGACTATGTACGGAACAAAGAATACCAGCTTATATTGGAGTCATGTGGATGTCGGATACAGGATTATGTTATAAACTTCAACAATAATCGTGTGAAGTATTATATTGTAACGAATGCTAGTATAGATGATTTAATGTATAGAATAAGTTTAACTCCATACGGGGACAAGATAATAGACAGATGGAAGAAGACGAAGGGAGTGAATGAGTTATGAGTATTGCGCCTGATTTGACTGGCTGGACGAAGGAAGGGATTCGGGAGACATTAAATGAGGTAAGATTTCCTGTAGATGTAGCGGTATGGCATACGGACAACTATTATAATTTTGGTTCTATAGTAAGGAATTGCCATAATTTTTTGGTACGAGGTATTCATGCGATAGAGATAACGGAGGGCAGTGGATTGATGTATGAGAAGGCGACGATGGGTACTCACAAGTATGAGAACATCTATAGTCACACGCTGGATAGTTTTATGAGATATTGTGATAATCGACCATTGGTAGCATTTGAGCGTCGTGAAGGTATACGAGGAGAGGATTTGAGATATTATAGTTATCCGCCGAATTGTATATTATTGTTTGGAAGTGAGAAGACGGGGATACCGGACATATTAATGTCTCGCGCGGATAGTATAGTGAGTATACCGCAGTATGGTATACATAACGATATGAATTTGAGTGTAGCTGTGGGGATAGCATTATATTCGTGGCATTGTCAAAATACGAAGAGTGGCATATATTGAGTATACGAATATAAATGTGCTAAGAAAAATTAAAGTATAAAAAAGATATAAAATAACGGCAAATCGGTAATGATTGCCGTTTTTTTTATAATGAGTTTTGTGAGTGATAAAAACGGCAACGAAGTGTTTATATTTATAAATAAGAGTCAAATGGAGTGATCAATGAACAAGGATATAGCTATAGATTTTTGGGAGTGGTTACGTCGTCGTTCGGAAGGTGAGAAGGATGTAGTGAGTACGGAGGAATTGACTATAGAGATAGGGACTCATGAATACGATATACCTTTTGAATATAAAGAAAAGGAAAATGATACACAAGACGGTCGTGGTTTTGTTATTGTAGATTTCACTATAGATGGTGAAAATGATGACAAATAGAGAAGAAGGCGATGAAATTGGGACAGAAGATGTGGGAATGAATATAGAGACTAACTTAGAGGAATTGCGTGAATGCATAGTAGATATTGGACAGATTATAGAATCTGAGAGGAAGAAGAGTAGTGAATCTACAGACAACGTGATATATGTGGCGCCATTTATATGGCGTGAGTATGAGATGATTCGTGAGATGAATATGACGATGGAGCAGATGGTGACTGTATATTTGCGTTGGGCTGAGGAATTATATGTTATAGCGTCCTTGAACCGTGGTAAATATAGACATAAGGGTATTAGGTCACATATGGAAAATTTGTATTTATTAATTTGTTCAATAGAGAAGATATTAGTAAAGAATAAGTAATGAGTATAATGAGTACATGAAGAATGCGAAAGGGGACAATTCTTTGTCCCCTTTTTTGATTAAAGCGATGCAAGTATTTGAAGTGATCAACCTATTCCGTTATATCCGTAGAATCTTGGATTAACTTCATCTGTTAGGGAGCCACTGAACCCAACATAGGAGCCAGTGAGTATGAAGAAATTGTTACGTACTATGCTAGTGAGTCCTGCAAGTACTTCAAATTGAAGAGTACCTGTTTCTGCTGTGACGAAGAGGTCAGTGATACGCAATCGACCTTCAAATGAGCCGCTAACAGGCAGAGAGAAATAATTTGAGTTTTGTACGCCATTATTAGTGAAGCCAATTTTGAGTGTACCATTTGTATTATTTTTGACGCTAATAAAATTAGTAACGAAAGGGAATTGAATATGATTAACGGTACCTGCGGTTACTTGCGAATGAGTAACGAAAGGTAGTCCACTGGCTTGATATTCGGCTACATTATTTTGACCACTTGCTGGGTATTGAAAAGGCATGATTTCTCCTAGAAAATATTTTCTATGTTATAATTAGTATAACTATGACAATATTAAAATTGGATGATTTATTTATAACATATGGTGATGAAAAATATGCTGAGTTAGCTATTTTTATTGATTTGCTGAGGGGATTACAATTATTGTATCAGACTACACATTGGCAGACATCGGGACCGAATTATTATTCGGATCATTTATTATTTGAGCGGCTGTATAATTCGATGGCAGAGGACATAGATTTATTGGGAGAGAAGAGTGTTGGTATGGGTACGGAGCGTTTAGTAGACTACCGTCATTCTTTGCAGAACATGCAAATGTTTTTGGATGCAGCGGACGACATGATTACTGTTACGAATGACAATGCTGGACAGAAGCATGTAATGCGAGCTGTCCGTGCTGAGACTGCATTTATTCGTGCTGGGGAGAGTCTAATGGAAATGTTAGAGCAGAAGGGTATGTTAAGCAGAGGTATAGAGAATCTACTTGGTGGAATACTAGACAAGCATGAGGGATTATTATATTTGCTAAAGCAAAGAAATAAGTTTTAGAAAATTATCTTACGCCTCCTGCGACAACTCGCAAATGGTCAGCGGGGAACCAGCCACGTTGTTGATAGTGATCTAGCCACACGGGGAACACATCGACATAATCATTTCTACCGCCTAGTGAGGCGCCAGTATTTTGTAAATGAAGTAATTGGCTACGATGTACTTTAATTGGATCACCTTCGATGACACCAGTTGAGCCATTTTTGACGCCTCCCATTCTATTAAGTGAGCAAGCATTATCGTGTCCAATTTGCAAAGAGCCATCGTTATTCCAAATTGGTTCATAAACTGGCAGTACTTCATCTTTATTTTCAAACATTAAACTAGAAACAACTTTTACTCTATCGCCTTTCATATCAATTCTCCTCTTCATTAACAATGACAGCGTTACATGTGAGCATTAAACCTACGACGCTACAGGCGTGTTCTAATGCGTATCTTGTGACTTTAACTGGATCAATAATTCCTTCAGCTACCAGATCTGCGTAATTTTCTTTAGCGGCATTATAACCGAAACGGAATTTTTCTTTTTCTGTGCCTGAAGGTTTATTTTTGAAATTTTCTATAGCATCAAGAATATCTTCTTTATTTGTATTGATAACATCGATATAAAAAACTTTTCTTTCTGCTTGTGTTTGTTTTAATCTTTCTTTTATTATGTCTGGAGAAATTCCTGTATTGCTAACGATAGTATTTAATGGATGTTCACATACGTCTGCAATCATATCAATACCAGCAATGACATCTGGGTCTTTTTCTTTTAGAGCTGCTTTAATAATTCTAAGGTGTTGAGCAGCATAGAAAAGAGCAGTGCCGCCGCCAGGAACAATACCTTCTTGTGTAGCTGCCAATGTCGCATTTACTGCATCCTCTACTCTATCTTTCTTTTCCAATATTTCTACTTCTGTTGAGCCGCCGACTTTAATAACAGCGATACCTCCAGACAACCTGGCTAGTCTTTTACGATATTTATCTATATGAAGGGCATCTAATGTTTTGTCATTTTGTAATAAATTTCGTAAAACTTCAATTCTATTTTCCATTGATTGTTTTACTTCTTCTGTATTGTTTCCTACTATTGTAGTAGCATTTCGGCTTATGATTACTTTTTTGCAACTGCCTAAATTTTCTTGTTTTATATTTTTAAGAGAGGATTCGGTAGTTGAGCCAATAACATGTCCACCTGTAACTGTAGTTAAATCTGATAATATATCTGCACGATGTTCGCCATAACTTGGGGCTTTTATTGCACAAACTTTAAGAACACCTTTCATTTTATTTACAATTAATGTATGAAGAGCTTCTCCTTCGATATCGTCTGCAATTAGCAATAAGCTTTTGTTATTTTTATGTGCTATTTCTAGTGTTGGTACGATATCTTGCATTGAAGATATTTTATTAGCAGTAATAAGAACATATGGGTTTTCTAATTCGCATGTTCCTTTATCACCATTGGTTATGAAGAAAGGAGAAACGTAGCCATTATCTAATTGCATACCTTCGACAATTTGCAAAGTTGTATGAACGCTTTTGGCTGGTTCAATTGTTATTATTCCATCTCTACCAACCTTTTCAATTGCTTCTGCCAACAGTTCTCCGATAGAACGATCACCATTAGCTGAAATTGTACCTACATTTATAATATCTTCTTTACAAGATACTGGGATTGCTTTTTCTTTAAGGAATGAAATTACTACTTCTGTTCCTATATCCATACCACGTTTTAAAGCAATAGATGATCTTCCGGTAGAGATCATTTTAATTCCTTCTGCGAGCATTCCATGTCCAAGAACGGTTGCAGTTGTGGTATTGTGAGTTGTGATGTAATTGTCTGTAATGTATAGATGATTTGGATTACTAACCTTAATACACATCATGTTTGTTTGTTTATCAGTTTCTTCTATTGAAGAAATTTTGAGTCCATATTTATTGCTTTTCAATTCTGATATACTGAATATAGGATTAATGTTATAGTTATCTGAATTTTGTTTTTCATTAATCGTTCGAGAATAAATTGATTTTCCAAGACTTCTACATAATTCTACGAAGTCTTCATTTAACTGTTTGCTAACAGTACAAAACTTAAAAAGTCCTTTATTACTGACAGTTCCAACTGTATCTATAAGACCATTAAGTAATTTCTGTCTATTTTCTATAGAGGTGTAAAGATATTGTTTTGGTATAAATTTATTCCAATTTTTACTTCCAAGTAGTCCTAGATCATTCAAAATATTTTTGAGAACAGATGTTTTTGAGGCATTATTTCTATTGTTTCCTGTAAATGCAGCCTTGATATAATGTTTGTCATTATATGTTTGAACACGCATGTTACAATTTTTTGGCAATGTAATTTTATCAAGGATAAATGCTTTATTGATTCCTATTGCTATTTCGACTTCATGATTTGTATTTAAGTTTCCATTACCTAATAAAACTCCTAACAAATATGGATCAAGTGGCAAATCTTTTGTGTTATTAAAAAAATTAACGCTAGTCTGTGGAATGAAATATTTTCCATTATTATTTGATGTTTTATGTGTTAGACCGGAAGCAAGTAGTTGTTTTGTAGTCATTGTTTTATGAGAACCGTAATATGTTACAACAGACCATAAATGATCTTCGCTGCACTCAACGACTCTGGTATTCTTGTTTCCATCGGCTAAAGTAACTTTATAAATTGTTTTTTGTCCTTTTGGATAAACACCTAAAACAGTTTGGATAGAATTATTTGTTCCACAAATTTTATCACCGACTTTAATTTCTCCCATGGTTTTCCAACCTGTTGGAGTTAGAATTTTTGAATATAATGGTTGTGGACCATCTCCTGCCAGTTCATTTGTTTTAGAGGCGACTTCTTTAAGAAGTTCGGCGCCAATAGATTGAAGTCTATTTTTAAGATTAATAGACTTAGCTACTGTTACTCCGTCTTTTGTTATTAGAGGAGGTCCGGTTTCCATATCAATGATTACGGAATGACCAGATGGACCCATTGTACTTTTAACGGCATTAGCTAATATTGTAGCTCCCTTTAATAATTCGGTATGAGCTTCTGGAATAAAAACAACTTCCTGATGAGGAGCTTTATCTGAAATCTGTGATATATTTGAATTATTCTTTTGCATTTTTATATCAATTAGGTACTTTTACTGTTACCAACATTTCTTTGCCATTTGGTCCTGGCATTTTAACTACTTTTTTTTCTGATGTCATATCATCATCTGTCATTTCTTCTTCATCTTCGAGCATATTTCTAAGACGCTCTCTGACTTCTTCTGGAGAATTTTTATTAAAAAACACATTTTCTTCTTTGTGATTATTAGGTTTTAATTGTTGATTTTGTAATTTTGAATTTACTTTATTTTCGATTGAAGAAAGTAAGTTTTCTGGATCTAGATTTTCTTCTTGATTATTAATTTTTAATTCTGGTCTTTTGCCATACCAAGTATCTGTTCGCTTTTCTGTTTCGGTACAGAGATTACTTACAAAATCTGTAAAGCGTTCCATTAAAACATTACGAACTTCGTCTAATGAATGAAATAATTCTCCATTAATTCTACTTGAATCAACAATTCTATTGTTATCTTTGGGACCAATAGAAACTTTCCAAGAGATTTGATTGCCTTGAAGTTTTTTTACAATTACTTCTTCAACAACAATTGCAGGAACAACTGATTGTGCTTTATCGGATAAAATATATACGATTTGTCCAATGGACAATGGAGATTTATCGTTCATGTAATTAACCTTTGATATAATCAACCTTTTGGTTGCAAGCTTTTAATGTAATCTTCCGTAAGAACAAGAATCATATCTTGATGCCCTGTTTTTCTTTCATAAACTGTGAAATCAAGAGTACCCAGATGATTTCTCAATTTATTTTCTTCTGGATGTCCTCCATAATTTTGATAAAGATTAATAAGTTTTTCTACTACTGATGGATGAAGTTTCATTTCAACTACCTTTCTTTGATTTGTTTAATGTAAATTCTTTTTTTGTTTCTTCGCCTTTTTCCTTTGCATCTTTTCTAAGGGAAGATACTTTGGAAAGAACTTTTTCTATTACCGGTTTACCAAGAGCTTGAGCTTCTTTAAGCGGTTTGAGTCCAACCGCAACACGAACTTTATCGTTTGTTTCTGGATCTAACACTTCTTTTAAATATTCCATATCTACAAATTTATGTGGGATTTGATCTATAACAGGAACCTCCTCTCCTGATTCATTTGGTTCTGTTTCGCCTGTGTGTTTATATTCAAATAAAAATAATACTGGTGGCATTACTTTATCTTTTTGAATTTCCATATAAGGGAATGAATATGCGTTATCTTTGGTATCTTCATATAAGATAACCGGCATTTCAAATTTATTTTTATCAGACTTTGAACTCATTTCAGATATTCTCCTTTTCAGAAAGGATTTCAACAAAAGTGTCAAATGTGTCTTTGTATGCTACTTTTTTCTTAATTTTTACAGTACGCATGGCAGCTTGTAGTGTTTTCATGTCGAGACGATCACTAAATTCTTCTACAAGTTGTTTTTGATCTTCTTTCAGGAGATCTATTTCATTTTCAATATTTTTATATCTCTCAAGAAATTCTCCAACAAGAGATTTAAGTTCATTCAATTCACTTGGCTGTCTGTCTGGGGCTTCCATATGTAATTCCTCTTACACACAGAATAATGCCGCTCAAATAAAATGGATGAATAATTTTATTTCAAATAATTTTCTTGTCAGCTAGCAATATTGAGTTTGTTGATTAGTTTTTCAATAAGCTGATTTGTTGTTTGTGGACTTACAACCGATTGTTCATTTTGTTTGGCATTTTTCAACTGATTATTTATTGCTGTTGTAATTTGTTTTTGCAGATTTTCTTTTTTGTTTATTGCATTTAATCTTGTTACTGTGTTAGCGTATTCTTTTTTTATACTTTCTTTATCTTTGTCATTTAAAACATTAACGATAGCTTCTAATGTATTTGCAGCAGTAATCTTTGATTTAAATGTTTTATCTTGGAGTTCTGATTTATATTTTTCTATAAAAACTTTTTTATATTTTTCTATAAAAACTTTCTCAGCATTTTTCAATTTTTCATCGTTTGTTGTTTTTAATTCTTCAACAAACTTCTCAAAAGTTTCTGGCAGTTTACTTGAACTTGCTTTTTTGATTCCTTCTGCGATTTCTTTTGCAAGTGCTTCAACGGAGGTAGCAACAATATTTATTGCGCTAGGACTCTCTGCTGCGGCATTTAAAATTCTTGTTTTTTCTGATCCGAGGATATTATCTGTTGTAGCTGTACTAAGCTCATTAATTATATTTTGAATTATATTAGAAATATTTTGCGGATTATTTTTAGTCTTTTCTATAAGATTTTTCCAGAGTTCATTTCTTGCCAATTCATCTAGAACAACAAGATGTTGTTTTTGAATAATATTAAGAATATCTTTAAAACCTTTTACGAGTTCTGGATTTTCTTGTTGTTGTTTCTCAAAAAGAATATAAGCGTCTTCGACAAGTAATGAAATTGTTTTTTGTAATCTTTTTTTAGAAACATTTTCATACATTCCACCCATGTCTCCTATATCACTACCCATTCCTACATCTATATGAGTTCCGCCACCAGATGCAAATTCTGAACTAAAAATTCCTATTCTACTTAAAAAATTACTATATGCATTTGAGACGGCTCCACTTGTACCTAACATTGATTCGGCGGTACTTAAAGATATACCAATAGCATTTGAAGCAAAAAGAGTTCCTAAATACAAACTTGGGTTTAAAGAAAATGCTAGAAATGCAATATCAGGATTATTAAATGATCCAGCGATAGCCTTGTAGGAATTTGCATATTTAGAATCTATAGTTTTTATTGCTCCTTGTGTTCTTGTTTTAATTCCTTTAATTGCTTCTTCCCAAGTTTTACCAGTAAAAGGAATTTCGTTAAACATAGGCAAAAGAACAGAGAAAGCTCTTACTAATACACTGGCGGCTGTTCCTAATACTCTTGTCCCAGTTTTTTCTATTTCACCTTTTATTACTTTTGCTGTATCCATAAAAGGATCAATAAAAATAGATTTTAAGGCACTGTTTTCTTCAAGCAGAATTGCAACTTGTTCGTTTACAATTTCTTCAATTAAAGTTTCAAGAATTTTTCTTTGGTTTTGATTTCTTTTTTTTACGAGTTTCATTATAAATAAGTAATCCCCAACCTCGTGGATTTCTTTTCCATGTTGTTGGATGTAATTTTTTCTCATCAATAAATAATTCTATACCAGTTTTTTCTTTCCAGTATTCTATAATTTTTCTTTCAAAATCATTAACAAAAAATAATTTCGTTGAATAATGTCTTCTGGAAAATTTTACTCTTTCTTTTCTTGGATAGCGATTTATAATTTCTTTTTTAATTGTAAACCAGTCATTAGAAAAAGTACCTACATATTCAATAACATAGTCAATATGCCTAATATCTATTTCTGTTAAATTTATATTAAGTGGAACACTACCCATATATAGATAAAAAATAATTTGTTTAAACACTATATTATTTTTGTAAAATACTTAAATTGTTTAATGGAGTTTTATCTTGGCAAGAAATGATAGCTTTTTCAATCGTTTAACTAGATTATTTCGTTCTGGTCCTGCAATCCAAAGAAAAGTAAAAGGTTATAACTATAACAATTATTTTGATAACGATATTATTCGAGGCAATTACGGATATCGTGCTCCATTTCCATTTGGAAGAGAATCTTCACCATTTTCTGTTCTTGGTGCTTATGGCTTATTAGACAGAATGAGTCGCTATGCAGAATTTAGTGAGATGGAATATTGTCTTGTTGGAGATACTAAAATTGCAGTTCCCGGTGGTTATAAAACCATTAAAGAACTTGCAGATGAATATGGTCTTGAAAAAGAATTTATTGTTTATTCATATGATCACAACAAAAAACAAATTGTTCCTGCGATTGGTAAACAAGCTCGACAAACAAGAGTTGATGATGCTTATCGTGTTGTTTTTGATTCTGGTAAAGAAATTATCGGTACAGCTAATCACAGACTTTTAAAACGAGATGGAACTTATTGTGAAATAAGAGACTTAAAACCTGGCGATGCAATGATGCCTTTTTATCGAAAAGATCTTTTTTCAGATGCAAAATCTGATGAAGGAGAAGGGTATCGCTGGATTTATACGATGGATAAAGAGGGATCTACCATAAAGAATGGTTGGACATCAGAGCATCGATTAATTGCTTCCTGGATTGCTGGAAGAGCACTAGAACCCAATGAAGTTGTTCAACATTCTAATTTTATTAAGCATGATAATCGCCCTGAAAATCTGCAAATTATGACAGAATCAGAACATGCATCCTATCATTCTACATTAAACAATGAAAAGAAATCGAATTCAAATAATCAAGATTGGATTAATGAATTTAAAAAGCGTCACTCAGATTGGATGATAAAAAATAATCCTGCGGAACGTAAAGATATTACTTTTGATAGAATATTAAATTGGTGCTTAGATAATTCTTTCAACATCTATCGTGTATGCAAGGCATTTGATACTGATCCAAATGTAATCAAGCGAAAATTAAGAGCAAAAGGATTCGAAAATTTTGTTATGTTTGCTCAAGCATATAAACCTGGTTGGAAAAGCAATAGCTGGAATAATCGTAGAAATAAAAATCCAAGATTTAATTCAGAAATAAGTTTTGATCGTATTTGCTCTACATTTGAAAAGGGCGTCTCTCAGAATGATATAGCGGAACGTCTTGGGTGCTCAATAACTCCGATTACCAATCGTTTAAAAGAACAGGGTTATAAGTCCTGGACAGATTTTGCTAACACTTATGAAAATCATAAAGTTGTAAGTGTTGAATACTATGGAACAATTCCATTATATGACTTAACTGTAGATGGATATAAAAATTTCGCTACTGACAGCGTAATATCACATAATACGCCAGAAATTGCAGCGGCGCTAAATATATATGCTGATGAATGTACCACTGGAGACGAAAGAGGAAAAACCTTCCATGTATTAAGCAGTAATCCTCAGATTAAAAAGGCTCTTGATGAATTGTTTTATGATATTCTCAATGTAGAATTTAATCTTCGTCCTTGGGTTCGTAACTTAGTCAAATATGGAGATTTCTTTCTTTACAATGAAGTTATTCCAGATATAGGTGTAGTAAACGTACAACCTATTCGTGTAAATGAACTTGAAAGAGAAGAAGGTTGGGATCCAAATGATCCATATGCTGTTCGTTTCAAGTGGTTAACTCGTGGCAACCGTTATCTGGAAAATTGGCAAGTAACTCATATGAGAATATTAGGTAATGATATGTTCTTGCCATATGGATCTTCTATCCTAGAACCTGCTCGAAGAATCTGGAGGCAGTTGTGTCATTTGTCAGGAACAAGAGTTTTAACAGATGCTGGATATAAGAATATTGAAGATGTTAAGCCAGGAGATATTGTCTACACACATATACCAGAACAAAAGAAAACCATAAAAACAAAAGTTAAACATGTTGTTAACATGGGAACACAGCCAATTGTTTCGGTAGAAACAAATCATAGAACAATAAAAGTAACTCCAAATCACGGTCTACTTGTTTTAGACAAAAATGGTAAGTTTATTTACAAAAAAGCCGAAGAATTAATACAAAGTCAAGGTCGCGGAGGAAAATTTAGTAAAAATGCAGACAAACTTGTATTGCCTGCAATATTGGCTGGGAATTCATCTGTAAAAGTTAATTTTGAAGAATTGTCAAAAAATTATTGCGTAAAACTTGTTAGATCGGCAGATGAAATAGAACGTAAAAATATTGTAAACAGATTGAAGACAATTAAAACTTCAACTGGTCACAAAAACATTCATCAGTTCTTAAACGGAAAGAAAAGAATTTCTTGGTCAGATTATCAACTTGTTAAAGCAGAACTTGGCTTAACAACTCCAGTAGAATATTATTACACTCATTCAAAAAAGAAATCTGTGTTTTTTAACAAAAACAATCATCTTTGCGAACTTGATAAGGAATTTGTTAAATTTTTCGGATTTATGTTAGGGGATGGATGGGTAAATAAAAGCAAAATAGGATTTGCTCTTGGAGTTTATCAAGAAAAAAATGAAGCTTATATAAAATATGCTTCAAAACTACTCGGAAATGATTTTGTTTTATCAACAAGACCAAATAGTTTGTCTGCACAAGTAAATTGGTCAAACATAGAGGTGGCAAATATGTTTCGTCACCTTCAGTTCAAAACCGGATTTGCAAATAAAGAAATTCCAAATTGGTTATATCATTTAGACATTGACGCTCGTAAAGCATTTATACAAGGAATGTTTGATGCAGATGGTTGTGAAAAAACAAACACAATTTGTTTTGCAAATAAAAAATTGATAGAACAAACTCAAGAACTTTGCTGGACAATAGGAATTCCTGTTGGAAATAAAATTAGTATACGACCAGAAAAAAAGGGACATAAAGAGTCTTATGGGCTCTGGATAGATTTAAAAAGCCCCACAGAAGAAATTGTCTATGAAAATGTTCTTAGAGTCATTAAACAGGACGAAGGGGAAACTTGGGATCTTGAGGTTGAACACGAAGAACATAATTTCTTGGCAAATGGTCTTGTTACACATAATACAATGATGGAAGATTCCATGTTGGTTTATAGAGTTGTTAGAAGCCCAGAACGTCGTGTTTTCTATATTGACGTTGGAAATATTGCTCCAAACGATATTCCAACATATATGGAACAAGCTAAACAAACATTGAGAGCTAGAGACGTTGTAAGCAGAACAGATGGTCGTGTTGATCAACGTTATAATCCATTA
>JACCDP010163012.1_pt1 | contig 31809 bp, 35 predicted proteins | sample 7445841 | NCBI WGS metagenome assembly JACCDP01 (sample SAMN15323441, study PRJNA562643) | freshwater metagenome | isolation source: river surface water | place: USA:Blue River Watershed | collected 2017-08-17 | reverse complement strand
TGCTTGCTCGCCAGTTGTTGTAGTGGTTATCCCATTCGGTGGTATCAAGTCGCTTCATTGATTTTTTTCTGCAAATCTAAATCAACCTAAAACACAAATCAACACGGGGGGTAGTGGAGGCTTACTTTGCAACTTTTGATTATTCAATTGGAGAAGAAATAACAAATTATTTGGTTGTTATTCACACAGATGAAAATGGAAAACTTGATTATATGACGATGGAAAGCTGAAAAAATTCTTCAAAATAACTAAACATTTACCTATGAAAACCATCTTAATCTTTTTTATCAAAAAAACTCTAAATATTGTGCTAACCCCCAATAAACTAGACAGAATAAGTAAACTTATAAAAAGTAAAAATAATTTAAACAAGTCGGGTATCAAAACTTATAATAAGTATTATGAAAGCATAATTTCTACTGAAATTGTTAAAGATAGATATAACATTAATTGCAATTTAAAACAAAGTAAATTCCTTTTAAGTATGTTTACTAAGGGGTTTTTGAGCGAATTTGAATTAAATCAGATAAAACCTTACCTAATTTTTGAAACAAATAAACCTAAAATTAAAATTACTAAGGCAGATTATTTTTTTAATTATTCCGATCTAATTTTTTCTATTTTTACCTTTTTGATGTTTCTGTTGTTAACATTCCTTGCTGTAAATAATTCACATGTTTTTTATAAAATTGGCAAGATTCAAATTGCATTTTTAATAATTTACACTTCATTTTTTTATTTTTCTATCCACTTATATAATTCCTGGAAGCAGTTTATTGTTGTTGAGAAAATTAAATATAAATTTAACAAGTTTAAAAAATAAAATGAAGGAAAATTATGTGGAACTTAAAGTAATAGGTTTAAGCTATCATCGTAAATGGCCTTGGCTGAGAAAAATATTTCCTCTTTTATATCAAAGATATTATTTAACATTTCGTTTAAAGGATAATATTAACAAAGGATTTAGCATGTTAATTGGCCAACATGAGGCAGAGGCAATTGCAATTGTATTAGAAAATATGATTCCAGAAAGACCATTAACTCATGATACTTTTAAAAGCACAACTGATAAAATTAATATGCAATTAATCTCAGTAAATATTGATTCAATGGATACTCTAAAACGATATTTTATTTCAACTCTTCATTATAAATTAGGCGAAAATTACTATCAAATTGATTCAAGGGCATCAGATGCAATTGCGTTGGCATTAAGACATAAATGCCCAATCTACATAGATAAAAAGGTTTTTGAAATGAACACATACATAATGAATTAACTATCATCAAAAAAGGCTGCTTATGCAGCCCTATTAATTTTCAAAACACCTTCATTTCCCCACTACCACCCCAGCGGTTTTTATCGTGTCCTGTTCGTATGATTCCATTTATAGCTGCAATCATCACATCAACCGTATTACGCCACCTTTCCGAACCCCTGAAATTCCCGTTTTTTAAGCCCTGAGAAAGCACAATAAAAGATTGATGAGGGTATTTTTGTGTGAGCTTTAAAAAGTCTTCTATATCTAAAGCTAAATGATCTTTACTGTCCAGTACCACAAAATCGAATTGAGCTGGGTTTAATAAATCTATTTTGTTTACAATCTGAAAATTCTCTCCGGCTGCAATATTTTTTTCATTCAGTAATTTGGTAAATGTGGGTGAGCCGTATTGTTCTCCGGCCACATACAGGATTTTATACCCCAATGAGGCAAGGTATTGGGTGAACAGTAGTACAAAAGTAGTTTTACCACTTCCTCCCAAACCATGAACAAAGAACTGTGTAGGTGTACAAAATTCGCCAATGAGTTCCTTCCATTTTCCAGTTAAGGGAACTGGATTAAATTTTAGGTTTCGGGCTTCTTCCACTGTCATGATCCCATCATCTTTAAGGGCTTGAGTTTGTGCATTATTAGGAATTTCACCTAATGTTCCTTTCTTTTTCGTTACACAACCGCAACTTTCAAGTATGCTGTTTATTCCACTCAACACTTCTTCATGCACAGCCACCCTATCTCCTGAACGAGCAGTTTTAACAAACTGTTTAAGGGAGGCCAATACATTCTTGATCCTCTCAAAATATGGATCAGATTTTTTAATGTTTGAGGTTTGGATATTTTTTTCGATAAGATTTATAAGATTTCCGGCTTTCTCTTTGGTAATGTCCTTTCCGTGTATGCCTATATAGCGTTTTAAAAACTGTGTTGTTAAACGCACCTTTTCCATCCCGGATAATTCAGCTAACCTTTTCAGTGTTCCATTATCAAATTCTATTCTTTTGCTTTGCTTCATAGAGTTATAATAACCAATAATGGCCTTTTGCATTTGCATTATTTCTTTGGCAAAGGGTGAATTTTTCCTGATACGCTTTTCAACAATAGCTCTTTGCAGAGCATTGATAAAATTTAATACCTGCTCTTTGGTTTTTGTTTTGTTGTGCATAACAAAACAGCGTTTAAAAAACTTCTGCTCTTCCAGTATAAGATCTACTGGTTTAGCCTTTTCAGTATTTATTTTTATACGAACTTCTTTGGTTGGTTTATCAGGAACTGTTTTTTGTCTTGAAGTTGCTTTGTGCTTTTTTGAAGGGATAACCTTCTCCTTTTTGGATGTAGGGTTTTTAGCTGCTTCCGTAATCTTTTCCTTATGCTCTGGTTTGTTTTCCTTTTTATTCAGGAAAGCGTTCAATTCTTCAAAATATTTTTCAACCTCTGATTTAATTTCAGGGGCAGCCTGGTAATAATCCCAATGCTGATGATCTTCTGTTACTTCTTTTGTGAAGGCATAGTACTTTTGTAATGCTTCTGGTAATTGATCCAGTTGAATTGATTTCACCTTTTCAAAATAATTCCCCTTGCTTATCATCTTTCCCTATTTTAATTGTTTAAAATCTCTTGCCTTTTGTTTGAGTTCTTCCAGTTTGGAAACGTTTATTTTTGTTTTTTCCGGCTCTAACTTTGCTGTGGCTTCTTGTTTCGCTTCTTCCTGTTGTTTGGAAGCTGTGTTCTGCTCCCCTTTATTTTTCAATGATGCTGCATATTGCCAGAGCTGAAAAGCAAGAAGGACATCAGACATGATGAGTATTTCTATAAACTGCTTTTTTTGTTCATTTCCTGCTTTTTTCCAATCTAACAAAACCTCATTAAACTGTTTTACTGTTGTTTGAAGTTCTAACGGCAACTCAGTTAATTTCAGCCTGGAAGCAATCAATACCTTATGGTAATTGGCAGTATAGGTCATGAGTTAACCCTTTCAGCTATTTTTTTAATGGTTTGCTTTATTTCTTTTATCACCTCTTTTTCTGAAAATGTCCAGCCAAAATAAAATCGGTTAGGAGCAAAATTGGCTTTTCGGGTATAGCTGGAATGTTCAATAACCTTATGCAAATAATCCCGGTTCATTCCATGACCCAAATTACCCGGACACACTTCTTTAAAAGAATCATACAGGGCAACTATTCCCTTAAATCCTTCGTACCTGAAAAACCTGGCATCTGAACTTAAACAAGCCAGCAGGTTTTTATCTAAGGGTTCATCGTATTGTTTTACCGGAACTATACAGGCATAAGCACTATACAAATATCTATCAGGGGAACTTCCAAACACCACAGAAATCTTAGTAGGAATTTTTTCCCTTTCCAGTATCTCTGCAACAATGATAGGGGCTATTCCACTATACAGCATTTCATTGGCTGAAGTATTTGCATTTGCACCACAACTGATAAAAAGTTCAACAGCAATACGCTCTTTTTCCCTCTTCTTTCGGTAAGCAAACACATTTTTACTGCTGGTGCGTACTTTGGGTTTTCCATCTTTTTCTTCCCACCTTTCAATCACAGGGCTTTTATCTTTAATTAATCGAAAGGCTTTTTTCCATTGCTCTACTTCCTCCGGCTCTACTACTTTATTCAACGAAGGGCTGTAATATTCATTTAAGCGGTACATGCCCATTGCTGCCCGGTCAAACACAAATACCCCTAAACCGTTTGGGTTATACATAACCTTGTTGATTTGTACCTGATTTTTGACAAAAGAACTGATTTGCTCATTGACTTGTTCATATACCCTATCCATTAGTTCTGGTTCTGCATATTCTGTTATACCCTTTTTCATCTCATTAAAACTGGCTTTAGAACCGTACCAGCTTTTTTTATGCTGTATGCGTTCTTCTACTTCTTCCCTTTCAAACATTTTCAGATGTGAACGGTTATAGGCAGTTAAGGATTGCATACCTGTGTTTACCCATTGGTAATATTCCAGTAGGTTTTCAAAATGATCTATGATATGGGCTTGTAACATCTTAAAATAAAAGTTGCTGCGTAGGGTATTGCCTGTATTGGTAATCTTTCAGGTGAGTGGAATAGCCTATTTTTTCTTTCAGGTTTTTGATCTGAACTTCTGTGAAGGTGGACAGAAAATTGTCAAAGGCCACTTTTAGGGTCTTTCCTTCATTGGGCTGTAGACCATCTTTTTTACCTGATTTAAAGCGTTTCATTTCCAACAAATAGGAATCTCTGGCATTCTGCATAAACCGAAGGGAAAGCTGGGCTTCGTATTTCAGGGTTTCGATTGAGGAACGCAATTGATTGCATAAGCTCCAGATCATATCATTGCCAATGACTTCTCGCTCGATGGATTCATTTTTTTCAATGAAATATACCGAACCGGAAAAACGATCCAATAAGGAAAGATCCTGTTTATTATTTGCTCCGTAACTCATGCTTTCTTTGTCGGGGTATATGTTTCCGGTGGCGATGCAGGCAAAGTCTGGGTGTTTCTCAAAACTTTCTTTACGACCGTTAAAAATAATGGCCTTATCCATTTTAGTTTTGGCTAAGGCATCATTGAACAAACCCGCTGTATTTGGATCAATTTTAGGCAACTCATCCAGTATTAATACATAGCCATGCTTCCACGCTTCAATGAGTTTACCTTCCACATACCCATCCATTGTTTGACCACCGATGATTTCTGTAGGGGAAGTCCATTGAGAGCAATTAATGGTGAGGTGTTTTCTTCCCAATGCCATTTTTGTCAAAAGGTTTTCTGCGAGGAACGTTTTGCCAGTTCCGGCTCCACCAATCAACAACACATTATTCCCCAGCATCATATCATCAACTATTTGCTGGAATGAAGCAATGGAAGGTCTATTAAATTGAGGTAAAGTTTTTTCCGGTAACTCATAACGGATCAGTCTTTCTTTTGTACTGAGTAAGTGCTGTAGGTCGGTATCCAGGTCATTATACTTAATTTTTACTTGTTCTAATGCCACTTGAATAGCCTGGGTCAGTTGCTTTTCGCTAAATAGATGTGAAGAAGAATTACTCCCCTTCTTTAAACTGTCAAACAGTTCATTAAACCGTTTTGTCAGCTCATCAGTTGAAGCTGTTAAAGGAGGTGTTCTTTTTTCGGCCTGTGGTGTGGCTTTTGTTTTAGTGTTGGGTAGTGGATCAATTTGCATAAACTCAAAGAGGGTATTGTCCAATTCCTTTGCAATTGTGTTATCCTCGGTAAAGCCTTTACTTAGTTTTACAAGGGTCTTGAACATTTCCTGTAGTTCCGTTTCCTGACTTTCTATCCAGTTGCGGTGCTGTTTCATCTGATAATTGGCCATTGCTTTCACTTTCACGTTAAATCTCCTAATTCAGGTATTCCTTTTAATTGCATTGCTTTTAATCTCAATTCCTGTAATTTTATCTCAGAATTGGAATCTATTCCTTCTAATCCCCTTTTCTTTTTGGCAATAAGCAATTTCATTTTCAGGATTTCAATTTTAGCCTTCGCTTCCAGCTCCAGCTTTTCTTGTTCGGACAAATCCGGTAAATCGCTATTTGAACCCTGATTTGTTGTTTCTGCCTTTTCCATCATGACTATTCTTACCCTTATACCTGTGGAATGGAAAGCGTTTTTAAAGGCTTCCTGTAAAGGCTCACTGATAAATGCGTTCTTTTGGCTTAAAAATTCCCGGAATTGTTCCTCCTTTTTAAACTTCCGAAAAATAAAGCCTTCGCTCATGATTGCAACCAGTCTTCCACCCTTGTTCAGTAATGAATACGCATGTAATACATGGTCTATGTCCTGTCCATTTTCAAATGGAGGATTCATGACAATTTTATCGTATTGTCCCTGATATTTGAGAAAATCATCCCCTACAATTTTAAATCCTTTCCATTTAAGTATCTCACGTAAAGTAAAATGGATTTCACAGGCAGAGAGGTTCAGGCTTTTTCCGTATTCTTTTCTTATTGCTTCCAGTATATCACCTTTTCCCGCAGATGGTTCCAGTACTTTATCTGTTGAACGGATTTCTGCTAATTCCAGCGCACGTTGGATGAGTTCAGGAGGTGTTGGGAAAAAGCCCGGAATTTTGGTATTCCAGATTTCCCGCTCTTTCAATTTTATCTTTTCCTGCTCTTCGTCCTGAAAGGATGAACTTGTTCCTGTGTTGGAATGTATAAGTTCCTGTAATTGCCCGTATGCAAGTGACCAGTTAAAAACGCTGCTAATCCCTTTAGATAAAAAGAAGTCTTTGTTATGAGAAAATACATTCGTTAAATAGTTATCATCTTCTTTTTTTCCAAATTCATTGTTATAGCGGTTGAAAAGGGCAAGATCACTTTTATTCTTAAGTTGACTTAGCATTGGAAAGTTCCTGATTTTTCCGTTTTCATGAGCAGCAGATAGGGCATACAAGGCTTGCTGAATGTTCTTTAAACGATAACCATCTGATCGCATTCCGGCTGCTATCCTCATCCTTCTTGCTGTTGGTCTTTGTCTGGAAGTGGCCGAATTTAATTTGGCTTCTATGCTTTTTTGCATTCCATCAGCCAGCTTTTTTAATCGTTCAGCAATTGAAACTGACTCTTGTTGTTTGGATTCCGGCAGCCCCTCTTTTTCCTGTTTTTCAGAGGTTTTTTCTTCATCATCATCATTTTCTTCTTCCGCATCGTTTTCCTCTTGTTCTTCTTCTACTTCAGATTCTTCTTTTTCTTCTTCACTTTCTTCCGGCTCTCCTTCTTCACCAATTACTTTGTTATAAAACTTTTGATAATATAGCTTTCCTTCCTGTATCAAAAACCCTATGTTCACAGCTTTTTCAAGATGCTTTTTGTTGTAGAAATAATTTCGATCTTCACCTACACTGGTTACAAATCGGGTATATGGGGCAAGGGTTTGATATTGTTCAGGGCTGATTATTTTTTTAAGAATATACTTTTTTTCATATTGGGTAGTATCTGTTTCCAAATCATGATTATGGATGTATTCAATTAATTCCCTTGAAAGCTCATTATCGAGGGCATACCAAATCCTTTGTTTTTCCGAAAACTGAAACCCATGCCGTTTTAATAGAGTTCTGGCTGATTCTGTAGGTCTTGCAGTACCAAATCTTAACTCTATTCCATCCGGGGCTTTTTTACCATTGCTGTAAATACGATTAGTGTTATAGGTGATCTCTGGTTTTGACATGACAATTTCACCCAGCCCATCCAAACCATGTAAGGAATTTTCTTCCTTACATGGTTTGGATGAACAGCAACAATTCAGCGTATTTACCCTGAGACAGTTCATTTAATCAATGATTTTTTTCCCTTTTTTCCGGTGGTAAGCCAGTATTGCTTTTTGCAAACGGGCAGGTAATTTTCTTTTTTGGCTTTCTGTTAATTTAAATACTCCACCTGTTCCATTTAAACAACCTTTGCTTTTACGTTTGGTCTTTTGTTTTTTTGCTTCGGATGCCAGATATGAACCAGCTTGGCTGCTGCCTGTTGTTTTTAACAAATGTCCCGCTTCACTGATGCGGAATGGTATTTTGCAATACCGTGTTTTCTTTCTTCTCTTTGCCATTTTTTTAAATGTTAAATTTTTCTTAATTTCTGTTAAATGGTTTTGGAATTAGTTTTTCACGCTCTATTTTTGCATCACTTTCCTTTTGAGGAGATTGACATATACCCGCAGGAAGTTGAGTAATCGGCTTCCTGCTTTTTAAAAAACTGCTTCCCTAAAATTTGTTAAGACTGTTAAAACTTGGTTTTCCTGCCTTATCTTTAGTTTAGTTCTTTATCTAAAGGGTTTATTCATTGTGTTAAATGCCCTTTAAGTTTTAAATGTGTTATAATTAAACAGTCCTAAATTGTTTGTTGAACTATACCGGAGCCTTTATGGTTCCGGTTTTTTGTTTTTCAATAACATTCCTTACATTTGATGTATCGTTCTTTCTTATTGGTCAGCATCCCACGCTGGCCTTTTTTTATTCCTGAATATTAATGCGTGAATACCAACACCAACACAGTTCCAACAACAAGGGTAGTGCCCATAAAGATGTTGCGCCATCGGGCTGTCCGTTGTTGCTTGTACTGTAACTGATCGTACCGTAGCTGTAATTGACTATTTTGTTTCAGGCTTTGCTGTGTTTGTTCCTGCAAAAGCTGGTATGATGTTTCCATGTTTTTTATTTTTGCTTCGTTCTGCAACCACAACTCGTTAAATTCTGCCTGTAAATAATCAATGGTTTCATCTTTTTGCCGATATAAACTGTCCAAAGATGTATAACTGCTTTTCAAACTATCATACTTTTGAGCTATGTAGTGATACTTTCCAAATGTGTACTTATCCAACACAAATTCTTTATCACTTTTTGCCAAGTACACCTCATTCTTTTTTAAGAGTTGTATTCCTGTGTTCTGAGCTTTTAAATGACTGCATAAGCTAATGATTAATGCTATCAGGGCAAGTATGCCCCAGGTGATGATTGTTTTTTTCATGTCGTAGATTTTGAGTTAATTTTAATTGATCTTATGAATAAACTTCATTATGTTTTACATCATTCTTTTTCCTTAACTAAAGTCCATTATATCCTATCCTGTAAAATAATTCTGTCTGGTTATTTGCAGGAAACCAAGTTTACTTGTTGAAAGTTGTTTATCTACCTGTAGGTGGATCTCTTATAATAGGTGCTGTTCCATTGTAGATTACCGCTGGTGTATTTTTCTTGTTTTTAAAGTAAGCATTAGTGAAGTGCCCGATTATAGCCGCAATGCCCAATCCTATACCCCAGAGGGCAAGCGTTCGATTCTTTTTACAACATTTTTTCATTTTGGGCTTCTTCATTTTGATTTATTTTTCGTTGTCATTTTGTGGATCTTTGCAGTTTTGTTTAAGTACCTTTTAGAAAAAAGTAGTTTACAGGGTTAGGTAATTTTTAACCACTTTGTTTCTGGCAAACAACACGCATAATTAAGTTTCGGTTTATTCCCTTTTTTCGATTGTACTCTATTAATCAGGTGATAACTTTAATTCCAGAATAACCTTTTCAATGTATTGGTCTTTATCCTTAGTGCTTAGTTGATCCCACTCACTCTGGAATAGTTGTTGGATATGCGTTTGAACAGCTTTAATTTTTTCATGCTGGATTTTTAAGAGCTGTTGCTGCTGATCTATTTTTTTCAAAATAAGCTCCTGTTGTTGTTGGAGGTAGGCATTTCTTACCCGCAATTGTTCATCAATGCGGATAATACTGTCCCGTATAGCTGAATTACTTATTGTTTCTTTGGGCGCTTCCTTCCATTGATGAAACATTTTCAGGTAAAACAGAATACTCAAAATGAAACTTATCAGGTTCATGAAAAAAATAAGCCTGTCTATGTTAAATTCTCTGTTGCCGATTTTCATATCAGTTCTTATTAGGGTGGTTAAACTTGTCTTCATCCAGCGGCACATTGATTTGTTCAGCCCTTTGTTTTAATACATTCCTGAAGAAGCTGCCGGAACTATACCCTATGAGGGCAGAATCCAATAACCCATAATTACTCAGGTATTGCGGTAAAGTACCCATACACAGCACAATGCACACCACTGCATATATCCATACCGGAAGAAAATCGGTTACGAATTTTTTCCATTTAAATGTTGTCCAGTACAAATGCTTAACTTTTAAATAAGCATGAAGGACTAATCCCATTAAGCAATAAAACCAGTCTGCTCCTGTTGTATGTGGGAACAAACTATGATAGATTTCAATTATCTTTTCCATGATGTTGAATGTTTAGTGTTTGTTTTTTGTTTTCTCTTTTTTCGGACATAGTAATACAATCCTGCACCCAGCAGGGAAAGTGCAGTAAGAAGCAGAAATACTATTTTCAGGTAATTACTATGTCCGGGTACTTTTTTTGAACATAAGTCAGTATGGTTTTTGCAGCCGAGTTTATCAGCTTTTCATAGTTATTGCGGTTGTCCCCATTTTTTTCTGATATGTAAGGTGATTGAGCAATCTTATGAGCATATAGACTGATGTCTTTGCTTACGTTAGCTGCTTCTTTGTATTTACTGGTGATTAACCTGGCAAAGTCTGCAAAACCAGCTTCGGTGGTAGGGTACACCCTGAACTTTAAGCCTGAACTTTTAGAGGTATAGTATTGACCTCCCCAATACTGATTAGGTTTTCCGGCAGCAGTAATGCCAAAAAAATTATTAAAGCGTTGGGCTAAGGTGCTGGTTCCCCAACCGGATTCTACTGCACCCTGTGCTAACAGAACCAAAGGGCTTATCCCAAATTGCTTTGCAGCCTTTATAGCGGCATTAATATAACTGGACACATACAGTTGTTGTTTGTTTAATGCAGTGGCCGTAATAGCATTTAATACCTCACTGGCTTTTGCCTCCTCCGTGCCTTCCAAAGCCATTAGACTTGGAAAACACTCATAAAACTCTCTTGCCATTTTTTCTTTATTGTTGTTTTTTACCTTTTTTCTTTTCCTCGTTAGTACATTGTCCATTGTTTAGTGGCAGGATGGTATTTTAATCCAATTTTCATTAAAGCCTCTTTAATAAACTCTTTTGATTGCGGATCAAAATGTGGATCTAAGACTGCATTCACTAACGTTTTTCTAACTCCATTTACCCTGTAGTTTTTAAATATTTCATTTACCATGCGGTAATTGCTCACATTTTTTAGCCGCAATATTTCAATGGTCAGGGCATGTATTCCTTTGTTTTCAATGAGTTCTTTGATTCTTCCCGCAGAACGAATGGCCTGTTCAGTATTGAATAGTTCTGGCACTTTGGGCTTAGTAGTGGGGGCTGTTTCCACAGCTTTTTTTCCTTGAATAATTTTAGCTAATAACTCTGCTGTTACTATTGTAGAAAAACCATTTCTTTCCAGAGCGAAAGCAGTTTCATTGCCAAAGACCCCATCTACTTTTATGGTCATCCCGAAGTTTTTGTTGAGTGCTTCCTGCAACTGTTTTACCTGCTCGTTGCGATAGCCTTTTACTAATGGAAAGGGGCTACTCTGAATAAATGGTTTCACAGGAATTTGTGTTGGGGCTGATGGAGCTGCCGATGAGCCTGTTTCCGGCAGGAGTGCTTGCCCTTCTTCTTCTTTCTTTTTTTTCTGAACGTACCACCAGCCTATACCTATAAGTGCAGTAAGCCCCAAACCAAGCCCAAGAAACAGTAAGGCATTTTTATTTTTTGATTTGTACATTTCTTTGAGTTAAGTTGAATAGGCATTGTTGTATTGAAAGGCAGAAACAGTAAACAGGGATGCTCCTGTGGGCTGCGTTTTCAGCACATTCACATTGGCAATGGCTACAAAGGCTTTGTATGATTTTTTAACCGTAACACTGTCAAAGACAATCACAGGTAGAAAAAAGGTATTGTGCTGTTCATCGTAATACAATTTTCCTTTGTTCTCCAAAATGGCTTGTTTGTCAATGATTCCGATAACTGCTCCAGATTTAGCTACTCCAATAATATTTGGCTTCGTTGTAAAAATGGCACTACTTACTTTAGCAGATTTTCTCACCCTTGTATCTATTTTAGCCACTACCCATAAATATTCCATCAGGCTGTTTTGTACGTTCTGGGCAGCTTGTGAGGTAGGTTTTATTGCACCTCCCTTTATGCCAATGATGTTGAGTATTTGTTGGTACGTACCGCTGCTGACGTGTTTACGGGTGTCTTCCAGCATATCCAGATTATGCGCTTTTTTGTAAGACATCCTCACCGCATTATAATCTGTGATTCCTTTATAGAGTTCAAGCTGCTTATCGTCACTTGTCCAGGTAGCCCTGTTTTCGGCATAGATTTTAGAGGCAAGATTGGCATTGTCATCACTGTCTGCCTTTTTGTTTTCCTGTTCTAATTTGTAGTTGTCATACCACTTTTTACCATAGTAAAGACCTCCTATGGTAGCTACCCCCAACAAAAGGTACAGCACAGTTTTGTTTTTCCCGCTGTTGACCACAATGGAAGAAGGGAGAGCCGCCGCTTTAGCCATATAGTTGCGAATGGCCGGAGCTGATGCAAGCTGACTATATGCTTTCCTCTTTCTCATGGTTGAACCAGTATTAGCCTAAATGGGATTTAATCAGGGCTAACTGTGCCGGATTATTTAATACCTGAACAATTTTGCTTAATTCTTCTGTATTCAGGCGACTAAGAATAACACTAATGGCTTTCATTTTGATGGCTGCTTCCTGTGCGCTATTGGCCGGAACACTTATATTATACTTAAATGCGTTCATTTTTATGTTGATCTTGTTGGTTATTTCTTCTTTTTAAATAATCCTGATGATAACGCTGTACATTTTTTATAGACTGGGGATCATTACTGAGCTGTGCTATGAACTCCATAAATGGAGCAAGAAAAACCCTTCCTAATTTAGTGGGAAGCTCATTGAGCAGCTCCGCATAGGGTTCCAGCTCATAGGCCACAACCACCCCGTTAAATTCCTGATCGTTTTCATCTACTGCCTCCTGATAAGTAACCGATGAGGCTGTGCCCTTGTTTTCTGCGGACTGCTGCTGTTCCCTGTTGTCCGCCTGCCCGAAACCACCCAGATTAGAGAGAAAAGGAACTCTTTCTTTTATGTATGGCGAGTTCATGATGCCTGTAAAGAGGATACCACTCAGGTTCTCAATTCCTTTGGTACGATTATCAATGATCTCCTTTTTTTCTTTGACCCAGCGATCAGCCAATTTTTCAAATTCCTCCAACTGTTTTTTTAAATTTTCGTTTTCTTTCAGTAATTGCTCATAGTGGATTTCCATTTGTATTCGCTCTTTCAGGGCAGCGGCACTTTCTGTAATCCCTGTTTCCATTGTTCTATCAGGTACTCCATTTAATGGATGGCTTCTGGAAAATTTATTTTCCTTCAGGTGCAGGTAGTATTTTTCAAAATAGGCCGTTTGTGTTTTCCGGTAGAAATACACACAGATGTATGCTGTTTTGGTGTTTATGATTTCCCTGATATTGCGGATCACGGAAAGCTCCTCTGTTCTGGGAATAATAACCTTATCATTTACCCGCACTTCTATGTCTATCCCTTCTGTAAATTGTTGCTGATAATCCCTTGCTTTTAATTCAAGCAACTGAATTACCTGTTCGTTGTATTTTTCGTGAACAATTTTTGTTTCTGTCATGGCTGATTGTTTTTTGGTATAACCTGAATGAAGCGTAGGATGCTGTTGACTTTCCCCAAATTGGTCAAAGTAATTTTTCCCCGGTGTTCAAATTGTAATTCTGTTAGTCTGCTATCCTGAAAATTGCACTGACCAGCTTTGCTTTTGATGTCGAAAAGAGCAGGAACATCAATGGCATAATAATATTCATTCCATGCCTCTATAGTCATTGTCACAGCTGGAGATACATTTAAACAGCGGTAACGCACATAGTAGTTAACAATGCCCAGCTCTTTCATCCGTATGGGAATGTACCAGAGCGCAAATTCATGGGTCATTGGTTCCTCCTTTCATAACGCAGGTAAAGCATTACAGCATAATGAGTATAGAAGGCTACTTCACTTCCCGCATTGAACCAGTCTTCATAAAAGCCTTCCAGAAATGTTTCCTTTACCGGTATGTACACATCCTGATAGTACTTCCCTGTATTAAAACCATCCACATTTATTGGTTGATCTGATAATGAATCCAGCGGCTCATAATAATAGTCATCTAAAAAGTACGGTATCTCTGCATACAGGGTATCGCTTCCTTCGGGATGAAATAACTGAAGACTTCCCGCTCCCGTAAAAGAAGGAGAGCTAACACCTGGTATGTTTACACTTCTAAAGCGTACATAACAAGCTATTCCGGTTAGGGCTATACAGTTTTCAGGATGCCTGACCTGAAAATTTACTTTGAGTTGTTTATCACCAATCTCAATGGCTTTTACTAAGTATTTTACCGAACAGTTCATGAATTGGTTTTTAGTTGACTATACACGTAAAGCCTTACCCGATATGGGGCAAATTTGGCACTTTGAGCTTCGGTGTCCTGAAATTCAATTTCTACTTTGCGGTTGCCCGGTTCTATTTTTTGCCCCAATCGTATGATGCGCTGATTCACCGGAACATTTAAGCCCTGCATGAGCATTTTACTTTCATAGCCTTCAGGGAAAATTTCCATTTCATTGATGGTGATTCTTTGCGATCCCCTGTAATAGAGTTTATCCTCTAAGTTAGCACTGATGCTGATGCCCAGAATATGTCCGGCCAGCTTATCCACTTCCATAGCCCCCTTTACTTTTTGATTGGGCTGGGTGATCTGAATATCTACCCATTCCTTGATTATGCCGATACGGTGTGACATGATGAAATAAATTTTTGTGTGTTAATAACAGGCAGCCAATGGCTGCCTGTTGGATGGATTCACTTATCAGGGTGTAGTACCGGTTCCGTCTAAGCCCACGTAAAGGAAATGATTGGGAGTTATCCCCTCCATAGTACCCAGCTCTACTATAAACTCTATCAACTCATCGTCTTTGATTAAACGGGGGTTATCTAATTTGTAATAACCCAATGGCACAAAGGTGTTATTGTCGGTGATAAATTTGCGGATGATAGAGCCTTCCGGTACTATTTGCTTTTTGTTGGCTTTTAAGGTAAACTCTCCGTTGGCTATGGTCGGAAATGTTCTTACTGACCGGAAGTCAATCGCCTTTTGTTTTTCTTTGTTGGAAGGGTCTGAGCCTCCTGATTCAGAAACCGGAATTGTTCCAGCCAAGAGGTAAATTCCACTCACCAGAAACACAAAGTTTTTGGGCAGCTTGGCATTACTGATATTGCGTAGCCCGATTTCTTTGTCGTCCTGTGTTTCAAACATTTTAATGGTTTTGGAATTAATCTGTTTGATGGAATAAATGGTATAGTCTGCTAAACGCAGGTTGCCATTAAGGAGGTTCTCTTTTACTCCATCGGGTACTTCTTTGAAGAATTTTTCAAATTCTGCCCTTGATCCCCTTGATCCCATTTGTTTACCTGAGAGTTTGCGTAAGAATTTTACTTTCTCCGCCGTACTCATATTGTCTATGCTGCCGCTGATTTCTCCTAAGAGGGCGGTGTCTATGCCCATCAGGTCGCCAACATTGTTGTACTCGCTGTCCATGACAGCTCCTATTATATCATTCATGTGTCTTTAATTTTGATTGATGTTGATTCTGGAAAGAATCTTTTTCTTTTTGAATTGCCCGTTATGATGTGAAGCGTTTAGCTTTTAAAAAAACCTGTCTGCCTGCGGAAAACAAACAGGTTTTTCTTTCCACTATAAATTACTCATATCCGGTTCTTCCGTATAGCCGCTTACCTGGCTATTGTAAGCTGTTGCAGAAGCTATCAGGTCCGCTTCTAAATCATCTAAGGAACGGGCTGCCTCCAATGCTCCCAAACCTTCGGTAGTCTGAGCTGAATTTTTGTTTTTGAACTTTGAAACCACCTTATCTAAATAGGTTTTACTCATCAGTTCAGTTCCTAATCCCTTTATCCGCTCTTTTACCGTTGAACCTTCGGCGGGTTTGTCGGCTAAGGAATAAGCCATCATTCCCAATCCTACAGCGGGCATGAGTTTGTTTTCCATATAGTTTCCTGCTACCATCAGGGTAAAGCCTCCGTAAAAGGAGGGTTTACCCAGTATGGCAGCAATGGCACATCCCAATCCTACACCCACGCCAGCCTGTAGAGCCGATTTTCCTAATGAGCTTTTCAGGTTATTTTTGGTAGGCATGTCGTCAAGTAAGTACTTTAACTTTAGCCTTTTTTCTACTTCGTTTGCCATGTTCTTGTTTTAATTAATGGATAAGCATTTTTGCTTTTTCCTCTGGTTTAAAGCTCGCCGTACCTGTACGCTTACTTTAGTTTTAGCAGTTTAATTTTTTGCCCTCCTTTTTTACTTTTTTTTCTCCACCTCCCTTTTACCTTACCTGCGCCAGTACCCTGAAGGGAAGTGTTTGTTTTGCTTTTACTTTTACTTACTGCTTTGTATATACCGTAAACAACAGCTCCGGTTATCAAAGCTCCTGCACCAATAGCAAGCAGTTTGTTGGATTTTACCCAGCCCATCCATCCTGTTGTTGTTCCTTCCTTAGTCATGGCCTGACTTTGGTTTCCCCTGTCGGTGGCTTCATCCTGATTGGCCGAATCAGGGTTGAGCTGACTTGCTCCAGTTTTAACTTTATCCTCTTTGACGACATTGGAAGGTGTACCTGTGTACTTCACACCAAAGGGTGCTGTTTCTTCAGGGCTGGACTCTGCTTCCGTTGAAAGGTCAGGCTTGATAAAGCTGTCATTGGCGGGTACTGCGGAATCATCTGTGGCTTGTTCCGGTGTGTTCTCCGATGTATTGCTTGCCTCTTGATTATCTTTATTCTTTCTTAATGCTCCAATATTTTTAATTAACAGGGCTAAGGCGCTCATCGCTCCTGATGCTGCGGCTATTGCTGTGGCTGTTGCCGGTTCACCCAAGCCTTCCACCCCTTCGAGTTCCTCCTGGTAGGTAGCTATTCCTAACAGTTCTGCTAATCCGGCTTCTTCATTCAACACGCCCCCGCTATCTTCCCATCCACTTAATGGAACTTCTTTGTTCTTGTTTCCTTTTCCTGTTAGTATAGCTGAACGCAGGTTCTCTGGTTTACCGCCCGCTCCATAGAATATCTTTTCTAATCGTTGCCTTACCCCCATCAGTTTATTCCATTTAGCCATGTCAAAACCTCTTTTCATGGCCTCTGCACTGCTTAAATAGGTGTAGCGTAAATTTTCGGACACACGCATCAGGTTCAATTTCAGGGAGGCTAATAATCCAGCCCGCAGTAAGGCTGCTGCCGGGTTTACTCTGTTAATGGCATGCACCCCCTTTTTAACTATGGCTTTGGTCTTTATGGCTGCTTGCTTAATCCCTGCCTTTGTATTCACAATCCCTTTTTTAATCCCTGCTGCTGCTTTTTTAATGAATACGGGTTTTTTGAGTTTTATTTTTCCCAACTCATTCCAGTCTTCTCCTCCGAGTAAATCTTCAGCATCTATGCTGTTGTTTGCCCCTTCAAGGTCTGATGCAGGCAATCCGTTTAAAAATTGAAGCTCCATTGTTTTGTCTTTTTTTTCTATGTAGGGTACTTCCCTGTTAAATCTGTCTACTACCGCATCCATGATTATTTCTTTTCCCTGCTCATCTTTGGCTACCACATAGATATGCTGAAAGCCTTTTTGTGAATGGTATTTCGTAACCCTTAATAAGTAAGGAATACCCAAATTCTCTAATGTGCAGGCGATGAACACGGAATAGTCATCACAGTCTACTCCTCTCACCCGATCCTGCCAGCTCCGCTGCGGGCTTCTGATCTGCTCATAGCCCTTTTCATCGGGTTCATATTGCAGGTGATGGTATAGAAATGTCCAGATCTTATCACAGGTTTCCTGTCTGTTTTTTCCCCCTATGAATGAAGCGAATGAATGGAGCTGATGGCTACAGCTCTGTATTATTTTTGGTAATACCTTTAAGGTATCATCCAGATCAGCATTCCGCTTTATTAATTGATCTGTTCCGGCTGCTTTCGGAAACAGGTAGTCATACTCCCTGCCGGAAGCAATATTTCTCTTACCCGCTTTCATGTTATAGACTGATGTCCTTCGTTTCTGTAAAAGGAAATGTTCCCAGATCTGTCTTTACTGTGCTGATGATGGTTGCCAGTAATTCAATTTTTACATTTTTATCTTTCAGCTTTTTTAAAAAAATAGGGGCTAAACTTCCCATGTTGATATAGCTCACAGGTATCCGCAGATCCTTTATCTCCGTTTGCTGATAGGGTAAAAGCATAACGTCCTCATTTTTCATTTCAGAGCTGGCAATGGTTTTTATTTGTTCCTTACCATCCGCAGTCCTTAGTTTATGCCCGACCTTGATGAAGGGATATTTTATACTTAACTGTTCAGCTCCGGGATTTTTAAGCACTATATCTAAAGAAATAAGCACCCGTTTAAAATCTATGCTGTGTACTCTCGCATGGACATCTGTTTCCATACTGGCTGATACCTGTTGCAATGATTTTACTTTTGTAAGTAATTTGAAGGCAACAAACCCCAAGCCCAGCCCAATCCCCAATTTTGCCCACCATTTCATGTGCAATTAATTTTTTAGTTTATAGCCACATGGAATAGCCAGTTTTAGAGTTTTATTGAATTGGTTCTGGCGAACATGGCTATTTCATGTTAATGTTCTTTAATGAAAGATTCAATGTCGATCAGTCTTTTCTTTAATCCCTTGATCTGCTTTTTAAACAATTGTGTTAGTTGTTCAAATAAGTTCAGGTGTTCATTGAATTTGAGGTGTTGCTCGTTGACCTTTTCACTTATTTTCTTAAAGTCCTGATGAAGGGATTTAAAAAAGTAACCTATGCCCAGTAATAAAAGCCCGATCAGGGTTAATAAGATGCTGTTGATAGTCAGCAATATTTCTGTATTGTTCATCTTGGTTTGTTTAATTTGTATTCAACTTCACTGTTTGTTTCACCTTTAAGGTTGCATTTCTACTACAAAGTTCGGCGATTATTCCTCTGTGCATTTGAAAGATGTACCGCTTGGTTTTGCATGGTAGCGAAATGTATTCTTTGGTTACTTATATCCGATTCATGAATCTCATTCAGCATTTAGGAGGTTGTTTCCGCAAAACAAATACTCCCGCATATCCTTAAACAAAGCTCGGTGATTATCCCTATCTGCTTTTGAATAATGTACCGCTTGGTTTTGCATGGCAGCGAAATGTATTCTTTGGTTGCTTATATCCGATTCATAAATCTCATTCGGCATTTAGCAGGTTGTTTTCGCAAAACAAATACTTTCGCATATTCTTAAACAAAGTTCGGTGATTATCCCTATCTGCTTTTGAATGATGTACCACTTGGTAGTGCATGGTAACGAAATGTATGCTGTTGTCCCGCTGTTCTAAATCCCGTTTGGTCTTAGGAGTTTAAACACTACTTCAATTTCCAGGTCTTCTAATTGGCAAAATTCCTGTAGGGTTATTTTTCCTTTGTTCAAGCTGTCACAAAGTGTTTTCAGTTCTACACAGGCTGCCTTATAGGTTAATGCGTTCAATTTCATCAGGTCTGCCGGTGTAATAAATATTCCCCTGTCGCTCCTCTGAGGATGGTAATTATCCTTTGCAGTTGTATTGTTCACTTCTGTTGAGCAATGTTGTAAAATGTATTGAAAGGCTTTATGCGTTTCACCTTGCTGTAAATAAGCAAATGCGTTAAATAAGTATTCCTGTTCTATTTCTTCTAAAGCATCGAGCAAATCTTGCTGAACCCTGCTTTCTGCAAAGCTATTGTTTATTGCTCTTCCTGTGATGAGAGATAAATCACTACCATCTAACCGCTTTAAGGCTTTCTTAAATTTTACTATGGTGATATACACAATTGGGGAATTTCCACTGGTATTTACCCTGTTTCCTGATAAACTTAAATACTTAGTATAAGCATCATGCCTGTCAAAGTATCCTTCTAATTCTTCTATGCTTGCCATGTTATTTGTTTTGCGGCCTTCGGCCTGTTGAATGGCTGATTTTTCTTTTCCTCTTTTTATTCCATTGCCCTTATCAGCCTTTTGTAAGGGAATTGAATACCTACCTTTTTTATTCCCTAAGTAGCTTCCAGATAAATTCATAGTCTAATTGATTGAACACGCAGTACTCTCTGATGGTGATGTCGGTGTTTTCCTTTTGCATTTCTTTTTTAATTTTCCGCATTTTTCTCCTGCTGCTGCTTTTGCTGCTTATGCCGGTGAGCCTCATTAAATCTTCTGTGGTGAAGAATATTCCTTTGCTTATTTTCATGTTACTTGTTTTTAGTATTACAAAGGTCTGCGGAATGTATGGCCGGAAAAACCCGCTATTGTTGGTTTGAAAGGATTTTTAATTCGTTAAAATATTTTAAATACGTTTGAAAGCCTTTTATGTCAAGGATTATAGCCGATTCAAAATAGTTACTCACTGGGATTTGATTCGGGAAGTAAAAATGTTTTTAAACTACTATAATCCTAAACCACTTTAAAACAAATGGATTTAGGCTGAACAGAGCTTATAATTAAATAATAAAGTGTAGTATTTCCGAACCAGTTAGCTTTTTTTGACTGGTATCTATTCAACAGGTTATTTAGTCCTGTAATGAAGGGTATATAAAAAGTAATGGATAATTACCTGGATAAGTATGTATTGCAGGAAATAGTCGGGTAGGGCAACTACAGCGATGATATATGCTGGTCGTATTTGGATGGTTTGATTGATGTGTATGGTTTGGCAAATCCCACTTTAGCCGCTCACAAATAAACATCAACAGGGCAGTGATTATACTGTATCTCTTCTTAACTGACTTTGCGTAAGTTCAGTTTATTCCAGAAAACCTTATTGTTTTCCTGATTTTCTTTCAATGGTCTTTTTTAAAACAATGTTCTGGTTAAGGGTAAATTGGCGGTATTCCATCAGCAAATCAAAGGAAGGTAAAAAAACGAGTAGCTCGCTGACCTTTTTACCCCACTTCCAAATGAGTATATCCAGCTCAATGAGCTTTCGGATAAAAGCCGGATTAAAGATCATAGGGTTCATATTGCTGTAATTGTCTAATAGTTCAGCTATACTCACCAAGTCCCTTCCTACTATGCTTCTAAATTCCGTTTCTTTGCAACTTACATATTCTGGAACACTCACTTTAATAATGGGTTCATTAAGGCTTTGTAATTGCAGGGTTCGTGTATAAAATATGTGTTTTAATAAGGCTAAATAGGATTTTTCAAGTATGAAGATTTTCTTTTTGGAAGGGCAGTAATAGCCATGTAGTAAATTTGCTCTGTATAATCGTGGTATTGTTTTTTCATCTAAACCTTTTAGCGTCATATCATAATATTTGCTACACAACTCCTCAGGGTCGAGCCAGCACTCTGCCATTAAATAAATCATAATTTTTTGTGTTTGTTGTTTTAATCTACAAAGGACGGTGTTATCCATATTAAAAATACACGTTTAATAATTTTTATGAAATCCAATTCCTATAAGTGGCGGGCATTTCAGCACGAATGAACTGTTTTATTTTATAATTGGTATTTTGTAATTGGCTTCGCCTTATTTGCTTCCATAAGAATGTATCTCGACTGCATAAGAACAGATCTCGATTGAATAAGAATGAATCTCGATTACATAAGAACAGATCTCGATTGAATAAGAATGAATCTCGATTGAATAAGAGTGAATCTCGACTGGATAAGAACAAGCCTCGATTACATAAGAACAAGCCTCGATTACATAAGACACAGATATGGATTGCATAAGTACAACTCTCGATTACATAAGAACAGCTCTCGACTGGGTAAGAATTTTATCTCGAATTGATAAGTGAATATATTCTAAAACAGTTAAATTATTTGAAAATTTAGATTTTGGTAAATTCTAATTATTGTTTTGTAACAAATCATCGTTTCCAGCGTTATTGTAGTAGTAAAAATCCCTTTATTTTGAAATATGAACATTAAAAAACAGCTTGTATTCCCCTATAAAATTAATCTTCAAGCCTTGAAAGGCTCTTCCCAGGAGGAATTATTGGCAGAATTGACTATAGCTGCACGTAATTTGGATGCTTTAATGCTTGAACTGGAGTATCAACGGGGTAGAATTGCAGAATTAGAAGAAAAACTTGCAGCTATACATGCAAATAAACAGGAATTAATGTTTTTGGAAGGCTATCATGCTCATTGGACAAACTTACAAGTGATCCGGTACATCCTGAATTACAGAAAAAAAGCTATGTCTACGCCGGAAATAGAAGCCGATTTTATTTTTCTAAATACTGACCGGCAAACTAACCTGAAGGATAGTTACAAGGCTGTAGCTAATTGCATATATCAGGCTACAATAAAGAATTTAATCAAGCGTGTTAATTTTCCCGGTGCTAAAGGATATTTTTATGCACTCCCGGAATGGTTGGATGAAAATAATGTGTTAAAAAAAAGGTTTTGGAAGTAAGGGTTGGGATTGGATTTGTAGACCCAATTGATCTGGTATAGGTGGCTCCCATATATAGGAAACGTATCACCTTACCGGTTTAACATTACTTTTGTGTAATGCTAAATATTAAGTACAGAAAACACTTTTTCCTTATAAGTAACTCCAATTGGTACATTTCTATATGTTCCTTCACCAATAATATTTATTTCATTACCAATAAGTGAATTTATGTGATTTATTGAAACGATGAATGATTTATGTACCCTCAGAAAATTAGAGTTATTTAATTGCTCAATGATGGAATTCATAGTTTTATGAACTATATACTTATCATCCTCTGTATATATTTGAATGTAATTACCGCATGCCTCAATTAAGGTAATTTTGTTAAGATTAATTTTATCCTTCCTATTTGCTTTTTCAATAAAAATAAATTGATTACTTAATAATGCCGTACTTTGCTCTTGAATACTTGGAAGAAGCTCAATTACTCTTTCAACACTTTGACAGAAACGTTGGTAATTAATTGGCTTTACCAAATAATCAATTGCACCCAATTCAAAACCGGAAACAGCATAATCAAAATATCCTGTTGTAATTATACACTTAATTTTTTTCCCCCCAGATTTATTATTTATCACTTTCATAAAATCAAGTCCGGTTATTTCAGGCATCTGAATATCTACAAACACTAATTCAATTTGCTGAATATAAATAAATTCTAATGCTAATAATGGGTTTATAAAAGTTTCTATCAATTCAAGGCACGGATGATTTTGAATATATTTAGATATTAAATCAATCGACTTTTGGGAATCATCGACCACAATACATTTAAGTTTATCCATGAGCTATTTTAATATTTCTATTGTAGCGGAAAAATTATCTTTTGAATCAATTATTTTAAAATTAAAATTGGTTTCATAAAAAAGTAAAAGCTGTTGCTTTAAATTTTTTAAACCTACCCCTGTTGAATTAACTGCTCTCTTCCCAATTCTTTTGAAATTAGAAACTTTGCAACAAATCATATCATTTTGAACATCAATAGTAACAACAATAGGTTTTTCAGGTGTATTGCAAATACCATGTTTAATCGCATTTTCAACAAGAGTAATAAATAATCGTGGGGCTATAAAATTAGACTTTAAATTACCTGTAGTATGAATCTCATAAAAAAGACTTTCGTCCAAAAGTCTCTTTAATTGAAGAAATTTTTCAATGTAATTAAGTTCTTTTTCAAGAGTAATTCTATCAGAATATTTCAACTCATATCCATCTTTTAATATAGCAGAATACAACTCCATCATTTTAGCTGTTTTCTCAGAAGTATCAATTAACATAGCATAACAATAATTTAAGAAGTTATTTATAATATGAGAGTTAAATTGGCTTTCATAAAAAGAAATATTCTTTTTAATAAGAAATTTTTTCATCTCACTTTCCTTTTCGATCTGGTGTTTTTGTAGTTTATACTGATAATATGCAATTGCACAAATTGTCATAATAACAAACAGAAAAACATCGTTTATTAGCCACCTCATAAAACCGCTTTCAGAATAAGCTAATATATCCCCCCACGAAAAATAATTATCAATAACAGTAAAAATAAAAATATCACCGCTTAAAAATAGAAATAAGACAAAAATACAAATCAGAAAAGACTTAAAGTATTTACGAAAATTGTAATGGGGTAAAACAAAGAAAAATAGCAAGTAGAAATTCAATGCGTAATTAATCATTACAAAAGCAGAACAATATAAATTGAAAGGTGTAATTGGGTCTTCATCTAAAAATATTAATAGCACACTTAATAAAACCCAAACTAATAAATGAGTTTTTCTTTCTTCTGAATCAATTTTCAATGTATTCTTCATTAATTCTAATTTTTAACCGATTACTTTTAAAAATATAATATAAAAACGAATAGTCCTCTGAATATTCATCAAATGAATTTGTTGTATGACCACCACTATATAGCTTAATAAAAGTGAGATGCTTTGGGTAATGGGATTGTAGCCTTGCCACAATTTTTCCAGAATTCCACCATTCAACAATATTATCCTTTAAGCCTGCGGTAAATAGTAAAGCAGGGTATTGAGAATGATAATTTATATTTTGATAAACATCCATTTTTTTAATATTTATATAATCATTATAATTCTTTATTGTTCCAAATTCACTTGTAGCAACTGTGTTTTTTGAAGACTCAGAACGCAGAGAATTTAATTCAGCTGAATGAAGTATAGCACCTTTGTATAAATTTGGACTTTCTTCAATTGCTCTTCCAATAGTAATACCACCAGCACTATAAGCTCTTGCCGCTAACAACTGACTTGATGTGTAATTAGAATCAATTAAATAATTAGAACAAGATATGAAGTCTTTCCAGCTATTCTCTTTTGTCGCTTTAAGACCACCTATATACCAGTCATTCCCCTTTTCACCACCACCTCTTACATGAGCAATAGCTATAATTCCACCCATTTCAAGCCAACCAATTTTAAAAAAAGAGAACTCTGGAAATAATGAAATTCCATACGCACCATATCCTTGAATTATACATGGATTCTTGCCATCTAAAATAATTCCCTTTTTATATAGGATAGTCAATGGGATTTTAATATTATCGTGACCATTTACTTCTATTAATTTCACATTAAAAGCGTCATTATTTTTGTATTTTCCAGCTTGCCTTAAATTAGTTTTATAAATTTCACTTTTCTTAGTAAGATCAAACATGTAAACCGAAAACTCGTTAAGCCATGACTCCATCGAAAAATATAGATTATTACAATGATTATAATTAAGAACGACATTAAATTTAGGGGTAAATCGCAAAGTCCCATTATACGGCAATTGAATTTCATTTAGATGATCTTTAGCTTTTACTTCATACAAAACCGAATTGCTGTTTTTCGTTGATTTCAAATAAACAGATGTTTTAGTAGAAATTAATTCTTGCAAAACTTCATTACGATTTTCATAAACTAATTTTGGTTTATAATGAGAAGAATTTAGATTAATTTTCATTAATGTACCATTTTGATTTAGATTATTAGATATGAAGTAAATTACATTTTTAAACATAGTAAAACTTGTAATTTGCAAATCGAAATCTAATATTATTTTCCAGTTAGTGTCATTTAGCCCTTCTTTTTTAAGAAGAAGTCTGTAATATCTGTTAGATCCACGTTCACTACTTATAAGCTGAAAATTTGAATTAGGATATATATGAATAAAATTAAAATCAATAGCATTTATAGGAAGGTTATAGTTCTTTAGCCTCGAAAACACCTCAATGTCTTCAGTTGCATTTGAATTTAACTTATGAAATTTAATTCCTACATCTTCGTACATTGTATTCTCATCAGCACTATTTCTTATTTCCTTTAACTGAGTATAATAAAATCCATCATTCTTAGTATTCCATGTTGGTGTAGAGTATTCAGCTCTTTCAATTATTTCTTTAAGTAGTTTTTTCTTTTCCACATCGAGTACCATTAAATAGATTTGCCCTGTTTCCTTTTTTAAAAGCCCAATAGCAATATATTTTCCATCATAAGAAGGTTCAAAGAACTCAACACCATAATTTGAAGTGTCATTTTTAATTGAATTAGTTGCAAACAATTCAATAGGAGAACTATTTAAACTATCTCTATAATAAAGTACCTGATTACTTTCTTTAATGTATGAGTTTACATAAAAAATCTTTTGATTTGCACATCTTGGGAACCCCCCACGAACGGTTGCTGTATTATACAAATTTTTTAAATTGGTATAAATACTATCTTTAACTTTTCCAATATTTATTATACTATCATAAATATCATTTTGTTCTTTTATCCATTTTTTTACCTGATTACTTTGTTTTGAAAATTCAAGGTATCTATATTCATCAATAATTTTATCACTGAATAATGAATCTATGACAGTATCTTTTTTAATTTTAGGATAATTAAAATAGTTTGACTGAGAAAATGTACTATTCCAAACAAGGAATGTAATTAAGAAGAAAAAAGAATATTTATACATTGAAGCTATTTTAAAGATATTTTGAGTGATAAATTATAATTTGTTTCGTCACAATTTACATCTAATTCAAACCCCTTGTTATAATTAAATACAAGTAATTCTTTTAGAGTTTTAAGCCCGAACCCTGGAGTAGAATGAATTGAATTATACTTGATTTTATTGCTAATTTTAAATGAAATAAATTCATCAGTTATTGATAAAGCGATTTTTACAGGGTTGTGTTTATCTGAAGTTATACCATGTTTAAAAGCGTTTTCAACAAAAAGACATAGAATCATAGGTGTAATACTTTTCTCTTTTACGTTTCCTTCTACATAAAAATCCACAAAGATATTAGATGAAATACATTTATTTATTTTAATAAAATCTTTTATATAGTTTATTTCATTTAAAATTGGAACAGCCATTTTATTTTCATTCACTAAGGAATATTGCAATATGTTCGTAAAACTCTCCATGTTTTTTGCGGCTATCTTGGAGTTCTCAGAAATAACATTGTAGCAATGGCTAAAAAAATTTAAAGAAAGATGGGAATTGAATTGCTCTTTGTAAAATGACAACTTGTACTCATTTAATGTAATTATCTCCTGATTTGTTCTTTTCAATTTTTCAATAGAATTTCTGGTAACAGAAGTACTTATGCTTGCAATCGAAATTATTAAATAGAAGATTGATGATTCTTTTATTACTTTAATAGGATTAGTTTCGTATTGAGTTAGGTTGAAGAACTCGCTTCTAAGTTGTACATGGTTAAAATAATTAATTCCATAAAACATGCTTATACTAATAATTATAAGTAACCCTAAATATATCCACTTCCTTTTGTAGTAATATTCAAATATGTAAAAAGATATGCAATAATATAAAATGGCAAAGTTAAGAGTTTTTAAGGTTGCATATATTAATTCAGAATAATGATTACCATATATGTCATGTATAAAACAATGAAAGTGAAAAAGAATGAACCAAAAAATTAGATGCCTAATTATTAAATATTTAGATGAAGTTAAATGCATATAATAATTTCAGCTAAAATATAAAAATTTAGGCTGAATATCATAAACATGGTTTTTTGTTTTGAATATGAACAGGGCTACTCATAAATTTTACAATAAAACCATTTAATTATTTTTGATTTCGATACTCAAAATTTATTTTTCAGGTGATGAATTTGCATTTAGATGTGACGAATTAATTTATTCACATGCTTGGATCTTAGTATTTATGATATTAGCTTTGGGCTGATAAAATTAGTGACAACTGAGTGTTACTTATTTAAGATTAAATTTGAATTATAATTTAAAAATTTAGAAATGAAAAAACTAAAAAACGGAAAGGGTTCAAAAAAACTTGTATTAGTAAAATCTACAGTCGCTATTTTAAATAGCCAAATGGCTTCTCAGATTTATGGAGGAAATAATGATCCTAAAACATCTAAAGTGAGTGATACTTGCACTACGCAAAAAACGGACGACTAACTATTTATTGAAAAAAGTTTTCACAAGGGGGGGGGGTATTGAACTCCCCCTTTTTTTTACCGAAACGAACAATAAGTGAATTTATACTCTAATTTTATTCATCAACAACAAACTGAAATTCATCAAAGAAATAATTCAATACATGTAATTTATTTTGCACTCCTTTAAAAACTAAGTTTCTTTGCTCCCGAACAAGAAAATAATAGATGAAATCAAGGGAAAACCTTTAATAGCAGGGTAATCGGGAATGGTTGAACTGATTTTATTTAGAGTTTCTAAGGGAGAGTAAAGCGAAAAGGGGGTCATAGCCCAAACCCCTTTTTTTAAAAGTTTAAAAAACTTGTCACTTTTTTAAATTAGAGTATTATTATTATGAGGCTTTCAAAATAAAAGGATTTTTTAACAAAATATTCTCAAGATGAAATTAGTTAGTTATATAAAAGAAGTTAATTTTACAGTCGGAATTTTAACTAAACAATTCCCCTTATTTGTTGGTTATACCAGGACTAACCCATACCTAAAAAATTATTATCAATTAATTGCACCACCACAAAAATGTATATCCGTTCATTAGAAAGATTTTTATTGAATTAAATTAAACTAAAACAAGCTAAATATGAAGTACCTAATTTCAGGATTTATCCTGTTGCTGATTTCTTATTGTCTGTATGCCAAACCAAATGGGCAAAACAGGCTTCCAGAAAAAATGACTTATTCTCCAAGCAAAAGCCATGTATTTATAAAAAAATGCCCTGCATTTCAGCAGGATTATAACCCTCCAACAACAGAAAAAACAGGTAGCACAGGCAGGAGTTTCTGCTCTTTTAATGTTAACAAAATAATTCAATGGACAGTACCATCGCAGAGTGTTGTCCGGGTTTATAACGATGGCTCACTCGCTAAGCCATCCACAGCAAAGGAGTTTGAAGATGGATTAACTTTTTCCAAAGATACACTACTGGTAAAAGATAGCGTATGGATTAATTTCACCGCAGCAGATATTAACTCCCAATACCTTATAGGCTATGCTTCCTGTAGCCATAAATTACTCGAAAAATCAGTACATAAAATATTCATCAAAGCCAACGAATGTTTTGTAATAGAAACCGATGGGGATGGTTTTTACACCAAAAAATTAATAAGCACATTCTCTGCCGGAGACACTTTCAGGATTTCTATCTCAGCAAGAGGCGTAAATTACTTCCGCTCAGGAAAAATCATTTATAACAGCCAAATGCTAAACGGAAACAAGTACCGCTACGAGGCCAATATTAATTACACCAGCACCAAAATAACCAATATAACAGGCAGCACAGCCATTTAACAGATAACAGACATTCAGCAATAACATACAGCACCATGAAGACTAAAATCAATTTGTCATTTTTCAGGCTAATATGCCTTAACGTAATGGTATTCTTTACCGGAACCATTTACGCACAAGTGGTAGGAGGGCGGCAAAACAATCAGCCCTCTGTTAAAGAAGTAAAAGCAGCAGCATTAAACAAAGGAGCAGCTACTTCCGATGTAAACCTGTTTAACGGTACACTCAATAGCAGCTATACTTTAGGAAAGGTATCTTGTCCCAGCGGGCTTTCCTTTACCCTGAGTAGTTCCTATTCCAGCACTTACACCTGTGGCGGAGAAACCACCATCAGCAGCGGAATACCCTACGGTGAAGGCTGGACACTTAACCTGCCCCGTATTGTTATTACCAATGAAGCATTTATAAATTATGATGAAACTACCTCTGAAAACATAAATAGTGCAAATGATGATAATAACTGCTTTTCCTTTAGTACAGAACAGGCATTAAATGAAGGGCGTTTATTTTGGTTTGAACCTACAGTTATTATTCCGGGAGTAATAAATGAGCGGTTCATATATAAATATACCGATGTAAGCAAAGGAATAAAACAATTTGTCTTCGTTCCCCATAAATTTAGCTCTTACGTAGAAGCCATACTTGAAGGTGGCAAATGGAAGGTCAAATTGGATGATGGAACAGAATACCGCTTTGAAACAGCCACCATTGGCTACAGAACCCCTTCAAACAGGCGGGTGTATAAAGATAAAAACATTACAGGAAATAGAGATATAACACAATATTCAGATGCTTTAAAACAACTGTATTTACCTAAAGAGGAGGTATTATCCTTCTATTGCAGCAGCATAACCAATCCCAATCAAAAAAACCAGCCTAATATTACTTTCTCCTATGAAAAATTCGGAAAGTTTAATCATTTTCAGGAGTTTTCTAACTTAATGCTATCCCTAAGAAAGGTAATAGGTAAATATATCTTCGCTAACGGGGGAAGTACTACAACTGGAAATACTGAAGCATTGGTTCCTGAATTTGACACCTATAAAGATTTGTTATTAACTAAAATAATTTCCTCTAATGTGGAATTATCAGTTATTGAACAGTTAGAATTAACATATAACACTTTAACTTCTGCCTCAACGGTAGATATGCTTAAAATATGTGAGGACGGAGTTTACCGTTTGGATTCCCTTTATAATTACAGAACGGTTTGGTCTCAGGGTGTTAATACCACTCAGGAAGCCAATGTATTGGGTAGTGATGCGTTGAATCCAATAACCAATACCTGTTACACTCCATATCCTAACACGATAAGCACCAACTTTAACAACTGGCAAAGATACCATCACGGAAAATCAGATCAATCCTCATTACTCTTAGGCAAAGACAATACCTCCATAAACATTTCACCATTTAACCCCTATAAGGTAGATGCTGTCATTCCCGGTTCCAGCCCATGTTCGGGTAATTATTACACAAGAAGTATGGTAAATACTTCTGCTAATATTCCGTTTAACCATTCCTTTCTTGAATCTCCAAGAATAGGGCTAAGTTTGCCCCCCGGAGATATATATGAAGTAAGGTCATTGATATACAGTCCCTATACGGATTCACCCAATGATTATTCCAAATCCTTTTGCAATTTCGATATAAATATTGTTACAGGCGAGAACCTTACCACACAGGCACAAACAGATATTCAATTAAGTTCATTAGCAAATACTTCTGTTTGTGAAACCGTTTACGATTCCCGTCGTTATCATACCCTGTTTTCCACATTTAATAATGCTATTAAATGGAACACGGCTGGCAACAGAAAGAGTTTTTCTGACCCAAATGCAGGGCTTTTGAAAACCAGTAACTTATTTGTAATGCCTAATCTGCCTAATGAGTATCAGGGTTTTCATATTCAGATAGGGGCGGCAGGATCAGACAATAAATATGATTTTAACTGGGACATCAATCAGGGAATTACCAATCCTGATATAGGCAGTGCGAAAAGTACCTATTACAATATTATGAATGACTACAAACACCAGTTTAATCCTACAGATAAGGATGATGTAGAGCCTTCAGAGAATTTAACCCCTGCTTTTGGGGTAGGTATGCCCTGGCATTGTGTAGATTGGTTAGAGGGTATGATGGAGGATGCAGGAAACTATGGTACAAATAAAAGGTATAAATTCTGGTGGTTTAATATAAACGGGAATTATGGCAGTAATCCCATCAATTACCCGAATTTACCTACACGGGCTGATGCCAATGTAACGCTTAACTCTATGGAGTTGGTACGTTACTGCAAAAACCCTTATATGCTCTCCTCAGTAAAACATTACAAAACAAGCGGAGCAGTAGATTGTAGCGATGTTCCCGAAGGGAAAGTGCTGGTAAATCAGCTTGATTTTGAATACAAATTACAAACCGAACAACTGCTGAGTAGTGTTTTAGTAAATAATACTTTCTACAATGAACAAAGTACAAACTGGACAAAAAACGTTTTTCTGTTAGAAAAGATCATTCAGATTCCGGTCAATTCATCCATGAATAGCCCTATGAGTGTAGCTTCCAAAACAACATTACCTACCAGTACTTTCAATTATGTGTTCAAACGGTTTTCAACCGGTAATAACGCCAGTAAATCTATAAGTGGATTTTATTTGCTAAATAAAATTACAGATCAGTTGGGAGGAGAAACTAATTATGAGTTTTATGAACC
>JACCDP010537197.1_pt1 | contig 31827 bp, 52 predicted proteins | sample 7445841 | NCBI WGS metagenome assembly JACCDP01 (sample SAMN15323441, study PRJNA562643) | freshwater metagenome | isolation source: river surface water | place: USA:Blue River Watershed | collected 2017-08-17 | reverse complement strand
TTTCTAATTTTAGATATGAAGAAAGTATCTTTTTTGCAATTTCAGAATAGGGCATCTGATAGCTTTGATTTACCCTTTGCTGACTTGAGAAAACATATTCATCAGCAATAAAATGCAAAATATATTTCTCTGTCGATTGATTTACATTTCTTCGGTCAGTTTGCTTGTATATTCTGAACGATTTGGTAAAGGAAAGAAAGTTTGAACTTTTCTCAATGTCAAAGTATATGACTTCGGAACCATCAAAGTTAAGTGCTTTTGACAAACCAATGGTGTCTGTTATCAGAATGTTACCAGACATCATGGGTATAAACAAAGAATCATAAATGTTGATTTCATCATACATCGGAGCAACGTCTATAGCGCCGCCCTTAGTCATGATAGAAATTTGTTTTACTCTAAATTGAGTTGAATCTTTTAGTTCAATTGTCATTATTTAATAATCTCTTTAAACTCTTCGAATACATCAGAAACAAACTCTGGTTTTAGTAATTTGATTTTTCTCTTAGATTCGTTGACTTCCATTTCGTAATCATAATAAGTTAGCTTTTCTTTACTTACTGTTTCATTAATTACTGTACCATTGTCTAAAGTATATGAAGTTGTGCCGACAATTACATTGGCATATGCATTTGCAGTGATACGAACTTTTTCTTTAATTGTTTTGCTGTCTGCCGTTACAGCACTTGATGTTCTGGTATTAACTTGGTAGTAAGAATGGATGTTATTTTGGCTTTGTGCCCAAGTCAATCCTGTTTGGACTGTTGCATTAGCTGCACCATTTGCGGCATATTTTTCGTTGACATATTGAATAAAATTTGGATACGTCAGAGGCCAGTCGTACTGTGGGTCGATGATATTGTTAAAATTTAAAACAACCCAGTGTCTTTCAGAGCTACCATAAATTTTATAAGCTATTGTTTCAGGTGTATCAGAGTCTTTTATTTCATAAGGATAGAAAACATTACTATTTTCTTTTAAAGACTGCTCAAAAGCAAATCGAGTTGTAATGTTAGTTACTACATCTAATCCATTGTTGTTGGAATCAACACTATAAAATGTCGAAGGGAAAAAATTAAAATAGTTAGCCATTTATTTTGGTATACCCACGTTATTGTAGCTAGGAACAGAATGTGTCATAGCACCAGTTGTTGCTGGTGCCGAAAACGGATTCTGTGCTCCAATAGCAGAATCGAAATCTTCTTTAGTGAGATATGTTGTTTCTCTGAACTGAAGAGTCATTTGAATACCAACAGGCATACCTGTACGCCCAATATCAGGGTTGTTTTCACCAGGAACTTCATACGCAGACCATCCACGTGGAGTGTAATTTACTTGGATACTCTCAAGCACACACGAAGAGATTGGTGGTATGTTTGGATTTTGGCGACCGGCATAATAGAACTGAATATCAAATTCAGACGGTGGTATTAAAAGACCAGATTGTTTACCAGAAATTTTCTCTAATTCCGGCGCTTGATGAAATCTGAAGCGGTCAATAATTTTTTGAACCTCAAGTGCTTCTGCTTCATCACGTGGCCAAAAGAAAAATTCAAATTGAAATGAGCGGAAGTCTGGTGAATTATAAATCAGTTCCAACATCGGATTAACAACACGCCCAGTAACCCCGAATACTCCCAAACGAGTTGTGTCTTGAGCGCCGGTTATTCCACCGATAACTCTTTCACCTAATGTTTGTAAGGCACCGGTTTTTTTAATAGCCTCCAGTGCGGCCTTACCGCCACCATTTCTGTATGTGTCAACCAAACCCGGAAGTGCAACAAGGGCTTGTCCTAACAGTTCTTTACCGGGAGAGAGTCCATCATAAGATTGACGGCTATCGAATTGGATAGTATCCGGCATGTAAAGAGCAATTGAATCTGTGGTCAGTTGCGTACTGTTCATGAAACCAAAAGCCGATTTATCTGTTATTCTTTTAACCGACTTTGTAATATTGTCATTTACCTTTTGTTCGGCACCCAAGGAAAATTCTGGAGGGTTGTTTGCGTTTACCCATTTCTCAATGCCAGCGCCAATCTTCCCAACTGCTCCACCACGACTAATTAAACTCTGTGTGCCAGCACCAGAAATTATATTTTCTAAACTTCTATTGATTTTATCGGCAAAGGAATTTTTTACTTTGCTTGTCTCCAACCTATTGGCAACAGAAACGCCTTTTGATAGCTGGCTTTGGATGTTTTCTTCGGACGCTTTATCAAATACTTGACCACCACGATATTCAGTAGAAAACTGAGTGCTCTTTTGCTCACGCACGAAAAATATCATGTAGTGTCCTTTATCGGCACTACCAACATCCAATGGGTATTTTAATGAGTTTTTTTTGAATTTGCCGCCACCAACTTCTTCTAGGGCAGATAGTGCTCCAAAACCTCGTCTATCTTCGTGATTGAATCTTATGTCTGAAAGGCCGAAAAATGCCATAGGAATTCCTAAAATGTTGACTAGATAGTATTTATGTCAAACAAAGGTAAATTTAAACCGAAAAACCCACAGAAATATAAGGGCGACCCCAACAATATTATCTATAGGTCTACGTGGGAGATAAAGGTAATGAATTATTTAGACCAGAATCCCAACGTCATTTGGTGGGGGTCTGAGGAACTTGTCATACCCTATATCAGTCCGGTTGATAAAAAAAAGCACCGATACTTCCCAGATTTCATCGCAAAAATGCGCAAATCTGACGGTACGGTTATGACCTATATCATCGAAGTCAAACCAGATAAGCAGACACGCCCACCGACTCAAAAACGTAAAACCAAAAGTTTTCTTCAAGAAACAATCACATATGAAGTCAACAAAGCCAAGTGGTTTGCCGCCGAAGAATTTTGCAAAGACCACGGTTGGGAGTTTAAGATTCTAACAGAAAAACATTTGGGTATCAGATAAATAAGACATGGCAAAACGATTAATTGATAGAATCAGAGAATCTCTTCTCAAATCAGGATATGAACCACGCTCCCGTGAAGCCCGAGCATGGTTAAAATCCAAGATTCCGGCACTCAGACCCACCAAAGGTGAGTTAATGCGTGACCGTGAACGATTAAAAAATCAATCTATCATCGGTCGTATGTACTTTTATTATTATGACCCAAAGACGAAAGATTCGTTGCCATATTACGACAGGTTCCCATTGGTCATTCCAATAGAACGCTACCCAGACGGTTTTTTAGGGTTGAATTTACATTACATTCACCCAAAGCGACGAATCATTCTTCTAGACAAATTGAGTGCCATTTTGTCAGACCATAATTATGACGAAAAAACTAGATTCAGAATTAGTTATGATTATTTAAAACGAGCATCAAGACTCTATGAGGCTACGCCATGTATCAAACGATACCTGTCCAATCATGTGCAATCTCGTTTTCTTGAAATTACCGCAGATGAATGGGATATCGCTGTGATGTTACCAGTAGAATCGTTTGTTAAAGCTAGTACCAGCAAAGTCTGGTCAGACTCGGAGAAGAAATTTTAATGTCGTTTTCACCAAACTTATTTTTATCAAATATCAGAGGCAAAGATGGACTTGCCCGCCCCTGTAGATATGAAGTTATATTACCTATACCGGGATATGTTGGAAACGCCATCAATAATTCCATCATTGAAAAAATATTGAATTTACCCAATTCAGCTTTTTCTGATATATCAGACGCTATAAGTAATGCCTTGGGTCAAAAAAATGACGCACAAAAAAGTGCAAATCCAGCAGTAACACGATATCTAGCACTTCAATGTGAAACCGCAGAGTTGCCCGGAAAAACTATTCAAACTGAAGACGTTAAGATTTACGGTCCTACATTTAAAGTGCCGTATCAAACTCAGTATGCTGAAACATCTTTTACATTCCTATGTACAAATGAATTCTATGAGCGCAAGTTGTTTGACAAATGGTTAGAAGCCATCATGCCGACGGACACGAATAACTTACGCTTCCCAAAAGGAAATGGGCAAGCTGGTTCCGGTTACATGACACAAATTACAATAACACAGTTTGACGATGTTATCAAACAAATATATGCAGTGAATCTGATTGACGCTTTCCCTATTGGAATTGCAGCACAACCGTTAAGTTGGTCGGATGATGGATTTCACCGTGTGACTGTTCAGTTTGCGTATCAAAGATTCGAAACAATTTACGAAGGAAAATATAATTTTGGCTCGGCAATAACTTCCATTCTAGGAACGGGGGCGGCTAGATTATTAACAATTTAATTTAACGTGAGGACATTATGTTACCCAAAATAGATGTACCAATTTATGAGTTGACTCTACCGTTAACAAAAAAGCAAATCAGATTTAGACCATTTTTAGTTAAAGAAGAAAAGATTCTTCTTATGGCAATGGAATCGGAAGAGGCGGATTCCATTTTATTAGCAGTTAAACAAATATTAACAAATTGCTGTTTAGAAGATTTAGATGTAGAAGAATTACCAATTACAGACATTGAATATCTGTTCCTAAATCTTCGTGCACGTTCTGTCAATGAAGTTGTGGAGTTACCATATCGTTGCAATAACAAAGTGAGCAAAGAAGATGGTGAAAAAGAATGTGGCAATATAGTAACCTTAGAAATGAATCTACTTGACATCCAACCAGAAATTCACGAAAAGAAAATAGACAAAATTGAATTGAGTGAAAAAATGGGTATTTTAATTAAGTATCCATCATTTAAAATGGTAGAGGAAGCGCAGAAGCAAGAGGGTGCTGAAGTTGATAAATTGATGAATATTCTTGTAGCATGTATCGATGGGGTTTACACCGAAGAAACTATTTTCTATTCCAAAGATGTACCCAAAAAAGAACTACTAGAATTTATTGAAAGTTTAACTAGAGAACAATTTAGTAAGGTTCAAGAATTTTTTGAGACTATGCCTAAAATTAAAAAAGACGTAGACTTTAAATGTTCGAAATGTGGGTACGAAGAAAAAATTACAATAGAAGGTTTACAAAGTTTTTTCGTATAACCGTTTGTTATGACAATTTGAAAAACTATTTTGATACCAATTTTGCCCTAATGCAACACCACAAATATAATTTATATGATATTGAACACATGTTACCTTGGGAAAAAAGTGTGTATGTGACTATGCTGGTAAACTTCATCAAAGAAGAAAACGAAAAATTACAACAAGAAAAGATTTCCAATAAGAGATAAAAATGGCATCATTCGCAGACTTAGTTAGAGCACAAAGACAATCGGGTAAAAGCGTAGCCACATCTTTATCTGGTGCTTATAACCAAATGAACATGCAAAAATACGACCCACGAAATGCTTTATTTGCACGAAGTGGTGTCATGACTGCACTGTTTCCGGGTCTAAAGGGATATCAAGTTCCCTCTGGTTCCGATAAGTCCCCGACTTCCCTAGTGTCACAATCTGTTGGGTCTTCACCAACAGCATTAAGCTCTATCGCACGTGATGCCCGTATTAGTGCAAGAAACTCTATGGCATTACCATCTATTGCACGTAATATGTCACAGATGGTTCGCATTTGGGGTGGAACTCCAGCAAAATATTTTGAACGTGCTGGACAAAGAGAATCTGAATATGAATCAAAACGTGGTGTCACTAAAAAAACAATGGCAGGTCTAACTGGTTCTTCTGGTGGTGGAAAGGGATTTAATATTCTTGGTATGCTTGGTACTGCATTGGGTGGGGTTGGTAGTCTTCTTGGTAGTGTGGTCGGTGGTGTTGGCAGCATCATAAGTTCAATTTTGGGTGGAATTGCTAGTCTAGTTGGTGGTGCATTTTCTGGAATATTCGGTATATTAGGAAGTGCCTTAAGTGGGATGGGTATTATGGGTATAGTCGTTGCTGGTATTGTTGGTTTTACTCTTTACTCACTGTGGAAAAGTTTTGATTTTTCTAAAATTGGTGGTGGTATAGGAAAAACTTTAGAAGGTTTGAATGATACATTTAAGGTGGCTGTAGATAGAATAGCATCCGGATTAGAGACTGCTTTAGTATTATTTAAAGATATGGGTACTGCGGTACTACAAGACATGTATGGTTTCATGGTTAATCTGTTCCAAGAAAATAAAGGGAAAATACTTGGTATGATTGCAATTGGTGCCATGGGTGCGCTTGGTGGGTTTAGCACGTTGACTGGTGCTGGTATTTCTATGGCAATCGCTGCTGCCATGGCTGCTTACGGTAAGATGACTGGTGAAAAATCTATCGAAGAAATGAGGATGGACTTAGAAAGCACAAAAAAATCAAGGTCGATAATAGAAGAACAATTAAAAACACCAAATATGCCCCCATCATATTATGAGACAAGACAGAAAAGCATTAAACAACTTGATGAGAAAATAAAAGGGCAGGAAGCGGAGATACAGGCAAAAGAAGGTAGAACGGGAAATACACAAAGCGTTTTAAATAGAATGACAATACCCGATTTAGTTGCTGATTTCAATAGACGTTACGCAAGTAGAACCGAGTCTGGTAGCACATCCCCAACACCGGCAGGTAGTGCGGGATATAGCTACGACAAAAAAATTACTTTTAATAGTTTGACGAGAGAACAACAAAATGATTTGATGTACGAACAAGCACGAAGAGAAGGTTCGACTAAGCCCGGAACTGTTGGTTTTAGACATAATAATCCCGGTAACATTATAGCCAAAAACAGCAGAGAAGTTTTCCCGGAACAGGCAAAATTTGGTGGAGTACCCGGAGAAACTATCACACATGAAGGGGTGACTAGAACATTTGTTCGTTTTCCAAATTGGCAAGCTGGTTGGGAAGCACAAAGAGATTTGTGGTCTAGAAAATATGGAAACATGGATTTACAAGATGCAATAAAAAAATGGGTCAACCCATCAGCTTCGGAAATGAAATCTGGTGCTTATTCCAGCTACGAAAGTGCTTTAATGAAAGTAGCCGGTGCAAAAGCAACCCCTATTCAATCACCACCCAACAAAAATGAAAACTTACTTGCAAAAACTGACATTAGCGCATCAGATTCTATGGCCGCACTAGTATATGGGCAAGTTGAAGCATTGGATAGGATGATGGGTGGGGAACTGAGACAAGGTTCTGTCAAATATTCAGACATGCTCAGAGACATTACTAAAGAGTTTATGAGTAACCCAACGTTTGTTGATAGCTCACAAACTGTAAACAACAATATGCCACCGGGTCTAGCATCGGCTGTGACTGGTAGTGCTTACAACCCAGATGTTACCCCAATGATGGCTGAAAGATTGATTGTTGGTACTGTAAATTAAAAACGGCACCCGAAGGTGCCGTCGCAGTTGATTAAGATAAAAGAGGTTTTAATCTTCTGCTAAAGACTTAAAGTAATCCAGTTCTTCATCACTATCAAGGTCAGGTGAAGTCTTTGGTGTAAAGTCTTCATCAATTGCCTTAGTAGTTGATACTGGCATAGCACCATCAAGACCCAAAACTTTGTCAAGTCGTTTCTTCAGTTCATCATATGACTTAAAGTTTTTGGGGTCAACAAATTCTTTCAGTGAATATTGTTTCTTCCAGAGTGCTTCAAGTTTGGCATCGTCGCCGCCATATAATGCTGATGGTTTTTCAAACTCAGACTTATCGTAGTTGCGATATCCTTCAACATTACGAATTTTAATCTTGAAGTTGGCACCTTCCCAGAAATCAAACGGGTTAATTGCCTTTTCATCTTCGAACTGAGGATTCATTGCTTCGGTAATCTTATCGAAGATTTTCTTACCGAACTTGAACAAACGAAGTTGCCCATCATTCTCAGGATTGCTTGGGTCAGAAACAACGATGATGTTTGCAATGTAATGCAAACGACGTTTCTGTTTACGTGCAATCTCTTTATTTGCATCAATACCAGAATTCCACAGAACAGTGTTGTAATCTGATACTGGGTCGTTCTGACCGATAGTGGTCAAAGATTTTTCAATATACCAGCCACCCGGTCCTTGAAAACCATGGTCAAATGTTCTAACCCATGGAAGACCATCATCACCATCGGCTGCTGGTGCTGGCAAGAAACGAATGATTGCCATACCATTACCAGCTTTGTCTGCGGTGGGTTGCCAGAAACGGTCATCGCCGCCTTTGGAACTTTCTGTGGGGGAGTTTACTGTTTCAACTGCTTTTGTGAGTTTGTCAAAAGAGTTGCGATTGTTTTTTAGTTTGGAAAAGTCCATGTTTTACCTCGTATAAAAAGTGTATTAAAAGTATTAAAAAGTATGTGCATCTTGTCCACTTGATTCATTATATACGTGTATATATGTATCGTCTAGTATCGACTGCACTTGTTTTATCGTCTTTGCCGTATCTGAATGAAGTATACCAATACCACCAGCCGCATTAAAATCATCGATTACATCTTCTGTATCATCGATTAGAATAATGTCTGGTTTGGCATAGTTAGCCTTCAATTTACGACCAGGTACGATGTTAGCTGTAAAGTCAATGTGATGACGCTTCAGCCAAATCTTCTTCTGCCGTTTGACTTCTTCATGATGCCTTTGTCCACCGGAAGAAGAAAGAATCTCGATTGGTATATCCAAAGAAATAATATACTTCAAAAGTTCAAGACCACCCGGATGCCAATCTAGAGTTTCGAAGTTTTTACCTTCTACAAACTTATCCCATTCAAGTGTGACTTTCTCACCATGTGAACGTTTATGTTCAAGGTCTACTTTGAATATTTCATTGTAGCGTTTATAAAAGTCACACAAAACACCATCAAGGTCAAGATATATTTTCTGTATTCGCATCATATTCCTTCTTCAATATAAGTTTGTATTTCGTAGGTTCAAATTGTATAAACGGAGTATATTTTTTTATTTTTCGGCTAACGTTAGGATAATGAAATGTATCGTTAATCTTCTTATCCCACATCGGTAAAAAGTTCATCAGTCTATTCAATATACAAACAGTTTCTAATGATATTTCGTCATGTAGAAGCAACGAAAGTAATTCTGGATATTGACCATCTTCCACCATCAAAAAAACATTTGGGTTTTCATGACTCATCAATATAGAAATTTCATTAGTAAACGTGTAGGTCAATGATTGAATAACTTTTTGACGATTACGATAAACAACATCAGATTCATTAGTCAGTAAATTACCAATCCAAACGTTAGAGTCGTGCACAAGATTAGCCACGATATAATCTCGTCCCTGTTCATCATTAGCAAACCTACGGCTCAGTTTGTAAAAATGATACTTGTCCTTACGATTCTCAAACGCATCAATACTTGTACTTACTTTACCGTGATACTTAAAGTAATCGTAAGAATCTGAATTGAAGTGGAGTTTAAGAGAAGTGTATAGACAAAATGCTTCATATCCTGTCATATAGGTAAACGACTACTCTTCACTTTTAACATGTTCAAACGTTCTGCTTGTTCGTGTATTTTTGCTTTTAGATTTGGCGTAATGAGCGTAGCAGCAACCTCAACTTCCAAACCAGTCTCTTTGCAGTGTTCAGAAATAGCCTCAAGATATGTGTAATCTGTGTTGGCTACTAACTGTTCAATACGCAAAGAAAACTTTAGCATCTCATCTTTAGTAGGCATCTTTGTCCGACCATTGATACTTTGCCGCACCCAGTGTTCCGGGCATAGATACTGTGAAAGATTGAATCTGTTCAGTTGTCAAAGGTGCCATCGTAGGATACTTGTTCAATCCAGCCCAATCGGAATGAGATTTGGTTTCGCCAGTAGTCAAATCAGTAACAGTCAATGAAGATAAATCAACTGGTGTTAGGGAAGGTAACGGCTCGGTTGTCAATTTACCAAACGGCCAATTATTGTTCGGAATATTATTGAAGTCCCACTTAGGCTCATGTTTTGGTGGTTCGGTCATCCTGTAGCCATCATAGTTCCGGTCGGCATGTTCACGCATAGGATTCTGCATGAGTTTATTTTCTTCTTGTTGAAAATTCTGAACAACAATTTCACCATCAATTTCATAACCACAACCCTGTAGAAATTCCCTAAAACGAGCAAGAATATCGGTCAAATATAATTCATTGAAAATCATTTCCGTGTGACGTTCACCATCATTTGAATCAAAACGAAGTGTGAAACAATGCTTTTCACTAGTGTACGGGTAATCCATAATATATCTCCTGTTATTTGCGATTCGATGCGTGTGCGATACAAACTATATCGTCACTTTTAGCATAAGAACACCTAACCGACAATGGGTCGATGCCTTTTGTAATTGCTGTTTCAATATTTGCCGCCATAAGTTTTCGGTCATTTAAACCATACCAACATATCGCAGTAACGATTGAAAGTAAAACCACAGTGATTGATATCGTGGTTGTACTACTCAATCCCTTTTCCATATCCTTCTCCCTATTACTTGAAGTTGTGCTCATGTGTTACGCTTTACTTTGTTATAAAAAATATGTCTACCGATTTGTACCGTGTGTCGGATATTACTCCACATGGGCTTCACATAATCTGCATGAAAAAACATCGCACCCTTTGTTGGGTCTTTGAATGTTTCATTATAAAGATAAAAGCGCATTGCTAAATCTGTTAGGCTATTATAAACAGAATTTCTTTCGGTTGTCAATACATTACGCTCAATCATTGCTCTTGCTCTTTTATCGCAGAACCATGAAAATTGACAAACACCATCTGTCTTTTGTTTCACCACACCACAATAAGTATCTGGAAATAGTCCAGACTGAACTCTATTGTGTGTGACAAATGCTACGGCAAGTTGACCAAGTTTTGGTTCACTACCCGCTTCGAAATACATGTTTTGCGCAAGGCACTCAACCTCTGCACGTGCATGTGGTGATAAGTCTTCTAGTTGAACTTGTGGTGCAACTGGAATGCGAATATTAGCTGCTGCATGTCCCATGTATAAAATGAACGCAGCAAATATACTACAAATTAATAGTGTCAAGTAACGCATATTTTCTCCTATAAGTTAGAGATGTACCAAAGTACATCTGTTCCCAATCAGGTAGACTTTTTGCTCTGTGTCTTTTCTGAAGTAATGTTAGAAACGAAACCATTCAAGGACTGTGCCTTAGTAATGATATCTGTTTCTGAGGGATAAGTTGGAAAGGCTGGATGGTCAGGTATTGCTTGCCCGTTTAGTTTGGCGGACTCTACCTTCACTTGCCATTCATTGACTAGCCGTTCTTTATTGGAATTATAATCTTCCAATAAAAGGTCTTTGGCCATTTTTAGAAGTTCAAGACGAATCTCGAACGGTGTTAAGTTGCTCATGTGTGTATTCCTGTGTGTGTTTACTGGCGATTGTGTGTGGTGCCAGTATTATATTTAGTATATTTTAATCCCAGAGATTTCTGAAATACTTACCAAACAAACGTAATCCATTATCTATGCGTTCATATACGTTCATCACACCTTCATAATCATATTTGTATGTGTGATTAGGACCATGTTCCATCGTTGATAAATCTGGATTTTCTGGGTGTGGAACAAATACCATATCAATTTCACCTGAACTATATGCTCCTTCCCATTTATCATCAACAAGATGTTCAAAGGCAAAAATCATTTCATTGAGAACCCAGTCCCAACGTTTGTGAATGTCATAGCCTTCAGGTACATCTTCACTGTAGAAATCGAATACTTTCTGTGAATCATAATCTTCAGTTGTAGTTGTTCGCATGTATTCGGGCACATCTTCAATGTCAACCATAGGTGAACCATGTTTGGTATCACGTAATTGTTTGAGCATCGGAAGAATGATGGGTGCTAATGTAGAATCCATTGACCATGTGTCCCAATAATCAATCTTCACGTCAACTACACGTGGACGAATCGTATCAAGAACTTTTTGAATTGCTTTACTGATAGGCTCAAGACGGCTTGACCATTTTTCGATGATAGGCTCATCATAGTCAATCTCACGCCAGAAAAAGATTTTCTCCAGTATTTTGTATGGGGAAATCCAGTGGTCACGATAATTAGAAATGTATACTTTCATGATATAAAATAAATTGGTGAGAGTGTTTTGGTAATAAGGTACACTCTCTCAAACCCCATGAGAATTAAGCCGCTAGGCGTTCTTCTCCGTAAAATGCGTCATTTGCATTTATAGATTTGCTTGATTTACAGTCATCGCCTACTGTGTTGCCTTCTCCACTATCTCACCCTGTCGAAACCATGTCTGGCCCATCAGAAATACACTTGTAATAGATTGCACTATCTTCTATTTCAACCGTTCCTTATGCCCACTGAAGGGTATTTACGGACTAAATGTATTTCTGGTGGACCAGGTGGGAGTCGAACCCACGTCCAGAATGCCTTCACTTTGAAGGGATTACAACAATTCCTTCCTGCTGCATTTGTTTTTCAAACTGATTCTTCTTTGCTGCATACCAACCCCAAGCACCAAAGAATGTGGTGCCGGGATTCGGCCCTTGTTCTCTCAAAAAATTGTCTAGCTTTTCATTATATTCTTTTTCACTGATTTGCATAATTACTCCGTTGTGAATCTAGCTGAACCTTTACTTGTTCTTCCAGCCTTCAACGGTTTGTCAGACTTAGGTTTCATTTCTGTTTGAAATGGTGCATGTGGCTTGTTGTATGCCATCTTACCTACTGTCTCTGTTTTACCGTGTCCGGGGAATCCAGTTTTGTTTGTTCCATGTAAAGTCGCTGTTTTTCCATCATGATGTAAGATTGAGTCTTGATTATAATGCTCTCCATGTTTTTTAATATCATGGAGCAACTGTTTTCCGTGCTCTTCACCCTTGCCTTTGGCATGGACAAGTATTGATTTTTCTTTTCCACCTTCCCAATGTCCTTCTACTTCTTTATGTGAATATCCCTGTGCAGTCAGTTTCTTCTTCAGTTCTTCATGTCGTTTTTTATTCTCTTCCGGAGAAACTTCACTATGTGGGCGCTGTGAAGAAACAACTGCATAGTGGCGACCTTCTTGTGCATGTTTAGCCAGTCTTGCTAATGGGTTGCCTTCATCTAGTTGGATATATTGTTTTAATGATAGCATAATGCCTCCAAAGTTTCAGGCATATTTATAAATCATCTCCATTAGCTTTTTTTGGTAAGAATGGATTTGCTTCTCAAAAACCTGTGCATTTCCTTCTTCGGTGGCAATCAACACCACAATATCATCAATCCACATACCCGTTCTTTCGGCAAACATCAGGGAATATGCCGTACACTGAAGGAAATAGTTCTCAATCCATTCTTCCTGTTTGATTTTTGTGGATGTCTTGAAATCAACGATGGACAGTTTACCATTCCACTCACAAATAAGGTCAACTCGACCAGCAATCTTTAGCTTGTCTGAGTATAATGCCTGTTCCTGTGCATAAACTTTGCCGACGTTCTCATCAATGTGTTTGCGAATTTTGATGAAGTTTTCCTTCAAGTCGGGCATCAACTTCGTCATCTGGAAAGAAGTCACATCATTGTTGATGTAGTCCTCACATAGCTTATGAAGTTTGGAACCACGGTCAGCAGCTTTGCGCTTTATTTTTTCCGCTTCTTCCTGCCCAACCCGCTGTACCCATTTTTCAATACCGGGTTTTGGTTCGGAACCGAGCACTGTAGTGATAGATTTATATCGTTTACCTTCCGGTGTGATATAAATTCTACCGCTATCAGTGGTTTCGGATTCCAAATCATAATCCAGACTTGGAAGTTTTACGTGCTCAAAAGTTCTCATTAAATAAAGCCTTCTTCGGTCTGTGCTGGTTGTTGTGGGTCAGCATCAGACTTACGATATTCATATATTGGCTCATCGGGCACAACATATGGAAAGGTTACGGGGACACGACTTTCACGGCAAGTATAATATGACTTGTATGGTTTACCGCCTTCCTCCCAAGGCATAGCCCACTCCCAAAACACTTTACCATCGATGTCATATGCTTCACCATCTTTGCCATCTTTGAATACGGAACTACAACGTTTATTTTGGAAATGTGGATAACCACTGATTCGTGTAACTTCTGTCCATTCATCATCTTCACCTGTCAATGGTGATAGTGGTTTAAATTTCAGTAGTTTATGTAAGCATTGTAAAGCATAATTGGCTGAGAAACCAGAATGACCTTCTTCGGCAAACTCATGCACCATATGAATAATATGTTTACGCATCATGCCATTCATATCACCATCATCGGTCATACCAATGCGGTCTAATTCACTTTCTGCATATTCAACCAGACTCATAACAAAAACCCCCTTTATGTAATGTAGTGCCCTCGACTATAGTGAGGATAATTCTGTCTTATAAACTTCTTTTCGTTCTTTGCAGCAGTATTGTCTTTTTCAATCTGCGTTATTTCTGTCTTGATTTCTTTTTCTAATTCTTTAGAAATATACTCATTTAGTAGTGCTACTTTTTTCTGCAACGAACGTTTTGCCATGCTTGCTCCTGATACAAAGTTAGCATGATATAGTTACTGCCCAAATTTTCCTAAATGTTTGTCCACAAGTCTTTGTGTTTGTGCTTCTTTAATAGACTTTTTACCATGACGATTCGCCACGGTAGATTGTTTATGATTCTCGGATACTTTTGCAAGAACTTCTTTGAAACCGTCTGGTACTTTACCAGTAATTGATACGCCACTGACTGTAGCAGTAGCGCCGATGACTTGTTGTATGTGAGGATTTGCTTTCAAAAATTCTTCACGCTCCGATATCTTCATCAGGGCGGAGAATTCTTCACCTGTTTCTGTATTATAAAAATCGTATGTTGGCATCAATATTATATAGTCACAAACCACCATGGGATTGGACGTTTTTTCCAATTTGCCAGATGGGTTTTATTTTTGGTGTAATAGTTGCGGTAAGATGCAAGGGAATTAATTGTGTATCGGTCAGTAGCAACTTCATCATAGACTTTACAATCATCAGGCATTGCTGGCGTTGGTTGAGTAAACTCGTATGTTTTATCAATGTTATCCGGCACTTCCCTTAATGTTTCAAGTAAACCACTGGCTTCTACTTTATGCACTTTACCATAACGATATGTATATTCTTTGCATAGAGCATCAAGTAGTTCCTGTAGCCACAAATAATTTATAGCAGTTTCTCGAACCCAAATAGCTGAAGGGTGGTTGATATGAGTGGCACTATAAAGCACATCATCACGATTGTCTGGTAAACTATATGTGGTGTATTGTCTGCCAGTGTTCGCTCGACGCAAACGTTGCGGTACGCCATCAAGAATCCGATGAGCAGTAGAAAGAAGTTGAGCATATTCGAGTATCATTTTCACACAATGTTTGTCGTTGTGCATTTCTGCGCAACGCTTCACATCATGGTCAAGGTAAAAGATATTCATGTCAGAAACAGAAAAACTTACAGTTAGTATTTACCGTGTGTGGTGCTTTTTGCTGCAACTGCATTTGGTGCAACTCTTTTAGATGCTGCATTTTAAGTTCTTGCTCACGTTTCTCCATTTCACGTTGCATAGCTTCGAGTTTTGCAATTTGAATTTTGATTAAATCCTCATTCTTCAATCCTTGGGGATTATGTACTGGGTCTTTTACCGGTGCAGAAACACACGCAGTCAAAGCAAGCAGCGGTACCAGAAAAAGAAATTTAGCTTTCATCTTTATCCTCGGGAGTCAATTTAGACATAATATAAACAAGACCAATAAATTGTACAGCACCATATGCACCAGTCATGGCAAGTAAAGCCATGAACGTAGCTATCATATAGAATTTTTGCCGCTCTGTAAAGAGATTTCCGTAAAAATTTGCCGTATCAATAGACTTAATAGCTTGTGCCTCTATCTGTAGATATTTGGCAACAAACCAATCTTTCAATTTAGACATGATATAACCTGTAAAAGTGGGGCACGTGCATGTCTCCCGACATTCATTGTTGTTTAATGATTAGCCTATTTCGGCTACCACCCCGAAACCAATTATTCAGTAGTTTCAGTAACTTTTTGTTCGGTTACAGAAGAATCCGCTTTTGCGGGTTTAGCCTTCAGTGCTGCCAGAGAATTAATATATCTCTGAGCAAACTTACTGTTCGACTGAGTGATTGTACCAGAACCCGGTACAAAAGACTGAATGTTAAAGGATTTTAGAAATTCTTTAACAACTTCAGGATTAGTGATTTGATAACCAACCACATAACGACCATTCTTCAAAACTTTGATAATAGCGTCGGTATTGGTTTTGATGTACCAAATATAAGTTGATAGGCGGTAAGTGTGAATATCCTTACCGAGTTTTTGCTCAATTTCTTCTTTAGTGACAACTTCACCATTTTGCATGAGTGTCAGAAGTTTAACAAAAGGTGGCAGGGTGCCAGCTTTAGTACGTGCCATAATAAATCACTCCTATAATATTAAAGATAACAACAGCAATAATAGTATATCAATAACCAGTAAATCTGTCAAGTGTGTTGTTTTTTTACAACTTTAAGTCCAAGAAATACTTCCAGAACCCGTAAATCTGTAGATTTTATATCCGCCACTTTGGGTGAATGTTGGTGAACCTGTTGTCACCGCATCAGTCGCCTCGGCAGAATATCTCACAATTACGATACCCGAACCACCGGAACCACTTCCACCGCCGCCGAAAGACACTCCATGTCCACCACCACCTGTGTTCGATTGTCCGGGTGGCGATGCGTCACTTCCACCACCACCTAAACCACCTTGCGAATCATTTCTACTGAAATCGGAACCACCACCCCCGCCGCCAGCATAGTAAGCGGGTGTGCCAGTGATAGCTGATTGTACACCATCTCCACCTTTTCCACCAGTGTTAGCTTGATTTCCATTTATTCCATTATTTCCGGCTTGACCACCGCCGCCACCACCGCCGCCACCACCACCGCTTCCGGGATTAGAACCACCACCACCATTAAATCCCTGTCCGGGAGTTCCTGCGCCCGCACCACCGGCAGTAGATTGTCCACCGCCACCACCACAACCGCCAGATGCTGCACCGGCACATCCCCTTCCACCACCGCCACCACCTAATGATGTGATGTTGTCTGTGCTTGGTGCCGCACCCGGTCCGGGTGCATAATATAAAGCTGAATTGTTTCCTTGTCCACCAGTACCACCACTACCCGCACCACCACCAGCACCAACAGTTACAGTATATGTTACGCCGGTAGATACCGGTAAGTTTGTTCCGGCTCTAAAACCGCCAGCACCGCCACCACCACCAACGCTGCATCCTGCTCCACCAGCACCACCGCCGCCACCACCTCCAGCGACAACTATGTATTCAACAAATGCGGGTGGTCCTATTTTCTTTCGATTTCGAAAACCAAAAGAGTTTAATGAAGCTGCGCCCAGTGCGCCTAAAATTGGTGGCATTTACAATTACCCTTGCAGCAATTGTACGCTTACCGGCTGTTCACCAATTCTTTCCTTCAGTGAAACTTCAGCCAACTCACGATAAAGTTGCTGAAGGCGTACTTTGTTTGAATCTGTTTGTTGTTCTAGTTCTTCAATCTGCTTCTTTAATTCGTCCTTGTAAGACATAATCGTTTTCCTGTTTTAACAGGCGATACATCGTCTTATCATGATGTTTTTGTTGCTTCAAATTACGATACTCATCGCTCTCATGGTTTTTGTGAAATTTGGTCTTCTTTGGTTTTTGAAACTTTTTACCGCCCGACAACATATTTATAGCTCCTAGAAAATTACATCAGCAATACCATATTCAATCAGTTCTTCTGCCGTTAGCCAAACGTCAGTAGATTTCAAAAATTTGGTCTTAACATCTTTAACCGTAAGGTTAGAATTTACCGAAAGGACATTTGCCATACGTGCATGTAGGCTTTCCATTTCTTTCATGTAATTTTTAGTGTCGTTAAATTTGCCATTTAATTCATGGCTGAATTGATGAATCATAATGCTAGTATTTCTACCCACGGCACGATAACCTTTTTTACCGGCAGAGAATAAAACAAATGCAGCACTCATGAGATTACCATAAGCGATTGTCTGAACTGTTTTCGGTGACCAACGAATCAGGTCAACCAACCCCAAAGTATCAGATAAGTCACCCCCATCTGAGTTGATGTACAAATTCAGTTGCTTATCAACATCATTAATATTAGCCGCCATTAACCATTTGGCTATCGATTCTACACTTTGTGGGTCGATACTGCCAGTTAAAAAATGTATATGGGATTCGAACGGAGTTTCAGCTTTGTCGTTTGTGCCAGTCATATGCGGTTCTCAAAATGGAAGTCAGATTGTGTTTTGGTTTGAAATTTAAATATCGTTTGGCAAGGTCTGGAATTGCCACTAACCGTGGTGGGTCACCATCTCTTTTTGGTCCAAAAGAATAATCAACTTTGATACCCAATTCTTTTTCAGCAGCATCAATAACCTCCAGAATTGTGTGTCCCTTTCCAGTACCCAAATTAAATAGTTTCGGCTGCGATTCTAATCTTGTTTGTAGATATTCGTCTGCCAGAACGTGAGCATCAGCAACATCGGAAACATGAACATAATCACGAACACATGTGCCATCAATTGTTCTGTAGCCATCTCCGTTGATAACAAAATTATTTAGATTTTTGAACATTACTGGAATCAAATGGGTTTCTGGGTCGTGCATCTCTCCCATTTCACCATCGGGGTCTGCGCCAGACAAATTAAAAAACCTAAAGATAACATGATTCATTTTCGAATCACGAATAGCACATTCCGCCGCATACTTGCTATTGGCATATGGATTGTTATTTGCTACTTCGTCTTTTTCGGACAAATCCGTGCCAGCCGAACGATAAAGACCGGCAGTAGAAGAATAAACAATATTCCTAACATTCCATTCCTTCATTTGTTTAAGTAAGTTGCAAGTACCAGCAACATTTGTTTGCCAATATTCTTCTGGCTTGTGAACCGATTCACCGACTTCAATTAAACCAGCAAGATGAAACACTACATCAAATTTTCTTTTATGGACTCTATCAAAATATTCGAATGTATCTTCTATGTCCTGTTCATTACGAACATCACCAATTGTATGATTGTTCCAATATTTTCTATTTTCTGGAAGTTTCAAATCAAAGCTATAAGTATAATAACCCGCTTGTTTGAGTGCTTTTGCTAAATGACTCCCAAGATAACCGGCTCCACCCGTCACTAAAGCATTGCGTTGATTCATCTATCTCTTTCTGACAAAATAGGATTTTTGATTGGCCAAGCAAATTCATACGATGGGTCATTCCACTTGACTGTAAACTGTGATTCACGGTCATAATATTGGTCAAGCTTATAACTAAACACACATTCATCAGACATAACCAAATGTGCATTACCACAACCCGGTGGAATTAGCAATTGATGTTTATTTCTATCCGATAGTGTGAATGACTGCCATTGATTATACGTTTCGGATTCATACCTCAAATCAAGTACAATCATGTATATTGTACCATACAAACATGAAACAAGTTTTGTTGTTTTGTAGTCGCCATGAATACCACGAAGGACATGTTTGCGTGATGTTGAAATACTATCTACAACAAATTTATTTGGAATTCGATAGTAGTTGGAAGCATTGTATGACTCAAAGTTTGTGCCACGAAAATCTTCATACACAATCGGTTTTATAAGTAATAAATCTTCAATGTCAGTATAATCAAGTATCATTCACCTTACCCCAATCTAATTTCAGCCACGCTCTTTCATGTATGTAATGTGCGATGGTCATAAAAATATTAATTACAATTGCACCAGATAATCCGGTGAATGCTGCGGTAACTAATGTTGCTACGATACGCCAACTAATTGCACGAACAATAGTTCTTTTATGTGTTTCCATTAACCACTCACTATGGTTATACCCGGACCAACTGTATACTCTTCTGAGTATTGCTTTTGCCAAGGAAAGCCATCTGGATATTGTTTGGCATTTTCTGCATTGCCTTTTTCAAAGAAATCAGCAGTCACAGAATTTTCATTACCATCCAAACGATAGTTCAGTGAATATTCTTTTGAACATGAAAAGTTTGGGAAATATTGTTTTAGTGCAGTAAAGAATTGGCGGTCAGCACCCCACTGCCCATACCAAGCACCACCAAGTTTACGTGCAATATCTGCTTTCACCATAAACGATGATGTGTCGATATGATATGCGTTTGGATTGAAATAGATTGGCCACTGACCCAATGATTCACAGTTATCATCGCAAACATAATTACCTTGTTTATCGACGATTCTTCTTAATGAATATGCCCAGTCAGAACCCTTTTTGATTCTGTCCATAAGTTTCTCAACGTGATTAGGCTCAAACCAATTATCTTCGTCAAGATAACATATAACATCAGCATTGACAAGATACCCACATGCAGCATATACACGATGCCCATACCAACCTTTGCCGACATTTTCCTCAAGAAATACTCCCCTTATTTTATCATCAGAAATATTTTTTGTGACTTCTATAACTTTGTCTGTATATTCGTCACCATCAACAAAAATATAATGGATTAGATTTTCATAAGTTTGTTTCTGTACACTATCGACGCACTTTGCTAGTGTCTCTGCTCCGATTGTCGGAGTTACCACTGCTACTTTCATTTTTCACCTTTTTACCAAAAATTTTGTCCCAGTTGTCATTAAATTTTTCACGAGGTATTTCTATCGGTCTTGGTCGTGAACCTTTTCCACCGTCACTCATTCCAACTCCTCAATAGCCACGATGATGAATTTTTCTTGTAATCTCCACCAACCCCATATGCAAACTCCCAACCGGGAACGTCTGCTTCAGCATTGTTTTCAGCATTTCTGTCTCCACCATTTGCAAAGACAAATTCATTGCTTTCATATATCCGTGTTGTGTAATACGACATCACACGTTCAAGTAGTTCACATGCCGTGCCGTCAGAATCATCAAATTCCCACACTTCATCAACCCAACGAATTGCTTGCAGAATTGCCTTGCGTTCATCAATGTTCATGAATGGCTTACCTTTCTTTTTTGTAAGCCAAATATCAGAATTAACACCGACGATTAGTTTGTCACCCATACCAGCAGCTTCACGCAGCATAGCAAGATGACCAGAATGAATGGGGTCGAAGCCACCAGAAACGACAACTATTTTCATATAATTAAATCAGGAAATGCTTCTTTTACCAAATTATGTGTAAGATTTTTTACCTTGAATTCTTTTTTAAAAATTTTCAAAATGAGTGCGGATTCGTCACGATGCAATGATTCTAGCATAACCAAAATGATTTGTGTAGTCTTATCAGCGGTAAATTCTCGTGGACGCATTGGATGATTCTTGATAAATCGATACATTTTTGGCATCTCGGTATCAAGATATGCATAGTTCAATCCAGCAGGTTCTTTTGCTGGACGATACATGTGTGGTAACACAATGTCAAATTCAATTGCGGGATTGAATGCTAATTGTAGAAAGAATCGAAAACGCTCATCACCTTCACGGCGGAGAATTGCAATTCGTTCTTGTTTGGTTGTTGCTTTTTCAAACTCCTCAAATATTTCGGAGTATAGTTTTTCAGAACTCATCAATAACCTCAATTAAATTTTTAAGTTTGTTCGCAATCATATAATTCATGAATTGCTGCTTAGTTTGTCCAGCAGTGCTTTCATATGTATCTATGATAGATTTCTGTAGTGACTCGGGAACCTTCGTCAAATCTATCAGCAATTCATTGCGTTTATAATTACGCAACATTTCATCGTTGCAGAACTCTTCAGGTTTTTGGTTTAACCAATTAATTATCTTTGCCTCAGTAATTGGACGCTGGCGACCGCCTTCTGTAAATACATTGTCTTGTGTCAAAATATTCGGTATGCCATCACCCTTATCACCACGAATAATCATTTGCTTCAGTTGAACCGAAGGTAATGGTTCTGAAATGAACTTTTTTAATATGGGTGAATATTGTTCAATATTTGGGAACTTTTGTAACTGTGCAAAGTCTTTATCCGATGAAAGAATCATTACTCTTTCGTGTGGTGCGTTACGAATAGCCAATGTAGCAATAATGTCATCAGCTTCGGCTGTTTCGACATCAATCACTTTATATGGCGAATATACTCTCAACTCCTCTTTAATTTTGGAAAGGCAATCAAAGATTGAATTCCAATCATGTCCCGAAGCATCCCTGCTTTTTTTTCTTGATGCTTTATATTGTGGGAAATATTCTCTACGCCAATAATTGCGGTTGTCACAAGCAATTACAACTTCTGGTCCATGAGTGGCTTTGAACTTTTTTACATAAGTGCGGATGACATTCAAAATCATATGGCGCACCAATGCTTCTTCGACTGGCTTTTTGGATGAGCCAATTTGTTCCATCAAAGAAGAAATGGCTACTTGATTATAATCAAAGATTATCATTTTAATGTTCTCAAAAGAATTGTATCTGAATTGATGCGACCAGTCAAAGGCTTTTCAACGGCACGAATGTTATCAATAATGTTTCTCAGGGAAACTTTACCACCTTTCAACACTTCGTTTATCGTTTCGGGTGGTTTACGTAAAGTCTTGCATACCGATTTACTTTCAGCAAAGTTTTGTATTGTAGAACCTTTGATACTTAAACCAGCCGCATCGAGTGCATGATATACACCCAATTTTTTAGTTTTAGTATTATACACCCATAATGTTGTTGCGCCCACAATCGTTTGTGGGTCAACCGATGTCAACTTCAATTCGGCAAAGTCTTTTGCGTAAATCATTTTAGATACTAATTGAGCAGCAGACTTTGGTTTGCGTTTACGAGGCTTTCTAGTTTTGACAGATTCGCCAGCAATCTTTATACCATCAAGAATAACAGCGTCACAATAAGCAATCAACTTTTTTAACTGCGGTTTTGTGAAATTAGAATATGACTCTTTTACAAAGTCATCCTTTGTGTTCAATACATCGTCATATTCGGAACGACGCTTTTTGAAATGTTCGATAATAAATTTTGTATGAGCACCCTTTATTTCCAAACTATTCATCACAGCAAAAGGCACAACATCTGTCTTGAAATCTGAAAGTATCAAATCATCTATCTGACCTTCAAGTTCCCCAATACACTCACCAGATTTTCTTTTGATGTGGTCTTGAATTGACAACACATTGGTTGTTGTGACCTTAGTCTGTGGGGCTACGCTTTTGAGACTTTCCACAGTCTCATTAAACCATTTTAGGTTGGCTTCATTCAGAGTGCCACCCAAAGACAAAATCCTACAAACAAATCCAAAAGTGCTTGCCTGTGATTTTAAATTATCTGGGACTGGGGACTTGAGCTTCTTTTTGAAGTACTCCGTGGCGTACTTCTGTGCATCTTTATTGTCCCGATTTTGGGCATACCAACTCAAAGCTTGAGTCAGTTGGGTTTGTGTCAATTCACCCGAAAACTTGGGTTCCTTGTTGTTTGATAGGATAGATTTAACATCAATTGTTCTGTTCATGATAACCTCAATGCATATTTATGCGCTATTTTACTAACATAACATAAATAGAACGTGCATGTCAAGATTGTCTTTTTTGAATTGTTTCATGTTTCGGATAGGAAACTTTACTTAAAGGATAATGGACCCCCTAACCCTATTTGCCCTTGCAAATGGTGCCGTTCAAGCAGTCAAAAAAGGCTGCGAACTCTACAAAGAGATATCTAGTGTCGCAGGTGATGTTCAAGGTGTACTCCAAGACCTTGAAGACCAGTTTCATACAAAATTCAAAGACCGTGCACCAACGACCGCTGAGAAAAATCAGTATATTGCGGAAAAAAACCGCATTCTTGAACTCAAGAATCAACAGCCCGACGATATCTATACAACGATAGGGGAAGAGTTGGGTGTTTATTTTGAGAACTTTGCCAAGTGCACTGCTATCTTCGAGGATGAAGAAAAACGTGCTCAAGAAATTTATACAGGCGAAACAAGTCTGGGTAAACGTGCATTACAGCGTGTTTTGATGCAAAGTCGTTTGACTGCCATGCAAGCCGAACTCCGTGAACTCATGGTGTATAACTGCCCCACAGAATTGGGCGACCTTTATACTCGTGTGGAAAAAATGATGGAGAAAATGAAAAAAGAACAGGCAGTTGCATGGGCTAAAAAAAGAGAAGCGGACAGAATTGCAGCAATCAAAAAACAAAAAAGAATTGCTCATATTCGATGCAATGCATGGAAATATGGTATTGCAACAACATTTTTAATTTATGCTATTTGGTTAATTTGGGCGGTTGTTCAAGTCAGAATTGAAAATAAACCGGAGCTTGGTCGTTGTCTATTGCCTAAAGGGACTTGGGGTTATGAGTACTACAATAATCTGAAATGGATTGATTGTGAAGTACCGGGATATGTAAATGCTGTACGTTGACAGGGAAGGGGATGAGGATGTTTATTACATCTACACCAACAAAGGTAATAACTTAATCCTTGTCACCAAAGACTGCAAATTAGCTATTCAGGTGAACGCAGCTTTGAAAGATATGAAAAATGATTCGGAGTTTAGAGTAAAGGCAACGAGAAATAAAAAAGCGGCTTGGTAGCCGCTTTTGTTTAACGATTTGCAATATACATTGTGATTTCAAAACCAAAACGCATATCTTGTGCAGCAGGTGTAGTCCACTTCATAGTTGTCTCCTCAAAAAAATACAACAACTATATTTAAACAAAATCATTCCTGAGTTGGCTCAGTATTTTCATGATTTTCATCTAATTTTTTTAGTGTCCAAGAACCGTCACCGTTGTCAATCCACTTCAGTGTGTCGCCTTCTTCCCAACCAACTTCTTCCATTAACTCTTTAGGGAATTCTAGATATTGGTCACCATCTTCAAGTTTTTGTACTTCCAAAATCCACGATTTCATATTAATCCTTTGGAGCGGGCAGGGAGATTCGAACTCCTACTTCAAGCTTGGAAGGCTCACGTGCTAACCGTTGAACACTATACCCGCATTGACTTTATTTAATTAAGATTTCTTTACGTTCAATCTTGTCACCAGATGGATGTATATATGCTAGATAACCGTCAGCATCTTTGTATGATACACCATCCCAGAAATAATCCTTGTCTTTGAAATATGCGATTCTTTCATCAGAATATTCATTGACATCGACATCTAGTTGACCAAGCCAAGATTGCCAATTATCATCCGCAACTGATGCTACTTTTTTTGCTTCCACTTCATTCTCTGCTTCTACAACGTAGACGCTTCGATGAACGGAAATTTGCTCCACGATATACTTAGGCATAGTTAGCCTCCAATTTAAATTTAATTTCTTTGATACTATCCCAACGGAATGAACGCCAGTCATCTTCTTCAATATCAAAGACTGCCAGCGTTTCCTCTGATTTTTTACGTTCACCAGAACCAGCATATGATTCGGGTAAATAATCTTCACTCAGCGTACAAAGCATAACACGTTCGGTGCCATCCTTTTTGGTAAAGATGACCTCAACCGGAAATTGTTGTAAAAGTTCAATAAGCCACTTACGTGCTTTTTTTGCTTCTTTGTAATCACCAACAAACATATTAGAACTCATAATATATTCTCCACTAATCACTCAAACCTTCAAATGCCTCTTTCACTTTTTTCTTAAATTCACCACCCATGATGTAATCAAGATAGTCAATCCACCACCCCTCAGATTTATCAGTCTTTTTTACGATACAACCACCGATACCGGAACCGGTCATATTTCTAACATACGTTAATGGGTCAACCAAAATGGCTTCAAACGCATCGTCAAAAATAGGTGCTCCTTTTTCATCTTGTCTGAAAAAGCATAAATGATACTTCAAACCCATTTCAGAACTTTCAACTGGGTTTGCATTTGAATATTCTTCTTTCATATTGAAGAATATCATTTTGTAGTTGTTTTCAAAATCTTCTTCGTCTGGTATAAAATAAAATCCATCAAATTTTGACAGTTCATCACCAGTTACACCCTCTTCAGGAATATTCATTTAGTTTCCGTAAGTTTTGTTTTTCTGCTGCTCGATTGTATGTATTATACTCGACTTTCAGTCGATACTTGGGTGTAAATAAATCTTTTGCTACAAAGTTGCGTGGTTTGCTAAGTTTGCTTGTTTTCTGTTTCATCGTTTTCCTCCCATTGGCGGATAAAGAAATAATCGCCGCAGGAATCAATTTCTTTTTGCGGATATCCATTTGCCAACAGCCATTCGGTCATATCCCCATCAGTTTCTTCATTGTAAACTTTGGGGAATCCATATTTCCAGCCACTAGGTGGGTCAACGTAAGTTTTCTTTGCCATAATTCATAATCTCATATAAGAATGGGTTTGTCAAGCATAAAATAAATAGTGTTGTTAACGAAACAACAGGGAAAAATAATGGCTGCTGCTGATACCAAAGAACTTGCACAATGTTTGGCTTTCGCCTACTTTGCCGAAAATCCAACTTTTGATGAGCCTAAAGGCAACAAAGATTCCGACCATGCCATTGGATTTTACACCCTATTTTCTGGTACTGTCAACGTATCCAATTACAAGAAAAAATATTTATCGGATAAATTCCCCTTAGATGCTGTTAAACGTGAATTTGCCGTAACCAAAACTGCAACAGGAAAGCCGTCATATCACACTACCGCTAAAAAAGTTTATAACGTTGCCAAGGCATGTGTCAAAGCAAAAATATTCAAATACCCACTCAATGACTATGAGTTTCTAGACCAGAATGACCCGTTCGTTTTGTTCGTTAAAGACAAATGCCTAGACAACATCAAAAAGGCTTTTCATTTAAACTTCAAAGTTGATGCTATTTCATCAGTTGACGTTTTCTTTGTCAAAAAAACAGAAAAGAAAAAAATACTTGACGAATTCAAAAAGTATTTCACCGACACTGACACAATTCTAAAAAATACTATGTGGAACCAATCTGGTGCCAATGATTATTCTAGTGTTGTTGGTAAATTTATGAAGGAAGGCACATTGATGCCTATTTCATTAAAATTACCAAATAACGTCACATCAACACCAAAAATTAAAAGAGTATCATTTGACCCTAAAGATGATTCTATGGGTGAGATTGACCCATTCATCAAATTCCTAGCTGCAATATTAGACGAACCCACAAAAACAAAACAAATGATTGATAAAGTTATTGAAATTGACTTTGATAAATTTGTTACTCATGAACTTTTAAACTGGGTCTTTCCGGTAAACTTCAATTATCACAAATTAATCGACCCGGCAACCAAAAAACCACTGGAAGACTATCACCTGCGTTTTAATCTGTTTGCACAAGGTTATGGTGCTGGTTGGAATGGGCAATTCGACGTTTCAACCAAAATGCACAAAGACACTCAATGGGTTGGTGGGACAAGTATTAAAACTTTTGAAGAATTTGCTCGTTCATATCCAGACTACAAAAAGAATGAAAGACAATTAACAGACCAAAGAATAGACCACTTCAAAAAATTCTGTGCAAGACTCAAAGAAAAAAATTACGTGGCATACGATAAGGTAGAAAGCCTTTATCCAGCGGCATTGAAAGAAATATCAAAGAATCAGATTGTTTATGGTAAAACAAATACCAAAAACACCAGAGAATTCTTTGATATGTACGACGTTCATACGAACAGAAAAGGTATCAATGATGACCCCACATTCACATTATATCAAAACGAATTTATCAACATAATTCGTGGATATGAAAAGAAGTATTCTGGCGCTAGGGACACCAAAGCTAAAATTATTGATGCCCACTATGCACATGCACAGATATCTTACTTTTTGACAGAAGGTGGGAAAAACTTTCAGGTGTATTTCAAACAAAAGTTATTCATGACAGTCTATGGTTTAATTACCAAAACATCTCACAGAACATTTGAATTAGATGATTATGCTGCTATGAGAAATGCTATTGTGAAATATATTCAAAAAGATGGTGCCAAAGAAATCATTAACGAGCTTTCGACACCACCACATTACATCATATCTTAATGGCGGAAAGTATAGGATTCGAACCTATGCGCCCATTTCTGAACGACAGTTTAGCAAACTGCTGCCTTAACCACTCGGCCAACCTTCCGTAATTGGAGGAAACGGTGAGATTCGAACTCACGGAGCTATTTCTAACCCGACAGTTTTCAAGACTGTTGCAATAAACCGGACTCTGCCACGCTTCCATAACTGGAGGTAAGGGTCGGATTTGAACCGACGGCTTTAGAGTTTTGCAGACTCTTGCATTGGACCACTCTGCCACCTTACCGTACAACTGGTAGCCCGTGACAGAATCGAACTGCCGTAACCGCCGTGTAAAGACGGAGTTCTACCATTAAACTAACGGGCCAAAATTTGTTTGCATACTACTTATCACATTATACTCCGTATGCAAGGGAGAGCTACTTGGTGCGCTAGGGGAGATTCGAACTCCCAAAATTTGGTTTCTAAGACCAACACGTATACCGTTCCGTCACCAGCGCATGGTGGTAATGGAGAGACTCGAACTCCCAACACACACCGTATGAAGGTGCTGCACTACCATTGTGCTACATTACCGCAATAGTTGGGGCTTATCACCCCGAGATGTCCGTAACGTGATGTAGCGTCCTACACCCTTCACTAGTAAATTCTAGCTATACCCCAACTACAGGCCGGACTATTCTGGTTGCCCCGACAAGAATTGAACTTGTGATGGTCGATTATCAATCGACTGTTATACCATTTAACTACAGGGCAATCAATTGGTGGTGCCTGTTGGAATCGAACCAACTTCCGAGGCTCTTCAGGCCACTGCTATGACCACATCAGCTAAAGCACCAATCTTTTACTTAACAACACCAATCGATAATTTCTTCTTTGGTGATATTTCGTCTTACATCAAATTTAGGATGATATTTTTTTACCATCTCTAATACTCTTGGAATAATATAAGCATTAAATTCATATGCTTTATCATCCCTACGTTTTACTTCTACTTTGTTATATGGTGTTCCAGCAATAAATGCTCTTGCTAGAAATGTCGCACGATTTTCACGTCCTACAACATATTTGCGGTGGTCTGATAATGAAGCCAACTCTAGTTCTTTAGAATAAAGATTTTTTGGCTCATTATTTTTCAACCACTTTATTTGTTTAATTACTTTTCTCTCTTCAAAACGAATTACTTTTGCTTCCAGTGCTAAATGCTTTGATTTGATTTTTAATTCTACACTCATGTTTATCTCCGTTTGGTTATTAGTTCGTTTTAAAAAATTTACTAAAGCCAAACGTGACTTATGGTGGTCGAATCTATGCAACAAACTTCTCCATATCGCATCTCCTGTAAAAATGGTGCGGTGAGCGGGAATCGAACCCACATGAGATTGTTTTAGAGACAACCGCATTGACCATTATGCTACCACCGCTTATTCACTGGGGTGTCTAACGAGTACCGACCTCGTACCTACTCTTTCACAGAGAGTAATGCTACCACTACACCATAGACACCAATGATACTTAAAAAAATCTGGATAAACTATTATCCACTACACTTACTTTACTACCTTCATCTATTTCTTTGAACGACATCTCAGAAACAGACTTTATTCTTTCTACCTGAATGTTTTTATATTCAGGATTTAATTCACAACCCATGTATTGCCTACCGTGCTTCAATGCAACACCAGCAGTTGTTCCGGAACCCATGAATGGGTCAAACACAATATCACCGGGTTTGCTACCAGCCAGAACACACGGTTCAATTAAATCTGGTGGAAACGTCGCAAAATGTGCACCCTTGTATGGTTTAGTTGTCACAGTCCACACACTGCGTTTATTCTTCATCTCATAGTCGTTTGTTTTCAATCCACCCATACGTGTCCTGCCGGGTGTATTATTCAAACGAGTTGTATCACGGTCACGAACATTTTTATCATTCGTCAACGAAGGCTCTTTAATTGCCTCATTATCGTAATAATAATGCGGCTTCTTCGACAACAGAAAAATATATTCATGTGCTTTTGTACAACGGTCTGCTACAGATTCTGGCATTGGATTCGGTTTGTGCCAAATAATATCTTGACGCAAATACCAACCATCAGCACGAAGCGCCAATGCTAACATCCACGGTATACCAATCAAATCTTTATGCTTGACACCGATTGCACTTGCATTTCGTGTTGGATTGTAACCAGCATGTCTGTCACGGTTTACAATCGAACCATCATCCATCTTACCACTTTTACCACCAGCAAGTGTTTCTGCTGGTTGATGTGTACCGCCACGTTGTGCAGCGTAGCTATCACCAATGTTTAGCCACACTGTACCATCATCTGCCAATATATTTCGAACACATCGAAACACTTCAACCATTGCCTCAATATATTCTTCTGGTGTTTCTTCTAAACCAATTTGTCCATCGTGACCATAATCACGAAGTCCATAATATGGTGGACTAGTAATACAGGTCTGAACTTTCACACCTTCACTTGCCCACCGAGTCATAATATCTCGGCAATCACCAAACTCAATAATATTCATAAAGTTTCCAAAAAGTTGGTAGTAGGCTAGGGATTCGAACCCTATCGTTCCAGCCCATCTGACCAGTCTCCAGAGCTTATAAGACTCCGCCGCATACCAATGCTGCCTACCATGGCCTCGGTGCACGGACTCGAACCGCAACGAACAGTTTTGGAGACTGTCATGCTGCCATTACATCACACCGAGATACTACTGGAGCGGATAATCAGATTCGAACTGATGACCTAAACGTTGGCAACGTTTCGCACTACCACTGTGCTATACCCGCATGTACTTCTATGCTGCAATACTTTTGTATCTATCTGCTGCGTAACTTGCTGCAAACGCTTTTGGTTTAATCAATGGTATCACATTACATGTTCCTTTGATATATCCAATCGCTTCATTTACCACACAACTTGAACCATGCATTTCACTTGGATTAATATCCAAATGAACTTGAATGTCATGAGGTATTGTTTCATAAAGTCTCAAATACAATTCAGAAACTTTATATACCTCAGTCATCAAACGCATACGTGGACGATTTTTCTTTTGTTCAAAATCTCGTTCACGTTGTACTGCACCGAAAATCTTACAACCGTGGCGACCATCAATATGTATCACCACTGCAAGAATATAATCGGCAAACCATTCACCGTTTATTTGAAAACGTTCAGAGTCTGCACCAATATAAACTTTTGTATCAGGACCGCATGTTTCAAGAAATGCAGCCACTTCATTAACGTCAATTTCTTTTTTAAACATACATCACCTGTAAATAAAACTGGTAGCAGGGGGTGGAGTCGCACCACCGTACCCGAAGCTTATGAGACTTGGCGAATTCTCATTCTCCCTGCTATAAAACTGGTGCCGGTTGCAGGACTCGAACCCACCACCTGATGATTACAAATCAACTGCTCTACCTGATGAGCTAAACCGGCATTAAAACTTTACTTGAATAGTTTTGGTTATTGGCACTTGTCTTACATATTCTCCGTCGGCTTTTCTATTTGCCCACTGCTTCAACGGATACTGCAAGATTACATCACCATCAATCAAAACTGCTCTAGTGCATTCTCTATTCAGTTGTACATAAGAAACTTTGTATTTTTCCTCTAATTCAAAAGGAATCTTCATTACAAATTCTGGTTCCTTACGCCACTGATAATCTTTACGTTCAATACAGTTAATATCACGGAAGGGAAATTCTACATCCCCACGCCAATTACCATATCTTACTTCTATTTCCCAACAATGTACAACTTTATTATTTGTATTTAACGTCAGTAAATCTATCCCATACTTATTCGGGTTTTCTACTGTCGTTAAATTGTACTTCTCAAATTTACGATTCAGGAAATTCATCGTAGACAACTTTCCCTTTGAATCATACGTGTCATGTTCCATTTTGTCAAATGGTTTCAAGACACCCATCATTTTACGTTT
>JACCDP010720235.1_pt1 | contig 31842 bp, 28 predicted proteins | sample 7445841 | NCBI WGS metagenome assembly JACCDP01 (sample SAMN15323441, study PRJNA562643) | freshwater metagenome | isolation source: river surface water | place: USA:Blue River Watershed | collected 2017-08-17 | reverse complement strand
GTCGGAGAGAATGCGAAAGGTGTATCGGTTTGCGTAACTCTTTCTACCGGCGCATCCAAATAATCAAAGGCATAACGCTGTAAGTGGTATGCAATCTCGGAGGAGATACTTGCCAGGGGCCAAGATTCTTCTAAAACAACGCAACGATTGGTCTTTTTAATAGAATTAACCACACATGCGTAATCAATAGGGCGGATGGTACGTAAATCGATGATTTCAATATGGATGTTCTCTTTAGCAAGAATTTCGGCCGCCTCATGAGCCACTTTAATAATTTTACCAAAAGAAACCACCGTCACATCACTTCCCTTTCGTTTAATATCTGCGACACCAATAGGAATAATAAACTCACCTTCTGGAACTTCCCCTTTATCGCCGTACATTTTCTCAGATTCGAGAAACACTACAGGATCTTCATCGCGAATCGCGGCTTTCAAAAGGCCTTTTGCATCCGCTGGGGTTGAGGGGGTAATTACTTTCAATCCTGGAACATGAGCGTAGAATGCCTCAAAACTTTGGGAATGCGTGGCGGCTAATTGACCAGCTGTACCGTTACCGCCACGAAAAACGATGGGGCAATGGTATTGTCCTCCAGACATTTGCAACATTTTAGCGGCAGAATTAATAATTTGGTCTGCTGCAAGAATCGCAAAATTCCAGGTCATAAACTCAACGATTGGCCGCAAACCGTTCATGGATGCGCCAACGGCAATCCCGGCAAAACCTAACTCAGCAATAGGAGTATCGATTACGCGCTTAGGGCCGAACTCGTCCAACATTCCTTGCGAAACTTTATAAGCACCGTTGTATTCAGCAACTTCTTCACCTAAGAGCAAAACGGATGGATCTCTGCGCATTTCTTCCGACATAGCCTCACGCAGTGCTTCTCGAAATTGAAGTGTTTTCATGGTTATACTTTTAAAATTTAATTAAGCGGCCGAAAGCCTTTTTATATTCGTTTTATCAAAAATCAACCGAGCATAATTGACATCCACGTGGAACTTTTTCTTGGAGGTCGATGGCAAATCGTACATGGCATCCATAAAAACCGCCTCGACAATAGATCTGAGTCCACGAGCTCCCAATTGAAACTCCATGGCCTTATCCACGATAAAATCCAATACCTCTTGATCGAAGGTGAGCTTTACATCGTCCATTTCAAATAAGCGAACAAATTGTTTCATGAGCGCATTTTTCGGTTCCGTTAAAATCCGTTTTAACGCTTGACGGTCCAAAGGAGTGAGGTAAGAGAGCACAGGAAACCTTCCTATCAATTCAGGAATAAGCCCGTAGGATTTTAAATCGAGTGGAGAAATATTGCTAAGTAGATCGTTGTTTTCAATGCGCTCATGTTCCAAACTAGAAAAGCCAATGGTGCTTTTATTGACCCTGCTCGCAATCATTTTCTCTATGCCATCAAAAGCTCCACCGCAGATAAAGAGAATGTTGCGCGTATCCACTTGAATCATCTTCTGATCTGGGTGCTTTCTGCCCCCTTGTGGCGGAACATTGACAACGGCTCCTTCAAGGAGTTTTAATAGCGCCTGTTGAACCCCTTCCCCTGACACATCACGGGTAATCGAAGGATTATCGCTTTTGCGTGCGATTTTGTCCATTTCATCAATAAACACTATGCCCATTTGAGCTCTTTCAACATCGTAATCGGCCGCCTGTAACAGCCGAACTAGGATGTTTTCAACATCTTCGCCCACATAACCTGCTTCCGTAAGAACCGTTGCATCTGCGATGCAAAAAGGCACTTCTAACAGCCGAGCTATCGTTTTAGCCAACAAGGTTTTCCCTGTACCTGTTCTTCCCACCAAGACCACATTGGACTTTTCAATGTCAACTTCATCTTTGGTGTTGGCGAACGTGATTCGTTTATAGTGATTGTACACCGCCACGCTTAGCACCTTTTTAGCTTCTTCCTGTCCGATTACATATTCATCTAGGAGCGCATTGATTTCTTTCGGCTTAAGACTCTTGAAGGTATTTTTTGTCGTCGATACGTTGGGTTTTTTACGTTCTGAATCCACGATTCGCGAAGCTTGTACCACACAATCATCGCAAATCAAGGCAGAAATTCCCGAAATTAAGACGTTGGGAGGATTTACCTCTTTACCACAAAAAGAACATTCTTTTTTAGCGGGCATATTATTTTGGATTACGTATCAAGACCTCGTCAATCATTCCATAACTTTTTGCTTCCTCGGAGGTCATCCAATAATCACGATCGGAATCAGCATATACCTTATCATACTCTTGTTTTGAATGGTAAGCGATGATATCGTAAAGCTCCTTTTTCAACTTTTGAATTTCACGCGCCGTTATTTCTATGTCCGATGCCTGACCTTGTGCCCCTCCGAGCGGTTGGTGTATCATTACACGAGCATGTTTCAAGGCGCTTCGTTTGCCTTCCGCGCCCGCACACAATAGAACTGCCCCCATCGACGCCGCTATTCCTGTACAAATTGTCGCAACATCCGGACGGATGTACTGCATACAATCATAAATGCCCAGTCCTGCATATACCGATCCACCGGGAGAATTCATGTAAATCTGAATGTCTTTTTTAGCATCCAACGATTCTAAAAATAACAACTGTGCATTAATAATATTGGCAACTTGGTCGTTGATACCCGTACCCAGGAAGATGATTCGATCCATCATCAATCGGGAAAAAACGTCCATCTGGGTCATATTCATCGGTCGTTCTTCAATAATATATGGCGTCATGGAGGACTCAATAAAGTGCCCCACATGCATGCTATTGATCCCATGATGCTTCGTTGCATATTTTAAAAACTCTCTTCCTTCGTTCATTTGATTAAATTTAGACCTCAAAAATAACCAATTCGAAGCATAAGACCCGCGAATGCGCACAAAATTTCATCGAATTCCCGATGTATCTGCTTTAAAAAATCGCAGGATACTCTTCGCCGCTTTAAATTGGGGCATGGGTCATGTTGGACGTTCCATTCCCTTGCTTAAGCGACTAACGGACCAAGGCAATTGCATTATCGTAGCGTGTAATAGCCATCAAGAAGCCATTTATCGCAACTATTTTAACGATTTGATTTATAAGCCCCTTGGTGATTATCCTTTTATTTTCAACCACCGAGGGTTCAGGTCACACGATTTTATTAAAAGCATTCCAAGCTTATTTCAACAACACCGGCACGAGAAAAAATACGTAGAGGAAATCGTCCATGAGGAGAATATCGATATCATATTGAGCGACCACCGTTACGGGTTTCGGCATCCTCGCGTAGAAAGCATCTTTATTACCCACCAATGCCACTTACCCGTTCCTTGGTATGGTTTTATTATCCAAGCCATGCACCGGTATTTAATGCATCGATTTCAAGGATGCTGGATCGTGGACTCGGAAACCGAACGATGGGCGGGGAAACTCTCAAAAAAACCAAATATTCCAAGCAAATATCTCGGGGGTTTATCGCGCTTCAACAACCCATCGAAAGCCAAAAAAGGAACCGTCTTAGTGCTGAATGGTCCGAAGGAATTTCACCCCTTGCTGATTCAACATTTTCAGCAAGAAATACCAACAGTTGATTGCGTTATTGGCACACATTCGCTCATTCCCGAAGGGATACCGCAAATTACAGATTGGGTGGAAGCGGACGAACTTTTAATGAACGCGAAAACCGTAATAAGTTTTTGCGGATATTCCACCCTGCTAGACGTCGAGGCTTTAAAATGTGAATGGCGATGCATACCTACTCCCGGTCAGTTCGAACAGCACTATTTATTCCAACAAAAAACCCTCCGAGAAGGAGGGTTTGAAAAAAAATAGAAGGTATGTTTTATTTTACCGCTGCGTTAAACGTTGCGTCTTCCATCAGCTTGATAAATTCACGGTCTTTCGACGCTTTTTCACGGTATGCCGCATTTTTAGAAATCGCAGACTTTAAATTACTTACTACCGCATCTACTCCCGCATTGGAACGAGCAGCAATAATCGCCTTCAAATAGTAACCATCTGCCGTTTCTTTATCAGAACTTGCGGCTAAGGTTTTACTTGCATCATCTAACGACCCTACCAATACTTGAGCCAAGGCTTTATTGAAGGAGGCAGACGACATAGCGCTAACCGCTGAACTGTATTTACCTTCAAGTATTGCAATGATAGCGTTGTTATACCCAACTTCTGGAGCTTTTGAATTTTTAATCTGTGACAATAATTTCTTCGCTGTAGCTCGGTCTCCGTTGGCCATCGCCACCCCTGCCAAATTGTTTTTAGTATTGGCATTATCCGAAATGCTAATAGCTTTATCTAGGTTTGTTTTGGCCTTACTTACATTTCCCTGCAACAAGGCAATGGCTCCAGAATTATTCAACATTTGAGCGTTGGTGGGATAAATCATTAATGCGGCGTCATAGATTTTTGCTTGATCTTTGATGTCCTTTGTCAAAGTAGACGCTACAAATAACAATTCTTCAGCATTCAAAGAAGCAGGTGCGGTTGCAGCAGCATTTCTCAGTTCATCATCGCTCAGACCTTGCTTAGTATACTTCACCGAAATCTGCGAGCGACGCAACTTCGGGAAAATATCTTTCTCCAACTGCGTAAATCCTTTACCTAAAGCATAGATATCTTTTTCTTTGTTATCGTTTTGTCCACCAACCGATAGCACTCTAAGAAAAAGATCTTTTTGATCTTGCTGAATGGTGGTGTTGGCGGTCAATTCTTCTGTGAACCCTTTCAAATCTTCACCCAATCCTTCACTAGAATACATCGTTGTGTCAGTATATTGCATCAATTTATTGGCTTTCATTAAGGCGATAAACGCATTTCTTGCCGAACGAGAACGGCTACCGGACAATCCTTTGTTAAAGTTTTCCTCTCCGTCTGGAGAAGCATAGGCCAAAATTTCAAAGGAGTTGATTTTAATCTTTGGGTTATTTTGCACGATCTTTAACCAATTCACCAATTCCATGATGTCCTTATCCTTCATTTCGTTTGGACGAACATCCGATTTCCCTTTTAAATAATTAATGTTCGCAGATTTGGTTGAATCACCACTTCGAGGAATAGTATTTGTTTCTTGCAAAACTTTAAAATTCTTTTGAACTAAAAGAGGGGTAATAACGGTGGCATCGGCTAGTTTAGTGGAAGGAATTGCTTCTTTTCCTTTTTCCTTAGAGCCTTTGAAAACTTTGCCCGTGAAGGTTAAATCAGCCGCTTCCATGGAGGGATCGTACGCTACCACTTCGGTAAAAGTCGCACTTCCGCCTGGCTTAAAGGTAATAGATTGACCGTTTCCTGTAGCTTTCTCTCCTTGAATTTTCCACATGGACAATTTGGTATTACCTAGCATAGGGCTAATTTCTACGCTAATTTTCTTTTTGATTCCTTTTGGCGGAATATTAACCGTTACTGAAATTGCAACACTATCTCCATGCAGTTCCAAGGGATTTGGAGTTGTAGAATAACTTAGATCTTTCAACTGATCGCAACTCACCAACGAGCCACCAACCACAGCTGCTAATAACAATCCTGAGTAAAGGCTTAGCTTCATAATCGTAATAGTTTTTAATTTTTGGCTAATTTAACAATTATTTGGATTAAAGAAAAATTATCCAAGTTCGCGCAAAGGAATGTATACAAAATCTCTTTTTTCCCAATGCGGATGAGGAATGATGAGCTCTGGTTCGCTCAACTGATCGTTATTGTAAAAAATGATATCAATATCAATGATTCGATCCGTGTATCCTTTTGTACTTATATTCCGACCCATCTGCTTTTCGATGGCTTTAACTGCACCTAGAAGTTCATGTGGAGTTAGCGGTGTTTCTATCCTCAAACACATGTTGCAAAAACGATTTTCCGAAATAAACCCCACAGGATTTGAATAGTAAAAGCTTGATCTTTTCGTTACGTTACCGACCTTGGAGGCCAATAAAACGATGGCTTTTTCTAAGTAAGCCTCTTTGTCACCAAGGTTGGAGCCTAAGGCGAGAGTAACTTGATTTAATCCTTCCATCGAAAGGATTGCAGCATTCTCTCCATGTCAAGCCCCAAATAATCCAGCGTAGGTCGTAAGCTATCGTAATTTGGTCGGCAATTCATCAAGACCTCGCCTCGCACGAATCGAGCACTTGAATCGGTAAGGTAAAATTGATAATTCGTGGCAACATCACCTTTCAGTTGAAAAAACGTTCCGTAAACCTTGTTATCTCGATTAATAAACTGCTTGAAATCAATTCTATCAGCCTTTATTTTATGTTGATCCACCTCTGCATTAGCCCTATTAATTAACTTATTCAAAGAATCTTGCCGATCGAAGCGAATCGCGTAAAAATAAAGCGAGCCATTTAAAGGACCTAAATCGAACTTTTGAAAGGAGGTCTTGCCATTACTTTCATTCGCCACCATCGCATAGTGCTTGGACAAATCAAAAGAGTAGGATACTAAATCGTTCTTCACCGAGTATTTGAAATACTGATGAGCAGGAAGATTTGTTCGCAAAAAACAGGGAGGTTTTGGCACTAAGGGTTTGTCCTTGTCACCGTCTAAAAAATAACTGCACGAAGAAAGCAAAACCAAGCACAAAATTCCCCCGAAAATTAGACTATTAACCCGGCTCATAACGATTGTACTTTGATCCATTTAATGCGTTTTTTATCCGATGAAATGACGGTTAATTTCCATTTACCTACCACGATAAATTCGCGGTTTTTCAAGATTCTTTCTGCTACTTCCACGACGAATCCGCCCAAGGTTTCCGCATCGCCTTTTTTTTCTTCAAATTCCTCGCCTTCAATATCGAGAATTTTGTAAAAATCGATCAACGACGTTCTACCAGCGAAAGAAAATCCATCTTCCAACACCTGATATTCTACTTGATCGTCGTCAAATTCATCGGTAATGTCTCCCACAATTTCCTCGAGAATATCCTCAAGCGTAACAATGCCAGCCGCCCCACCGTATTCGTCAACCACTACAGCCATGTGCATTTTCATGGTTCTAAAATCTTGCAATAAATCATCGATTTTTTTGTTTTCAGGTACGAAATATGGCTTTCTAAGGAGCTTTTTCCAATCGAAATCTTCTGCTGAGGTAAAATTGGGTAAGAGATCCTTTATGTACAGAATTCCGACAACATTATCTTCTTTATCGCTGAATACTGGAATGCGTGAAAATCCAGCATCAATGACAAACGAAACAACCTCTTGGTAAGTAGAATCGATGGAAAGAGAGGACATTTCAATTCGGGGAGTCATGATTTGATCTGCTTCCGTTTTTCCGAAACGGACAATTCCTTCCAGAAGTCGTTGCTCGTCGTCGGTCGTATTTTCTTCAGTGGTAATTGCAATAGCGTATTCGAGTTCATCGGTTGAAATTTTGAGGTCTTTTTTGCCCAAACGCGCAATGAATGAGGTTCCATTAACCAATAACGATTTAAGCCATGATATGGGCGGATTCTTGCGGATAAAATCGAGAGGAACCGACATTAATTTAGAAACCTTCAACGCATTGTTAGCCCCGTAAATTTTGGGGATCACTTCGCCAACAATCAGAATCAAAAGGGTAATTCCAAATATCTCAACCAATAACTTGGACAATTCACTGTATCCGTCCATCACCTTATTCAGAATGAGGGTGGATAAAATAACAATCCCTACGTTAACGAAATTTATGGAAATCAGCAATAATGCTATCAATTCTCTTGGTTTTGCGATCAAGGATAAAACACGTTTCGATGTTTTGGAGTTTTCGCGTTTCAACTGTTCCTTTTCTTCAGGCTTAATGGAAAAAAACGCGGATTCTGAACTGGTGGTGAAAGCTGCCAGCACCAACAAGAGAAAAATTAACACCAAATAAACGGTTTCGGTGGACGTCCAAACAAACAAAGAAATCGATAAACCTATAGATTCGGAAGGGTCAGGCATAGTTTAGAATGGAAGTAAGTCGTCGTCTTGATCAAGAAATTCTGTCGCTTCCGTCAAGGGTTCGGAATGCGTTTTTGGATACGGGTCTTTAGGGGTATTCGCATGATCGGGTTTGGACAAAAGGATTAGTTCATCTGCCCAAACTTCGCTTTGATATTTCGTAACACCTTCTTGGTCTTGTAGCGCACGTTTTTTCAATTTGCCTTCCACATATACTCTAGCTCCTTTGCACAGCAAGCGCTCGGCTACTTGTGCAAGACCCCGCCAAGCAACAATTTCATGCCAATCGGTTATTTCTCTTTTTTCACCGGTGTTCTGATCCGTGTAGGATTCGGAGGTCGCCAAGGAAAAATTGGCCACCACTCCACCGTTCTCAAAATATCGCACCTCGGGCTCTTTCCCTAGATACCCCATTAATATCACTTTATTGACACTTAAACTCATGTGCTTTGCAAGCCTAATTTACGCTTTTTTTCTACTGCCGCTTCTTTTTGCAGAAGATTTGGGTTGATTTTCAGAAAGATTCAAGCAATCTTCCAAGGTCAAGCTTGTCGGCTCGGTTCCTTTTGGAATTTTAACGTTAAGTTTTCCAACCTTAATGTACGGCCCGTACTTTCCATTGAGTACTAAAACATCGGGCCTTTCTTCAAAAGCAACGATCGTGTTATTTGCCGCTCCTTGCACCTTTAGATCTATTAACTCCAGGGCTCTTTCAAGCGTAATTTCCATCACATCTTCCTCTTTGGGTATGGAGGCATAGGTCTTACCTAACTGAACATAAGGGCCAAATTTCCCTATATTAGCCTTGATGACTTCTCCACCACGTTCCCCAACAATTCTCGGAAGTTTGAATAACTCTAGCGCCTCTTCTAACGTTATGGATTGAATGGATTGATTTTTTTGCAACGAAGCGTATTGTGCTTTCACGCCTTCTTCTTGTTCATTCCCTATTTGGGCCACTGGACCATAGCGCCCCATGCGCACTATGACCTTACGCTTTGAGGTAGGATCGATACCCAATTCTCGCTCCCCTGTAACGCGAGCAGATTGATCCAAGGTATTTTGCACCTTGCCATGAAAGGAATTGTAGAACGAATCCAGCATGGAAGTCCAATGCATTTTTCCTTGCGCTATTTCATCAAAGGAGGCTTCAACCTGAGCGGTAAATTGGTAATCCATTATTTGCTGAAATTGTTCTTCCAAAAATTCGGTTACCAGCACCCCAATATCGGTTGGTATTAAGCGGTTTTTATCGCTTCCCGTTGTTTCAGTGTGCACGGATTCAACCAATCCCTTGGAGGATAAATGCATCTTGGTCAGTTGACGTTCCAGCGGCGGACGGTCGTTTTTAGCAACATACCCTCTTTTTTGAACGGTAGAAATGGTTGGCGCATAAGTCGAGGGTCTACCAATCCCTAATTCCTCCATTTTTTTAACTAAGCTAGCCTCCGAAAAACGTGCTGGACCTCTGGTGTAACGTTGTGCTGCTGTTAATTCTATAAAATGCAACGATTCTTCCTTATCCACCTTTGGCAAGAGACCCGTCTCATCTTCGTTATCTACATTTTCCTCTTCATCAGCAACATTATATGCTTTTAAAAAACCATCGAATAATACGACTTCACCTCGCGCAATAAAACGCTTATCTTGTGGCGCTCCTTTAATTTTTAAAGTAGTTTTTTCAAATTTTGCCGCCGTCATTTGCGATGCAAGACAGCGTTTTCGAATTAAATCGTAAAGACGTTGCTCTTCACGGTTCGAAGAAACATCCACCGCCGAAAAATTGGTAGGACGTATCGCCTCGTGTGCCTCTTGGGCTCCCGCATTTTTCGTGGCGTATTGGGTTGTTTTGGAATACTCTGAACCATAACTTCGCAGAATTTCATCCTTGGCTTGATCTAAGGCGGTTTGCGATAAATTCGTTGAATCCGTTCGCATGTAGGTAATAAATCCACCTTCGTACAATTTTTGTGCGACAGACATGGTCCTCGATACAGAAAAACCAAGTTTAACCGAAGCCTCTTGTTGAAGTGTTGACGTTGTAAAAGGAGCTGCAGGGAAGCGGTTGTGAGGTTTCACCTCGACAGATTCTACGGAAAAATCACATCCGGGCAAACCATTCAAAAAGGCCTTTACTTCTTCGGGACTTTGCATGTGGTCTTCAAGCTCCGCTTTTAAGGAGCCTTTTGCCGCACCAAAAGTTGCCGTTAACTTAAAAAACGTAGTGGCTTCAAACGACGCAATTTCCTTTTCTCGTTCCACGATTAACCTCACCGCTACCGACTGAACACGGCCAGCGGATAGGCTCGGCTTTACTTTCTTCCATAGGACTGGCGACAATTCAAACCCGACAATTCGATCTAAAATCCGTCGTGCTTGTTGTGCATCTACTAAGTCCCTATCTATAAGCCTCGGATTATCAATGGATTTAAGAATCGCCGACTTCGTGATCTCGTTGAAGGTAATTCTCTTCGTTTGATGGATGTCCAAGCCTAAGGTTTCCAACAAATGCCATGAAATTGCTTCTCCCTCGCGGTCCTCATCCGTTGCTAACCAAACTGTTTCAACTTTGGAAGCAATCTTTTTTAAATCCGCCACCAATTGTTTTTTGTCGGCTGAAATCTCATAGGCGGGTAAAAAACCATTGCCGATGTCCACAGATAGTCCTTTTTTCGAAAGATCACGGATGTGGCCATTGCTGGATCGAACAATGAAATCTTTGCCCAAATAACCTTCAATGGTCTTGGCTTTGGCGGGTGATTCAACGATTACTAAATTCTTGGACATGTAAAAATTTTAAGCAAAATTAAAACTAAAACAACGCAAAGCACACCAAAGTTGTTCAATATTTTACCTTGTGTTTCCATTAACCTATGGTTAAGTTTTTTAATTCTAAAATGTGGTAATCATGACATTTTGACACCTTGAAGATTTTTCATTAATTTTGCACTATGGAATCTGAACGAAATGCCTCTGAAATACTAGAAAACCGACAAGGTGAGGCGCTAGATTTATCCTACTCATCATTGCCCGGCGCTCATAAAAAACTGTATCTGGAAAGTTACGGCTGTCAAATGAATTTTTCAGACAGCGAAGTAGTTGCCTCCATATTAGCATCGGAGGGATACACTACCACTCGTGAAATCGAGCAAGCCGACCTGGTTTTAATCAATACCTGTTCTATTCGTGAAAACGCGGAACAGCGCGTTCGTAATCGACTGACGGAATTCAAACACCTCAAAAGCAATCATCCTGAGATGGTTGTGGGCATTTTGGGTTGCATGGCAGAGCGACTCAAGAAAAATTTACTGGAAGAAGAAAAGTTAGTCGACCTTGTTGCCGGACCGGATGCATACCGCGACTTACCCAACTTGATCGCCGAAGTAGGAACAGGACAACGCGCCGTAAACGTATTACTTTCTCGTGAAGAGACTTACGCGGATATTTCGCCCGTTCGGCTCGACAAGGGTGGCGTGTCGGCTTTTGTTACTATCATGCGAGGCTGCGACAATATGTGCTCTTTTTGCGTAGTGCCTTTCACCAGAGGCAGGGAGCGTTCCCGCAACCCAAAGTCCATCTTGCAAGAATGTCAAGACCTATTCAATGCTGGGTATCGAGAGGTAACCTTGTTGGGGCAAAACGTTGATAGTTATCGTTGGAACATGCTTTCCAAGGGTGACATCATCAACCCCGAAGAGTCAGCAATGAATTTCGCTGAATTGCTATGTGCTGTGGCTGAGCTATCCCCTGAACTTCGGATCCGATTCAGTACCTCGCACCCAAAAGACATGACTAATGACGTTTTGGAGGCGATTGCTCGTTATAAAAATATCTGTAATTATATTCATCTACCGGTACAATCAGGACATACCGATGTCTTAAGCAGAATGAACCGTGGATATTCTAGGGAATGGTACCTGGAACGCATTGAAGCGATTCAACGAATTATTCCAGATTGCGCCATTTCTACCGATATTATTTCAGGATTTTGTGGAGAAACGGAAGAGGAGCATCAAGCTACTGTTTCATTAATGAACGAGGTGGTTTTTGACTACGCATACATGTTCAAATATTCCGAGCGACCAAAAACCTTGGCGGAGCGGAAATTTGAGGACGATGTTCCCGATGAAACGAAATCTCGTAGACTCCAAGAGATTATTGAGCTTCAAACAAAACACAGCGCTGAACGAAACAGGGCCCGTGTTGGCGAGGTATACGAAATCCTGGTTGAAGGCCCATCTCGCAGATCCGAGGAACAGTACTGTGGCAGAAATTCACAAAACAGCATGGTTGTTTTTGATCGGAAGAATGTTCAGGTTGGCTCGTATGTAATGGTTCGCATTACTTCATGTACTTCCGCAACGTTAATCGGAGAATTGGTCGAATAAAACGAAAACGGCATGAATCTAATCCAAATTAAACAGCGATTTGGAATTGTTGGTAACAACCCTTCCTTGAACAGGGCACTCGAAGTTGCAGCTCAAGTGGCCCCAACCGATCTTTCGGTTTTAGTAACAGGTGAAAGCGGAACCGGAAAAGAAATCATACCACAAGTCATACACCAGTTAAGTTCCAGAAAACACAAAGAATATATTGCTGTCAACTGCGGCGCCATTCCAGAAGGAACAATAGATTCAGAGCTGTTTGGTCATGAAAAAGGATCTTTTACGGGTGCGGCTGGCAGCCGACAAGGATACTTCGAAACAGCAAACGGAGGCACAATTTTTTTAGACGAGGTAGCAGAATTACCAATGCAAACCCAAGTTCGCTTGCTGCGAGTGCTTGAAACCGGAGAATTCATGCGTGTTGGTGCGTCTAAGCCCCAAAAAACGAATGTTCGCGTTGTGGCCGCCACCAACGAACCCATGCAAAAGGCCATTGCGAAGGGGAAATTCCGAGAAGATTTGTTTTATCGTCTGAGTGCCATTCCCGTGCACCTACCCCCGCTCCGTGAACGAGGAGAAGACATTCATTTGCTCTTTAGAAAATTTGCCAGCGATTTCGCCGAACGGTATAGAATGCCTACCATACGGTTGGAACCCGAAGCCATTTCCTTGTTGAGCGAATATCCTTGGCCAGGAAATATACGTCAGCTAAAAAACACAGTAGAACAAATCAGCATCATTGAGACGGATCGTTCTATAGACGCGTACGTTCTGCAACAATACCTAACCCCGGTCAAAGAGTCCGTTCCTTCATTAATGGTAGAAGCTCAACAAGAATCGATCAATGAGCGGGAATTGATGTATAAATTCCTTTTCGACATGAAACGCGATTTAACCGACTTAAAGAAGTTGGTGGTAGAGGTGTTAAATCAATCCGGGGGTTTCAAAGTTGCACCTGACCACCGACCAATATTAGAAAAGCTATACCAAGATATCGATATTGCTCCGCTTCAAGGAGAGATTATACCTCAAGGCATTCAACCGCCTATGCTGGAAAGCACTCCGGTAATTGATGAACATTTTGTGCTTCATGAAGAATACGAAGAATCGTTGTCCTTAGAAGCACGTGAACGGGAATTGATTACCAAAGCATTGGAAAAACACCGAGGCAAGAGAAAACATGCCGCTCAGGAATTGGGCATTTCGGAGCGTACTTTGTACCGAAAAATTAAAGAATTTAAATTAGGAGAGTGAAATTACTGATGCTTTTAATTTTGGTTGGTTTTTTAACGGCTTGTTGGCCCAGCAGAATTGGATTTCGGGATGTTGGGGGCATGCCAGAAGAATGGAAAAGTTTTCACCTACAAACCCTTCAAATTAATGCCTCTACATGCCCCTTGAACTATTCCCCGAATCTTTCAGAGGCCTTAAAAGATGGAATCCAAAACAATTCACGGTTGAATTTAGCCGTCAATGCAAAAGACGCTGAAGTCAGGATTTCTGGTGAAATCACTCAATATAACGTTCAGCCCATTGCGCTTCAAAATGGGGATAACGCCGCCAAAAACAGGTTAAGTGTTACGGTTCAATTTTCCATTAACACCGTTGTCCCGAAGCAAGAGGAAATCAAATTAAGCGTAACGCGGTTTTCCGACTTTGATGCAACCACGAATTTCGCATCCGTAGAAAATCAATTATTAGCGGCTATTAATGAGCAAATCGTACAAGACGTACTTAATAAATTAATGAGCAACTGGTGAGTTGGAATAAAAATACCTTGAACCAACTAATCTTGAACCCGCAACTTATCGCGGGAGGAGATCTCGACCATTTAAAACAATTGGCCGAAGAATTTCCTTATGCCAGTGTTTTTGCATTGGCCTACCTTGAAGGATTAAAAAAAAACGAGGACATCCGATTTGAACGCGAGCTTCCACATTTTGCCTACCGCATTAGTAACCGAGCAAGGCTCTATTCACTGCTCGAACATAAGGCGGAAACCAGCCCAAACGAAATAACCAACGAGAACGCAACGATATTCAAAGAACCCGAATCATTAAAAACTTCATTAGGGGAAACGACAAGCTCTGAGGAAAACCATGCACATGCGGAAGTGGCATACCTTCGAGATGAAGTACAATTGCGAGAATCAGAGGAAAATCTCCAGGAGGAACCATTAACTGAACCTGCAACCAAAGAGCCAAGTGAATCTTTTGCTTCAGAAGACACGGGAACGGAGGCCCTTACACTTGAACAAGAACCGCCATTAAATACCCATGAGGAACCAAGCAACGATCCACTTGCCAAACTTATTGAATCCTCAGTAGCCTTGGCACAATACCAAAAGGAATTTTACGAAACCGTCTCCCAAGAGGAAGGCGTAGGAGAAGCTTTAATAGAGGCAACCGACGAAAACTCCATTGAATTGGAAGAGAACAACATTGCAAAAGAAGAAATCAAACACGATGCTTCATCAGAATCGTCTAGCGTCAAGACCTTTAGCGAATGGCTGTTATCTAAAGAAGATGCAAGCTTGACCCCTTCTCTGGTAGAACCGGTTGAGGCTCCTCGAGCGAGAACAGAATTTTATTCTCCGATAAAGAAAGCAAAGCAGAGTCTCAACAGCGATACGATTCCGGTTAGCGAAACCTTGGCGAAAATTTTCGTTCTTCAGGGGAATTTACCACGTGCAATTGCGATTTATGAGCAACTTATTTTGACTTTTCCGAAAAAAAAGAGTTACTTTGCATCCCAAATTAAGAAATTAAACCAATGTTAACTACCCTTTTATCGATTGTCATTACTTTGGCGGCCATACTTTTAATCGCTGTGGTATTTATTCAAAATCCGAAAGGCGGTGGCATAAGCAACGATTTTGGTAGTGTTGCTCAATTGGGCGGTGTAAAACAAACCACCGAATTTATTCATAAACTTACATGGGGTTTAGTAGGAACCATTGCCATTTGCAGTATCTTAATTACTATGCAGCAACCCAAACCGCAAAGCGCTGATGGGAAGGCCAAGGCACAAAAGCAAGAAAATACCTCGCAACCAGCGAAGGGTTCTAAAAAATAATTTTCCTTTTCAATGTCAGTATGTCACCTCATACTGCCAATCTGCACGCGTTAAATGCTAAAATGACGCTTTCTTTCTGATGGTATGAATTTCGCTACGTGGCGGAAAACAAAAAAAAACAATCATGTCAGTAAAATTTAAACCATTGGCGGATCGAGTTCTAGTAGAGCCCGCGCCAGCAGAACAAAAAACAGCGAGTGGTATTATTATTCCTGATACCGCTAAAGAAAAACCGCTTAAAGGAAAAGTATTGGCTGTTGGAGGAGGAAAAAAAGATGAACCGATGAATTTGAAAGTCGGCGATGTTGTTCTTTATGGACAATACGCGGGGACCGAAATTAAATTGGATGGGAATTCCTACCTCATCATGCGCGAGTCGGATATTTACGGAGTATTTTAAGTAAGTCATTAACCCAAATTAATTTAAATCATGGCAAAAGATATATTATTTGACATCGAAGGACGCGAAAAACTCAAGAGTGGAGTTGACGCTTTGGCCAACGCAGTAAAAGTAACTTTAGGTCCAAAAGGCAGAAATGTAGTTATTGGAAAAAAGTTTGGTGCGCCTCAAATAACCAAAGACGGGGTAACGGTTGCTAAAGAAATTGAACTCAAAGACCCCATGGAAAACATGGGTGCTCAAATGGTGAAAGAAGTGGCCTCTAAAACGGCTGATATTGCGGGTGACGGAACTACCACAGCCACCGTTTTGGCCCAAGCGATTATTACTGCTGGACTAAAAAATGTTGCTGCTGGGGCAAATCCGATGGATCTCAAGCGCGGTATCGATAAAGCCGTAGCAGAGGTTGTGAAAAATTTAAAATCCTTATCGAAAGAAGTGGGCAAAGATGCCTCTAAAATCGAACAAATTGCTACTATTTCCGCTAACAATGATGAAACCATTGGAAAATTGATTTCCCAAGCCATGAAGGTCGTGGGTAACGATGGCGTCATTACGGTAGAGGAAGCAAAAGGAACGGAGACGGAAGTAAAAACCGTAGAAGGAATGCAATTTGATCGAGGATATTTATCTCCATACTTTGTTACCAATACGGAGAAAATGATCACCGAAATGGAAAATCCTTTAATCTTAATTACCGAGAAAAAAGTTTCCAGCATGAAAGAACTGCTCCCCATTTTGGAGCCCGTTGTGCAAGCAGGAAAAAGCCTACTTATTATTGCAGAAGATGTCGACGGCGAAGCCCTTGGTACCCTTGTTGTCAATCGCTTAAGAGGGTCTTTAAAGGTGGCAGCAGTTAAAGCTCCTGGCTTTGGCGACCGAAGAAAAGCCATGTTAGAGGACATCGCCATTCTAACAGGAGGCCAAGTAATTTCGGAAGAACGCGGGATGACCTTGGATAATGTTACCATGGATATGCTGGGTCAAGCTCAGAAGGTAGATATCGATAAAGATAATACCACTATTATCAATGGAAAAGGTAAGAAGGACGACATCAAAGCACGGGTGAATCAAATTCGTGCGCAAATCGAAACAACCACCTCTGACTACGACCGTGAAAAGCTTCAAGAGCGATTAGCGAAACTTGCAGGTGGAGTTGCTGTTCTCTACGTGGGTGCACCAACAGAAGTCGAAATGAAAGAAAAAAAGGACCGCGTGGATGACGCCTTAGCTGCAACACGTGCAGCGGTTGAAGAAGGAATCGTTCCTGGAGGTGGTGTTGCACTGATCCGATCCATTGAAACATTGGACAAATTGAAAGCGGCAAACGAAGATGAGGCAACGGGAATCGCTATCGTAAAACGTGCTGCCGAAGAACCCCTTCGTCAAATAATTGCCAATGCCGGCGGTGAAGGAGCGATCATCGTACAAAAGGTACGTGAAGGCAAGGATGATTTCGGTTACAACGCTCGAACTGACAAATTCGAAAAGCTTTACGCAGCTGGAGTAATAGATCCAACAAAAGTTACACGTATCGCCGTTGAAAACGCCGCTTCGATTGCTTCCATGTTGCTAACTACGGAATGTGTTATTGCAGATCAGCCAGAAGAAGGAAACGCAGGCGCAGCGATGGCTGGAATGGGAGGGGGAATGCCTGGAATGATGTAGGTTCGACAAGCTCTCCTACATAGGAAAAGCTCTCCTACCTAGGACAAGCCGGCCTTTTTGGCTTGCTTGTAAAGTTAAAGTTCAATTATCAACGGAAATAGCGTCCCGCATGCGGGGCGCTTTCTCGTTTCCTTCTTCCCGGAATACGGATAGTTGGAGACGTCAACATAGAGTCCCGCTTGTAGCGGGACTTTCTATTTCAGTAGGCTTTGTAGTATTGGACCGATTCTTGCCGCCCAATCGCGCTCTGAATGTCCAGAATTAGTGACCAATTTCATAGTAACTTTATTTTTCTTTGAACAAGAATTTAGAGCAACTTCGAATGCGGGAAAATATGCAGCGTACGATGCGTCCAGGGATTGATCTCCTCGATCAATATAAATATGCTTCCCTTCTAAATTCGCTGAAATGGATGCAATAAACCCATTAAAAGCAAGCATCAACGGGTCCTTATAACGGTCAGCAAATTTCCAATAATTGATGAGTGGAAGATGTATAGAAAGGCATGCGACGTTGGAAACCTCATCGGGATGGGTTAATAAAAAACTTAACGAAACAACGCCCCCCATACTTGAACCTACCATAGTTCGATGCACTCCACCACGATTTACCCTCCAATGATTTTCTATTAAAGGAAAAACTTCGTGAATAAGCGCTTCGGCATAAGCATCAAAGCGTGGTAAACCATTCCACAAGGAATCACGCAAGGCAAACTGAACATCCAGGGGGAGTTTTGAATAAATAGGCGAAGGAAAAAACTCAGCGTACCGATTGTTGGGGTCATTATCAATTCCAACTAAAATACAGTGCTTTTTTGAAAGATATTTCGTCGCTGAATTGGCCAAATCCCACGATTGGTGATTCCATGTTGCGCTTGAATCAAAAAGCATTTGGCCGTCATGGAAGTACACAACATCGAATCGTTTTTTTGATTTTATATATTGTTTGGGCACCCAAACCCGGATGATTCGTCCTTTGAGGTAACCTTGCGTTACGGCTGATTCGAAAAGATTTCCCGAAGTAGGTTGAACGATTGAGCGTTTCCATACGAATGGGTTCACTTGAGCATAGCCTAAAAATGAAAGCGAAATACTCAAAGCGAATAAACAGTTTTTCATGCCACAAATATTATAAAACAAATCAAATGAACCCTCAATTCCGTATTTTTGCAGTAAAAAAAAGGATGGAAAAAATAGCTCAAAAAATCTTCTCTATGCGCGCGGTTGCATTGGGGCTTTTTCTCTTTCTAGCCGCCATTGGCACGGCAACCTTCATTGAATCCATGCACGGAGTTCAAGCCGCCAAAATTGTCGTTTACAATGCCACTTGGTTCACGGTGCTTTTAGCCTACCTGTCAGTCGCCATGATGTATAACATTTGGCAATTCAGAATGTGGCGCCGTGAAAAATGGGCATTATTGCTATTCCATGCGTCTTTTTTGGTAATCATGACGGGGGCTGCCGTGACGCGATATACAGGGTTTGAGGGAATCATTAGAATTCCAGAAGGAGAATCCGTTGATTACATGTTTTCTGCAGAGCCGCATCTTGGCGTATACATTCGGGGAAAAGGGACAGAAACTACCCAATCTTACAAAACTTTAATGTCTGATTGGTCTATGGTAGACAACAGTTTTGAACATGAAATCAATCATCAGGGTACACCTGTGAACCTGAGCTACGTCAATTTCATTTCCAATGCCATTGACACCCTAGAATTTGATCAATCCATCAATACCCAAGTCCTTGATATAGTGGTAGGACAAATGAAGTCGAATTATCTCGAATCAGGGGACTCACTGCGTGCTGGAAACCTGGGACTTTATTTCACAGATCAACCCAAGAATGGAGTTTCGTTTAAATTCCTGGGAGAAAAATGCTGGATTTACACGAATCAAGACTTACGCTGGCTACCGATGACCAAAATGCAAGAGGCACGTAAAACTGGAGCTGAAATTCCGGACTCCTCCTACAAAATTGTACCTAAAAATACATGGATTGAAGCTCAGATAAAAACCCTATACCAGGCTGGAACAGATCAATTTGTATTAAAAAATATTTTGTACCATACCCGAAAAACACTGGTGAAATCACCAATTAAAAACCGAGGTTCTGATTATCTTACGGTAAAAGTCTCCACCCCTAGTGCAACAAAAACAATCACTGTAAAAGGTGGAATGGGAATGATTCCAAGTCCGACACTTTGCACATTGGGTGATTTAAAAATTCAACTAGAATATGGTTCCTTGAGAATTCCATTACCGTTCAGCATTTATTGTAAAGATTTCAAATTGATTAATTACCCTGGATCAGAATCCCCTTCTTCCTTTGAAAGTTATATTCGCATTGATGATGCGCGTAACGACACCCATTCGGAACGCCATATTTTCATGAACCATGTAACAGACTACGATGGATATCGATTTTTTCAATCCTCCTACGAAGCAGATAATCCGACAACACCTCAAAACGAAGAAGCAACGGTGCTTAGTGTAAACCATGACACAGCTGGCACTAACATAACGTATTTAGGATACTTGCTCATGGGTTTAGGTATGATACTTTCCCTCTTTGCCCCGAAAGGTCGATTTAGACTCTTGAATCAACAACTTAGAAAATTAAAAACGAACCCCGCAGTCATCCTTTTTGTGGTACTTAGCTGTTCTTATTTATCGAGCAATGCGCAAACCCCCGTGGCGCAAGTGCCGATGAATCGAGTCATAAGTGTAAATCATTCAGAAAAAGTGGCACGCCTGCTGGTTCAAGAGCAGAGCGGACGCATTATTCCGCTTCACACCTTGTGTGATCAATTGTTGAGAAAGATATTTGGAAGTAATCACTACGAAGATTTGAATGCGGTTCAAACGATTCTTGCAATGCACATGTACCCTGAATATTGGATGGAACAAAACATTATTGCCGTTCCGAGTGCGGTAAGAGAACCCTTAGGATTAGCGGCAAAATGCCGTTTTAAAGATCTGATCGACACCAATTATGCATTCAAATTCGAAGCACAATACACTACGGCCCGAAAAAAAGCGGAAAAAAACCAGAACGAATTTGAGAAGAAACTGATCAAATTTGCCGAGAAGTTTCACGTATTTGACGGAATCATTCGATGGCAATTTATGCGGATTTTGCCGAAAAGTCAAGATCCAACGAATACTTGGTATGTTCCATTAAGCCCTCAAATAAGTGGTGCAAAAGATTCTGCCAATTCACGCGCTTATCTAAGTTATTTTGCCTCGTTGCATGAATCTTCTGAAACTGCAGATTTCAGTAAAGCAGATGAACAACTAGAGCAACTCATTTCCATCCAACGAACCCTTGGAAAAGAGGTTGTGCCTTCAGAAACTCAAGTGTCTGTTGAAATTCTTTCGAACAAGCTAGAGATTTTCAAAACGGTTCAACGCATATATATCAGCTTTGGTTTGTTGCTACTGATTATTTACATTTTATCCACTTTAGTCAAATCGACAGCATTTCTTAAATGGATGAGATACCTTCGTATTTTGCTTACTGGTTTAGCGGTACTCACCTTCATTTACCATGCAACTGGACTTGGGTTTCGCTGGTATATTTCCGGCCATGCTCCATGGAGTAACGGTTACGAGGCCATTATCTTTATTGCATGGGTAACGGTATTAACAGGATGGATATTTCTGAGAAAAATAGACGTTGTTGTGCCCGTTGCGCTTATTTTGGCCTCTATGATGTTGCTCGTTTCCGAAATGAACTTATTGGATCCAGAAATAACTCCCTTGGTACCCGTTTTGAAGTCTTATTGGCTTATGATTCACGTGGCGATTATCACCAGCAGCTATGCCTTTTTAGGACTTTCCTTTATCTTAGGATTGCTGAATCTATGCTTTTATATATTTCTCAGAAAATCAAACCATACATCGCTTAACCAGCAAATAAATCAAATCACCATAGTTAGTGAAATGACGATGACGATTGGTGTATTTATGCTAACCATAGGAACCTTTCTTGGTGGAGTTTGGGCCAATGAAAGCTGGGGCAGGTATTGGGGATGGGACCCAAAAGAAACTTGGGCCTTGGTTTCAATTCTCGTTTACGCGATCATCTTACATTTGCGCTTCATTCCCGGATTGAAAAGCCCATTTGTCTTTAATTTATGGTCTTTTTGGGGTTATTCAGCCATTCTTTTCACCTATTTTGGAGTAAACTTTATGCTAGTGGGGCTGCATTCCTATGCTCAAGGAGACGGTTTAGGCACCTTTCCCGATTGGTTAATTGTCACCATACTTCTGTTCATTGCACTAAGCATACTTTCGTATTTACGGTATAAAATTTCAACGAAAAACACCTAATTATCGGAAAGAAACATGCCGATCTTTGAATCAAGTCAGGTGATTTATGAGGACAACCACCTCATCATTGTTAATAAGCATCCGGGGCAATTAGTTCAAGGTGACAAGACCGGAGATCTCTGTTTGGCCGATGCCATCAAGCAATTTTTAAAAGACAAATACCAAAAGCCAGGGAACGTGTTTTGCGGAGTGGTTCATCGCTTAGACCGACCAACTTCTGGCATCGTGGTTTTTGCCAAGACCAGTAAAGCCTTGGAACGTATGAATGCCCAATTCAAGCAACGTGAACCGCGGAAAACGTATTGGGTATTGGTTGAAAATCAACCCAAAGAAGACAAAGGAACTCTGCGTCATTATTTGAAAAAGAACGAAGCACAAAACAAGAGTTATGCGGTAGCAGAAAGCGTTACGGGTGCTAAGCAAGCCGTTTTACATTACCAATGGCTCGCCTCATCGGATCATTACCACCTGCTTGAAGTACAGTTGGAAACTGGTCGGCATCATCAAATTCGCGCTCAATTAAGCCACCATGGATGTTCGATCCGTGGAGACGTTAAGTACGGTGCACGACGACCCAATCCAGATGGTTCTATTGGGCTCCATGCCAGAAAAATTAGCTTCAACCACCCTACCACCTTGGAAGCGATGAGCTTTGAGGCAGCTCCTCCGGATGATGGACTCTGGAACTTTTTTCTCAAAACGAATTAACCCAACTTTTTAGTAACTCGGAACGTGTTTAAAAACAAAAAAGGCTCCCTAGGGAGCCTTTTTCTATTATCTAGCAAATTGGTCTTAGTTGTTGGTTGGTGCGCCGCTGTTATTTACAGGAACTCCCGATTCAGGAGCAGGTCCAACTTCCCCTTTGATTCGAACCACTTTCTCAGGTTCGTTTACAGCATTAGAGGAGATGGTTACGCTCTTGTTAATCGGACCAGAACGCTTAGTATCATATTTCACTTTAATCACTCCTTTAGCACCTGGAGCAATAGGCTCTTTTGGCCATTCTGGAACAGTACAACCACATGAACCTTTTGCATTAGAAATAATTAAAGGCTCATTACCTGTGTTGGTGAATTCAAAAGAACAATTGGGATCACCATCGTACTTTATATTTCCGTAATCATGTACTTCTTTGGAGAAAGTGATTTTTGGTCCTTTATCGATCGGCGTTTGAGCGCTAATGGACCCTGCTGCAAAAGCAAAAACTGCGGCTAAGAATAAATTTTTCATACGTTAATTATTTTTTAATTTAAGTTACACGAACAAAAGTAATGCTGTTTTTCCCTCACCCAAGAATTTAACAACTCATTAACAGCTTAGCGAGCGGTCTTGGCTTGCAATTGAACATATTCATCGAAGGTAAGATGAATGTATTTCATTCTTTTCTCCAATTCTTTTTTTTGTTCCTCTGGGTATCCCTTTTCCTTTATCAATTGGCTCAGGTAGAACTTAATTTTTACCTCATCGCGAGGTGTAAGAAAAATATCGTAGGCACTGACCATGCTTTCTAGTATTAAAATCCTTTTAGGATGACCCGGAAAATTTACCAACAAGGAATCTCCATAAGCAACACTTTTGCGATGTGCTTTCATTGCAGAGGCCATTAAGTGGAGTTTAAACCAGCAATCCCCAGCATAAACATCTTTAGGAAACTTTTGAACGAAAGCCTCCATGCGATTCATCAAATCAATACGCCGAAGATTTATTCGCGCCTCCGTTTTTCTATCCTTTGGGATTTCACGCATTAAAGAATCCTCAAGTGATCCTATGGACTTTTTAAGTTCGTTTTTGTCATTAAAGTTTAAACCCTGCTTCTCCGTACGGCTATTCGAGCTGTCCTTTGCTGCCTTATTATTACAAGAACACCACATAAAACAAAGGATACTTAAACTAAAAAACAACTGCCTTTTAATCATCGTTTAAGGGTATAATATTTTAACTTATAGCTTGTATTCATGCCTCCCGCAGCAATATCCTTCAATTTCTTTTGAATCAATTTCTTTTTTAATGGATTCAAGCGATCGGTGAACAATACCCCTTCCAAGTGGTCGTATTCATGCTGAATAATTCGTGCTGCGTACCCAGAATAGGATTCTTTCTTGGGTACCCCATTTTCATCTTGGTAAGAAATGACCAAGGATTCTTGCCGACTTACGTTCTCGCGCAGATTTGGAATCGACAAGCATCCTTCCTGAAAGGTCCAATAATCGCCCGACTCTTCTTCAATTACGGGGTTGACAAATACTTTTTTAAATTCTGCAATTCCCTCCGCTTTGGGGTCGGGCTCCTCCCCTTCTTCGTCTGCGAAGGGCGCACCATCGACAATAAACAAACGAATATTCTGTCCTATCTGGGGTGCAGCTAGACCTACCCCTTTTGCATGATACATGGTTTCGAACATGTCGGCAATTAATTCTTTCAGCTGGGTAAAATCCGATGAAACCTCCTCGGAGGGTTTCTTTAATTGAGGATCCCCATAGGCAATTATAGGCAAAATCATAGGTGACAAAGTTACGTTACTTCAGATAATTTCAGCGCGAGTTTAAAAAATCCTGCAAAATAATTGCTGCACTAACGGTATCAACAAGGGCCTTGTTTTTTAAATCTTTCTTCTTTCCAGCCATATAAATGGCTTCAGAGGCCCGTTTCGAAGAATACCTTTCATCTTGTAAATAAACAGGGATGGCTGAAAACTCTTTTTCAATAACTTCTTTAAGAAGTGTTACATTATCGGATACATGGGTTTTACTACCGTCGAGGTTTAAGGGGTACCCTAAAACAAATCCAGCAATTGAATGTTTAGCAGCAAATTCTTTAAGCCATGACAACAACTTCTCTGACGGAACCATTTGCAGCGGCGAAGCAATAATGGATTCAGTATCGGTAACCGCTATTCCGCAACGTTTCAACCCAAAATCTATTCCTATGTACACAATCGCTCAAATGTAACAAGAATTGATAAACCATCTTTCAAAACTTAAATTTCCTTACCTTTGTAATGACTTAAAATTATGGCACTAAAATCCTTGTTTCTTTTCGCTTTAGGCATTTCCTTGTTGGTTCAATGCGGTCGGTTTGGAGAAAAAATTACCTTCAAAGACCCCAAAGATGCTCAACAAAGCTCCTCCACTGCCTCCAAAGTCTTGTTCAAAAATCAGCAAGAATACGATTCATTGATTCGAGTAATTGATGCTGATACCTTGTTAACGGAAGTTGGAAGCCTTGAATACGAAGACAACTTCAACAACCGTTGCATGGCCAAAGGATGGTTAGACGCTCAAAAAAGCGCCCGAAAAATCTCGTTATTAGAAACGAGTAAGGACGGAAAAGAAATTACAACGGATTTTTATTTTCATGGAGATCAGGTTTTTTTTGCACGACAAACCATTTACGACTACAAGAAAAAAAGTGATAATTGGGGCGAGATATTTTCGTATTTCGGCCCTACCAAGAAGGTTATCTTCACGGGAAGTAAAATCGCTCCCTCGTTTGAAGAACTCCAAGAAGCGCTTCCCAAAGCGGTCGATCTTACCGAATTCGATGCTACCAAAGCACTTAGTGTAATTAATCAAAAAGGGCCCTTTGAAACAAGGTATCAGGGGCATTTAGAAACTGAAACGCATCGTTTCATCATTGTTGGAACCTCTGGTACGGACGCACAAACTTCGTCCATTGCCTACAACGATAACTATCCCGTTGCTATTGACATGGTAAAAAAACATCCCCTCTACAAGAACAAGCTCCTACGCATCAACTTTTCTCGCGTAACCGAATTGGGCGGACTTTCCTATCAAGGACTGAAGGGAATACAACGAATCGATGAATAAAACAACTTTTTTTCGCGCTTTTGCTCTGTGCGGATTGCTGTTTTTCGCCCCGAATTTTTGGGGACAGCAAATGAGCATATCCGGATCCATTAATGATTCTACCGGGGTTTCAACGTTGAACAAGGCCGTTGTTTCTTTAATTCGCTTGAATGATTCCACCTTGTTGGACTTTCAACGCACTCGTGATGACGGAAATTTTCGATTCAATGTTTCTCTTGATACTTTCATGTTACTTATAGAACATCCACAGTTTGAATCAAAAACCCTGTATGTTTTTGGGAACCCCAAGGAACTTAAGGTTGAAATCCCCTTTATTCGAATGGGCGTCAAGGTAAAGAACCTTGCAGAGGTGGTGGTTCAAGGGAATAAAAACCGCGTTTATTATAAAGGAGATACACTTGTCTATGTTGCCGACAGTTTTAAAGTTGCCGAAAACGCAGTGGTTGAAGACCTCTTAAAAAAACTTCCAGGCATCAAAATCGACGAAAACGGACAAATCACCTCGCAAGGTCGAGAGATCAGCCAGGTGTTGGTGGACGGGGATGAATTTTTCGGTTCGGACCCTACAATTGCTACCAAAAATTTAGGTGCCAAAGGCGTTGAATCGGTTCAGATTTATGAAAAGAAAGCCCAAGACAATTCCTCGGGCATGGACGAGAAGATTCAAGTCATGGATTTGAAATTAAAAGCCGATGCAAAAAGAGGGTATTTCGGAAAAGCATCTTTTGCCACAGATGCCGGCTTGATTGGGAATCCCACCACTAATTTTCCTTTTTACGAGGGGGAATTATTGTTTAATCGTTTCGATAAAAAGCAAAAATTTTCGGTGTTCTTGTTGAGTTCAAACACCCCTCGTTCGAATTTCAGGTTTGGTGACATGAACAAATTTGGGCTGGAGAATGAAAGAGACCAGAGCGGTATGTCGATGTGGAATCAGAACGGGCAGCGCACCAATACGGGAATTCCTCAAACCACTAAGGCTGGAATATACTTCAACGATCGAATTAAAGATTGGGGGAAAATTGGATTTAATTACAGTTTCAATCAAAATCGCCTGAACGCGACGCAGAGCAGTTTATCGCAGTACTTTTTACAAGACACCTCGTATTACACCAAGGATTCTATTTCCAATATCAGCCTCAATACTTCTCACAAAGTCAACTTAAATTTCCAAGCAAAACTTGACTCATTAACCACCTTAGAAATTAAGCCCTCCGTGAGTTTTGACGAGGGAATCACAGAGAATACTACCATCAATGCGTTCCAAACAGAAGCGATGGTTCCTACTTTTACTTCAGTCATAGATAATACCAACAATTCTAAAGGCTATACAGCACGCTTGGAAAGTACGATTTACCGTATGTTCAAAAAACCTCGACGGGAATTAGAGCTTAAGTACATTTTCAACAAATCCGATAATCAAACGGATGGATCTCTGTTAACACAAAGTGTTTTTACTTGGTTTACCGATTCCATTGACCAGAAAAAACAAAACGATAACGGCAATCAGTTGAATTATGCGATTGTAACGTACAAAGAACCCTTGTCGGCCAAATGGAAGTTGCAGTTGGAGTATTATCTAGAATCGGGAAAATCCTACCAGACGAGAAATACTTTTTCACCAATGCTTGGAACCTATTCTCAACGGGTGGATTCTCTTTCGAATGCCTTCGAAAACAGCCGTTTCCAAAACCGCGGAACCCTGCTGATGGTTTATGAAACCAACAAACACACCTTTAACTTCGGTGTTGGATTTCGAAATATTCAATTGGACAACTACAACGTAATTGGTGATTCAAGCATTTTGCAAAGTATCAACAATGTGCTTCCTCGCATGAGTTACAATTACAAGCCAGGCATGGGAACTCGTTTGAACCTCAATTATTTTACTCGTTCCGACCAACCATCCATTAATGATATTCAGCCTGTGCCCGACAATTCAAATCCCAATCGTATTAAAATCGGTAACGCGGATTTGAAGCCCAATTACATTCATACTCTGAACTTTCAATTTAACCGATGGGAAGCGCTTTCCGGAAGGTATATCTGGAGTGGGGTAAATGCCACACTAACCGACAATGCTTTTGCAACGGATACTTATTTTGATGCCTTCGGTAGAACAATAGCAAAAACGGTCAACGTGGATGGTAATTTTTCAGCCAACGCCTATGCAGGTGCCGGTTTTCCGTTATTCAGCCGTAAGCTGGAAGTCATGCCAAATTTCAACGCAAACTATTCTAAATTCACCAATTACATCAATGGCCAAGAGAACATTACCTATAATCCTTCCATCGGAGGGGGACTATCCTTGGAATTAAAATTTGATTCTTTGGAGGTTTCATTGACGCAAAATTATTTTTATTCAAGCCCTAAGAGCACGTTCAATTCGCTCTCCAGTACTCCGTTCTCAACGCAAGAATATTCGATGGATTTTAAATGGACGATGCCCTTTGGTTTCAAAATCATTGCCGATGGAAAATACACCATCAATTCACAACGGGCTTCTGGGTTTAACCGTAACATTTTTGTAATCAATGCCGAAATTCAACGGGCATTTTTACCTACAGGCAATTTAATTCTCGCGGTGAACGGATATGATTTATTGAATCAAAACCTCAACTTGCAGCGGCAAGTGAATGGAAACGTTGTAACGGATAATTACACCCGTCTCATTACCCGGTATTTCCTGTTGAAATTAACGTATCGCTTTAATAAAAATAAAACCAAGGAAGATGATTTCGAAGGCTGGCATTAAACTCTTGTTTCTCTTGGTATTCTTAAGCGTAGAATTTGCCGCTCAGTGCCAGTTTTATTCAGCTGGAACAGTTTACTACACGCGAAGAACCAATTTGCAGAAACGTTTTACCGATCAACGCATGAAGCGTTTTGTGAACGAAGACAACAAGATTAAAAACGATCGATTTTCCTTGACCTTTAATGACACGGTTTCGGTATTCAAGTACATCGCCCCGAACGTGCAAGACGACATGGCTTGGCTTACTTCTAAAAACGAGTATTATCAATACTTAGGATCACAAAAACAATTGACCATATTCCAATTTTTTGGCACCTCGGTTTTTGTAAAAGATTCTTTACCGGAGCGGAAGTGGAAAATAACCGACAGCAAGCGAACCATCTGCGGTTTTCAATGCCGAAAAGCCATTTACCAAAAAAACGATTCTACCCGCATTTATGCTTGGTATGCTCCGAACATTGTTCCATCCATTGGGCCGGAAGGGTTTTGTGGTTTACCCGGCGCCATTTTAGGCATTGCCACCGAAGATGGGGGGATTATCTATTTTGCCGATAAGGTCGACTTCAGCGAAGCTCCAACGCAAGAAAAGTTGTTGGCTGAAATCGGAAAAAACAAAGTGTTCAACCTCAAGGAACTTCGCGAAAAACTGGAAAAAGATTACGGCAATACCCCTTGGGGAAAACGGATGTTCGACGACATGTTCCGTTGGCTTTAGTTGGCTATGCCAACCTACTTCCCTATCTTTGAGGAACAAAGACATTGCCCATGAAAGGAATAATCCTAGCCGGAGGTTCAGGCACCAGGTTGCATCCATTGACTCTGGCCGTATCGAAGCAATTAATGCCGGTATACGACAAACCCATGATTTATTATCCCCTTGGGACTTTAATGAGTGCTGGGATACGCGAAATTCTGATCATTTCAACACCCCACGACTTGCCGCACTTTGAAAAATTGCTAGGTGACGGTTCACGCCTTGGATGCCGTTTCGAATATGCTGTTCAGGATGTCCCCAACGGCTTAGCGCAGGCTTTTGTGATTGGAGCCGACTTCATTGGAAAGGACAAGGTGGCTCTCATTCTAGGGGATAATATCTTTTATGGAAATGGATTGGATGATTTGTTGTCCAACTACGTAAATCCTAAAGGAGGGGTTGTTTTTGCCTACCACGTCAGCGATCCGGAACGTTATGGAGTGGTTGAATTCGACGAGGAAAACCGAGCCGTTTCGATCGAAGAAAAACCTAAAAATCCAAAATCCAATTATGCTGTTCCTGGCTTGTATTTTTACGATAATTCGGTCGTGGAGATAGCAAAAAATCTTAAGCCATCCGATCGTGGGGAATATGAAATAACGGATGTTAATGCTGCTTACTTGAAACAAGGAAAATTGAAGGTCGCGATTTTGGACCGCGGGACGGCTTGGCTGGACACTGGAACCTTCGGTTCATTGATGCAGGCAGGACAATTCGTACAAGTTATTGAGGAACGCCAAGGATTAAAAATTGGGTGTATTGAAGAAATTGCCTACCGCAAGGGATATATCGACAAAAAACAACTCAAACTTATCGCAGAGCCCTTGGTGAAAAGTGGATATGGGGCTTATTTACTCCAATTAATTAAACGAAAATGACCTTGTACGAAAGCCGATTAACGGCCATAGAAAACTATATAGCAACGACGGAATATCCCAAGGAGCCAACCAACCTTTACGACCCAATACGTTATTTTATGGCCTTGGGGGGGAAAAGGATCCGGCCCCTATTCACGGTATTAAGTGCCGAATTATTTGGAGGAACCTTGGACAATAGCCTTCCCGCAGCGGCAGCCTTGGAAATGTTCCACAATTTCACGTTGATCCACGACGATATCATGGACGGTGCCCCCAAGCGAAGGAATTTACCTACCGTGCATGAAAAATGGAATGAAAACATCGCAATTCTTTCCGGAGACGCCTTAATGATACATGCATTCCAAGAATTGTCGCACTACGAAGCCAATACCTATAAAGCGCTTAGTTCCCTGCTGCATAAAACGTCCATTGAAGTATGCATAGGACAGCAAATGGACATGGATTTTGAATCGATGGAGGTGGTGAGCGAGGCTCAATACCTTGAAATGATTCGCTTAAAAACTTCTGTATTGCTTGGCTGTGCTTGCGCATTTGGAGGGATCCTAGAAAAGACCAGTGCTTCCAATATTGATCATCTTTATCGGTTTGGGGAGCAACTCGGAATTGCCTTTCAAATTCAAGACGACATCTTGGATGCTTTTGGCAGCGAAACCAAGGTTGGCAAACAAATAGGCGGAGATATTTTAAGTGATAAAAAGACCCTTTTATATACCACGTTTCAGCATCGTGCTAGTTCCGCCGAAAAAGCACGGCACCAACAACTTTGCAAAGCCACTCCCGAAGAAAAAATACGAGGTATCAAGCAACTTTATTTAGATTGCGAGGTGCTCGACTATTGCAAAGCGGTTCAAGAAAATCATTGGCAAAAGTGCCAGGCACATTTAAACGAAGTGGAAACCAAAGAGCCTAAAGATTTATTAAAAGAACTACTGAATTTTATAATTCATCGCAATTATTAGAATAAACCGATAATTGAGAAAATTTCTCTATTTTTGGTAACAATTAACTCTAAATTATTTTATCATGAAAAAAGTTTACTTAAGCGCATTAGGTATTACGGTTTTCGGTTTATCGGGTGTGGCTCAAAAGCATATTGCGCAACCCTTAACCAATTCCAAGAATTCACTTATTGAGCATACTGTTAAAAAAGAAACTCAAGTGAGCAGCAAAGGAATCATCATTTGGCAGAATGATTTTTCGAATCCCGCACAATGGACCGCATCTAATTTTCCTGCAGGAACTCCTGCACATACGGCTGGCGATTGGGAAATTACTACCGATTTACAAGCCATTCCTCGCGCAGAATTGCGTCCGGCAGGACATACAACGGCTGCAAACGGTTACGCATTGATAGATTCGGATGGTGCAGGTGGACAAGCCACTCAAAATGCACAATTCGTTTATAACCAAAACATCGACCTATCTTCTGAGCCATTAGTTTTGTTGAAGTTCGAGCAATCTCACCGACGTTATGCTGAAACCACTTACGTGGTATATTCAACGGACGGAGGAGCAACTTGGCAAGAAGTGGAAGTAAACGGTGATATGAACACTAACACCAACACGACCAATCCAGCAACGCTTCAGCTCAATTTATCCAATGAAATTGGAGGTCACGACAGCGTTCGCATCGGATTCAAATATGTGGGGCAATGGGACTGGTTTTGGGCAATCGACGATGTTAAATTGACCACTCCAGATGCACACGATGTGGCTGTAGCAGGCGTTTATTGGGGTTCAACTGATGCTTGGGGAGCTCGTTTACCATATTACCAAGTACCAACTGCACAAGTAGCGGAGATTGAATTCTCAGGTGTTATCCAAAACCTTGGGTACGAGAATCAAAACGTTAC
>JACCDP010758563.1_pt1 | contig 31853 bp, 27 predicted proteins | sample 7445841 | NCBI WGS metagenome assembly JACCDP01 (sample SAMN15323441, study PRJNA562643) | freshwater metagenome | isolation source: river surface water | place: USA:Blue River Watershed | collected 2017-08-17 | reverse complement strand
AGAAATAATCATCGCGGTACAAAATCTTTTCGGAGGGAACGATCCCAAAATCATTGAGGATGCATTGGGGGTCCCTGGTCCTGTACTCGGCGTAGAGCCCTGCATCGTGCAATTCCTGCGATAGGCCCTCCACCCCCAAGGCTTGGAGGATATCCCCGTGCCATGTGGGCTCCCAATACTTGTGCAGGAGATACCCCATCACATGACCGGCGTTGCGGCCTTTGATCAAATAGGCCCAAAATTCGTGTTGCAAATTGCCGTAATGGGGCAAGACCTTGGAACGCGTGAGGTCATCGGGGTCTTCCAGCGAAGTCCGATGCAGGCTACAATCCCACAAAAGCACTTGCCCCGCCAAATCCACAAAACGGAGCAGCAAATCCGTGCATTCCGTCTCGATTTCCTCAAAAACAAAAAAATTGCGCCTTCCCTGCATCACTTTGGAAATCGCAAGCAAAAGCGACAAAGGCTTGTCCTTGGTAACAGGCTCCCCCTTCCTGTGGGTTCGCATTCAATCTAGAGCGTAGTAGTATTCGGTCATGGGATTATTTGACGGTTATCGCTCTAAGCTGGTAGTGTAAACAAAAATATTCTCAAATAGGATTAAGGAGTTAAGTTAGGATGTAAATACATCTAAATGAGGACAGAATAAGGAGGGAAATAGCAATAGATAGTATGCATCCATTCGAACAGGGCTTTTCGCTATGGTGAGCCACCAAGTTCATTGATTATAAACTTTTGCCAGTATGGCAACTCAATGAACCAAGATTATTTTTTAATAAGACTTAGCCCAACCTATCCTATTGTCAAAAAAAAAATTGATTTCCACTTGCACAAAGTTCCTTTCTTTACGAATCCAATAATTCGAATTGAACAGCCATACTTTCAAATAGGTTTCTATATTGATGTGCCTGCCCATCGGAAACAAGCTTGAGTAGTGGAAGTCTTAATGTCTGATAGTCTGATATCATATCTAAAAAAATTCCTATTAAAGAATCAGAATGCCGTGGAGTGCGTGTAACGTTTTGGCGCTTGGCGCAGTGGCGAATTTCGGAGCACAAAACTGTCAATACAGCACAAAAGTTGATGCGAGGTAGAATGCTCAATTAACCAAATAACCCGCCATTGAGCCAAACGCCTGTTACCACCAGTGCTTACTTGTCTCCCGTGGTTTGTCGGTCTATTTGATACTACGTTTTTCATTGTCTTTTGTCGTGCGGTGGGGCATATTTTTAAATTTCTTTTCTATTGCGTTGGCTTTGCAAGCTCTTTGACAAACCTTTGGTTGCAGCGTTGGCTTGTGCGGCTTTGGCAATGTGCTTGCAAAAAGCGTTAAGGGTTCATAGGTGGTTGTTTATTTTGTTGTGTCCAAAGTGTATCGAAAATGAATTCTTTATATCGTCTTTGAAAGTCTTGGTCTGTCGAGAATTTTTTGAAAATTTCTGTCTGTGTAAACAAGTATTGTTGCATCAACTCTTCCACTTTTTTGTCGGATGAAATTTTTGCGTTCTGCTTGTCAGGTGAAGTCGTGATGGCATCCATAACTTTCTTGTCTGCTTTCATTTCAGCTGGTAATTGTTCGGTTAAGAATTGGTTTACCTTGTCTTTGTCTGTCCAGTCAATGTCACCAAAATGCTGATTGAATGCGTTTAAGATATTTTCCAAAGTGTCAAGCTCAGGTTCAGATTTACCACCACCAACACCAACGGGAATTGGAGTAACAAAGCCAGGGTCTGCAACTAAGTTTATGTTTTCTGTGCCTTGTTTGGCAGGTCGGTAGCTGTCCATATCAATGGATTCAATAATACCTTGTGCCAAGTCCTCATTTTCATCAATTGTCAGTTTTGGCAATAAGTATTTCAAGTACCACCAAAGTTGTTCCCAATACAGATTATTGAAGTCAAGCAGTTTGGCTAAGTAGCTGTAAGTTCTCAAAAACGATTTAACCTTGATTTTAAAATCAATTTGCTTGTCAATGTCCAAATCGTATTTGAAAATATGGGCAGCCGAATCAATAATTGGGTCGAGAATGGTTCTGTCTGCATTGCCCGAATATTTTTCAAAGAAGTCTTTTACCACATCTTCATTGTACACCTCAAACTTCTCCAAAGCGTCCAGTAAGTCATTGAGCTTGTTAGGACTTGTTTCTTCGCTAAGAATGGTGGAAGTGTAATAAGGGTCAAACGCTTCTTTTATTTCTTCTGCCGAATTGTAAAAGTCCAACACGAAGGTGTCTTTTTTGTACGGCTTAAGGGCTCTATTCAAACGTGAAAGTGTTTGCACGGCTTGCACATCTCTCAGTTTCTTGTCCACATACATTGTATGTAATAGCGGTTGGTCAAAGCCTGTTTGGTATTTATTGGCAACAATTAAAAATCGATACTCCTTTTTCTTGAAGTTTTTCGGGATGTCGTTTTTATACCTGTCAAAGTTGTTCATCGAAACCTCGTCATACTCCACGCCTCTGTATTCTTTCTTTCCGGAAAAGGCAACAATGGCTTTGTAAGGGGATTTGATTTCTTTCAAATATTCATCAAAAGCCTTTTTGTATTTAATGGCGGCAATGATGCTTTTGGTTACAATTATTGTCTTGGCTTCGCCATTTATCAGGTGCTTTACATCACGGTGAAAATGGTCTATCATTATTTTGGCTTTCTCGGCTATGGCAAATTCGTGGCCTTCTACATAGGCCCTCAATTTCTTTTGCGCTTGTTTGGTATCAAACTCAGGATTTTCCTCAACCGATTTGATGAGTTTGTAAAAAGAATTGTAGGTGGTGTAATTCTGCAACACGTCCAAAATGAACTCTTCCTCAATGGCCTGTTTCATTGAATACAGATGGAATGCATCAAAAGCCGTTTTTTCTTCTCCGTCTTTGGTGTATTTCCTTGGAACGCCAAAAGTTTCTAAGGTTTTGTTTTTGGGCGTAGCAGTAAAGGCAAAGTAAGAACCGTTTTTAATCATCTTGCGGCTTTCAATCAACTCGTTGATTTTGTCCTCCAGTGTTGGTTCGTCTTCGTCTTCCGAATCTTCGCCTTTGTCAGCAAGTACGGCATTCATTTTGGCTGAAGTTTCTCCGCTTTGGCTGCTGTGTGCTTCGTCTATGATGATGGCAAACTTCAAGCTGCCTAAGTCTTCCATTTCTTTTAGCAAATGCGGAAAGGTCTGGATGGTACAGATAATGACTTTCTTTTTGTTGGCAATAGCTTCCCTTAAATGCGTGGTTTTGCTTGCACCATCGTTGGTAATAGCTGCCACAATACCTTGCTTGGGGGCAAACTGTTTTATTTCCTCACTCAGTTGCTTATCTAATACCGTTCTGTCAGTAATGACTATTACGGAATCGAAAATATGATGCTGACCTGTTTTGTCAAACAGGCCGTGCAACTGATGCGAAAGCCAGGCAATGGTTTTGGTTTTGCCTGATCCTGCTGAATGTTGAATCAAATATTTTTGACCGATGCCGTTTTCTTTGGCGTGAGCCATTATTTGTTTTACCGATGTAAGTTGATGGTAACGGGGGAAAATCATTTTCTTTTTTTTCTTGCCCGTGTCTTCGTCTGTTTCTTCAATCACCGAAGCAAACTTGTCAATGATGTTTGCCAGTGAATCTTTCCTCAAAACTTCTTCCCACAAGTAATGTGTTTTCAGTCCGTTGGGGTTTACGGGATTGCCAGCCCCGAATGGCGGTTTGGCTTTGCCATCGTTGAGCCCTTTGTTGAAAGGAATAAAAGATGATGACTTGCCTTTGAGTTCCGAACACATAAACACTTGCTCGGTGTCGGCTGCAAAGTGAACCATACAACGGGCAAACGAAAATATTTTTTCTTTCGGGTCTCGGTCGTTTAGATATTGGCGAATGCCGTTTTGCACATATTGTCCACTCAATGGATTTTTGAGTTCGCAGGTAATGACAGGAATGCCATTTACAAATACAGTTAAGTCCAATCTGTTTTCGTGGCTCAGGCTGTATTTCAGTTCTTGTGTTACCGAAAATACATTGGCAGCATAGCGGGCAGCATCTTTGGGGTTATAACCCGATGCAGGTTTGCGGTAAAAGAGCTCAATGGTTTTATCAAAATGCTTTACGCCTTTGCGAAGCACTTCCACTACACCCAACTCTTTGATTTTTTCATCTAAGCGAACCAAAAAAGGGCGTTCGCCTTTTTTCTGAATCATCTCATAGGCATCTTTTTGGGTCGCTTCTATAAATGCCAATACCTGCTTGGTATTGATGCAAAACTCACGGTCAAATTCGGTGGGTGTCGTTTCTACAAAACCCTGTTCCTTTACCAAATAGTTGGTAATGAACTTTTGAAAACCTCTTTCTGATGTATCTGTAAACTGCATACTTAACTCATTTGTAATTGCGGAATACTGCGTTTGCCTGTTACCAAATCGGTGATTAAGGCCTCTCGGTATTCCTTGATGGATGCTATTTCTTTGCTTATTTTCTCAATAGCAATTCTGTTCTCATTCCGAATAGAATTAATTGTTTTAATAATTTCTTCTTGTTCATTTATTTCTGGTAATGCAATTTTCATTTTTACCAATTTTGTGATGTAAATGTGCTTAATGGTAGTACCCTCAGCATCATAATTCATTTTATCTTGATAGCACTTACTTCTAAATATTGTTTCAATAAAAATACCTGAAGTAAATTTGGGGCTTACTCGCAACAAAGCTACAGATTGGTTTATACAAGACTTTTCTCCATTGAAAATTGAAGTTCTTCCGAGTGTTCCATCTTTAGTCACAAGAATATCTCCTTTCTTTGGAACACTCTTATTTGACAACTTTTTAAATTCCTTTTCTGATGTTCTTCGACAAGTATCAAAATATATTTCACCATCTCCTACATCATTTGCTGTTAACATAAATGGTCCTTCGTCAGTTGTTGGCATTGGATTGGTGAAGCCGTAAGAAATATATTTTAAAAGATATCCAAGTGGTATTAAATTCCAATCGGTTGGAATTTCACCTAACCATTTGCTCTGGCTATCTTTAAATTCAAATTTATTTAATCCTTTCGTGATAATATTCGAGATTTCGTTTTCTTGTCTTTCTAAAATTATCTCAATCAACCTTTCCTTATTCCGAATAAACGTATCTATTTGTTCATTCTTTTTGTCTAAGTAGGCTACGATGCTGTTTTGAACGGATAAGGGCGGAACAATGCTATACATTCGTTTGAAGTCAGTATAACGCAAACTTAATTGGTCGTCCACAATTCCATAAGAGAAGCGTTTGCTGTAATTGGTATAAAACGAAGTGCGAAACATATAATGAAAATACCTTGGGTTGATTTTCATTTTGGGTTTCAGAATAACGTATGCAGGACTTGAAATGCCCTGAAAATCGCTGTATCCCAAAGCACCTTGCCACATTCTCATCTTATTGTAAGCAATGTCTCCAACCTTAATTAGTTTGTATTTGCTTTTGTCTTCGTTGCTGCTGTCTTTCTTTATTTCAACATCAGTTTGCCTAATTACCCCTTTTCCAATGGTTACAGAAAGCAATTCTTCATTGATATGTCCTCTTTCAATGCGTTCCTGAAAAATGGCAATATTTGGCAGCAGGTGCCAACCTTCGGGCAATTGCGTTGCATAATCGTAGGCAACAGGATAATATTTGTTATATTCTTGTAAAGTCGCCATTAGTCGTTTACGATTTCGTTAAGGATTCCTTCGGTTTCTTTTTCCAATGCAAAAATTTCAGCCGTAATTTCTTCAATGCTACGTGGTGGCACATAGTTGTAGAAATAGCGGGTAAACGAAATTTCATACCCTTTTTCGGTTTTGCTTTCGTCAATCCACGCATCAGGAATGTGTTGCAATACTTCCTGTTCAAAGTATTCGTATATGTCTTGGTCAAGCGGCACATTTTCGGTGTCACGCAAATCGCTGTCGGCTTCGTAAGTGATAGTTCCATCTTTTTCGGTTTTCTTGATTACTCGTTCAGCATCTTCATTTTTCCAGGTGATGGCATCGGTAATGCTTTTCAAACCTTTTGCATCAATGTCTAACTTCAATTCCTTGATGGTTTTGTTGAGCAATGGCACAAAAGTGATGTAGTCATCAAATTGCTTATCTCCCAATTTGTCGGCAATTTTTTGAGCTGCTTGCATCAGTTCTAATTGCTTGTTCCAATGCTCGACACTTATCAGTTTAGCTTTGTCAGCAGGTTTTAGCTTTACCTCATTCTTGTTCAAATGGGCTTCAATCTTTTCCTTGTATTTTTTGATGTCTTTGTACAAATCATCGCCAAAATGGGTGTAAGCCCATTCCATTTCTTCGGCTATACTTTTGTCAAAACGCAAGGTGGCAATGGCTTCGGGCGTAAACTTGGCAGAAAGGCGTAAAGGTCTTTCCACGGTTATTTTGTTGTATCCAAAATATTCGTTAGGGTATATTTTTGATATATCACTTTCCACAAAGTCCATATACAAATTGGTAATGATGTCAATGTGGTGTGGCTTCATTTCACAGTTCTTTTGTCCTAAGTTTTTACGCAGTTTTTCGTACAGCTCCATTGCATTAATCAACTGCACTTTGCCTTTACGTTTGGGGTCTTTCTTATTGCTTACAATCCAGATGTAAGTAGGTATGCCCGTGTTGTAGAAAATATTTTTAGGCAAAGCGATGATACATTCCAACAAATCGTTTTCAATAATGTACTTGCGAATTTCACTTTCGCCACCACCGGCATCACCAGTAAACAAAGCCGAACCATTATGAACAGTTGCAATGCGGCTGCCCAGTTCGGTATTGTGTTTCATTTTGCTCACCATATTCATCAGAAACAGCAATTGCCCGTCAGAAATAGAAGGCAAACCAATTTGAAAGCGGTCGTCTTTGATGTTTTGACTTCCTTTTTTGCCACGGTCTTCTACAATGGCATCTTCGTCAATTTTCCAGGTTTTGCCATAAGGCGGATTAGAAAGCATAAAGTCGAAATGCAAATGTGGAAAACCATCTTTGGAAAGGGTAGAGCCGTAGGCAATGTTCTCCGATTTTTCGCCTTTAATCAGCATATCGCTAGTGCAAATGGCGTAGGTTTCAGGATTTACTTCCTGACCGTAGAGCATAAAGTCGGCTTTGTTGTTGGTTACTTCCATTGCAAAATGTTCTGCTTCGGTAAGCATACCGCCACTGCCGCAGGCAGGGTCATAAATAAGATAAGTTCCCTTTTTGATTTTGTCTTTTACAGGCGTAAACAAAATATGGGTCATCAACTTGATGATTTCACGGGGCGTAAAGTGTTCTCCTGCTTCTTCATTGTTTTCTTCGTTGAATTTTCGAATCAGTTCTTCAAACACATAGCCCATTCCCAAATTGGTCAGCGGTGGCAGGGTTTCTCCTTTGCTGTTTTTGGTTTCAACCGGGCTTAGATTAATTTCCTTGTTGCAAAGTTTTTCAATGAGCAGATACGTTACACCTGCTTCTTTCATTGTCTCCAACTGATTACGCAGTTTGAACTTACTGATGATTTCCTGTACATTGGGGCTGTATCCATCCAAATAGGCTTCCAGATTGGTATCGATATTGTCGGCATCATTCATTAAGGTTTCAAACGTAAACTTGGATATATTCCAAAACGGATAACCCGATTGGTTTTCCAAAGCTTTTTTGTCATCAATATTCTGCTTAATGAGAAAGTCGTTAGCCTCCAATACTTTCTCTTTGGTTGGCACAAGCAAAGCGTCTAAACGCCTTAACACAGTGAAAGGAAGAATGATGTCACGATATTTACCTCTCACGAAAACATCTCTCAGCACATCGTCTGCAATGCTCCAGATAAAACTCACTATTTGATTGTGGACTTTTTGGTTCATAGCTTATAATTCAATTCGTTTAACTCTGTTTTTTAATTCATTGGTGCGGTTGTCGGTGTATTCTTCCACTTCCACTTGCACGGGCATTCCTTCTGTAAGCGAATGGTTTGTGACCAAATGCGGTGGGATGAAAATATTATCACCGATGGCATCAGGTTTGAAAAATGCAAAACCCTTATGGGGATTAATATTGATAACCTTGCCGTGAATGAGTTCAGCCGCTGGTTCAGCTACTTCGGCAGCGGTTTCCACTTTTAACCAATTCCCGGTTTTAGGACTGGAATCTACATACATTTTAAACCATGCCAGCACATCCAATAACTGAAAGAATACACTTTTCAGAAGAAAAGGAGTTTTTATAGTTCTGACGTGTAGGTCGATTTCAGACCTGTGTGAGCCTGCCTGTGTTACTGATAAAATGCTCCGCAAGTAGTAGGCTATTTGTTTTGGTAAATGTGTTTCTTCTAAATGCTGATATCCTTTTTCGGAAAAAAGAGAACCATCAGAACCTTTGCCTGCCAAAAACTTACTACTTTCATTCAAAGCAACCCCAAGAGTAACAAATTCAGCAGGAAGCAAATTGAATTTATTGAATGCAATAAAAAGGTCTTCAACTACTTTTCGAATAGCGTTGAAATGATTGTCAATGTTGGTTTCATCATTGACTTTAAGCAGGTTCAAAATGTCCTGACCGGCAAGTTCACCAATGTACTTTTCAGTACATACGTCAAATACTCGTTTGTAACTGTGGCGAATTTGGGTATCTTCCTGCGTTGCAGCAGCATCCTTTATATCTGAAAACAGTAGGTCAATTTCCTCGTCACTCCCTTTCTTGTAAACCTTGGTAAAAGCCTTTTTGAAGGTTTTGTCTTCATAGGCCTCAGCTTGGCCAGTCAGCACAAAAACTTCAAATTTCTTTTTGAGTTGAAGTAATCTTTCCTTTGCTCTATGAACATTGTAGGTGTCTTCCGTGCCTTTCACATCATCTTCATTTTGAAAGAATTTAGCGTCCAGCAACACGCCATCATAAAAAGGATAATTCCTTTCCAATTCATCCATTCCACTATTTAAGGATTTGAATGGTATCAGGTTTATTCCATTTCTTTTTGCACGGCCTTTAGTGCCTGTAAGCGTTTCGTGCTCATCGTCTATCCACAAAATATTATAAAATATATCCTCCATAATTAGTTAATCAGTTTAATTGGAAATTGGAATTTGAACTTCACCAAAAAGAAAGGGTCTTCGTTCAGTGATAGTATCCAATCCGGGTTATTAAAATCACTTGCAATTCTGTGTATGTCATAACCGCCTAAACCACTGCCATTGCTTGAGTCAGCTGTCGAGTATTTGGTAACAAATTTCTCTCTGTCGAAGTTCTTCGGGAATGGTTTGCCGTTATTTCTGATTTCCATTGCAAGAGAATCATCTACTTCGGTCAATTCAATAACTACTTCGTTACCTGTCGCTTTTTTATCAAAGGCATACTTGTTAGCATTTGTCAGAATGTTATCAAGCAATGTTTTAACAAGCGTTTTGTTGGCATAAATGCCTCTTTCTTTCAGCTTTTCGCCTTTCAGCAACAACTTCTTTATTTTGAAGTTGAAGCCGTTATTAGACAGTTCATTGATGATACTGTTGATATCAGATAGCGGAATTACACGTTTTTCGTACTCGGATAAAACAAGTCCGTTTTCACCCTTTTCAAGCACATCTGTAATGAAGTTTACATCACGCTTGATTTCCTTTAAAGCCGATATAATATCAATATCATAGAATTCGGAAAAGACTTTATTCAATGCTTCAAAACCTTCCTTTTTCTTAGTTACAAAATCCAATAAGTTGTCAGACCAATCAAGAATATTCTGTCGAGGTCTTCCCAATGTATGTTTCAATGACGCAAATTCATTGAATTGCTTTATCGTCTTGCCATGAGCCAAAGCATTACGCTCTTCTTGTAGGCTTTTAATTTTATCAGACAATTCGTAGACACCCTGAACTTTAGCCCTTTGTTCCTGAAGTGAAGGAAGCTTTATAACAACTTCCATCAAGTCGTCTTTGCGAATGAAGGGCATTACAGATGCACCTAAACGGTATGACTCAAGTTGCTCCTGTACATAATCAGTATGGAGTTCGTTGATTAAATAAGCTTTATCGGCAATTGCTTCATTAACCTTAAAGGAAAGAATATCCTGACTTCTAAAAAAAATAGGCTCACCCTTGAACTCAAAAAGAGTTGGCATCAAAATACGCCAACGCATAGCAAGCAGTAGGCAAGATTCCGATAGAAGATAAATATCAGGTCGCCTCAGTTCAGTTTCTTCCACGCTTGAAATATCAAGCGTAAAATCAACTTTGTCGTCTTTCAAATCTCGAATACGAATGAGTTTGCCTGTTTTTGGTAGGTTGCCTCTTTGGCCTCTAACTAACTCTAGAATATCACCTAGTTTTACACCGTCAATTTGCTTTTGGAAATAGCGTGCAACACTTAGGTTGTAATCGTTATCACGAATTTGTTCATTGTAAACAATCTTGACAATATTATCATCTTCTTTATCGCTATGGATGAAACTGTTTAGTCTGTAATCATTCAGTACCTTTTCTCTAGGTCCTTTGGAAATAACAAAATTCTTAGCATCAACAAATTTTACTCTTCCGGGTAACTTCTTGTTTCTATCAAGAACTAAAATGATTAATGGTATTCCCGTATTCAATAACAAGCCACCTGGCAATGAAATAATGGTGTCAATCAAATCTTCTTCAACCAAATGTTCCCGTAAACGCTGCTCCTGCATTCCTCTGAAAAGGAAGCCTTGTGGTAAAAGGGCGATTAACTTGCCATTTAACTTCAAGGATTGAACACCCTTTTCAATCAAATACTGCTCAATGGTTCTGAAATTGGGTTCAATATCCATGTAATGATGTCCAAGTCTCATCCCGAATGGGGGATTGGAAATAATCAGGTCAAATTTTTCGGATTCCTCAGGCCAATGTAAAATCGAATCATCACAAACATATTTTGAACTGCCTGGCCTCACGTATGCCATAATTCTTAAAGCACCCAAAGCCCATGTTTTTTGATTTAGCTCTTGGCCAAAATAATCTTGACCTTGGTCAAGATAAACGCCAAAGGAAGCCAAGCCCGCAAAAGGATTAAATACTTTGGCATCTTTTTTCAAATCAGCCAAGCCACACATAAAGCGAGTTAATTCAACCGGTTGAATAAATTCACCTGCATATCTTCCTTGAGATTGCGAAATACGATACAATACGCTGTCAAAAACATCAGGGAAGTTTTCAGATAAAACTTGCTTATTTATTTCTGCAAGTACACTGAAAAGATGTCTAATGCCATTTTCACTTAGCCTTTGAATAGATGGCTCGAAACTTTGAATGATGGGAGCATATTGCTCATAATACTGATAATTAGAATTACGCAATCTCTCAATCAACCTTTCTTTTAAGTGGTGATTTTCGTTAGCTAATTCGATTGATATTACATTGTCTTTAAAAGCAGAAAGTAGAAACAATACCACATGATAATCGTCCGAAGAAATGTTTTCACTTCTCAGAATATCAAACATCATCCAAATTTTGGATTTCACTCCTTCAAGTGGCTGTATCTCTTCTATCTTAAACTCCTTCATCATACGCTATTTTCTGATTGACGAAGCAAAGGTGAGATTTATCTGTGCAGTACAGGTGCATAGTTCAAATATATTTTTTATAAACAGTTTCGGAAAGGCTTCTAAATCTATCTCTAAGGCTTTGTGGTTCAATAATTTCTATACTATCCATGTATGAAAATAAGAGTGCCATTAGCTCGTGATTTATCTGGACAGCCAGCTCAATCAATATTTCTGTTTCGGTTCTGCCCTTTATTTTTTGCGAGCCGTGCAACGGTTTACTCTCTATGTATGGCCAAATTTCTTTGCTCAACTTGATTAGCAGCTTTTCTATTGGGGCCTCTCCTTTGACCGTGACACCAATTACATCATCAAAATATTCATCAAAGTTTACTTCTTCATTCTTTTGAAACTTTGTTTTTGATTCTTCTATTTCGATTATTCTATCAAGAGCAAAATTTGTAATTGACTTATAATCTCCATTTAATCCGAATAGAAACCAACGATTGTTAAATTGTTTCAAATACCATGGATGCAAAATCACTTGTGTTGGAGTTTCTTGCCTGTAACCTTGGTATGATATTTTTAATGGCCTTTCGTTTTGTATAGCATTGAATATTCCGGTGAAGTGATTCAATCCTTTCAGAAATGGGTTTTGTTCAAATCCAACTGATGACTGAATGTTGCCTTTCAATTTGAATGTATCTTCAAGTCTGATTTGCATTTCTTCAATCCATTCAAATTGTGGCATTCCCTTGAATCGTGTTAAAATAGTCAAGGTCTCTTTTAGTTGTTCAGCCTCAGCTTGATTAATTCCGTGATTCTTGATTGAAAATGACTTGTCTGTATATCTGTAATAAACTCTCTTGCCATCCTTTATGCGTTCAAGTGAAATAGACCAACCTTGTTCACTTTCCATAAAGGTTATATCGTCAAAAACTTGCCTTCTCTTTACTCCATCCTCAATTCCTGCAAATTCATAGATGGCTTCATTACAGGCAATAATCAAGTCTTCAATAAAAAATTTCCTCCCATAGTTACTAAAACATCTGTCAAGAGCATGATATCGTATGGTTGCATGTTTATTTGTCGCCATACTTTATAGTTTGGTTTGAAAGTGCGTTGGCAAAAATTGCACTCTTTTGGTTTTGCGAAGGGTCGACTTGAGGGTGGTGCAAAACCAAATGTGTGCAATGCTGGTTGGCTAAAAGAAATTTTAAAAAATGCGAAGGGTTGGCTTTTTCTTTTTTTTCTGTCACTTGTCCCAATAGCAAAACACGGTCAGTTTGTTTGTCTGTCCACTTGGTCGATATGGTCTGTATGTCGAGTCCATTTTCAGTCATTGTCTTGCTGTGTCGTCTGTCTTTTTAGCATTGGTGGTAACGTTTTGGCGCTTGGCGCAGTGGCGGATTTCGGAGCACAAAACTATCAATACACCACAAAAGTTGATGCGAGGTAGAGTGTTCAATTATCCACATCACCCGCCATTGAGCCAAACGCCTGTTATGGGCTGATTTTCATCTTAAATTCTGATACTCGTTAATCAAGAAGTTCAACATATGCTGTCTGCAGTCATCGTGAAAAGTCAGGTCAAAATGATCTTCAATCCAATTGTCATCAATTTCTTGATTTGCATTCCATGCTGCAATAATTATATCACGAGGAATGGCTTTTGAATTGTTGCTAATAATATTAAACTTAAATGAAAATGTCCTATTTCTTGGTTTGTAAAGCCAATCACAAAATATTAAATTGCCAAATAATGGTTAGCCATTCTGCGTATAAGTCATTCTCAAAAGTTCATAAAATTATATTCCATTCATAATTTTTTATTTCGTAGTCGAATTTTCACAGGCGACCTTCATTGATGCTTCATCCCCAAAAACTTTAAAACACTTTTGTCGAAATGCCTGCTGAGTGCTATTCATGTCGTCAAATGCCATTCCTGACTTTTCTACACTTTGATTCCAACAATCGCAAGCTATTTCTAAATCTTTTTTATTAAATTCCTTTTTTGAGGCACATTCCTTTTTGGCATTTTCGATAGCCTGATCCAATTTAGGAATCATGTTCATTTCCAAAGTGGTTTTAGCTAATTCTTTCTCCATTTCAGTTAAATTACCATATTTAATTGCACAATTTTTTGCTCGCTCAACATATTCGTCTGCTTCTTTTCTTAAAAAATCAGCATCATTTAATTGTTGTGGTGTGTATTCCTTACTCATCGGACTATTATCATAGAGATTTGCGCAATCACATGCCGATTGACTACTATTAACAGCATTGGCTATAACTATTAAAGCCAATACTCCGGTTACAATCCATCTTGTTTGTTTAGTCCATAATTCATTCTTCCACATTAGGTAAAGACCTACTGGGAAGAAAAATATTAGAAGAATAATTACGCCAGCTGGTTTTTGATACCATTTAAGTTCTGTTTGATTTTCCATTTTTTTGAATTTTAAATTTTGCTCCTACTCTTTTCGATTTTCAGATTACTCGCTCGGTTTACCTGTCGAGGCGGGATGCTTTTTTACGTGGTTTTCTTGTCTCCATTATATTCTTGTAAGCAAATTTATGCTGTTATGATGAGTCAATTCCGTTTGTCAGTAGCTCTCTTGTTTGTCCGCTATGTCTGTCTAACTTGCCCATAACGTTTTGCGGCTTTGCGAAGAAGCGGATTTCGGAGCACTAAACTGTCAACATACCACAAAAGTTGATGCGAGGTAGAATGTTCAATTAACCACTGAACCCGCTTTTTTGCAAAACCGCTGTTAGGTGCTGGCGTTCTCTCTGTCGTTGCTTGTCTGTCCATATTTTGCAGTGTCTTGGTGAGTTGGCTTGGTGGCTCTTATGGATTTTTTTTGCGTTGGTCTGTGCGTTGGAAAAAAATACAAATGTGCCACCAAATGCGTTGGCTTATCCTGTCATTCCGTTTATAAATGTTTCTACAAAGTCCATAATACGTTTCAATATTCTGTCGCCTAATTTTTTGCGTTGAAGTAAACTTGGTTTTTCTCCATCTATGAGTTCTAATACTTCGTCTCTATATGGTTGTCTTTCCGCAAATAAGTAGTCTTCAATTAATTTTTCTGTCTTGTCTGATGAAAGGCTTTCTTCTGTCACCAATTTAGAAAATGCTTTTTGTTGTTCTTCGTTCCAATACTTGTCAAACGCTGGTGCAACTTCGTCTGTGTCCACAATTACAGGCAAATTCTCTTGAATAAATTTCTCTATCAATTCTCGTTTGCTACGCAAAGTCGTTTCGGTGCTTAACAAATTGAAAATTTCTTGCTCTGCTTTGGTCGTGTCTTTTTGTGCTTGTGCTTTGAGTTTGATTAAAAGCTGAATGATGTAAGCAACATTGATTTCGTCTCGGTGTATTAATTCCAATTCAAAGTCCACATCTTCCAAAATGGAAACTTTCTCTTTTTGGTGGTTGCTTTTTACTTTGTCGTAAAGGTCAAGATACTTGCTTTTAAAATCTTCAAATTGTTGCTCGGTCATTTTTAAGTCCGCCCATTTGAAGTCTGAAAATGCTGTGAGAATATTTTTTATTCTCATCAAATCTCTGAACGCTTTTATAAATTCTAATTCGTCATCTTCGGTTTCTAAATCATCAACTTTGTCCGTGGTTGGCGTTAATGAAATTAAATGCTCAAACGCTTCATCAAATTTGGCTGTGTAGTCTTCATAAGGTTTCATTATGATTACTTCAATAGCTTCTTTGTTGCTAAATAAAGTAATGGCTTCGTCTGTGCGACTTTTCAGGTTGCGGAACGCTACAATATTACCTTGACTTTTCTGCTCGTTTAATATTCTGTTTGTTCGGCTGTATGCTTGTATAAGTCCGTGATACCTCAAGTTCTTGTCAACATACATTGTGTTCAATGTCGGGCTGTCAAAACCTGTGAGGAACATATTTACCACTACCAAAATATCAATTTTGCGTTCTTTGACTTTCTTTGAAATGTCGTTGTAGTAGTTGTAAAAACTTTGGCTGTCTTTAGTGGTGAAGTTGTCGCCAAATAGCTTATTGTAATCTTGTATGAATTCTTCTAACTTGTCTCTACTGTGAAGATTTATTTTGTATTCAGGCGTTGGTTCTGCCACTACATTCAAATCAACATTATCAAAATCCGTTTCAAAGTTTATAAAGCCGTTTGCATCTGCATCATCTTCATTTGCTCCATAACTGAAAATGGTGGCAATGTTCAAATTGTGTAATCCTTCTGCTTTTTTCTTTTTGAATAAATCAACGTACTTGATAAGTGTAGGAACATTATTGATACAAAACATTGCCGTAAATTCTCGGCTGTGTGTTTTGCGGTTGTGGTGTGCAATAACGTAATCCGTTATTTTTTCTAAACGGGTTTCGTCTTCCATCAACTCTTTGGTGTCAATGTCTTCTACTTCAATATCAATATTGGTTTCTCGTCCATATTTGTGTTTGTATCTGCCAACATATTCAACAGCAAACTTTAAAACATTTTCATCTTTGATTGCATCTGTAATTACGTATTTGTGCAAACAGTCTTCAAATAAATCTTTGGTGGTTCGTTTGCCGTGTTCGTTTTTGGCGGCATTATCTTTAAATATTGGAGTGCCAGTAAAACCAAACAATTGAGCATTATTAAAAAACTCCTTTATTCGTTTATGTGTGTCACCAAACTGGCTTCTATGGCATTCGTCAAATATGAAAATGATACGCTTGTCTTTCAAATCAGCCATTTTTGCCTCGTACTTCAATTTGCTAATGGCTGTGTTTAGCTTTTGAATAGTGGTAACAATGAGTTTTGAATTTTTGGCTTCTCCTTTTTTGTCAACGTATGTTCCTGTAAACTGCTTTACTAAGTTTTGAGTATTGTCTGTGCCGTCAATACAACCTTCTTGAAAACTATTGAATTCTTTAGTGGTTTGGTAATCCAAATCTTTTCTGTCCACCACAAAAACAACTTTGTGAACTTGTGGCAATGCCATTAAAATTTGACTGGCTTTGAAACTGGTTAGGGTTTTTCCCGAACCTGTCGTATGCCATATATAACCGTTCTTGATGCTGTTTTTTACTCGTTCTATTAATGCTTCAACCGCATAAAATTGATACGGACGAAGCACCATTGGAATTTTATAGGCTTCGTTTAGTACGATGTATTTGCATATCATTTTACTTAAATGGCAAGGCTCTAAAAAAGTATCGGTAAAGCCATTCAGAATATTGGAAAGTCTTTTGTTTTCAACGTCTGTCCAATAGAAAGTTTGTTTGAAACTTTGGTTTCTATTGTTGGCGTAATACTTTGTATTAACTCCGTTGCTTATGATGAATATCTGAACATACTGGAATAATGCAGAGTTAGCACCAAACGAATGTCTTTGATAACGATTAATTTGATTGAAAGCTTCTTTCAATTCTAAACCCCTGCGTTTCAATTCTATTTGCACCAATGGTAAACCGTTTATGAGAATGGTTACATCATATCGGTTTTTGAATTTTCCTTCTTGGCTTACTTGGTTGGTTACTTGATATTGATTTTGACACCAATGCTCTGTATTAAGAAATTCAAAATAAAGGTTGTCGCCATTATCCCGAACAATGTGTTGTTTTTGGCGAAGCATTTTTGATTTTTCAAAAACAGAGCCTTTGCTCAACAAGTTTAAAATCTTCTCAAATTCAGTTTGGGTAAATTGTGCATTGCCTGTTTTGGTCAGTGCTGTTTGATTGTGTTTTTCTAATTGCCCTTTCAAGTTGAGCAATAAATCTTTTTCGCTATTGATTACAATATAGCCATAGCCTAATTTTTGTAATTGGGCAATGAGTTGTTCTTCTAATATTTGTTCCGACTGTCTAGACATCTATTTCTGCTGTTTCTTTAGTATCTAAATAGTTTTGTAATTCTTGTTCATAAGCAACTGGATCTTGGTCGAACAATGCTTTGCTGTAACTTCTTAGAAGCCCCACTTGATTATCATTATCTAATTTTTCATTAAAATCAGGATAATCATCATAGGACAATTCTTTTGCAACTGATACTTTAGAGAATGAAATGAGCAAATAGGAAGCAAAGGAGTCCGTTAATGCCATTACGAAATTTGAAAAGTGTATATCGCTTTGTTCTGGCTTTGGAGAAAGTCTGCCGTGTGAAATATCTCCTCTATCATTTCTAATGTTCCCTATCATATCCAAAACATCTAAAAGCTTTTTTGAAAAGTCAGATTCAAATTCGGGGTCTTTTGTTTCTAATAATTCTACAGCTTTGGTAATTGCTCTTTTGTATTTGAAATTATCTACAATTCCAAAACTTATACTCTTATCAATATTGAGAATTATGAACTTGCCTAAACCTTCAAATAAGGCCTTGCAACTTTCAATTGCTATATCAGGATTTGAAATAACATGTTCTTCTATTTTACCTACAATAGTATGATAGTACTCAATATTGAAGTATTGCGTTTCTAATGCTTTTAATATGTCCGTGGTTTGCTTCATTGATATTAAATGATTGACATATTCTCAATATTTTCAGCTTGTATTAAACTTATTTTTTGGTCAATTACTTTGAATAATTCAGCAATTTTATTTTGCTCTATTTCAGAAGTAGGCATATACAAATCTAATTTCTTTATATCCTTGTTGTATATGTGCTTAACAGTCGTGCCTGAAACTATTTGAATTATTTTATTTTTGTTATAATTCAATAAATAACTAAGGAATATTGAATTATAGCCATTTTTAGGCCTTAAAATATTCATATCGCCTCCTAATATAATATTGTCCAATTGTATTGAAGAAGCCTTTGCTAAACCATCGGGGGTAACATCAGAACTTGGCATTAGAATATCACCCATTATACTCATAAAGCCATTTTCTAAATTGGTTTTAGAAAATATTTCTGTTATAACCTCTGAGTATTTTGTAAATAATTCTCCATAATGAATACAGGGGTATTGCCCTTCTATAACTAAATCATTTTTTGAAATTGGACTACCTCTGAAGTAATCAAATACAATTTCTAAATTTATTTCCTTCCACTCTGGGAACTCTTTATCACCTATGTCTGAAAATCTCGCTTGCTGAGTAAATATTTTATTTTGAATGCCTTTTTTGAATGCGTTTAATAGTGGTACATTACTTCCTTTAGGGAATGTAATTTTTAACTCTGTGCAAATTGTCTCAAGTTTTTTATTTACTTGTTCATTAAGGCTATTAATTTTATTTAAAGAGACAACTATTTTATCTAGGTCAATATTTTCAGCTTCTTCAAAAGAATTTACATATCGTGGTATATTTAAGTTAAACTCATTTTTTTTAATTTCTTCTAAAGATACTTTTCTACTGTACTTGGGTACTGCAATTCTTTTACGATATGTTTCTACAATTAATTCAATATCTTCTTTTCTTAAAACATTTTGTGTTTTTACTTTTTCAAAATGTTGGCTTGCATCTATAAATAAAATGTCATCAGGATTTTCTCTACATTTTTTGAAAACCAAAATACAAGTGGGAATGCCTGTTCCATAAAATATATTGGCTGGTAATCCAATGACGGCATCTAAAAAGTTTTTGTTTTCAACTAAATATGTTCTTATATGTTGTTCTGCATTACTTCTGAATAATGCACCGTGAGGCAAAACAATTGCCATTGTGCCATTGTCTGCCAAATGGTAAATCATATGTTGCACAAAAGCAAAGTCGGCTTTGCTACTTGGTGCAAGTCGGCCGTATTGGCTAAAGCGGTCATCACTTGTAAACAATGGGTTGGCACTCCATTGAGCCGAAAATGGCGGATTGGCTACAATTGCTTCAAATTGTTTGTCAATATGTTGTGGGTGTTCAAGTGTATCGTCTTGTTTAATATCAAATTGGCGATAATGAACACCGTGCAAAATCATATTCATACGGGCAAGGTTGTAAGTAGTACGGTTCATTTCTTGTCCGTAAAAATTACTTACATCTTCTACTTCTCTTGCAACACGAAGCAACAAAGAACCTGAGCCACAAGTTGGGTCGTAAACTGATTTTAGTTTTTGCTTTCCTGTTGTTACCAATTTTGCCAAGATTGTAGAAACCTGTTGCGGTGTATAAAATTCACCTGCTTTTTTTCCTGCACCACTAGCAAATTCTCCAATAAGGTATTCGTAAGCATCACCTAAAACATCAACTTGATTAATGTCTGATAATTTGAAATCAATTTTGTCAAGGTGCGTCAGCACCTTTGCAATTATTGCATTTCGTGCTTCGGGTGTTTTACCCAATTTTGAACTGTTCAAATCCATATCCTCAAAGAGATTTTCATAATCTTCTTCGCTGTCAGTACCCATAGTACTCAATTGGATATTAATAAGGATTTTTTGTAAGTCCTCTAAAATGAAATTGGTTTTGCTTTCGTCAAATTTGTCAACATCATCTTCATTTTCGCCTTTTCCACGTTTCGCAACTTCGGTGAATAATTCTTCGGGTCTTAAAAAATAACCTAATTTTTCAAGAGCTTCTTCTTTGATAGCTTCAATAAATTCTTTTCCGTCTGCTGTCTTTGGCGTTATGTCCCGAAACTTAACATTGTCTTGTTTCAATATTTCGTCAGCGAAAATGTTCATCTTTTCGCTTAGGTATTTATAGAAAATGAAACCCAAAATGTAGTCACGAAATTCGTCTGCATTCATTTTGCCACGTAGCGTATTGGCAATGTTCCAAAGTTGGGCTTCTAATACTTTTTTATAATCTTCACTCATTGAGTTTGTCTTTATTTTTTAGGTTGCTAAGGTACAATTTACGATTAGGTTATTGTCAAAAGTTGCCGTCAAGTTGTCAAATGTCCACTGGTCGGGTGGTGGGTGGGCTTTGGGTGCGGTTGGGCAAAATTAAATGTGCTGCAAAAGCGTTGGCACGTGTGTCGGCTTGCAGCTCTTTTAATTTTGCGAAGGGTTGGCATTTTGTCTGTCGTTTTAAGGTTATTTTGATGTCTGTTGTGTCGTCCGCTACGCTTGCACCTAACGTTTTCGGGCTTTGCGTTCGGGCGGGTTTCGGAGCACAAAACTGTAAACCAGCACTGAACTTGAATAGAAGCACAAAGCTACAAGTTTGGACGTCACCCCGCCTGACGCAAAACCGGTGTTATCGGCAGGCAATTCTCATTTCCTATTAAGTTTTATCTGTTCAATAAATCTTTCATTCATTATTTCAAACAATTCATTATCATATTCTGCTGAATGTTTCTTTACAACCTTTTTAAATTCCTCAAAATATAAATCAGAAGTTCTATTTTTAATTATATCATAAATTTCAGAGTATTTTATCTCAGAATATCTTTTACCTTCATTAAATGTTTTGTAGTTTTCATTGTTATAATTTGGTCTTAGTATAAAATATTTAATTTGATTATTTGAGTCAGGATTATTTAAATACTCTTCAGCCTTTTTTATATATTTTTCTAACTGAGAATAACCGTCATCTCTTTGTCCACTTATCCCTGACTTAATTTTGTTTTCGATTACAATTACAAAATTTTCAATCTCAATAAATAAATCTATATTACCAATAGATTCTCTAGTAATCTTAGGTTTACTATTTATGATATTCTGATTGGTAATTTTTAGAACTTTGCTCACAAAATCAACCCAAAAAGCTGGATCGTATTGCAGAAAATGTGCTAATAGATTAGAATTTACCAATTCATCATTTTCTTTTTTTATTATTGATAGAAAGCTCGTGTTATTTTCAGTAGTCTCCTCAATATTTACTTTATCAACAGGATTTTTTTCCCACAAATCAGATTGATTAATTAACTTATATAATGTCTCATAATTTTCTTTTTGTTCATTATTATCGATATATAATTTTTGAGACTGATTGGCTATTCTGTCCACATTTTTCAGAAAATAAGTATTATCATACAAATTCATTTCATTATTTTCAGTTGAAATATAAATGTCAGCTTTGGGTTTATTTATCGCCTTTGCTTTGAATGTTATAAAATATTTTGACCAAGATCCAAGGCTACTTATAGGTGCACCTCCATACATTACTTTATGCTCTTCGATGTATTTTTTTTGTAAAGGGTCAATTTCATTGTTTTTTCTGTCAAATTTCGCTTGAAGAGAAATCTGTTCTTCAATTTCTGCTTTTCCAATAACTTTCACAAATCCATTTCGTACTGTTCTTATATAAAGCACGTATTTAATTTTATTATCCCATTTCTTTTCAATATTTCCGTAGGGGTTTATGTAAACATAATAATATCCATTATCAGATTGATATAGATTAATTATTTCGCCTCCAACTTTTTCCTTTATGTATTCTCCATTGAAAAGATTGTTTAATAAAATCACATTTTTATCGTGTCCCATATTTTATACTTTATAATTATTTTATTTGTATTTATTATTCTGTCTTTTATTGCTTGCCGATAACTCACTTATAGGCCTACTAAAACTTCCCCAATACAACCATTACAAGTTGACTTTGGGTAGTTTGATTGCTCCTTATTTCGTCCATAGGTTTCGATGATAAAAGGCCATTACTGCTGCACGATTTGGCCTGAATTTACGGCCTTGGTCTCCATATAGTCAAGGCCGAGCTGAAATTGACATATCAAGTCAAACAAACACCCTAGGCCTACCCTTGGGGGACATTCGGGGCCTTACGAGGGAGCCTGTGGGCCTTCTGGCCGCAGCCTTAATAGCTCTGCTTGACAGGAATGACACCTCGGACCCCACCGCGGGGTTCCGGGACATCGCCTTGGTAGCGGGGGATGAGGTGGAGATGGGCATGGGGCACGGTCTGGCCGGCGGCGGCTTGGATGTTGATCCCTACATTGTATCCATCGGGATTGAATTGCTTTTGAAGGATGGCTTTGACCTCGTTCAGCAGAATGAGGCAGTCCGTTTGCTCCTGGAGGGTCAAGTCGAAGTAATTGGAAACGTGCCTGGCGGAGATCACCAAGGCATGCCCCTCGCTCACCGGAAACCTATCGAAAATCGCAAAGGCCGTTGCGGATTCAGCAATCATCGCTCGATCGGTTGGGAGGGTACAGAAGGGACAGGGTGAAGATTCATTCATGACGGAGAATTGAACGGTTCCATGGCAGCTGGTTGGGGTGCTAAATTGTCCACTCTCCAAACCCCCGGCTGGTGATCAGGTAGTCGCAGCTGCTTTGGAGTTGTTGGATACCATTGGCCCGCCACGATTCAAATGGTCGGTTGCCCGGCAAAGCGATTTGAAATTCTTTTTGGAAGCGATTTTGTTGGCTTTGGCACAAAATTTCCCAGTACTGGAGAATCAGGTCTTTTTGCTTATCGATCAAATCAGGCGAGGGGATTTTGTCTCTTTTTTGCTTGTTCATCTTGGAATCCGAGGGGAGCAAATTCCATAAATCGTTGTTTTTCCAAATCGAAAAGGGGATCACATGGTCAATATCGTAGGTGGATATTTTCCTTCCGGTCCACACGCAGAAAACCTGTCCTTCTCGATTCAGAATTTCTCGGTAAATCTTCTTGGATTCGGAAATTTCGCGTTGGGTAATTGGATTTCTCAAAACTTCATTGACCACCTTGGCTATGGACAGATCTCGCCTTGAAGCAATCACCGAAAATTCAGCCCACTTAAAAAGAATGGAATCTTGGCCGTTGATAAAACTACCCAAAATCTTGAAGGCCTCGTAATAGTCCCTTGGTATGGAGAAGGTTCCAAAATTTTGGATCAGAAATTCCAGATCCATTTCGATATTCCTATTTCTCAAAGCCGCGTTCTCAAACTCGAAAATGGAATAATAGTCTTCACTAATGGAACGGCCAATGTATTTCATGGGCATTTGGGTGATCGTATTGCGCAGAATTTTGGCTAAATCAAAAAAATCAGCCTGCATAGAACGAGGAATGCCTTTGTTCTTGAGATCGTTGTAAAAAGCCGAGAAACCCCCGATGTCTTGATAGGCTGAAATAATCTTTACGAAGGCTTTCCCAAAAGCAAGTTGGGTATCCCCGTTGATTTGGGGTAAAATAGTTTTGGATTCCAGGATGGGATAGTAGTACAGGAGCCATTTTTCGATCAGCAAGCCGGTGGGGAAATGCACGCGATCATCCTGGAAAGCCACATAAGGCGAATGGTCTTGAATAATTTCAATAACACCCCGCAAAAGAGCAAATTTGTAGGTTGTGGATTTGCTATCTCTTTCAATGATTTTGTGAATATTTGAGTAAACTTCCTTGTCCATGGATGTCGCTTAGAATACTGCAAGATGGATTTCTTCTACGACTAAATTGGCCAGTAGTTAATTTACGACCAAGCCGCTATAAATTCTTCACTTACAACTCCTTCATAGAGATATGCGACGAAATCGCCATGAACTTGATCAGGATGACCGACGATTAAACAACTAAATTGACGATCAGCAGGTAGTTTAGCCAAATAAGCTTCAAGAAGATCAACATCGAGGTCATTATCTTCAAAATCATCCTCATCAAAAATGGCCAAATATTCGTCTTTAATAAATAGAATTTCATCGGCCAAATTAACATAACAAAAAACCAACTCCGGGGGAACGCTACTTAAATCATCCTCCCAAAGAACAACATTTTGACCAGAAAAAGGACATAAAAAAAAGGCCTCATCGGTGGCTTCATCGATTTTCATCATTAGATGAAATCTATTTAGGCAGGAAGTGGATTCGTATGTCATTTTGAAATTCATTAAATAAACAATAGTAACTATTAGGTTTTAGTCCCTTTGAACCTTTTCCCAGTAAGGATAAACCGCATTATAAAAATTTTTCATAGCCAAAACATACCATTCGGCAATTTTATGCAATGAAAAATCGTCATTTAAGCCTCCATCGACACTTTTCTTAATCTCAGCAGGCATTTTGAATTTGATTCTAGAAGCTTTCTTGTTTTCAAGCCTTTCCCATTCGATTAATCCATGGTGACTTGATTGAATCTGCTCTTTAAACTGAGCCATGGTGTCGATCAAAACTTTATCAAAATCATCTGAAAAATACAATTCAACACGATACGTGAATCGACCTATGCAAAATGGCAATTTCATCTATAAACCCCTCAAAATCGCTGTTAAAGCCGTCCTTGGTGGAGCGGTAAACGATCATAGGTCGGTGTATTTGCGGGCATTCCCGGCGGCTTTACCCACCGGGTACTTGAGGGCGTTGGAGACTCAGAAGCAGGGGTTAGAGGCGCCGTCTGTACCATTTACCCATAAACAACCTTACAATAATGCCTTCCTTGAAAAACTAAACCAAATCACGAACGGGTCGAACCCTACAAAAATAATTCTCGCTCCCGCAGTAGGCATTGCCGCATTTGAAAAACACTCCCCAAACGTTATTAAGTTCTTTCTTGGTACTGCTCCAGTACATTTTATTTAGAAAATTACCATTACCCAAAACATGAAGATCCGTATACATGATCTTTAATTCCTCTAAAGTGGGTAAACGCCAACCATAATTTAAGGACGAGCAGACGTCAACAGCCCTAACCCAACGCATCTTGTCTGGTAAATCTAGGGGAGATACTTCAAATTTAATGGAATTCATTGGATTACTCAAAACAAAATTCATTGGAAATAAAAATTGAAAATTTTGGGGACATATAATTCGATAATAATATCAAAATCAATCACGAACAAGTCGGAGATGTCTAGTACGCTTCGCATAGTCGGGATCACCACCTGACTGTCCATTTCCAAAACTAAAATACCAATTATATTCAGAACCACCGCCCGTACTACTCCAATAATATCCATGTGTTTCAAAAACAGACTTTTCTTTCAAATGAAGCTGCAAGTACATTGCCACCAACTCCTCAAGGCTTGGCAGTCTCCACCCATCACCTAAATCCTGACACAATTGGTTTGCAAAATCCCAATAAACCTCTTCGGGATAATCAAATTCAGCAATTTCCAATTTAACATTCGAGTCCGTACGCTTTACCTCTATAATAAATCCGGTCTTATTATATTTCATAGCATCCATATTAATACACTAAAGAAAATAAATACCTCTGATACATCTAATTTCTATAAAATTTTGCCGAAATCACCATGGAAAACCCGACCCTCTAAAATAAGAAAGCGGGTAAATCTCTTCATCTGAGTAAATATCGCCGTATTCTATGTAGTTCTCGTTTATTAAGATCGTCGTGTAGGTTAATTCACTGCGATTATCTGTAGAACTAAGAACGGCGAATTGACTTTCGACATAAATACGCAATTTCTTTTCCTGATCGCTGTTCAAATTGATAATTTTTTCTTCATTATTGCATATCGTATAAAATTTATAGTCAAAATCATGATCCTCTATTCTATAATTTGTTAATTCACAGTCTATAAATACATCATCCGTTGAAAAACCCGCCATATTTCGTAATTCGAAATTATCATTCATGCCCAATTCCTCCCAAAACCATTCATTACTAAAACTAATTTGACGTTCCACGTCCTCCGCTTCCACTTCCGACAAACCCTTCCAAACTAGTTTTACCATAGGCATAGAATCTACTAAGAAAAACGAACCTTCAACATCAGAGAAATTAAAACAATCTTGAGTTTTCCATTTCCAAAAATCCGTGGTTAACCAATGATCAACAACATTTTCAACATCAAAACAATCAGATACGTTATGCTGTAAGATGCCGCTGTATTCTGTTGAAAATTTTAAATCATCGTAAGAGGCTAAAGCTTCCTTCAACTTATTTTGAAATACCTCGAATTCTAAATCATTCATAAAAATTAATTAAAACTTGTCTTAAAAGGGTTTAAATGCATAAAACGGGCATTAAACTAATCAAACAACTCTGTTTTCGATCTATTCGTATTATCCAAAAGCGGGAAAATAATGTCCGTATCTCTATCCACAATAACCTTGCACTCCATGGCAAAAGGACAAGAAGAACCCGTGGGAAGATTCCACTCGTAGACAACACCCGAATAATAACGGGTATTTCTTACAAATTTTCCAGACATAAATAAATTAATTAAATATATGATTCTATTGAAACGAATTTAATTTTTTACTAATTAAAGATTCTCTTATATGGTCAAGAGACATTAAATGTTCGCTTGTGGTAAAACTACCTAGAGAAACATTATTAGCGTCGATATCGCCTTCTATATAAATAGAATTGTAAGTCTCCACACAATCAGAATAAACATTCAATGTTGGAAGTGCGTCCTTTAAAACGTGGTTCAGTATATAATCTCTTACCAATTGTTTTTGGTGATCGTTTAACTGCCAAATGTTTTTTTCTTTATTTGCATCCTCATAATAAAGCTCAAAATCAAAATAATGAGAAGAATCACCAACGCGATATTTCTCAATTTCACCGTCGATAAAGATACGCTTAATTTCAAAATTTGATAAACCTCGAACAAAATTATCGTTTTTCATTTCCAAGGTTTCAAGAAAAAATCTATCGTCAAAATTAAATCGGCAACAAAAATCGCTAAATTCTTCATCAAAAGGCCCTTCAAAACCAACACTTACAAAAGGATCATTTTGAATCAAAATGATTTTTCCATAAACAGTATTATGAATGCCTTCGATTTCTCGCAAAAAATAATAAAATTCCGATCCTAGCCATTCGTGTAGGATCGGAAACAATGGCCCAATCTCCTCGTTAGAATATTGTCCCATTTTAATTTCTAAAACTCCATTCCAATTAAAATAATTATAATAATCACAGTAAAATTCTATATTGCCATTAGAATTTAATGAGCTTATTAATTGATCTAAAAATTGATTATAACTATACTTTTCCATAAAAAAATGAATACTCAAACTATTACAATTGTAGTATCGGGCCAATCAAAACTGTACCGGCCCTCGTAGAATGATTTTTTAAGGAAAGAGAGATCGTCTTCCCAATTTTGAACGGACTTAGTCAAACTAACTAAGTGCCTGCGCTTGGCGTTACGAGTGAATGTGGCCAAGCAATTTGCTAGTTTTTGAAGTCTTGTTGACGTGGAATTGTTTCCCCATTGGGCCATGTAATCTGGGCTACCGCATTGGACCAACGACTCTTCATAAATTGCCGACAAAAGATCGCGACGTTGAAATTCACTAAGACCATTTTGTCCTACCCTATATCCCATGATACCCAAAAGTCCTTTTTCCTGCGCGTCAATCGCGTCCAAAGAAATAGAACTTTCCGGAGCCTCAGTCGACGGCCATAAAAAGCGAGACTCGGTGGTTTGATTTAAATAATCAATGACTTTTTGTCTCACCGCAAAAGCCTTTTTTCGTTTCCGAAATGCTAATTCGTGCAGCAAATCACCCAAAATATCGACGTTGTGGCGATGTTCCTCCGCTAATTCAGCAAGTTGCTTTGACGTCAGATTAATATATGGAAAGTTTGACATGATTAATATAAATACTAAAGCTTATAAATTTTCTGATTCCTAGCCCGTAAATATGGGCGACCATCAGGCTTAATACAGACTTTGACATCATCGGTAACGAAAATAGTTCCAACGGGGTGTTTTTCTCTTTCCTCCTTACTGCATTCAATAACCAGCGTGGTAGGTAAACCTTGACCTGACAACGGGCGCACACGAATACGACCAGTTGAAGAATCGACGAAGCTCTCACAGTGTAAGCTTGGAATATATTCACTAACGTTATAGTTCATAATTTGAGTTCAATAGTATAAGAACAGCAGGGGCGGGTTGGGATTGGTGTAAGTACCCCTAAAATGCAGACGGTTTACTTGTTGAATAAATTCAAGGTAAATCAAAGGCGTTTCTAATAAATAATTGGTGCGGACCTACAAACGCCGCGTCCCAACATCCGGCTCTATAGAAAGGCGCCTTTTTTAAACCACGTAAATTAAAATATTTACCATTTAACAAATTAGCAATTGGAAACCATGAAATTGTAGATGGCGGCAAGGCAATAGGCACTATTTCGGGTGGTACGACAAAATAATTAGGAATACAATTAGTAACAAAACAAGAATTTAGTATTAGCCTCCCATTTGCGATTTTATGAATTATATAATGATGGATAATAGCTGGGCCGCTAAAGGCGACGTTTGGTTTAAAATTGACACATTTATATTTACACAGTCCAACTAGTTTTTTATCCAAGTAGTTTGTAAAAAACCAATCAGATACCAAAGTTTTATTTAAAGTATTTCTTAATTTTGAATTAAAAGAAATTGCAAATGGGAGCATATCAAGCAAAATATATCCTTTAGAGGCTAATTGCAACAGTAAATTAGATTTTTGACTAGGACATGTTGGTTCGGTGTAAATAGGCAGAAAAACTCCACAAGGCTCTTTCAGCCATCTAGTGGTTCCCAAATGCGTAACATTATAAAAATAGGTATTATTTTCATCGCCTCCACAAGAATTTATTTTCGAAGGACTAGGATTAGGCCTTGCTTCTCCAATCATAACATATTTAATGCATGGTGTATTCTTTAATTTCGGCTTGTCCCCGTCAAAAAATGGGTGTTCGTAATACCATTTTCTGTTGGAACTAGGTCTCTCCATTCTAGAGTTTATTCCGCGAAAAATGTCCAAATAATCTTCAAACATATTTTCACTTTCCGTGTATTCATAATAATTTGGAATGCCACATTTAGGATCTGCTTTTTCAAGCTCTACCCATAAATCTTCGAATTCTTTTCTAGTTAACATCGTCAATTGAAATTTGAAAAGCTTTAGGAAATGTTGGGGGTGTTTATACCTAGCCGTTTTTTTAACTGGTTTGAGGGCATATGAACAATTATGTCGATTATGTTAAATTACAATCGATTGGTGAATTTGTCACAATGATTCGCCTTTTTGGGTGGAATAAATCTCGACAAATAAGGTCAAATCCTGTTTTGATAGTCAAAACCCCCTTTATAAAATCGCTTTTCAAATTTTTGGTAATCCATTCTTTATAGGTTTTCCATCAACCACCCCATCCAAACCCGTTGGTCGATGAGGGGTTGGCCTTGGACTGATAAACCACTTCCTGCTCGGCGAGCAAGTTGATTTGGTCCAAAGCAACCGTCTCGTGCGCCAAATTGGTTTTGGAGCGGTGGCCGCTGTACGGGGTAATCACCTGCAGTCGCTTGGGGTCTACGCTGGCCACCCCCTCCGAAAAGAAATGATCCGAGCCCTCGGCATTCCCACTCCTGAAGGTAATATGCTTGGTGCCTCCAGCCACCAATCGCCCCAAAGCCCTTAAGCGATCCTGATCCTCTACAGGAACCTCCCTCTTCCCCTCCAGCAAAACCACGGCACCGGGCTTATCGTGTATAGCAACAAATTCTAAATAGGTCATAATCCAATTTAATTTGTAACCATAATGGCGGCGCCACTTGAACAAAACAATCTAACTTCCTTGTAAATTTCATCGACACAAACTCCGTTTGATTTTAACGTATCTAGAAGGCCATTTTTTAGGTACTCGAATGCATGATTATCCCAATTACGGGAACCGATGTAAGATGGCCAGTCTCGATATCCAGGAAGGGAATAAAATTTATAGTGTTCTTTCATTAAAAAACTTCGGATTTGACCATAAACCTTCCTGCCATAGGGGCTCCTTAAAAAATCAAATCGTGATTCATGGTAGTAGGAAAGCCTTGAATTAAAGCGCATTCTTGGCGAATACCGTTTTTTCACCTCATAAGAATAAGCAACCGCCAATCCCTCCTCTTTGTTTTGATCAAATGGGGCTCCGGTAATGCGGCGTTTGTAGTCTGAATAATAGTGAAACGTCTCGTGATTCATGATGTCATCCACTACAAAATGAATTACAAAAAATGCCATTTCAGGCCTTAGGCTATACCCGGATTGATGGAGCATCCGAATTAAGCTTGCTGAATAACGCGCAATATTGTTCTTGTAGAAAGTAATAATTCCGGGGGATTGCATAGGTGTGTAAGAACCTAAAACCAAGATATCGCCCCTATCGCCATGGATACCATAATCCGAATCGAATCCTTTAGACGGAGGCTCATCGATATAGATATCAGATAAAATTGGATTGTCTAAATGGTCTGGAAACCATTGAGGAAAAGTCATAAGATCACCTTCTTCTTCTGGAATTTGAGGGATTTTGATGAGTAAATCCTTGATGAGCTCCCAGCCAAATAATTCATGTAAAATATCGATAGAAATATCTTGGGGCGTTGGGTGGTGTAGTAGTAGCATGGTAAATGAAATTTTAAAAGGTAACTAAACTCCAGGAAGGTATCGCTTATCAGGCAACGGTCCTTCAAATCCGTATTCTTCCCCCCACGATGATTCGCGGAAAGAAGCGATTCTAAATTTAAAATCGACTGTATTCCAAACGTTAAATTCAAAGAGACCTATTTCGATGCTTTGATTTTGTGAATTTTGTTCGTTGCTATCGATATTCAAACTCCCCTTAACGACTTGGGTTTTTTTGAGCACCTGCGATGGATGCAACGGGGAATTCAAAATGTAGCGCATCGCCCAACCGCTGAAATATCGCAGGATTGGCTTAGGAGGACTGTAGGGGGCAAAGGGATTGAAGGGCGATGAAACCTTCTTGTCCATTCCATTTTCAGGCATGGTATCAGCGTCTTTGCGAAGCTGTTCTTCATCAGGCAGCACAACCCCTATGATATCCTCCTGAATTTGGGGGATGGAGAAGGCCTCCAAAATATAGGATGGTTTAAATTGTGTTTGAAATTTACGAATCGGGTCCATTAGAGGTCCCAACTCAGCGTTTTCCTGCACATAATTCTCCAAGGCTTCAACCTGGTAGTCATTGATATTGGCCAACACAAACCGAGAAATTTTGCGGTATTTCAAAGGCGAATCGTCATGATTCGATGAATGGACTTCGTACTGTCCGTTCAACAACTCATCTTTGGAAAGGGAATAAGCCAACAAATAAACACGGTCCAAATAAATGTTTAGTTGAAGTGGCATGCAATACACCACCTTGTGCCAAGAAAAACCCTCCGGGGTCTGCTCCATATTATCATCCAAATCGCTATGGCCTGGTTTATACATAAATCGACAGAGCTTTCCTCCATGGATCATTGACATAAATTCAAGCACCATGTCGTTAAAACCCTTCTTGGGTTGATAACGAGGGTGAGCAACCGTGAGGGCCGGGTAATCCGCCTTATCCTTTCCCTTGACTGGTTGTACCAATTCCTTGGTTATAGATTGGGGGAGAACTTTATACCAAGGTTCCAGTAATTTTTGAACCAATTCAATTCGCTCGATCTCGTATGCATTGGGGTTCAAGGATTTTATTGAATAGAATTTGTTGCTATCCTGCCTGTTTTGATTTAGGGAGTTATTGTGATTGTAAAGGTTGAGCTCCTTATCATCCTTAAGGACGTTTAGGTAGTTTTGGATGGTACGAAGGCCCACGGGTTTGATGTTGTTGTTGGTAGCCCAATCATTAAATCGAGCCTCCAGT
>JACCDP010330705.1_pt1 | contig 31864 bp, 49 predicted proteins | sample 7445841 | NCBI WGS metagenome assembly JACCDP01 (sample SAMN15323441, study PRJNA562643) | freshwater metagenome | isolation source: river surface water | place: USA:Blue River Watershed | collected 2017-08-17 | reverse complement strand
GGATCCTGGGCCGACTCCGTAGATGAACCAAAGTTGAAAAAGTTTGCATTCGTTTAAAAGAAAGAACACACACGTGACCTCAATGGGTAACCGTGCTCCCGCGCGATCGAAAGATGACAGAGAAGAGATGGACCGGATGACGTCGCGATTTTTCGAAGACCAAATCCGGTCCCTTGAAAAATCCGTGGGTTCTTCCTCCTCACAGGCGATCGTCCGCTCTGAGTCGAGCTCGCGCTTTTTGGCCACCATGAAGAAGCAGCTCCAGAGGAAGGACAAGACGCTGGTCAAGGCGGACATCGTGGCGATTCTGGTCCACCTGAAACCCGAGTTGCTTGCGCGTGTGGATGACCTCGATAAGTTTACTGTGCGAAGTTTTGTTGCCAAGGCGCCTAAAGCGGCTTTCAGCCGCGCGCGGGCGTAGCCCGCTTTGGCGCCGCGCGGGCAAAGCCCGCAACGAGCCGGAGCTAAAGCTCCTTCCCACCGCAGGTTCCCCACTTGAACGCCATGATCAGGGCGACCATCTACGACCCAGGCCGAATATTACTCTTGGAGAATGGCAACCAATGCCCTATCGACTCAGAAAGCTCCCTGGCAAGAAACTGTATCGCGTCACCAATGCCAAGACTGGCAGTGTGAAGGCTTTTGGCACGACCCTCAAGAAGGCCAAGGCTCAGATCAGGTTAATGTACATGCTCAACCGGATGTCGAAGAAGCGTTGAACCGTTTGAACGCCCTGATCGCATTCGAGTTCAACACGTTGATGTTCCGTCGGTACAGCTGGTTCTCCTTGTTATTCGTCGGTTCGTAGGCGTACCCGAGGTTCCTGTTCCCTGGTTTCATGCGCGCAGCCATCAAGTACGGCACGATCTTGTTTCCGGTGACCCTCGGACTGAACGGGTGCCACGTGCCGTAGTCGTACACCTGCACCGAGACCTTCCCCTTTCTCGTGACGACCGCGATGTTGTTGGAATGGAGGTCCCCGTGGAACCCACCCGTGATTCTGTAAAAATCGAGGAGGACCTTGTAGAGTTGCTTCCAGGGTTTCGGCCCTTTGTATTGATAAAGTGTTTTCACCCTGGCATCAGCGTGTCCCCTCGCGAGGTTGTCCATCACGTACTCGCACCTGTTTCCGACGATCCTCCACGCGTACACCCTGGGTCCGCAGACCCCGATGTTCTTGATCGACCCGACTGTGACTTCGCGCATGAACGCCGTCTTCCTTCGCAGGGGCACCTCCTTGGACACGAGGAGGTGGGTGTTCCCCATGTATGACAGGGGTCTGACGACCCCGTTTCTGGACTTGGTCCCGATCACCCTGCTTCGAGGCAGTCGCTTCACTTTCGACATGTCGATGCCTCGACGCACCACGTGCCACTGTTCCATGTTAAAGGCAGTTAAAAGTTTTGCGTGCCTCCTCGAGAATGCCAGAGTATGACCCGCCTCTGAACGCGTTTTACACGGAAGTTCCAGTCGCAGCCGGGGTCAACCCGGGGAAGTTCATCGGACGAGGGGGCTTCCACTTGAAGCGCATCACCGAGCTCTCGGGTGTGGACTACATCTGGCTCGACTTTCGACGTCTTGTCGTGGAAGTCTGGAGCGTCCAAAGACGACTGATCCCCAAGGCGCTTCGCATGCTCAAGAGGCGAATGGATTCCATGAAGGTCGAAAAGCAAGTCACATCCGTCGCGCCGAAGGACGTGGAGGTGGAGTGCACGCTGCAGTACCCGAGGACGATCCGGTACACCATCACCGGGGAGGAGAGCGCGTGTCTGACGGCGTTCAAGGCGATCCTGAAGGAGTACCCTCACAACCCCTACTTCACCAAGATGAAGTCGATGGACACGAACCAGGACGGGGTGACGGTGATCGTAGTGGAGCGGTCGAACACCTCGGATTAAACAGTAGTCTCGCCCTTGTTTGTAAAATGAGTCTCGAAATCATCATCGGTGGCATGTTTTCCGGAAAGACGTCGGAGATGATCCGGCGTCTGAAAAGGTGCGAAGTTTTGTGCCCAGCGGGCTTCGCCCGCGCGGCGCCAAAGCGGGCTACGCCCGCGCGCGGCTGAAAGCCGCTTTAGGCGCCTTGGCACAAAACGAGCTGCTAAAGCATCTCGTCGCAGGTTCAAAGCAATCAACGAGTCTGTGCTCGTGATCAACTCGGCGAAGGACACCAGAAATTCGAATGAAGTGCTTCAGACGCACGATGGGGTGCGACGTTTTTCAGGTCCCCTGAAAAACGGAGTCTGACGTCTCCTTCGCAGGTCACGTTTGATTGCGTAAAGACGGATTTCCTCGTGGACGTTTCATTGACGGCGAACGTGATCGCCGTCGATGAAGCGCAGTTTTTCACGGGACTGAGACCTTTTGTGGAGAGGGCACTCTCTCACGGAAAGCACGTGATCCTCGCGGGACTGGATGGGGACTATCGCCAGCAGGTGCGAAGTTTCATCGAAGATGAAGCGGTCTCTGACCGCGCGCGGCTTACAGCCGCTGAAACGAGCCTCCTCGCAGGTCTTCGGTGAAATCTTGTCTCTGATACCACTCGCCGACAACGTGATCAAGCTGTCCGCGCTCTGCATGGTGTGCAAGGACGGGACCGAGGGGCCCTTTTCGAAACGACTCACAAGTGACACGTGTCAGGAGTGCGTGGGCGGAGCCTCGGAGTACGCGGCGGTGTGCAGGAAGCACCTGTATGGCTAGCTAGAACACGGCGTTGTTGTTTGCTAGAGCCCTGTTCACATTCGATCGATTCGATGTCTTGTATTGGTTGAGGACCAAGTTCCTCATGTTCGGCATGTTGAGCACCCTCCTCGTCGAGGTGTTCCCTTCCTTCGACAGGAGGAACCCGCGTCGCAGGGCTCTCTTGATGGTGTTCACCCGCGCGTTTTCGTGTTCGAGGTACTTTTCCACGAGTCGTCGGAATACTCTGAGAGCCACTTCCTTCGCGTGATTCTGGTACCGGTTCGCCAGCATCGGGTCGGTGGTCGTCGGGTACAGACGCAGTTTTCCGAACCTGGTGAACTCGTAATTGTACATGACCCCCCTGGCACCTTCGACCCCCTGGGAAGGACCCAGGGGTCTGACGTGGGGAGGCCTGCTCAGAACCACGTGCATCGAGTTCACCCTGCTAAAATCCAGGAACGAGAGGTACTCTCGCTTTATTGTGAACGAGAACATCTGATGCTAGTATCAATGTTTTTTTCCACCCCAGTGTCCGCCACCGTAAACCACGGGCGAACGGTTCCACCCCCACCAGGGACGGTTCCACCCGCCCCAGTGACGGTCGCGACGGTTGGTCAACATGTAGACGATGATGATCATCGTGATGCAAATCAGGAGGACGTCGAGAATCATTTTACTCTCTCACACGAGAAGTTTCTCGTCTGAGTGGAGATCCATGCCTTCGAGGTACGTGTTCTTCTCACCACCACTGCAGCCGCACGAGGACTTCTTCTTCTTCACGAAGAACAGGTACACGAGGACGAGGAAGACGATGAGTGCGAGGACGTACAATGCGTTCATTACTTGATCCGAGGAAAAAAAGGGGGCCGCGGGACACTTCGTGTCCGCTCCCAGGCGTGTGTGTCTTCGACACACACTGAAGCGGCCTCCGGCCGCGTCGCGGACACTTCGTGTCCGCTCCTAGTTCGTGTACATCAACCCAGCCTGACCCTTTTCGATTCGAAGGATGTTGTAGTTGACGCCGTAGATGTGGTCCGTCATGAGAAAGTTCTGAGACACGATGCGCACAGAGTCGAGTCGGCTGAAGTTGAGAGACCCAGTGGGCTGCAACCTCCCCGTCTCGAGGCAAAAGGGAAACAAGAAGACCTTCTGTTCAGTCTTGCTGTATGGGCTGAAGTAGTACATCATGACATCCGTGTAGTTCGGAGTCGCGTACTTGTAATCACCGATGTCCGTCCCGTTGATCTGCACGATGATCTTGTTCGAGGGAGACACCAGTGCGTTCGACGAGGATGGGTTCATGGCTGGACACGAAACGAGGTACTTGATCGGGTGGTTGAACACAATCTCCTGCGTGGTCGACCCGCTCGGAGGCATCCTCTGGAGCTGGGTGATCAGCATGGTCTGCGGCTTGTTGGCGAAAAAGTTCCGCTCGGCGTCATCGAGGAACACGTACTGCACGTAGGTGTCCCACCCGATGACCGTCCTGGATCCCACGGTGAACGTGGGTCCCCAGTAGATGCGTATCTCCACGTCGTGGTACTGGAGTCCAACCAGGGGCAGGCACGACTGACTGTTCTCGCAGAACCAGAACCGCAAGGGGTAAAAGTACGAAGGGGTGCCAAAACCGTTGTGTCCCCCACCGAGCCCCGACTTTGCAACATTTTGGGAAAACACGAGCGGGGCGATGTACTCCGTGAAGTTCGAGTCCATCGTGTCGACCAGCTGCCCTCCGATGTAGAGTTCGATGGAGCTGATCAACTGGGTCCAGTCGTCGGGATCGATGACGCCGTTCGCGTCGCTGGCCGTGAGGTACACGAAGCCCAAGAGGTCACCCCTGCGCTCGAAACGGACGGTGGACATGCCGTTCGGACTCGGGGTTCCCTGGATGATCTGCCTGTCAACCACCTGCGAGAAGTTCGTGTGACGCTTGTACGTGGATTGAAAGAAGGACACCTCGGGCTTCCCGGTGATGAAAGCATCCTGAGCGCCGATGGCCACCAATTGGGAGATGCCACCAGACGACATTTAAAAGGTGACCACAAAAAAAACACCAGTGATGTACGAGCAGGTCCTCGGCGTTTCCCCGGGCGCGAGCGATGAGGACATCAAGAAGGCCTACAAGAGACTCGCGATGGTGCACCACCCTGACAGGGGCGGCGACGCCGAGCAGTTCAAGAAGGTGTCAGAGGCGTACGAGTTCCTCTCCGACCCTGCGAAGAGACGCCCTCCGGGGTTCGACGCGGACCCTCCGAAGACGTACCAGTTCGGCATTCGCGTCTCACTCGACGAAGCGTGGCTGGGGACCACAAAGACGTTCAAGATCACCAGGATGGTCTCGTGTCGGACGTGCAACGGCCATGGGGTGTTCAAGCGTGAGTTCCGGATGGGACCATTTGTACAACAGATTCACCACCCGTGTCCACGGTGTCAGGGCCGCGGTGACCTCGGGAAGATGGAGGAAGTGCGAGAGTCAAGGCGCTTCCAGCGCCGCGCGACCGGAGGTCGCTTTTCGCTTGAGCGGGCCCCGCCCGCGCGAAAACGAGCTGACAAGCAACTCACATGCAGGTCACCCTCGTGTTGAAGCTGGACAGGATGACTCGTGACGGCGCGAGGATCATCCGCGATGACGTGACGTTCGTGATCAGCGTGAACCCTCACCCGACCTTTACCCGCCGAGGGGACTCGCTCGCGTGGACGCCCAAGATTTCGTTCGAAGACTCGGTCAACGGTGCAGTAATCACGTGTCCGCACTTTGATGGACACTTTGTGGTGCGAAGTTTCTTGTAAGCGAAGCAACCCTACAAGAAACGAGTCGCGGCGCAAATTGAAACAATTTGCTCGCTCTTCATCGCAGGTAGACACGAGGACACTCGACAAGGTGATCGACCCGAGGAAAGAGTACACACTAGACAAGGGGGTCATCGCTACTTTCGACGTCCAGTACCCAGTTCATCCTGCTTGGGTGCCAGAAGTACTCTGCCAGGCCTCGAAGGAGTAGATCGTTTCGCTCTCGAGTGGTTCGCAATCTGTAGCACCGCCACGCTCTTTGGATGATTTTACAAGGATGATCTTCACGACGCCAGCGTCCATTTGCCCAAAAGATTTCACGAACGTCGTTTAAGATAAATCGAGTCAAGCTTTGTCTATCAGGAAACTGATGATACAAACTCGAACCACGCCACAGTGCATTCTTTTCCACTCTACATAACTCAAAACCATACTGATTCCATCTTGCGAGAAACACATAAAAGTACGCTTCCGTATCCAACAGGTGGTTCAGAATCCTGATTAGATGCATTTTGGCCAGAAACAGAGCTTCCACCACAAAGTCAAGCGAGCTGAGCTATAATAACTTCCTTCTGGTACGATGACCACTGTTCCTTCGCGTATGAACACGCTATCCACCTCGATGAAATCAGGACCAAATTGAATGCGCAGGAGTTCAGGGGCCTGCGGGAAGCGTGTTTCACATGCGGTCGCAACGTGTGAAGCGACTTGTTGCTCGCACCTCGGTGATGGCTTTGTGAAGTTCAAAAAGTTTCATGTGTAACTACAAATGAAGAAATCTTCTAATGTTCTCGCGTCGGTCACCGTGACACAGGAAGCGGTCCCGGTCCTCACGGTCCCCCCGGCACCCGCGGTCCCGACCCGTCCCGCGGAAATCACGGTCAACATCGACCACGAGATTGAAAAGATTTTCAGCCAGAACCGGTTGGATGACTTGAAAAAGTTTCTCTCGCGCCGAAAGTGTTTGAACGTGACAAACATGGGGTTCGACTACGCATTTCACGTGGTGCAGACAGCCGGCATCATCATCACGACCATCGCCGCCGGGTACAACGAAAAGTTTCTCGTGTGGGTCGGGGCGGGGGTGTCAGCCCTGGCGTCCCTGATCAAAGTGTTTGAATCATCGAACAACGCGATGTTGAAAAAGCTCCTCGCGGACATCAAGTCGATCCGCGAAGGGACCTACGTGGACGAAGGGTCACTCGTGGATGGCGAGAAGAAGAGTGAGGAATCAAAATAGTTCATCAGTATCTAAACACCACTCTCGAAACCTTTTTGGGTGCCAGGTCTTAGCCATGAGTTCTTCGCGCAGGGTGTCACTTCGTTTTTTGCAGAGGGTCTGATAGTCCTCTTCAAAGATCGAGGGGTTCTTTGATATTCTGCCCCAGTTGATCTTGTCTTGATTCTTCTCGAGCAAGTGAATGGCAGCTGGATTCTGTGACACAATTTCCCAATGGATCTTCTCAAGATTCTGCTCGAGCAAGTGAACTGCATTCTCGTTGAATGATAACCTAAACCAATTGACCTTGTCGAGGTTCTGTTCGAGCAAGTGAATGGCGGCTGGATTCTCTGAGAGCCACGACCATTGGGCCCTGTAGAGGTTCTTTTTGAGCAAGTGAATGGCAGCTGGATTATCTGAGAGCCATCCCCAATCAACTTTGTCGAGATTCTTTTCAAGCAAGTGAATGGCAGCTGGATTCCGTGAGAGCCACTCCCAATCGACTTTGTCGAGATTCTTTTCAAGCAAGTGAATGGCAGCTGGATTCTGTGACAAGAGTAACCAACTGACCTTGTCGAGATTCTTTTCAAGCAAGTGAATGGCAGCTGGATTCCGTGACAAAAAGGACCAACTGACCTCGTCGAGATTTTGCTCGAGCAAGTGAATTGCCTTTGGATTCAGTGACAAGTAAACACAATCGACCTTGTCGAGATTCTGTTCAATCAAATGAATGGCGTTCGGGTTTCGCGATATGTACTCCCAGTTGATCTTGTCAGGATTCTGTTCAAGCAAGTGAATTGCATTCGGGTTCTGTGACAACTCACCCCAGTTGAGTTTTTCTAGTGGGATCCAGTCGAGAAGTTTCATCATTTTTTTGTAGACTAGAAGCTTATTTCCCTAATTTCATCAGTGTCTAAACACCACTCTCGAAACCTTTTCGGGTGCCAGGTCCTAGCCATCAATTCTTCGCGCAACAGGTCACTTCGTTTTTTGCAGAGGGTCCGATAGTCCTCTTCAAAAATCGATGGGTTTTGCGCTATGATGTACCAATCAATTTTATCTTGATGCCGTTCGAGCAGGTGAATGGCGGCTGGATTCCGTGAGAGTAATCCCCAGTTGACCTGCGAATAGACTTTGTTAAAAGCGGACACCGCGCGGCGCCCCAAAACTTCGCACCTTGTCAAGATTCTGTTCAAGCAAGTGGATGGCGGCTGGATTCAGTGAGAGTAATCCCCAGTTGACCTGCGAATAGACTTTGTTAAAAGCGGACACCGCGCGGCACCCCAAAACTTCGCACCTTGTCAAGATTCTGTTCAAGCAAGTGGATGGCGGCTGGATTCCGTGACAACCACCGCCAACTGACCTTGTCAAGATTCTGCTCGATTATGTGAATGGCAGCTGGATTCTCCGAAAGCCACCCCCAATCGACTTTGTCGAGATTCTTTTCGAGCAAATGGATGGCGGCTGGATTCCGTGACAACCACCCCCAACTGATCTTCTCAGGATTCTGTTCGAGCAAGTGAATGGCAGCTGGATTCTCTGAGAGCCACGTCCAATTGACTTTGTCGAGATTCTGTTCGATCAAGTGAATTGCATTCGGATTCTCTGAGAGCCACCCCCAATAGACTTTGTCGAGATTCTGCTCGAGCAAGTGAATGGCGGCTGGATTCAGTGAGAGCCACTCCCAGACGATCTTGTCGAGATTCTGCTCAAGTAAATGAATCGCATTCGGGTTTCGCGATATGTACTCCCAATTTATCTTGTCAGGATTCTGTTCGAGCAAGTGAATAGCGTTTGGGTTCAGTGACAACTCATCCCAGTTGACTTTTTCTAGTGGGATCCAGTCGAGGAGCTTCATTTTGTGGTCCCGAACGTGATTTGTTTAAGGAAGCGTCGTGCCGAACACCGCGTAATTGAACGTCGCGGTTTGAAACGTGGTGTTCACCACTGGGTTCGGGAACGTGATTTGCATACAAATGGTGTTGACTAGCGGAATTTGGTACGAGGTGATGAACGCACCGTTCGCCACCAGCTGTCCGGAACCCGAATCGGCTGCAGAAGTGATCACCACGGGGAGACACTGGTACACGAAATCCGAAGGGAACCTCACGTTGAAACTCGTATTTTGGTTGATCTTCTTGAACTTGAAGGACACCTGACCGCACGTCGCATTGCCTATCACCTGGATGTTGGAGATGTTCGCGTCAGGGTCCGGGGGGAACACGGTCACGTCCGGTTCTGTCGACGTGTTCGACGTGCCAGTGATGACGGCGCCCGTCAAGAGGGTCCCTTTCTGGAGACTCCCCACGCTGAGCGTTTGAGTTTCTACGGTTGGGAGCAGTGTCGTGATAAAGACCGTGCCACCTCTCGACATTACTTTTAGCTTCCAAATAAAACGCCGGCCATGCCATCCTTGACTCTGAGCACGTTGTAGTTCATCGCGTACACGTTGATCTGTGACACGGTCGGCGAGACCAGGTTCACCTTGGCGTTGTCCAGCCTGGAAAAGTTGCAGGTGCCCGTGGGCCTGTAGCTCGACGCGTCCTTGGCGAACGAGTACATGAAGTACTGGGTGTACAGCGGCGACGAGCTCGTCGTGTCGAACGTGGTCACGCCGTGTCGCGTGTGATAGTACACCTGGGCCGTGTAAAAGTAGGTGGGACTCATCTGCTCCAAGAGGTACACCCCGTTGAGGAGGATGTCCGCGCTCGAGAACGTGAAGGGGGTGGCACCTTTCGGCAACGGCGCCCCGAAGAAGAACGCCTTGACCGGGTGGTTGAACACGGAGAGGTCGAGGTTGGTCGAGTTGGTCGCGATGGTCTTCTGGACCTGGGTGATCAGGATGTCGATGGTTTTGTTCGTGAACGCCTCCCGATCCTTGGTGTCGAGGAACACAAAGTTGCCGTACGCGTTCAGGTTCAACCCTGACACGTTGGGGCCCCACGTGATCCTGATCTCGATGGGATACAGCTGGATGGCCAGCAGCGGGAGGAACATGTCGTTGTCGCAAAAGAAAAAGTGCAACGGGAAGAACTTGTCGTTCGTGGTGGACACGAGGTTGTTCCAGGTGTCCGACTTGGCCTGCGTCTCGGGCAAGAAGGCTTGCCAGATCTCGGTCATAAAGTCCGTGGTCTGAGCGTCGATCAGCTGACCGCCGATGTACAGCTCGAACTTGGATCCAGCCAGGGCGCTCGTGAGACCCACCGCGGGGCTCTCGAACCAGACGCCGGTCAGGAGGTCTCCGATGCTGGGTATCTGGAGGATGCACGACCCGCCGGCCTGCACCTGACCCAGGAAGGACAGCTTCTTCGGCGCGTGAGCGAAGTTTCGGTATCGCGCGTACATGGTCTTGTACGGGAACTCGCCCTTTTCGGCGTCCATGATGTAGGCATCTTGGATGCCCTTCGAGACGAGCTGGACGAGAGGACCGGTTCCACCTGACATTATTACTTGATTACACGATTATTAATTCCGCTCAAACAACTCGTGAAGCCGTTCCGGACCGCCATCCGGAGGCTGGACGCTGAGCACGACTCTGTGAAGTCGAGTTCACGAGTGAAACGAGTGAACTCAACGAAGGGCAAACGCACAACGAACCTGTCTTCCACAAAGTCGTACGTGCACGCCTCCAGGTCCCCCTTGATCGTCTTGTGAAGGTCAGTGAACATCCGATTCATCCGGAGCGAGTAGTCCGAATACAGGACCTGCGGGAGCGACGCGTAAGCGGAGCGACTCGTTTGTCTCCGACAAACTTCGCACCGTCTTCCCATCCTTTTTGATGATCTTCACTGAAACCCTGTTCCCTGGTTTGATGGCTGATTTGATCACGGAGTCCATTCGCCTAAAAACATCGAGCACATGAGTGTGAGAAAAGAATGGTTGTGTTTCAGGCGCTCACGTGGGAGGCTCGCGACCGCACCGAAGAGGTTGAGAATGAGGACGGAACGATCGAGAATGTTCCGATTGAACACCTGATCTCTATCTTCGGGCGCACGGCAGAGGGCAAGTCGGTGTGCGTGACGACAAAGTTCGATCCGTACTTTTTCGTCAAGCTCAAGAGCGCAGAGGAGGCGAGCATGTACTTCAAGAAGATCAAGGCTGCCTTCCCTCGACTGGTTGGCTTTTCGGTCATCACAGCCAAGGATTTGTGGGGGTGCGGCACTCGGCACTCTTCTCGACCCGGTGCTAACACCTTCCCCGCAGGTTCCAGAACAACGAGACGTCCCCGTTCTTGCGCTTGAACTTCATCAGTCAAGAGGACATGCGCAAGTGCGACTACAAGCTCAGGAACAAGTTCCCAACACTGAAGGTGTGACAGACTCGAAAAAACTCGAAAAGTGGGTCTAACGACCCACGTTCCTCGATAGATATACGAGGCCAACATTGAACCGATGCTTCGACTGATGCATCGAACTGGGATACAGTCGACGGGGTGGCTCGACACTGGTGACTGCACTCCCAACTTTATCGCCAAGACGGACATCGACTTGTTTCAGAATGACTGGAAGGCACTGACACCGGTCAAGCGGGATGACATTGCACCGTTCATCATTGCGTCGTTCGACATTGAGACCAACAGCTCGACTGGAGCCTTCCCAGACCCGACAGAAGAAGGTGACTGTGTGTTTCAGATTGCGGTGCGAAGCAAGTTGTTCAAGCGGCTTTCAGCCGCGCGCGACCGAAGGTCGCTTCACAACTTGCGAGCGGTGGCTAACCACCTTTACCGCAGGTAACCCTGAAGAAGCAGGGGGGTCCAGTGTATGAGAAGGTGTGCATGTGCTACAAAGAGACTGGTCCGGTGGAAGACGTGGGCATCACGTGGTACTCGACTGAGAAGGAACTTCTAGAAGCATTCCAACTTTACCTCGTGAAGAGTGACATTGACGTGATAACTGGATGGAACATCTTTGGGTTCGACCTCGACTACGTATACAAGAGAGCCATGATCACAAAGTGTTCACAATTTTTCTACGAGCTCAGCAAGCTCAAGGGTCACCATTGCCAAATGGTTTACAAGAAGCTCTCTTCGAATGCACTTGGTGACAATGCACTGAAGTTGCTTCCTATGCCGGGTCGATTCATCTTCGACCTCTTTCACGAGGTGAAGCGTGAACAGAAGCTTGACTCATACTCACTCAATGCGGTTTCGAAAAAGTTTTTGGGGGACCAAAAGATTGATATGAGTCCGAAGGAGATGTTCCGAAGGTTCCGTGAAGAGAATCCAAGTGAGTTGGCAGAAGTGGCCGAGTATTGCGTGAAGGACACCCTGCTCCCTCACGCCCTAATGGATCACATGTACACCTTCATGAACCTGATCGAGATGGCCAAGGCCACATGGGTGCCTCTCTGCTATCTATCTGAGAGAGGACAGCAGATCAAGGTGTTCTCACAGTTGACCAGAAAGGCTCGAGAGCTTGACTTTATGGTACCAACCATCAGGATCGACAAGGACAAACAGCAAGAAGGGTGCGAAGAAAGCGAAGCTTTCAGAGCCATGAGTCTAACGCTCATCATTTCGCAGATACCAGGGTGCCACTGTGCTCTCTGCTCAGATAGGAGCCTACTACAAACCCATCACGGCTCTTGACTTTGCCAGTTTGTACCCAAGCATCATGATGGCTCACAACTTGTGTTACTCGACACTCGTGCGAAGTTTTGTTGCAAGCAACAAGCGGCCTCCAGCCGCGCGCGGACACTTTCAATGTCCGCTTCAAAACGAGCCTGCTAACGCAGTGTCAATCGCAGGTCCTCGACTCAAAGTATGACAACCTGCCGGGCGTCGAGTATGAGGTTTTCGGGGACAACAAGTTTGCGCAGAATGTCCCGAGTCTCTTGCCAGCCATCCTTGATGAACTGAAACTGTTTCGAAAGCAGGCGAAGAAGGACATGGCGATTGCCAAGGCTTCGAAAGACAAGACGATGGAAAAGATTTACGACGGAAAACAGCTCGCTTACAAGGTGTCGATGAACTCTGTGTACGGGTGCGACGCTTGGTGAACGGAGTTCACCAACTCAACTGACAGGTCGAGGTCGCAGGTTCACAGGAGCTTCAAAGGGTATGCTCCCATGTGTTGCTATAGCCTCAACAGTGACAATGAAGGGTCGGAGTATGATCGAAGAGACAAAAAATTACGTCGAGAAACACTTTGAAGGCGCTGTGGTCCGATATGGTGACACTGACTCCGTGATGGTAGAGTTTGACGTTCAGGGTCGAGAAGGCCTCGAAGCCATTGAGTACTCGTGGCAACTCGGTGAAAAGGCTTCTGAGGAGTGTTCAAAACTGTTCAAACATCCGAATGACCTCGAGTTGGAAAAGGTGTACTGTCCATACTTTTTGTATTCTGCGAAGAGGCGCGAAGTTTTTTGCTTCGCAAAAAACGAGCTCTTATAGACCTCCTCGCAGGTACGGAGCCAAGATGTGGACGAAGAACAAAGAGGGTCAGATGGAGATGGAAAAAGTCGACATCAAGGGTCTCCAGATGGTCAGACGTGATAACACTCCATATGTCAGAGAAGTTTGCAAGGAGATACTTGATGTGATGTTCGAGAGCAACAAACCTGACGACGCCATCGAGCTGGCGAAGAAGAGGGCAGTCGAACTTCTCGATGGGAGAGTGCCCATGGAGAAGCTGATCTTGTCTCAGAAGCTTTCAGGGTCCTACAAGTCTGAGAACCTTCCTCACGTCCAGGTGGTGATGAAGATGCGTGAGAGAGAGCCAGGGTCAGAGCCACAATCCGGGGACCGTGTGCAGTTTGTGATCGTTCACGGTGACGGTGACAAACAGTTTGAAAAGTCTGAAGATCCAGCGTGGGTTCTGGCGAACAAGGTGCCACTGGATTACCGGTGCGAAGTTTTCACTTTGTGAAAACGAGCCGTCGCTGACGCGCCGTCTCCCCGCAGGTACTACTTCACCAACAAGTTCATGAACCCCGTGTGCGATCTCTTGGAGCCCCTGGTCAAGGATCGTCACTCGGTCTTTTCAGACTTGATGCTCACGAAGAGGAAGGTGGGGTACGACCCAAAGCAGATGAGGATCCAGGACTTTTTCAAGAGGCCAAAAATGAATTAAACATACGAGTCTCATAGAGTGTATGAAGTACAAGATGAATTCCGTTCTCGTCGAACGTCTCGAAAAACTCATCGAAGAAGAAGTTCGTCACCAAATCAACAACTATGCGCAGATCATTTCATCACGACACGACATTTCATTGAAACTCCTGCTGAGAGACATCGACCTTCTCTACGCGGACCCTGGTTCGTCGAATCGGTGTAGAGGGATCACTGCGAAAAAGACGCAGTGTATGGCCATTGGGAAACACGGGGGTGCGAATTGAGTGCTAAGCGACCTGAAGGCGCTTCTGACTTGTTATTTCATTACAGGGTACTGTAGTCGTCATCAGTTACAACGAAGACCTCCACTGGCAATCGCCGCTCCTGCCGCCACTACTTCCCCCCCTGAGGCACCTGCTCCCACAGCCCCTGCGGCTCCGGCTCCACCACATCATGTGGGACACTCACTTCATGAGATCCTGTTTTTACCTGGGTGCGTGAGTCGAGTGACCTCACCTCATCGAAGACTGACCAAATGTTCAACGCAGGTGCCCCGCATGTGAGAGCTTGCACAAGAGACCGAGGTTGATGATAGACGTATAAAGTTTAGATGACCACTAGGATGTAAGATGACGAGTAGATCAGATGTACTATTAAAATCCATTTCCGAGTTTTATGACGAACCAGGCAACTACAGCCTCTTGAAGAGCATTCTCGAGAAAAAGTCGGGTGTTTCGCTTCGCAACCTCGAATGGTTCATCACGGATTATTCGCGCAAGAAGAACTTCACGTATACGACCAAGTCTGGGAAGCTCTTTTCCGTACACATGTCTTACAAGTCTTCACTTGATGGGTACTCAAAGAAGCTGTTCGACCCCTTTTGTCGAACTCAGAAGATTGAATTTCGCGGGCTTCAGACCACTGTGGCACAATTGAATTTCATCCGCTGGTGCGAAGTTTTCCGTTTCACGGAAAACGAGCCGGGCTAACCCGTTCACCGCAGGTGCATCAAGAACGACATCATCACGTCTGCGAAGGAGGTTCTTGATGAATCACTGGTAGAATAAAACCGCGTGAAAAAGTAATGAGTTCTCGTTCGAGTTCACGGTCTAGGTCTCGTTCGAGGTCGAGGTCCAGGTCCCCAGTGCGCGTCCGTCCAAAGGGGTCCAATGAAAACTTTTTGAACCACCTGCACCTCATGGGGTGGAGGGCTTCCGACTACATGAACATCAACAGGATCCTCTACAGGCACCCTGACATGAACGTCGTCGCGGGCATGAGGACCAATCAGAATCAACTCGAACGAGTCTCTAGAGTGTATTACGACTACATGAAATCCATCGAGAACGCTATCAAACAGAGGGTCCGTCGAGAGCTCGGACTCCTCAAGAGACCACTGGGCATCAAGAAGTGAGGGGTCCCTCTAGACTCCCGTGTACGTCAGGCTCACAAAGCCATTCTCGTATGTAATCTGATGGTACCCCGTGAAAAACACGTTGACCGAATACGTCCCACTGATCCCCTTGTAGAAGGACCCTGACAGCTTGGTCGACTGCGCGTCCAGTTGCGCAAAGTCGAGCGCGCCAGATGGCGACGGGTCTTTCGGTCTCAGGCAAAACGAGTACATGTACACGTTCTTCGTGGGCACCGTCAGCGAGTGACTCAGCGGCTGAAGGAACTTGTAGAAGAACGACCCATCCTGGCGCGTGTTCGAGGAGGTGGTCAGGGACAGACTCGTGAGCTGCTGGCCGTTCAGGTACAGCTGGGTCTCGGACACGATGGGGCTCATGGTCTCCGTCTCGTTGGTGGCCAAGATGTTGCTGGAAAAGTTGAACCTGTCGTTGTAGTACCTCGTGTCCTCTTGCCGCTCGTACAGGGTGTTCCTCAGGAACCAATACAGGGCCTTGACAGGCACGTTCGGGGTCAGGTTGACGTTGAATGGCGACGCGTGCGCGCGGTGCGTGGGGTTGTTTCCCACGAAGGAGATCATTTGCGTCCTCTTGGATCCCACGAGGAACGCGCGCTCCGTCTCCCCGATGGCGAACTCCTCGGTCACCAGGGTCACGGAGGGCGCGGAGCACTTCCCGTCGCTCGAGAAAAAGGTGGGTTCGTGGAAGGTGACTGAGATTGAAATCTCCCTGCTGGCGTACGCGCAGCACGTCAAAAAGTACGGGTTGAACCACGACTCGTCGCTCACGGACGTGTCTTGGTTCCCGTGTCTCCTGTTGAAGAAGAAGTGCAAGGGCACGTACACCGTCCCTGTCGGCGCGTTGAAGAGTTGCTCCAGGGCCTTTTGTTCCTCTGGCAAGTAGTGGGTCTGCGAGTACACGACGTTCCAGTCCCCCTTGATGATCTCGATGATCTGGGAGTCCACCCTGAACTCGAGCTGTTTGATCATGGCCCATCCCAGGTTCTGTGAGCAGTACTTTCCCTTGGGCACCGTGAGCTTGATGTACGCGTTCGCGAGCACGTCCCCCATGGTCCTCGGGTTCATGTCGAAGCGAACCACGTGTCCGAAAGGCCACGTGTTTGACCCCCCGGGGTTGTACATGACCCTGGCCACCGGGTACTTGATGAAGGGCGTGTGTTGCCGGTTCTTGAACCTGAAGAAGGAGTCGTCGCGACCGGTGAGGTAGGTGTCTTGCAAGCCGATGGCGTCCAGAGCGAGCATGGCACCCGTGCCCGCCGTGCCTATGAGGTCCCTGTTGGTCGGTGTTGTATAATTGTTCGACGCGCAGTTGGACACCTTCTTGGAATACAGTGCCTGCATCGCTGCCACTGTTCGAGGGTCGGACACGTATGACGGCTGCATCGAGCACTATTGTTCCCCAGGGAAATAACAATGGAGGAGATACTACAAAGATGCCCGTCCCACTCGACAAAAAGTTGTACGCCAAGGTGCTCGCGATGTACCCAGGGCCTTCCACCGCGTACAGGAGCGGTCACATCGTCCAGACGTACAAGAGGCTCGGCGGAAGGTACTCTGGTCCGAAGAAGCCCAGGCTCACTGGGCTCCACAGGTGGTTCCTGGAAAAGTGGACCTCTGACACCGGCAAGACCAGGTACACGAGTCGATCGTCTGTGTACCGACCCACGAGAAGGGTCACGAGCAAGACGCCCAAGACGTTCTCTGAACTGACGCCCTCGGAGCTCAAGAGGGCCAAGAGGCTCAAGAGGACCACTGGTCGAGCATCCTTCTAGGGCGCCGCAAACTTTTTCGTCAGGTTCATCTTCATGGGCATCAACCACGAGTTGTTGTAGTAGTTTCCACCCGGTCGGGTCTTCAGACCCAGCTGGTTCCTGTAGTGCGCGAGCGCCTTGTTGTTCAACACGAACCCCTTGCCCCTGTAATAGTTTCTGAGTTTCGGGTCGTTCACGGCGCTGAGCGCCAGGGCCTTCTTCCCGTTCAACACCGCATTCGTCACGGCCTGGTTGATCAGTCTGCCTCCGTAGCCGTTGCCGGCCAGGAGCTCGAGGTACCTTGTGTTCCTGTTTTTGTTGTGGAGCAGCGCGAAGCCTCGGACCTTGTTGGACCCGTTCTTCGCGGTCCTCACAAAGGCGTACCTGATCGGGTTGGCCACCAGGGCCTTCCTGAAGAAGGACGGGTTGACCCCGCCCATGGCCCCTGGTCCCACGGGCATCAGCATCGCGGATATGATCCCCTTGTTCAGGGAGTTCATCAGGGCCCTCTCGGCTGACGCGTTTCGAAGGAGCCTGTTTCGACCCTGCTCGAACCTGGGTTTGTTCACCCTGGGGGTCCTCGAGAGGAACGCCTTGAGATACTGTTTTCGCACGTTGCCCTTGGGGGTGTACAGGATGTTTGGCGCGCCGAACATGCGCTTGATCTTGGACGCCTTGGCGATGCGCTTTTTGGGAGGGAGGTTGAACGCCTTCTTCACTGTCTCGTGGATGACCGTGCTGTTCAACACGGGTTTCACGATGCTCTTCGGCTCGATGTTGATGCCGAGACGTTTCAGGTTTTGGGACAAGGTGGCTCTGTTCATTTTTACATTACACGCAAGACTAGTTTTCTGAGTCTAGGATCAAGAGGTTGTAGACGTTACTCGTGAATGTGGTTTTTGCGAGCTTCACCTTCGGGACCCTGGGGGATTGCGAATGGGTCAGTCAGTGACCACCAGGACCACCGTGAACAATGAACGCACCAGCTCTTGATCTTCTTGGCCTTTTTCGGTTTCGGGAGGGGTTTGCCTATGGCGACGTCTTGGATATGTGGGATGTACAGAAAGTACTTGAATGCTTCCATCGTTTAATGAACCGACCGTGATCACGTGAGGAGGTCTCGGACACGTGTTTTAATTTCTCCAAAAAGGTCAAAATGACTCGTCTTCAAAATAGGAAAAAGACTTATCCAGGTGTTCGGTGTAATTCCAATGGTCGATGCATGTTCCCTGATAGGAAATACACCATGCGCATGTTCAGGGCTTCCTACGAGGGTTCGCCTAACAGAACTCCCGTGCGCGCCACAAGGTGGAAGTACCTAGACAAGTACAAACGTCGCGTTTTCCAGGGACCTCGCGGTGGTAGGTTTGTGATATTACCATCGGGTCGAAGAGTCTACAGTGTTCAAGAAGGTGGCAGACCGTACCCGATTTATGATGTGTTCAAGAAGACTCCCAAGGGTAAAGTGAACTTCATCAATCAACGGATGTTTCCGAATAGGTTCAACTACATAAAAGATATCAGATGGATCAAGAAGTAAAAAATGCCCCGAAAGAAGGCGATACCGGCATCCCTGAGGGAACAGGTGTGGCTGAACACCTTTGGGGAACACTACAAGCGAAAGTGTTCAGTGACCTGGTGCGAAGTTTGTTGTTGAGCGGCCTCTGGTCGCACAACAAACGAGCCGGCAAGGCGCCTTTGGCGCCGCGCGACGGAACGTCGCTAACATCAGTCTCACCGCAGGTGCTCAGAGATGATCACGTGTTTACGGTTCGAGGTTGGTCACAACGTCCCTGAGTCGAAAGGTGGTGCCACGGACATCAACAACCTGAGACCCATATGTGGCAAGTGCAACAAGTCCATGGGAAATCAATACACCATTGATGAGTACTCCAGACTTTCGAATCCGGCTGACAACCCGTGGAACTGTTTTCGATGCCTTAAAGACAAGACTTCACTGTGAGAACCATTATGTGGGACAGCGTCGACAAACAGGAGTTCACCACCTTGTCCAATAGGGGTCATGGTCAGGTTTTATCGCACGATGGGTTGGGGGTGTGGATCAAAAAGTTGTCTCGATGAAAGGAACACCACGTTTCTCGAGATTGGCACGTGGAACGGTCTCGGAAGCACGAAGGTGTTCGTGGACGCCCTGAAGCAGAGAAGTGCACCTTTCACCTTTTGGAGTCTCGAGTGCAACAAGGAAAAGTCTGAGCTCGCGCGAAAGTTGTATCAAGATGTACCCAATGTGAACATTTTGAATGAAACCATTTGTGACGGCAGTCAACCAGATGACTTTTATGACATCTTTCCGGAGTGTCGTGACAACAAGATGTTCAAGTATTGGAACGACGTCGACACAGCCAACATGGCAGGGTGTCCCCTCTTTCTAGAACGTCACGAACTGCCCAAAGTGTTCGACGTCGTGCTCTTGGACGGCGGAGAGTTCACGACATATTACGAATTTCAAAAGTTGAAAGACAGGTGTCGATATCTATTGCTCGATGACACCAACACGTCGAAATGCAAAAAGATTGTTCAGGAAATATCTGATTGGAACATTCTCAGTCGTGATGATACAAGAAATGGAAACTTGGTTGCTACTCCGAGGCCTTGAAATAGTCTAGTGTCATCTTCAGCGCGTACGCAGCAGCTTTACGATCTGGCAGCCCTTCGTCGAGTGCAAAGCCGAGGACCTGTGAAGTCGAGTTCACGAAGTGAGGAAGCGGACATGAAATGTCCGCGCGCGGTCGGAGACCGCTTCTCATAATCGAGTTTTCGTGGTTTACTCACGCGACCAGAGGTCGCTTCGCACCTTCTTGTAAAAAGCGGTTTCTATGATGCTCTGGTTGAGCTTGGTGTTGGCAGCCTGTGAGAAAGGCTGTCAGGACCAAGGGGTCATTCGAAAGTGAGTGCGTGGCGCACGTACCTTGAGTTGATCGCGGAGTTCATCCACCTGATCGATGAGTTTGCGGTCGACTGAGGAGGACATTTTTTGGCTCTTCTTGAAAAGGCGGCTTGCTTTTTAAGCGCTTCTGGCGAGGGTGTTGTACACCATCTTGTTGGTCAGGCTGTACACGAGGGCGAGAGCCAGAGCGTGCGTCGCGTTGATGACCATGGGTGAGCTGTTCTTGGAGGGCAGGGTCAGGAGGACACCGGGAGTGAGGAGGTAGGCGAGGACAGCCAGGAATAAAAACATGACGACATTCATTTGTAAAAAGACAACATTTTTGTTTTGGCCTGATGACGAGTGACCAGCTGACGCGCTCCATCCACATGTACCGCGAGCGGAGCATCGAGGCGAGACTGAAGGTCCCGAAGGCCATGGTCATACGGAAGGGTGGGACGTCGTCGAAACCACCCGCTCCTGCCGCCGCGCAAAGGTGTCACGCCCTGAACGACGACAGGACCCCGTGCCAGATGAAGGCGGTCAGGGGGGTCTACTGCAGGAATCACGTGCAGGTGAGACCGAGTGTGGGAACCACACTCGTGATGGAAGGGTCTAACGTGTTCTCACGCAGAAAAAAACCTCGTCTCCGTTGTAATGGACTCTGTATTGTACGCAATCATCACGTACCTCAGCCTGGCGATCATCGTCCCCAAAGTGATCAAGGAACCCACTGGCATCAAGATAGTGGATGACGTCGTGTTGCTCCTGATTTCGCAAAAGGGTTCCCTGATGTCTGGGGCAATCCTGATAGGACTCATAGTGTATCTCTCAAACATGCTACAAAACTACTTTGCGTCGTCGTCCCCAGTTGAAGCGTGAAGCGTCCGAAAAGCACGTGACGATCGTGGCGTCACCCTGGTAGTCAAACACTGAACCTCGACAGTCCAAAAAGAAGACGTCACCGGCTTCGACGTCGTATGCAGTCGAGTGTCTGTCGTGAACATCCGAGATCCGAGAGATCATCGCCGCCGCTCGCGCGGTCAGGCCCGTCAGGTCTCTGTCGTACGAGACGCGACGGTCCTCACGAAGGATGGCAAAGGGTCCAGATGTGCGCTCACGTGAGTACCACAGGCGCTGCTTGAGCATCTGGACATCCTGAGCGTCGAAACGTTCGACGAACTTTGTGACCCTGATCCGAAATGACCCCTGGAGGCACCTGCGACGAAGCGGTCAGCGTCTCGGTTTGCGCCACTTGGCGCAAACACTCGCACCCTAAACACGCAAAGTCACCCTTGTCAAAGGATGTCAGTGGTTCGTGTCCTGAAATTTCAGAGACTTCTCCTTCCTTGAGGTCTCCGCCCCCGTTCCACCGGACGATGTCCTTCATGCCCTCGGTGAACGGCACGACCTTTTTGTAGAGCATCAGAGTATGAACGCGATGTTCGGAAAACACAAGGGCACGTGGGATCCGAAGACTGGGGAGGTGGTTGTGTACACGCTTCATTTCTCTAGTGTCTACCACGCGCTCAGGTTCCTTGACCCATACCCTGCCGGTCCTGAGTACGTCGTCATATACGACGTGGACACTGGTGAAGTCAGGCTCGAGACTGAAACCAACTTTGTATTCGGTCCTCCGACGGATTGACGAGGACTTCCACGTGAGACTCAGAGAGCCACTTTTCGTGGTACTTGTGACACTCTTGGAGGTACTCGAGCGGTATGTGTTCTCCCTGGCGCGCTCGCTTGATGACCCTCTCAAAACAGATGTCCGGCTCGGTCCTCACGTATATGATCCTATCCACCTTCACAGACCCCACGAGTTCGTCGAACCACTTGAGGTAAATCGAGTACTCGATCTCCTGCGATAAGAGGCGTCAGCCTCGTTCGGTCAGTGCCCGCTTTCATCCGCGCGCACCTCAATCTTCCCAGCATCGTGAAGCATCTTGGCGAATATTTCACGGTCCGTGAACACCGACCTTTCCGTCACGATGATCTTGTCGGGATTCTTTTCAATAGCCTGCCTGAGCCTCGTGACTCGTGTAATGAACGCCATCATCTGGAAGGCGAATGCGTATCGAGTCTGGTCACCGTAGTACTTTTCGAGGATCGTGACACCCTTGGAGTCCGTGACTGTCGACCACACGTCGACTGGTTCATCCACGAACACCACGGAAGGGAACCTGGTCTTCAGGGTTTCAACCAGGGTGCTCTTGCCCGCGCCTATGTTTCCTTCTACGCTGACGAGAGTCATTTTTGGTATCAAGGGGGGTCGAGTTTCTAAGTGTACATGGAGTTCTGTTCTACTAGGAGTTTGTACTCGTGGGTGCACATGTCCTCGAGCTCCTTCACGACCGAGGTGACATCCGTCGAACGGAGGTGTCTCACAAAAAATTTTTGGAGGATGCATGGTGTCAGCTTGAAAGTTTTGACCGCTGATAGAAACGCTGTCACGTCCTGATTCGGAAAGAACCTTGTGAACATTGCGCTAACCTGATCCGACTGCATCACGTCAAACTTGAGGTAGTAATCCACTCGACGCTTCAATGCGACATCATCAATGTTCGAGATGAAGTTCGTGGTCATGAATACCACGAGACCAGTGTTCTTGATTATACCATCCAGAGCATTTAGAAGTCCACTGAATGTCACGTTTGTGATTCCTTCCGTCTGACGCTTCTCCTCCTTGAAAAGTACATCAATGTCTTCGAGGACGAGCAGAGTATTCTCAGGAAGCTTGTAGAGTGCTCTTCGTAGTGATCCATCCGACATGTCACTGTCTGTAAAGTCAAAAATAGCCATGTTCTTGTCCAGTGCCGTCGCGAGGGTATACACCTGCGAGGAACGTGAGTGGGAGCGTTAGCTGAAAGCCGCTTGAGAACACATTGATGGGGGGAATGGGACCCCGACTTACCAGAGTCGTCTTTCCAGTCCCTGGAAGTCCGTGAAGCATGTAGGTGCGGGTCCACGGGATGTCAAGCCTCTTGTAGTCATCCTCGGCGCTGTAGAAGAGTTTCAGGTCGTCGAAGATGTTCTGGTACGTTTGACCAGGGAGGTACAGGGTGCTCCGACGCGCGGTGGAGAACTCGTTGTGCCAGTGACCGTTGTAGGTCAGGACGATCAGCTGCCCCTGCTTCTTTTCGAAGGTTTTCAGGTAGTCGTCGTAGACCTTTTGCGCATCCTGGATCCACTTCACAGCCTTTTGCTCATCGTCCGTCTCGATGACGACCTTTTGGTAATACATGGGTTGATCACGGTAGCCGGCGACAGCGCACAAAGGACCTTCTGTCACTGGTCGGATGAGACCGATCGGTGTCGCCACTGGCTGGTTGAGTGTCAGCATGAACCTCTCCTCATCACACACGCCTCGAACCATCGTGTTTTTGCACGATCGCCTCGAGTGAAGTTTGGCGGCGTAGACGATCGCATCGTGTATGTGTTTGGTCTCGAATGAACGTTCGACTGTGATTTCGTACATTTTTGCTTGGTACCAGTGGCGCTCCAGTCTTTATACGTGACTCTCTTTGCGTCAAAGCCGTACCTGATTCAAAACCCATCTTTCAACCCACCTGATAGCATCCCGATCGCGAGGTACGGTTACTCACTGGAAGTGATGGCGCGTCTCGTCGAGATATTGGACGGTGATACCCATGATTACAGGGACATCTTCAACGAGGCGTACGGGTTGACCACGCACACGTGGGATGTCACGACAAATCCGGATTTGCAATCGAGATTCATTCAAGTTCACAACCATCCTTACTGGGGCACGTATGACGGATCGAGACTGTATGAGATAGCCGGTGGGGCATCTTACGGAACCGTTCTTGACTGTCTGAAAATGGCGCATCCACTCGTGAACCGTGGTAAATTACTTCATGGACCATCTGCGACGCTGGATGGTCTCACAGATCAGGGGGTCGCGTCACTGATTAAACCCTTTTACCCACTATCATCGTCATACTGGTCGAACTTCGGGACGAGTTACGAGAATGGCAACAACAACATCTGGACATGCGTGGGTGAACTGGGTGGTCACAACAACAAACCAGGCATACTGTCTCATTCATTCAACGACATTGAGAGTGACGAGACGACGTGGTTTGGTCCTCTGAGTAATTACATCATCTACAAACCCGATTCTAACCTGACTGTTGTGTTCCAGCAGTATGAAGCACTGACATTCACGCAGATTGTCGACATCATGTGGAAGGTGAAGGCCGCGTGTCAATAAATTCAAAACACGAGGTGGTTATCCGACACAGCCTTTTGGTGCTCCTGTGACGACGACCTGAAGTATTTCAAGAGTTCCCCTCGGACCTTCTCCCCATTGATGAGGTCCCTGGTCCACGAGTGCTCTTGGTAGTAGACCTTTTCGTCGTACGCCTTTTTCATGTACATCATCAACTGGTCAAAGTTTGGAGCGCCCCAAATCATCCCCTTACGGAACAAAAAGTCGTCACATGGTATTTCCTGTCTCCCACATTCGATCATGTAGGGTGTCTTGATGTATTCTGGTTGGGCACCGTAGTCAGTCGTGATGACAGGTTTGTTGTAGAGAGCCGCCTCCACTGCCCCCATACCGACTCCTTCAGAACTTGAGAAGCTCACGTAACAATGACACACATCATGAATACTTCTGATGGCTTCATCACTGACAAGACCATTGATGATGAAGACACCCGGTATCTGCGGCAACGAGCGTCAGCGAGGAGGAGGACACTCCGTGTCCGACGTTGACGCACCTTCCATTCGACAGGTCGAGCACAAGTGGCTTTCAAGACCAGGAGACTCTTTGGAAGTTGAAGACGTATGAAGGCTTCGATGATCTTCTTCACATTCTTCCTTTGATCCATAATGTTCCCAATGTGGTAGAACACATAATGGTCACTTGGGACTTCGAGAACAGGTGTCTTCGGTGGCTTCATCAGGGTCACGTGATGGCGAAGGACCTGCGAGAGACTGCGTCAGCAGGCTCGTTTTGCACCAAAGGTGCAAAACTTCGCACCTCGAACCTTTTGTCAGGGAACTGTCTCTCGAAAACTTTTTGACAAAAGACACTCGGGGTCAATATGAAGTCGAAGAGATCGAACAAGAGTCCATAGTCAGGGTGAACCGTCTCAGTCTCGCAGACTGTCATGCAGATGACTTTCTTGGAAATCTTTTTGATATGAGGTATTCTCTCGAGCCATCCCTGGATTGGGAGCGCAAACATGAACACATCTCGATTCCCTGGGACGTCTCCCTGACCCAGCTGGTGGTACTCTCCATGGACCAGGTGACAGTACTTTTGGACCACCTGGGAAGTCGAGTTCACGAAGTGAACTCATATTGGGGAAGGCGGACACTGACACACGCACCTGCCCGATGCCACTCAAGAGCGTGGGCCCGATGAAGAGGAGCGTCATTTATTAAAGAATTGTTTTCGGTCTCTTTAATAAATGGATGACGTCAGGATGCTTATTCAATCCAAACGCAAGGTCGATCCTGCCATCAGAGAATGCATGTTGGCCCTGCTAGATCGAATGTGTGAACTCGACGCGCGAGCGAAGATCCAGGTTCCCACGCCAAGTGAAAAAGTTGAGGATCCTCCTCTCATCAAGTATCCGAGTGAGGTCCCAGTCGCTCCAAGTGAAGACCCCCCTCTCATGGAGTCACCCTCCGTGGAAAAAGTTTTTGAAGTCCCCCCTCTCATGGAGTCACCCACCGCCGAAGATAAATCTGAACCCGAAGTGACGTTCGCGGTCGCGGCGGACGTGATGGTCGCTAAGAGCAAGTGGGGCAAGAAGAAGTGAACTAGTACCCAGGTGGCAGCGAAGGCGCCGGGGGACCCGACGCGCCCGAACGCATGAACCAGAGCCACGCTGCTGCCAGTGCCCCGACGAACGCGAAGAGGTACCAGGCTGGCATCTTCTTCTTTTTGGTGGGGTCCTCCTTGGGGATCAACTTGATCAGTTCGTCCACCTTTCGGACGAGGTTGTCTATCGCGTTGATGAGTTTGTAGTTGTTGTCCTTCGGCGGGTTGAGGTGGTCGAGGGTTGTGATCTCGAGGATCATGTGGAACTGGGTCTTCGGGTCCAGGGGCACGTACGACCCGTCGGCGTGTCCCTCGAACATCTTGAAGGCCAGGTGCTGGATGGACAACGGGTTGAAGTAGTTTGTCTTTTGCGTGAAAATCTTGGCGTGCTTGTCAGTGTCGCCGTTAAAGTCCCTTTCGTTCATGATGCGCGCGAACACCTGTCCGCTCCGCTCATCGAGAATCTGGGACGCCATGGGGATGTCCGGGCAAATCACGTCGATGAATTTGACGACGTCCCCCTTGATGTCCACCGCGTAAAAGTCGACGAGTCGGAACCCGATGACGTCGCGCATCTCCTGCAGGAACACGTTGGACTCGATGCCAAAGTACACCGAGAAGACGCTGTTGGTCCCCTTGACAAAGTCGGAGTCGATCGTGAGGTACTGGGTCTTCTTGGCCCACTGATCGAGGTCCATCCTCTGACACTTAGAAATATAAAAACGTCTCTCATCATGGCGCTCACGCTAGGCACTGGTTCGTTTGGTGCCACTGCTAAGATTGGTGACATTGTGGAGTTTTTCGTAAATTGGAACCTTCGGGTTCTTGGTACACTCGTTGCATTTGATGATACCACAGTGACCTTTCACGTGAAACAGTACTTTGTTGGATACGTTTATCATCCACACATATACAAAGATATGACTGGTACGTGGATCCAAAATGAATCCCATACAGATTTTGCGTCACGTGCTTAGCGTGGAAAAATTGATGTTCTCCGTGTCTCTTCCATCGAGGAGAAAAAATGATTCATGGTACTATGTTGATTTGGAGGAATGCGCGTTGTATTATGGGTTTTACCCGGATTCGTGCTTTCGAGATCACGAACATATGGTTCAATCACTTTCGCCTATTATCGATGCAGTTTGCATGGACTTCACGAATACAGTGTGGAACCGCCAGGATCGTCCGTGTGCGATCATCCAGAGAGCGTGGCGCAAGTACCGTTTGCGGACATCTAGAAAGAGGAATGACTTGATCATCAGGGGTCTTTCAGAATTCTTTTGGCACCCGAGTCTCATAGACTTTGAGACTGGTGAGATTCGGTCACCGGTGCACCGACTGAAGCATGACGCTTTTTGGAAGTCTTCGTGACGTATTTGTGTGTCAACTGTCGAATGGAATATGGATAGGGGCATGGGACGCCGAAATGTTTGTTCTTATGCTAACTCGATGTTGCAGAGTCGAAAGGTCCATCACTGAAGCCATTGGGACAGTGAGAAACATGACGAGTGGAAAAATAGTGTGGGACTATCTGGATCCTCCGTGTGAGATCATCCAGAGAGCGTGGCGGAAATTCAAACTTCGGACGACGCGTGAACGAAACGACCTACTACTACGTGGTCTCGCGGAGTACTGGGGTCACCCGAGCAGGGTGTCCTTCGATTTGTAGAAAAATTTTTGTGTGTAAAATGTATGGTTTTCGAAAAAATCGCCCCACTTTTGCCCTTCATCCCCGTGGCCGGTCTGATTTTTCAGGCTGGCCGTCAATCCGAGCGTCTCGATGACCTCTTTAGCAAGACGTACGCTCTGGAGACTGAGCAAAAAGGGACACGTGATCTCCTGTACGAGATTCACGGGAAGGTGTGTGCCATGGAGCAAGAGGTGCACTCAATTTCGAAGAGAATCTAGTGAGTGGAGTGCACGGGGGCCGCAGGCCCCCTCGCTCCGCGAAGCGGAGCACCCCATGAAAGCGGACCGGGCACCGAAGGTGTCCTCATTCCGCGAAAGCCCCCGGGTTCTCCGGTCCCACGAGTGCTGGGTCCCCGGGTGCCGAAGGTGCCCCCTCCTGTAGGGTCACCATGCTGCACGTGGTTGTGATTGCCGCGCTGGAGGATGACTTCCCTTGGCTCCTGACCCAGTTGAGCCATGCGGCGTATTCGTAGACCTCCTTGGTGAACTTGAGCGCCCTGACGTTCCTGGGTGCGCCCCGCTTCCTGACGTACGGTTCTGTCGCCTTGTTGCGATCACACGGGTTCTTCCTGGCGAGGTGTTTTTTCAGACTTGATTTCCAGTAAGGGTCTGCCGAGTAATCTTTCTGACACTTCGGGCACTTCCTGGAAATTTCCCAACACTCGTTCATGCGCGTATGGTACCAGCGGCGAAATTTTTTTGACGGGGTACAGTAACACATGGTCAACGGGACGTTCGACAGCGTCTCCGCGAATGCTCTCAACGTCACCGGGATTCTCCAGGCAGCTGAGATCAACACGACTTTACCGATGAACGTTTCCAACCTGACGGTCTCTGGAAATTTCGTGGCCAGCCAGGGTCCGAATAAGATTGATGTTCAAAACCTTTCGGCTCGAACGACCATGGATCCAGCTCAGGTGTACAACTACACCGATCAGCTGTCAATTGTGAATGGACTTTATTTCGTGAAGCCCACAATCGCGACGCAATCCATTGCACTTCGAGGTACCACTGGTCCGACGACGGTTATGACATCCTCCACGGCGCACAACAACCCCGTCGCGACTACGGTTTTTGGCAAGGAAGCACCACTTATCAAGATTCAGGATGACGGAACTTACAAGTACATTAACGTCGCGAGTAACACAATTACTCAGATTTGCACAGAGATGCTTCCGACAACTGCTACCTCTAATACGTTTAAAGTTCAGTTTGGCGTGAACAATCCGACAGTTGATCTTGCATTGCCAAGTGGTGTTCTTGGTGGTCAGACAGTCGCGTCATATTCCAACGTGGTTGATTGTTACACTAACATCGTGACAGCTTTAGCAAAGAGAGGTCTCCCTCTTCCTCCCCCGAATGGATGCAAGACGTACAACATCAACAATATTTATCACCAGACCACTCAAGTCACTGATGATTATTCATTTTCTGTTGCACGCCCTGGTCTTCCCGCTGACATAGGACCTATTCAGGTTGCCATTGATGTTAACCCATATAACAGTGGTACTGGTACCATGAATCTTCATTTTTGCGGTGGTTTCGCCGAAGTCCTACCAATCGCTTTACCCGGTGTCAATTACCAAGGACAGCCGAGCATCCCAGCTTTTAGTTTACCTGTGACGACCAGCAGTGCCGAGTATGAAACCAAAGTTGCAAGTGGCCAGAATGTTCTGTACCTAAACAGGTCTCTTAATATTCTCAACATCAACATTGTGAACTTTGGTAATTATTCAATTACTATGACAGACGCATCCAACGTGTTTGGGTCAAATGTCCTCACAAGTAGTCCACAGACTTTTACCGGAAGTTTCAGCTTCTTTCGAACATCCTCAAAGGTTACTACATCTGTAAGTGGCGCCGAAGTACCTAATGCAAATGCTTCTATGTCAGTTGTTTCTGGTGCTGCACCTGTTACGTCAAACGCTTTGACGGCAGATTATCTTATTCAGGCGTGTGAAAAAATTGTTTTCAAATACAATCTTTCGAATGTTACAACTACAAATTCCTACACGACAACTATCACAACTGGGTACAACGGCATTGCTGATTACTGGACTCTTCCTAAATATGATAATGGTGCTGGTATAAACGCGATACAGTACTTTTTTAACGGTGATGAAACAACTGGCATGCCACATACAAACACTTCAAACGTTGGTAAGAATGACTTTTACCCGTTTTTGAATACAAACAAGGGAAAAAGTGGACAAGCACTAGCAGCTTTGAATTTGTTTGCGGGTTACACATATCTAGAAGAAGATATAAGTCGTGATGCCGAATTCACTCAAACCTTCCAACGACCAACAATGTATACTGAAACACCTGTCAATATTGTTTCTTTTCATGAATTTCAGCACATGTGTATGTACTCTATTGGTATTGATAGCAGAGATCATAATATGAAGTTGTTTGACGATGAGATGGTGTGTAGTATTGTTGCACCTGGTATGCTTAGTAAAAGATTCATGAAGAAGGACGCCTGGACGTTTTATGGACTTTCAGCAGGTGTTATTGCTGCACACGTGATAGCTCGAGGCGGTGCTGGCATCTTGAACGGTGTTTACTATGATCATTTGAGCACTGCTTTTGCTGGAACCAACTTCAATGTTCAAGCATTATTCAATCAAGGTGTTTTTGCTCCTTTCACAAAGTCAAGTGCTGTTTTCAATAACTTTTTTGCTAAATACGGAAATCACAATTTGTTTTGCACCATAGCTAGCAAATATGATCCCAACTTCCAGCTGACAAAGCTCATTTTATTCAATCAGGCTAAATTGTACTCTCAGATCCCGACGAGTATATTACAAGCTATCCAATACCAAAACGGTAACAAGTTTTACGAGATGAAGACTGGAAACCCAGCCTTGGGACTCGTGTCCTACAAGGAGGCTGTTTCAAATGCACACATGTACTACAGTGACAGCGACGGCGGTGCTCTCATTACGAACCCTGGAGAACTCTGGGAGAATGAAATAATTACAACAATACTCGGACGAAAGAATGCTGCGATCCCAGATAAATACAAGAACCTTTTTGCACCAGTGTGGGTATCTTCTGGTTATAACGCGAATGTTGCACTTGATGCCATTTCAACATCTGGTTTTCAGATGGCAGCTCAAAAAATGTTTACATGGGATTATTTACAAACGAATGATGATCCATATGGTACTAACATGAGGTACGAACAAGAGTGCGTGGTTCCTTGGTGGCCCAAGGACATCACGGGTCGTTACACCGGAAACGTCAACTCTGTTGGTCGTCTCTACGTGAACCCCATCACGTTTGAACAGCAGGCTCAGACACAAGACACCTCGTATCGCGCCATGGCGAACGTGTCTTTGACCACTTACACGAGCAACGTCGTGCGCAATCTCCATCAGGGTGATTCATTCATGTATGCTCTTCCAGTTGAATTATCGAATGTGACTGTTGCTCTTCAGGAACCAACAATTGGTACTTACGCGGGCGGTTACAACACAGATATCTCCGTGTATGTCTTCAAGTACATTCCGGATCGCTGCGTGTCGAACGTCTTGACCGGAGCCCCGACATCCAACACTGGCGCCTTCATGATGTCCGGTCCTCACTCACTGTCCAAGACTGGAACCACTTCGGTGACCGTGGATCTCACCGCCCCCATCACCGATGGTTCAAACGGCGTCTTCAAGACCAACTCTACAAACTTGGTCAACGGAACTGTCGCATTCAGCAACGTGTTCCAGTACGGTATCGACGACGGAACCGTGTACATCCCACCTGCGTACGCGAACGCTCGCGCTGCTGCTCTCGGCATGCTCACCGGCGTGTATCAGCCAGTGACGTACCTCTTGGTGAACAACCGCAACATCGACGACATCAGCTGGTCTGACGCTGATATCCAGCAGAAGCTTTGGTCATACCAAGTGAAGCCTTCGTGCGTCAAAATCCGCGTGAATGGAACTGCTTAAAAACGTGTCCAAGACCTCCTCACGTGATCACAGTCCAATCACAAAATGACCACCCTTCGGAGCTTCTTGCTCACATGCGAACCGTCGACCTATGACCTGATCACGCCCGCGAACCACAGGATCACTGTGACCGTGATCCCTGGGATCCTTAGGCGTTTCCAGTTCACTTCGAGTACCATGTACACCGTGGATCAGGTGCTCCTCGTCCACACAACAGACACCTCACAGACCTTGACTAGTGTACTTCCAGGTTTGTGAGATGTTAGAGGGTCACGTGTGGAGAGCCGAGGAAGCGCCAGACATGAGTCAGTTTTTGTTCAAGACCCCAGTCCCATACGCGTTCCTAGGAAACCCGATTAGCCGGTAGAGGGGGCTTTGCCCCCGGCGCAAACACGAAGTGTTTGCTTTCCGTGTACATGAGTTCCTCACGTCATCACTGACCCCCTAGTAAACAGTCGTCCAGATGTCGTACCTTAAAACCTGGACAAATGCCGCTGCTGAGATCACAGACCTTGACGGGTGGCCTCTCGAAGTCGACAGACAAACGGTCGAAGACTGTATCAAGGGTGTCGAAAAGGATCACGCGGTTGTTGCTGTTGTCATCGAAAGTGTCAGGT